>Ga0316194_10001464_pt1 | contig 16258 bp, 15 predicted proteins | sample CroRivsedime1_MG_FD_204936 | JGI IMG/M metagenome (GOLD analysis project Ga0316194, IMG submission 204936) | Coastal sediment microbial communities from Maine, United States - Cross River sediment 1 | ecosystem: Environmental > Aquatic > Marine > Coastal > Sediment | place: USA: Maine...
AGAAGAGCTCGTAGAAGTCTCCCATACGATAGAACACGAGCATGTCCGGGTACTCGGCCTTGATGGCGAGGTACTGGCGCATCATTGGTGTGTGGACGGCGGAAACTTCGGCTTTCATCTTTTTTTTGTAGGAGCCCGCCTTGCGGGCGATTATTATAGGAGGGTGAAAATACTGCATGTAGAAACCGGGCGCCATTTTTTGGGCGGTCCCCAGCAGGTTATCTACCTGATCAACGCGTTACACGAGCGGGGTCACGACAATATCCTCGTTTGCCCGCCGAATTCCGGGATAGATACGGCCGCCCGGGAGGCGGGGATTCGCGTGCAAAACCTCTTCTGTGCCGGCGACCTGGATCTGCCGTTTGCCTACCGGTTGTCGCAATTCCTCAAAGAGCAGGAACCCGATATCGTCCACTGCCACAGTCGGCGTGGCGCCGATCTGCTCGGCGGGCTGGCAGCCAGTTTTGCCGATGTGCCGGCTATCGTGTCGAGGCGCGTGGACAACACCGAGATGCGCATCATGGCAGAACTGCGATACCGGCCGTTTCTCAAAGTCGTAGCGATATCCGATGCGATCGCAGAGGTCCTGCAGCAGCAGGGCATCGACAGGGATCGAATCGTCGTCATTCGCAGCGCGGTGGATGCCGGAGCATTCGCAGGGCAGCCGGATTGCCGGAATTTTCGAGAGGAATTCGGCATTGATGACGGTGTGCTTACGATCGCCGCCGCAGGCCAGCTGATCCCGCGGAAAGGACATCGATACCTGTTGCAGGCGGTCAGCGAATTAAAACTGACGCATCCGCCATTTCGCGTGCTTATTTTCGGCGAGGGGTACCTGAACAGCCAGTTGCGCGCGCAGGCGGCATGGCTGGGTCTTGGCGATGTCGTGCAGTTCGCAGGCTACAGGGATGACCTGGACACGTTCATCGGCTGCTTCGACTTGTTTGTGCACCCGGCCTCCGCAGAGGGCCTTGGCGTCGCTGCGCTCAAGGCGGCCGCGGCGGGTGTTCCTGTCGTGGGCTGCAAGGCCGGCGGTATGAGTGAGTCGGTGCAGGATGGCAAGACAGGACTGCTCGTTCCGCCCGAGGACGCCGATGCGCTGCACGAGGCTATCGCTACACTGATGGACGAGGACGATACTCGTGCGGCGATGGCCGCCGCAGGCCGCGAACGGATGCAGGAAGAGTTCTCGATCGATACGATGGCGGACAAACATGTTGAACTGTACAGGTCTGTATTGCTGAATGAGGGAGATAAATGAGCAAAAACATTTCACGTCGTAGTGTTCTGCAGTCGGGTATCGCCGCGACGCTCGCATCTGCGCTTCCACCGATCGCGTTCGCTGGTGATCTTGATTACATACCAGCAGTCCCGGGCCGACCCAACCCGCCGATGTCGGACTTCGTCAAGGCCAGCACGGCCGAAGAGGTAACCGCTGGCATGGACCTGTCGGGAATGACGGCGCTGGTGACGGGGTGCAACTCCGGGCTGGGTCTGGAGACCATGCGCGTGCTCGCTCTGCGAGGTGCACATGTTATCGGTGCGGCGCGCACACTGGCAAAAGCCGAGAACGCCTGCGCGAGTGTCGAGGGGTCGACCACCCCACTCGTCGTCGAGTTGACCGACTGGCCGGGCATTGTCGATGCGGGGAACCAGGTCGCCGAGATGGATGTTCCGATCGACATGCTGATCCTCAATGCGGGCATCATGGCGCTGCCGGACCTGCACCAGGCCCATGGGATAGAACTGCAGTTTGCGGTGAATCATCTCGGGCATTTCCTGCTCGAGAATCGTTTGCATGATCAGGTGGTGGCCGCCAAAGCCGGACGCGTCGTTGTCGTGAGCAGCGGGGCACACCGCTGGGCGCCCGAAGAGGGGATTCAGTTTGACAATCTTTCGGGCGAGAAGGGCTACGATCCCAGGCAGGCGTACGGCCAGTCCAAGGTCGCGAACGGCCTGTTCTCGAGGGAGTTGGCGCGGCGCCTGGCTGATACCAGCGCGACCTCCAATTCCCTGCACCCGGGAGTCATCCCCACCAATCTCTCGCGCTACCAGCCGGATCGCGAGTACGACATGAGTAATCCCAGGTTCAAGACGATTCCCCAGGGTGCCGCGACGCAGTGCTATGTCGCAACGAGCCCCATCATCGACGGTGTCACTGGCTACTATTTCGATAACTGCAACCCGGCCGTACCGAGTGAGCACATGCAGGATGACCAGATGGCGGCGAAGCTGTGGGAAGTGTCTGCAGAACTCGTCGCGGACTATCTGTAGGGCTATGGCCGACTACGAATCGCTGCGAAAACTCGCCGAGGCGGTCGTCAACGACCTGGCCGGGGCCGGTAAGGCCGTGTCCACTGCGGAGTCCTGCACAGGGGGATGGATCGCGAAGAGCATCACGGACGTCCCGGGCAGCTCCGCTGTCTTTGCTTACGGCGTGGTGAGTTACTCGAACGGCGCGAAGGAGTCGATCCTTGGCGTACAGAATCAGACGCTCGAAGAACACGGGGCCGTCAGCGAACCGGCCGTCGAGGAAATGGCAAAGGGTGTGCTTCGCCTGAGCGGCGCGGACATTGCCGTCGCAGTCAGCGGCATCGCGGGCCCGGACGGCGGCACTGACGAGAAGCCGGTCGGCACGGTCTGGTTCGCCTGGGCGACTCGGGATGGGGCGACTGTACTCGTCGACACGAGCTGCGAAGTCTTTTCCGGTGATCGCGATCTCGTTCGCGAGCTCACAGTGGCACACGCCCTGCAGGGCGTCCTGGAGCGCATCGAATCGTGAACACCCGGCGACTGTTCTTCGCGCTGTGGCCCGATAACCGTCAGCGCGACCGCTTGCGCGATGTCGTCAACTCGGTCGCCAAGACCGTCGAGGGAAAGATCGTCGATCGCAGGGACTGGCATGTCACGCTGGCATTCGTTGGTGTGTTTCCGGAAAACCGGGTGCCGTACCTGCTCGAGCGTGCGGCAGAGATAAACGTCGAGCCGTTTCGCCTGATTTTCGACCGACTCGAATTTTGGCCCCGGCCGAAGGTTGCCAGCCTCTGCGCTGCGACCGTATCGCCCGATTTGCAGGCGTTGGTCGACTCATTGAATAACGTATTGCTCGATCTTGGTCTTACACCTGAGGATCGTACTTATCGGCCGCATATCACGATCGCGCGCAATGCCCGGCCATTCATGACGGAGCGACTTGCGCAACGAAGTGTCACCGAGTGGTCCGGTTTTGAGCTCGTGGAGTCGGTCCCGGTACCGGGCGGGGTCCACTACGTCCCGCTTAAACAGTAGCTTAGGGGTTCTTTCGAGAATCTCCACAAATCGCCGATAAATGGGCTTCCTGAAAGCTACTATTGACGCGGGCTTCGTGAAATAATACTGTGCAAATCCACAGTATCTTTGAAGTCGCCTCCCGGCGCCCGGAAACCAGCAAATAATGGACGAGAAATAATGGACGACAATCGCAAAAAAGCACTCGCACAGGCGTTAGGCCAAATTGAAAAGCAGTTCGGCAAAGGCTCTGTTATGCGCATGGGCGACAGCCAGGCATCAAGGGATATCGAGGCGATTTCGACCGGTTCGATCGGCCTGGACGTCGCGTTGGGTATTGGTGGTTTGCCGAGAGGCCGCGTCGTAGAAATCTACGGTCCGGAGTCGTCGGGCAAGACCACGCTGACGCTGCAGGTTATCGCCGAAGCACAAAAAATTGGCGGCACGGCCGCTTTCGTTGACGCCGAGCATGCGCTCGACCCAAGCTATGCTGAAAAACTCGGCGTGGATGTCGATGAACTCCTTGTCTCGCAGCCCGACACGGGTGAGCAGGCGCTTGAAATTACCGACATGCTGGTGCGCTCGGGCGCTGTCGACATTGTGGTTGTGGACTCCGTTGCAGCCCTTACGCCGAAGGCCGAGATCGAAGGTGAGATGGGTGATTCGCACATGGGTCTGCAGGCCCGGCTGATGTCGCAGGCTCTGCGCAAACTGACGGGTAACATCAAGCGTTCAAATACGATGGTCGTCTTCATCAACCAGATCCGCATGAAGATTGGTGTGATGTTCGGCAGCCCTGAAACGACAACCGGTGGCAACGCGCTTAAATTCTACTCATCGGTGCGTCTCGATATTCGCCGCATCGGCGCGATCAAGAAGGGTGACGAGGTCATCGGCAACCAGACGCGCGTTAAGGTCGTCAAGAACAAAGTCTCCCCTCCATTCAAACAGGCGGAATTCGAGATTCTCTATGGGCAAGGCATATCCCGCCTGGGTGAAGTGATCGATCTTGGCGTGCAACATGGCATCGTCGACAAGGCGGGTTCCTGGTACAGCTATGGTGACGATCGCATCGGTCAGGGCAAGGAAAATGTTCGTGAGTTCCTCAGGAATAACCCCGCAATGGCCGAGGAGATCGAAGGCAAGATTCGCGCGACGCTGATGCCGAAGAAAGCCGATGTCATTGACATCGCTGCCGGCGAGGCTGAAGAGGCCAAAGAGGCGTAGGAGCGGCGATTCGCCTCGAAAATGATCGCGGCCGGTGGCCGCTCGTACAGTCCACATGAAGCCAGTTCGTGAAGAAATCAGCGATCTTCTCTCCGACGAGGGGGATGATCGTTTTTCGTCTCCACAAGAGGCTCGCAAAAAGGCGATGGACTTTCTTGCCCGACGCGAATACGGGCAGACCGAGTTGATCCGCAAACTGGCGGACAAGGGTTTCGATCGCGATGTGGCGGCGAACGCTGTTGCACAGCTAACCGAAGATGGATTGCAGAGCGATGAGCGCTTTTCCGAGAGCTTCGTCCAGTCCCGCATTAACCAGGGTAAGGGCCCGGTCCGCATTCGCATCGATCTGGGCCAAAAGGGCATTGGCGACTCGATAGTAGAGGTCGCACTCGAGGAAGCCGATCCGGATTGGCGAGCGCTGGCCAGGGAACAGCGCATCAAGAAGTTTGGTCCGGACCTGCCCACGGACTTCAAGGAGAAGGCCCGACAGATGCGATTCTTGCAATACCGTGGATTCGAGCAGGGCCACATCCAGGCCGCGGTCGGGGCGGGCGACGAATAAGTCTTAATCCCGTGAGCCAAACGCCGTACACTACCGGCTTTAAATCAACGGCTTGACCCCGATATCCCATCGATGAAAACCATGACGAGCAACGAACTCCGCACGGCGTTCCTGGACTTTTTTAGCGAGCACGGCCACGAAGTCGTCGCGAGTTCGCCGCTTGTGCCGGGCAACGACGCCACATTGCTGTTCACCAATGCTGGCATGGTGCAGTTCAAGGATGTCTTCCTTGGCGATGAAAAGCGTAGCTACACCACGGCGGCCTCGTCGCAGCGCTGCGTGCGCGCCGGTGGCAAGCACAATGACCTTGAAAATGTGGGCTATACCTCACGGCACCACACGTTCTTCGAAATGCTTGGCAACTTCAGCTTCGGTGACTATTTCAAACGCGAGGCTATTCAATATGCCTGGGAGTTCCTGACCGAGACACTGGGGCTCCCGGAAGAGCGCTTGTGGGTCACCGTGTTTGAAGAAGACGACGAAGCTGCCGATATCTGGCTCAAGGAAATGAAGGTCGATCCGAATCGTTTTGCCCGTCTTGGACCCAAGGACAACTTCTGGGCCATGGGGGATACGGGACCCTGCGGCCCGTGCAGCGAGATCTTCTTCGACCACGGCGAGGACGTGGAGGGCGGTCCGCCCGGTTCGCCGGACGAAGATGGCGATCGCTATGTCGAAATCTGGAACCTGGTATTTATGCAATTCGATCGGTCGTCCGATGGGTCCCTGAACCCATTGCCGAAACCATCGGTCGATACGGGCATGGGCCTCGAACGTATTGCGGCCGTCATGCAACAGGTGCACAGCAATTACCACATCGACCTGTTCGCGAACCTGGTTCAGGCCACGGCCGAAGTCCTTGGCGTCGAGAACAATGGCTCAAGTTCTTTGAATGTCATCGCCGATCACATTCGTGCCTGTTCATTCCTGATTGTCGATGGCGTACTGCCGGGAAATGAAGGCAGGGGATATGTCCTTCGCCGTATCATTCGTCGCGCAATTCGGCATGGAAAAAAGCTCGGTACGGACGACTTGTTCTTCCACAAACTGGTTGCGCCGCTCGTGCAGGAAATGGGCGACGCATATCCCGAGCTCGCCAAAGCTCAGGCGCACGTCGAGAAAGTGCTGGCCAAGGAAGAGGCGCGATTTGCCGAAACGCTCGACCTGGGCATGGAAATTCTGGAAACGGCGATCGCGGATCTTGACGGCAAGCAATTGCCAGGCGATGTCGTGTTCAAGCTCTACGATACCTACGGCTTCCCGGTCGACTTGACGGCGGACATTGCCCGCGAACGTGAATTGTCGATCGATGAGAAAGGGTTCGAGGAAGCCATGGAAGCGCAGCGCGACCGCGCACGTGCGTCCAGCAAATTCGGCGTGGCGGGTGGCGATGAACTCAAGGTAGGCGGAAGTACGGAGTTCCTTGGCTACGAGGGTACTGAGAGTACGTGTGAGGTGCTCGCGTTGTTCAAGGATGGCGCGGCTGTTGATCAGCTCGACGACGGCGCGGAGGGCGCTGTTGTGTTGGCATCGACGCCGTTCTATGCGGAATCCGGCGGCCAGATCGGTGACAAGGGCATCCTGGTAAGCGATGGCAGGCTATTTCGGGTAGACGACACTCAGAAAAGCGGCGACGCCATTGTGCATTTTGGCGCGATGGAGCAGGGCACACTATCGACGGGCGACGCACTTGAGGCTGTTGTCGACGCCGACCGCCGCCAGGCTGTCCGCCTTAATCACACCGCGACCCACCTGATGCATGCGGCGCTCCGCCAGGTTCTCGGCGATCACGTCACCCAGAAGGGCTCGCTCGTCGCTCCCGATCGTTTGCGGTTCGACTTCTCGCACTACGAAGGCGTCACGCCGGGGCAGTTGCAGGAGATCGAAGACCTGGTGAATGCGGAGATCCGCAAGAACATCTCTGCGGATACGGACCTGATGACGTACGACGATGCCATCGAGTCGGGTGCCATGGCGCTATTCGGCGAAAAGTACGGCGACAAGGTTCGCGTACTTCGTTTAGGTGATTTCTCGGTTGAGCTTTGCGGTGGGACGCACGTCGAACGAACAGGCGATATCGGCGTGTTCAAGATCACCCACGAGGGCGGCGTCGCCTCGGGTGTCCGTCGCATCGAGGCAATGACCGGCGCCGGCGCGCTGGCGTGGATTGATGCGAATCAGAAGACATTGAACGATCTTTCCAGACTGCTCCGCAGCACACCGGACCAGGCGGCAGCCAAGGTCGAGCAGCTCCTCGGCCAGAACAAGGAGCTGGAGAAGAAGCTGGCGACGGCGAAGCACGTATTAATTACGGGCGAGAGGTCGGGTGACGACGATAATGTGAAGGAAATCGCCGGCATTAAGGTGCTGGTGTCCCGCGTGGACGGGATCGATGCCAAATCGATGCGTGATGCGGTCGATCGTGCCAAGGACAAGTTACAGAATGCCATCGTCGTATTTGCGTCGGTCGAAGACGGCAAGGTTCGACTTGCGGCGGGCGTGACCAAGAACAACACCGACAAGATAAAAGCTGGCGACCTGATCAAGCCGATTGCGGAGCAAGTTGGCGGCAAAGGTGGAGGCCGCCCGGACTTCGCCCAGGCAGGCGGGAATGACCCGTCAAAGCTCGATTCTGCCCTCGAGTCCGTGTCCGCCTGGATCGCAGAACGACTTTCCTGAGCGTCTCGCCCCATTCCCTGAACGCGCCGATGACCCGTAAATGGGCATCGAGCGCCAAAATCGGCTAGTATTACAACAGTTTAAGGAAGTACGACGCGTAAAAAGAACGGGGCTTAGAGCCCCGCCAGGCAGGAGTAGGAAGCTATGCTGATTCTGACGCGACGCGCTGGAGAGACGGTCATGATCGGGAGCGATATCACGATCACCGTCCTGGGGGTCAAGGGAAATCAGGTCCGAATAGGGATCAATGCACCTAAAGACGTCGCAGTGCACCGGGAAGAAATCTACGAGCGAATTCAGAGCGAAAAGGCCTCGGACGGGAGTCCCGACCCCGAGTAGTCAATTTGGTATGAAAACCGCTTTACCAGGCGATTCTCTGACAGTAGTATGCGCCCCTCGACGGAGAGATGGCTGAGTGGTTGACTAACATCGCCGAAGGCGATTTAGGACGAACGAGCGCAGCGAGGTCGCCCGAAGGGCGAGGGACGAAGTCCCGAGTCAACGCGCTCCCCCTGCTGAGGGTTCTGAAATCCATCCCTCTCCCCGTGGACGACGTACGAAAATTGCAGATATGAAAATATGGAGAGATGGCTGAGTGGTCGAAAGCGCTCCCCTGCTAAGGGAGTAAGGGCTAATACCCCTTCGAGGGTTCGAATCCCTCTCTCTCCGCCACGAAATAGAAAGGGGTCCCCTTGTGGGGCCCCTTTTTAGTTCGTGCGGTAGATAGATGGAGATGAGGGCCATTGTTCGACGGGCTCAGCGACGAAGTCGCGTGCCCGGGCGCGAAGCGCCCATCCCTCTTGGCCGAAGGCAAGCGAGAATCCCTCCAGCGCCCATCCCTCCTACCTACGCGCCCCAATCAACATCCTCTCCCTCGCAAAATCGATAACAAAGTCTCGCTCATTGAACATACTCGGGCCCAGAATCGCGGCGAGACGGTCCTCGAGACCCAGAGCCTCGAAAATCGGAAAGTCCGAAATGAGGAATATCCTGTTTCGCCAGGATACGGTCCCGATTCTCAGCTGCTTGACCTTTAACTCGGCGACCACAGGTACGGTTTCGACCGCGCCCGCCAACTCCGTCCCCTGCCTTGCCCTTCTGGGACTGACCTGAATCGTATTCGCGGTATGCCAGTTCATCAGGTTTGAGCCGGTGCCGAGATCAAGCATCGCTGGAATTTCTATATCGTTGATGTGCAGACTGATTGTGAATACCGTCGCATCGCCTTTACCTACTTGCAGTGGTTTCATCGGAATCGAGGTCCAGCCGCGATAGGACCGCTCGCTGACCAATTGCGGGGGATACAAGCGGACGACCTGGTCACTGGCCGAGACGCCAACAGCGAAGCGGCGCAGGAAATCGATCCCAAGAATCCCGTCAATTTTGGCAAAAGCCCCGCCTTCGGTGGGCATCGAAGCAACTCGGGCATTAGTCCACGATTCGCCGCCAATCCGGAGTTCCGCGATTGTGGTCAGGGGGAAGGTGCCGGAACTCACCATGCCCTGGATGCCGACGTTTTCGTCTTCGGCCAACTCAAGCCCCGCGCGTCTGCGCGTCGAATCATATACCACGGAGATGCTGGCCCCGGTATCGAGCGCAAACCTGAATGGGCCGCGGCCGTTGATCATGGCCCTCACGATAATATGTCCTTCGCTCCCGAGCTCACGTGGGATAACGACGGTCGCATTGTCGTCGTCCAGAACGAGGGGGGCGGCGCACCCAGTCGCGAGAATTAGTACCAGCAGTAGCCCGGTCCTGAAGCCCATCTCATTATGAGATCATTGAAATGCTCGGCGGACAACTGGTAGTAGCCGAAAGGCTCCAAAACCGCTTTACGTACAGGGCCCGGATCAGTACTATGTGCGGCCCTTGAGGGGCTCCCCCTTGTAGGAGCGCGCCTTGCGCGCGACAATCAAACAAAGCGCCCGTAGCTCAGCTGGATAGAGTACTCGGCTACGAACCGAGCGGTCGGGAGTTCGAATCTCTCCGGGCGCGCCAAATGACAAAGGGTCCCCATCGGGGGCCCTTTTTCATTTTGGGTGTCCTGGATGAAGATGAGGACTGCTGTTCGACAAAACGCGCTAGCGTTTTGATCCGGAGCGGCGTAGCCGCGAAGCCCGCAGGGTTGAAACAGCCTAAAGGCTGTTTCAAGTAATCTCTCCGGGCGCGCCAAAAAACATAGGGACCCATTTGGGTCCCTATGTTTTTGCGGCCCTGCGAGAGTTCGAACTGGGTCGCCCGAAGGGCGACTGTTCGATCCGAGGAGGCCGCAGGCCGACGACAGGCCGAGCATCGCGAGGCCCATCTCTCCGGCCGATCGCAGTCAACGCCCGACTCTCCCCGGCCGATCTACAGGTCACTACAGTCCGATAGACAGGCGATTTCAGGGTATATTTACGAACACAAACAATGCCTGCGGCTTCCGGCGAAGAGGATCAAATCTAATGCGACAAGAAGAAATTGACGATCAAGTCTTTGAATTGTATGACGAGTACTGCCACGGCCATATCGATCGCCGTCAGTTCTTCGAGCGCGTTGCGCAACTGACCGTTGTCGGCGTGTCGGCTATGGCCATGGCCGAAGCGTTGCTGCCGAATTACGCCGACGCTCAGGAAGTCCTGTTCACTGATGAGCGCATCAAGGCCAACTGGGTGACATTTCCATCGCCAGGGGGCACCTCCGGGGAAATGCGCGGTTACCTTGTAGTGCCTGATGGTGAGGGCCCATTCCCGGCCGTTTTGGTCATGCACGAAAATCGCGGATTGAATCCTTATGTGCAGGATGTCGCAAGGCGTTTTGCTGTCGCGGGGTTCCTCGCATTGGCGCCAGATGGCTTGTCGCCGATTGGCGGTTATCCGGGCAATGATGATGATGGTCGGACAATGCAGCGAACGCTCGATCAGGCCAAGTTGCGGCAGGACATGGTTAACAGCGCCCTTTTCGTCAAGAACCACGAATTATCAAATGGTAATTTGGGAGCGACCGGATTCTGCTGGGGTGGCGGCACGACCAACTTTCTGGCGACAGAGCTTGGCGATGAGCTGCAAGCTGGAGCACCGTTTTACGGCAGCGCAGCCGCGACCGAGAATGTGCCACAAATACGAGCGGCCATTCAGGTTCACTACGCCGAGGATGACAAGCGTGTGAACGCGATGCGCCCGGAGTATGAGGAGGCACTAAAGGCCAGCGGCGTGACTTACGAAATGCACACCTACCCAGGCACGCGGCACGGTTTCCACAACTATTCGACGCCTCGTTACGATGCCGAGGCCGCGCAACTGGCGTGGGAGCGGATGGTTGCTTTCTTCACCGAGCACCTGAATCAGTAGGACAATATTATGATTTCGCGACGAGACTGTTTGAAATATTCTGCGTTGGCAGGAGTGGCCAGCGTACTACCGGCAGGCCTGCTTCAAGCGGCCCAAGACCAAGGGTTGATCACTCGCGCCATTCCGAAAACCGGTGAAACGCTGCCGATCGTGGGTCTCGGCAGTTCTGCTTCGTTTCGCAAGATTGCCGCGAGCGATGACACTGGTCAGCTTCGGGACGTAATCAAGACCTTATTGGATAACGGCGGCACTGTATTCGATACGGCGCCGAGCTACGGTGAATCAGAACGCGTAGCCGGTGAAATCGTGCAAAACCTGGGTGCGACCGAAAATATCTTCTGGGCCACCAAGGTGAACGTTGTGCCGCGGGGCGGCTCGACGGCGGATGCGGATGCTGCGCGCGCACAAATCGAACGCTCGTTCGACCATATCGGCAAGGATCCGATTGACCTCATCCAGGTTCACAATCTGCGAGACATACCAACGCAGATGGGTATCCTTAAGGAGCTCAAGGAAGAAGGCAGGGTGCGCTACATTGGCACGACCTACACGGGTCAGTCCCGCTTTCCCGATCTTGCGGATGTCATGCGCAACGAACCCATCGATTTTGTCGGCGTGAATTACGCGGTCGATGACCGCAACGCCGCAGACCAGATATTCCCTGTAGCGGAGGAGCACGGCGTCGCAGTGCTTGTCTACGTACCATTCGGCAGGAGTCGTTTGTGGCAGCGTGTCGCAGGGCGAGATCTTCCCGATTGGGCAGCTGAGATCGGTGCTGAGTCATGGGGACAGTTCTTCATCAAGTTCGCCGCGGCCCATCCAGCCGTTACCTGCGTGACGCCCGCCACGAGCAAGCCCCATCATATGCTGGACAATCTGGGTGCAGCTGTTGGCGAACTACCCGATGCCGCGATGCAACAGCGAATGGCGGACTACATCGATGGGCTGCCGTCGGCCTGACCAGGCTTGATGAGCCGCTTCCGGTTCGAAACCTTGTTAGTTGGTCGTCGTCTTGACTACCGGTAGATCCGTGAAAGGGCGAATGCCGAACGAAGGATAGATTTCGCTCGGAAAATAGACGATGCCGTCCGAGACCACCATGCTGATACGCCTAAGCTGCAATAAGTCCTCCGTGGGATCGCCCGGAACCAAAAAGAAGTCAGCGTATTTTCCCTTTTCAATAGAGCCGAGGTCCTCAGCCTGTCCGAGATAAGCGGCCATGTCGTACGTGGCCCTGCGTAACACCTCAGCCGGCGTCAGGCCGAACTTCTCGAACAGTTCCAGCTCGCGGTGGTAAGCGAATGACCCGCCCATATCCGTGCCGGGTAGCAGCAAGACGCCTTCCTCGTTCAACCGCCGCATCGTTTCCATGATTACGTCGAAAGCCGCAACGTACTCGGCGCGCTCTTCGGGCGTGTCGGCGCCGAACATGGCCGACTTGTACGAGCGCTGCTCATTGGTGGGCAGGTGATCGATAATGTTGCGTGCCATGGGCGCGATTTCGCCATTGCTGACAGTCAGGCCGTGCTCGTGAATCGCGATCGTCGGATCGTGTGCGACGTCGCGTCGCGACATTTGGCCGATCGTAAATTGAACATCTTCGCCATCGAGGTCCATCGCAGGAAAGCGCTTCATCGCCGTGAACCGGAATAGCGTGCGAGTGTCCTCGTCATCGTCGAGGACCCAGCCGAGCATGAGCTGATTTGCGTGGGTGATCTCGTCAAAGCCGGCATTGATCATGTCATTCGCGCTTGAGAATGCCGGTACATGTCCGGCGACCCGCATGTCGAGCGAATGTGCTTCATCGACCAGTTGTTCTGCCCATTCCCCGCGCATGGAATTGTAGAACTTCACCTGGTAGAAATCGCGAGCGCCACACCAGCGCACCATGTCGAGCGCCTCTTCCAGCGTGGCGACAGTCTCTCCGGTCGCCGCGGAGAAATCGCTTTTGCCCTCGATAAAACAGGAGCGAGTAATACGTGGACCGGCTATTTCACCGCTATTGATGCGACCAACCAGGCTTTCAAGGACGTCGTTCTCATTGCCCATGTCGCGTACCGAAGTCACTCCGGCCGCAATATTGAGTAGCGCATTTCCCTGGCCAAGGTGTCCGTGCATTTCGTACATACCAGGAATGAGCGTACCGCCATTGCCGTCGATCGTTACCTCGCCATCAGTCGACGGGCTGTTGGCCGGCTGGACACTTGCGATTCGATTGCCGTAAATAACGACGTCCTTGAATTCGGTGAGGCCGAGGGCCTCAGGGTCAAAGACACGGACGTTGCGAATGCGAACTGGCGCGGCGTAGTCATGAGCCACTTCGGCCTGGATCTCAACAAAGCGCTCCGTAGAGAGTTCTTCGGAGTAATGCCGCAATTGCTCGTCCGCGTCCTGGTAGCCTTCCCGAATAATGCTGAACCGGGGGCTCGCGATAGCGAAGAACTGGCCTGTCTGATCGAGGAATACCAGCGACGGGTTGAGTGACAGCCCCAATATCTCGTATGCAGTGACTTCTAACTGCCCGGCAGTCCCTTCGAACGGCATCGTCGAGCGAGTTCGAATGCTGACTTCCCCGGACGGATAGACATTCATACGCCCGTCGGGCTCGTTGAGCAATGCGCGGGCAAGCAGCGCAAGTGAGTAGGCACTGCCGTTCTGATCGACGTAAAACAAGGCCGCATCGTCAATGCGTGCCTCCCCCGTGCCCGTAGTGTCCTGCCAGCGCGCCGTTTCGGCGTCGACGCGAAAGTACTCATCGATCAGGTTGCCAAACGAGGTCCTACCCGTGATCGTCCAGTCGGTGGGATAGCCGCGCGTATCGACTGAAATTTCCTCGGCAATCGTCGGCCCGCGACCGTTTTGTTTGAAGTCGAAGTCAATCGCGAGCTGATCTTCCCCAAGATTGACGACCAGGTGACCGGTATCGCTGCCTCCGACCAGGACGCGGTAAGTAATCGTTTCCGCTGCGAGCGGCAGAGAAATCAGAGCCAGAATTATGCCAAAGCTGAGTTTCATTATTGTTTTCTCGTTGGTGGAGGTTCGGGCGATCATACCGGAATCGCGGCTTCCGGTTCTTTGCATAGTGGAATCCGGAAGGGTCTACGCCGCCCATGCGTAACTCTTTGTAACCGAGCGATAATCTGCCGTCTCCCCAAGGTAATCTTCTCGACCATGGGTACTCCAAACGAACATCAGAAATCTGTTCTGGTAGCACCAGAGGCAGATGGCAATCCGGATGGCAAGGGTGCTCATGGGTTCCTGGATGATTGGCACCTTACACAACCGACGGGTGTAGTTGCGAAGCCACAGCGCCAGGTGCTTGCTGCTCTGTTCACGTCGATGTTGGTCCTGTCAGCATCGTTCAAATATCGGCCGGTCCGGGGACGTTCGAATTATCTCTATTGGATCGACGGGCAGTGGTCTCTCAGCCTGATTGCGCCCCATGAGTGGTCGCCCAGGATGCGCCGTGGGTTTGCCGGGACGTGCACACTGCAAAGTGACATGACCTGGACGATTGTTCCGTCCGCGCAGTTGGTCGAAGACAGCCCGGTATCGGGTGCCATTCGCCGGTTTTTCACGGCCTTCGCCGAATTGCTGAATACGGACCTCACGCTCGAAGAGATACTGCCGTTCTACATCAGCGGACTTCCCTACTTCCAGCGCCTCTATGCCAGTGCTTTGAGTCGGTCGCTGAGCGCCGCGGTAACGCTCGGAAATCAAGCGTCAATCGGCTGTCAGCAGTGGCGCAAGCAACTCCTTACTGTCGAAAATGTACTGCTCGTTTCTAGCAGACAAGGTCTGTTGTCGAGGGAATAGCATGTTGGCTTTCCTGCTGATTGTTGGAGGACTACTGATGACTCTCTCTGCTCCGCCGACCCTCGTCTCCGATGCTCATGCCGAAGGCGGATTGTTGCTTACGGACTTCGCCACTGATCGGGGCGACCTCGATTGGTATGTTATGAACGACAATGTAATGGGCGGCCGTAGCGAGGGCACATTCAAGATAGAGCAGGGGGTGCTGCACTTCGCTGGTAGCACAAACACGCGAGGTGGCGGTTTTAGTTCAATCCGCACAACTCCCACTAAGGTCGACCTGTCGGAATTCGAGGGAATTCGCTTACGAATTCGAGGTGACGGTCGCCGTTACACCTGGCGACTGGCCACCAACGCGCGCTGGCGGGGCAGACAGATCGGCTATTGGGCTGACTTTGACACCGAGGACGGTACCTGGACCACAGTCGAGATTCCTTTCTCGCAGTTCATTCCCCGCTACAGGGGAACAATGCTCGATGGGCCCGCGCTCGAACCCGGACAAATTACGGACATGGGACTGATGATCTACGACAAGCTCGACGGCCCGTTCGAGCTGCGCCTGGCCAGCGTGGCAGCGTATTAAGCACTTTAACTACTAAGGAGTAACGAATGTCCATCGAGTTTCCAGATCTTCCCTACGCGACCAACGCGTTGGAGCCGCATGTTTCCGCGGAAACGCTCGAGTTTCATCATGGCAAGCACCACAAGAGCTACGTCGACAAACTGAATGCCGCGATCGAGGGCACGGCCTACGCAGATCAGTCGCTCAAGATGATCGTGACGGGCGCGCACGAAGCGGGCGAGACTGCTGTTTTCAATAATGCGGCGCAGGCCTGGAATCATTCCTTTCTCTGGCACAGCATGTCGCCGGGTGGCGGCGGTGAACCGACGGGCGCACTCGCCGATGCGATCAAGGCACGTTTTGGCGACCTTGAAAAATTCCAGGCGGAGTTCAAGGCGGCCGCACTTGGGCAATTCGGCAGCGGTTGGACGTGGCTCGTCCGCACGGCAGACGGCCTCGGCATCGTCAGCACCGGCAATGCCGACACACCCTTAATTGACGGGGCCACGCCGCTACTGACGCTCGATGTATGGGAGCACGCGTATTACCTCGATTACCAGAACAAGCGCGATGCGTACATCGATGCTTTCCTCGGCGAGCTTATCAACTGGGATTTTGCCGCGCAGAATTTTGAGGCCGACCGGGCTGCTGCCTGAGTTGTTGCGGGCACCATCAATGTCTTCTCCGCCCCAAGTCACCGTGTGGTATGACAATGACTGCCCACTTTGTGTCCGCGAAATTCGCCTGATGCGCCGGCTTGATCGCCGCCGGGCGATTAACTTCGTGAGCATTCAAGGCGCTACCGGTTGTCCGATCAGT
>Ga0316194_10001467_pt1 | contig 16242 bp, 14 predicted proteins | sample CroRivsedime1_MG_FD_204936 | JGI IMG/M metagenome (GOLD analysis project Ga0316194, IMG submission 204936) | Coastal sediment microbial communities from Maine, United States - Cross River sediment 1 | ecosystem: Environmental > Aquatic > Marine > Coastal > Sediment | place: USA: Maine...
TCCGGATCTCATAGGCGCTGTAGTTGTTCCAGACTACACGGCCGCTTTTACGCTCCCGGAATCCCGCCAGGTATTTGTCAAAGGTGTTGTCGGTCTCTGCCCGAGGCAAAAGACTCAGCTCGTCCAGCAAGGCCACGGCGATGGCGGTCGCTGTCGGGTCGAAATCGCCGAGCTCGACGGAGCCGGGAATGAAGTCGATGCCATGCCGGGCTATGGTAGCTGCAAGAGACGCCCTCACATCCTCCGAAAAGGCATGTTTGAGGCGAGTCAGACGCGCGGCCTCCGTGTCATCTCCCAGAACTTCCGCCATTTGCGCCGCATCCCCGAGGCCTCGGATGGCCCAGAAATCGTCCCAATAGGCGTGGACCGGATGGGCCATGTAGCCTTCATGACTCATGGATTCAGGCAGAAGACCGTAGTAGGCCCGTTTCTCTTGTGTCTGGTACTCCTTCGTCAGACGTTTCCTGCGCAACCCATCCATGAATGCCAGAGCCTTGAGTGCGGCCGGCCACATCTCGACCAGAAACGATTTGTCGCCGGTGAACCGAAAATACTCCATGATGGCGAAGATGAATTCGCCGTAGGCGTCGAATTCCGGCAGCCACTCGGGGCCTTCTCGGCCGGTGCTGTCGGGGATTTTGCCGTCAACTTTCTGAAAGCCCGCATACCAGTGTATAAAATCACGGATCGCGCCCGGGTGACCCATGCGCAGCAGGGCCGCACCCATGATGGCGCCATCCCGGATCCAGGATCGGGTATAGCGGCGCGGTCCGGGACAGAGCGCCGGCCCGTCGCGGTTGATCAGGATGTGCGCGGCTGCTGTTTTGAAAGTGTCGAAAATGGGCTGTGCACTGGTGGGGAGGTGAAATATGACATCGTTGAGTTTGGCTTCCCAGCCCCGAGCCGCTTGCTCGTAAGCTTCGTGCCCGGTCAGGCTCCGACCGAGCAGCAGAGTGCGCGCCGCGCCCACTTTCATCCCTTCATTTGTGCCGAAGGGGACTGCCAGATAAACATCTTCATGTAAGCCGGGCCCAAGGTTCATATCAAAGCGCAGGGCCCCGGACGCAAACCCGAAATCGTCGGTCACCTGCGTCTGAGGAGGCAGCTCACCCATGGCCAGATAGCGTGTTACCCCGCCGGCAGCAAAGGACGCGCCACCGAATGCGACCGGCGAAGACAGAGGAATCACCACCCTGTTACCGTTGATACGGACCACCCCATCACGGAAGGCGAGATCTCGCACCCGACTCACACCCCCGAAGGATTGCCAGCTCTGCCAGGTGGGGGTGACCTGAAAGGGCCGGAGCGCCGCGAAGAAAAGAACCGATTGGCCCGCCTGCGCCATATTTGTAACACGGTAACGGATAAATAAAACCGGGCCCCATTCCGCCAGGACTGTGAAGGCTGTAACCTTCATGGTCAGGCCTTCTATCCGCCATTCGGAGGAAGGAATAGGCAAATACCCTTTCGCCAATGCTTGACTCGAATCCCCATCCGCCCAGGTGACAAGCCGTCCGGCCACATGGAGAAACGGTTCGATGGAAAAGGATCCTTTGTCTACTTCCACCATGCCCTCTTCATTCATCAGGGCCTGGGTCTCTCCATCGCCGGTCCCCACAATCGTCCAGTAGGTTTGCCGGCCGAGAAAATACTTCGGATAAAGACCGGTCGACTCCTCACGGGCGATGGATTCAAAGAAATGATTCAGGGTCCGGGAGAAGTCATAGGGTTTGACTTCGATCCTACGAATGGCGAATCCTTTTGCCTGCTCACTCTGGAGGAGGTTGATTCGGATTAAGCGGGACGTTGATTGCGGAAGGTAGAGATAGCTCCTTTCACTGCCCCCTTGACGCGTCGCATACACCGTGTTCCATGTGCCTCCGTCAAGGGAAACCTGAACATCAAACGCCTGTGCCGCATAACCCTTTTCCCACTGAACCACCAGCCCCCCGTATTCCCGCACCTGCCGGAAATCAATCAACAGCCACTGGGGCTCAGGAGAGGCTTCGCTTCGCCAGCTCGAATTTCCCGCATCCAGCGCGTTTTCCGGCCCGTGGCCCGGCAGCGCGCTGGATGCCTGGACCTTCGGCGTTAACCGATAGGTCTCGTCGCGCATCTTCAACGCCTCGATCCAGACCGTCCCTTTGCGGCCCGGCCCGGCGGCAATGACCAGTTCAATGGCCGTCACGTTGCGGGGGGGACCGCCTCCAAGCGGCCCCCAGGCAAACCCGATCTGGTGGCTCCGAATGGTAAAAGGCTGCCATGTCTCCGGAAAATCAAAGGCCTCCACCCGATAACGCCACACATTCTGGTGGCTCTCATCTACCAGTTTGAATTCAAATGCATTGCGAGGCGCAAGGCCGCGGATTTGGAAAAGAAAGGAATAGCTCTCGGGGATATCAAGGGAAAAGGGTTTGGTCGCGACGACAAAACCGCCTCCCCCCCGGAAGTCAAAATCCAATCGCATCGCAATGTCGGAAAACCCCTGGTCCTGGGAAATGCGAAGCGTCGCCTGTCCCGAAGTGATGGTCTTCCACCTCGAGAGGTCTTCAAACGTATCCAGAACTTTTTCCTTTATTTCAGTCAATCTGTTTCACCACCCAGATAGAAGGCCTTTACCATGTCATTTTCTTGAAGCGCGCATGATTTGTCGACCGTCGATTACGGCTTAAAAGCTATTATAGACCGGATTTCCATGAAATAGCCAGAGCGCATATTCAACTTAAATATAATTCTGATAATTACAACTACTATCAAGTAACTATAAGGTGTGTACGACCCCGAACGTCCTCCCAATCAGGCACAAATCTGCAATTTCCCCAAAATGCATATTACAATTGAGAAATCACTTTTGTTACCATCAATTCCGCAGGATCCTGTTGAGTTTCATTTCTTTTAGATAGAAACACAGAGGCTATATGTCGTGAGACTTTAAGACCTGACGATTTTCATCCTGGATGACGACGAATCCACTCTCAGGTTCATCAAACGGCTGAGGAGATCAGCGGGACCCCGGAATGTCGAGACATTTGCCTGTACCGAGGATTTCTTGAACGGTGAGGTCTTTAAAAAACATAGCCTTTTGATTGAAGAACTGCTGCTGCCGGGTATAAGTGGGCTCGACCTTTATCGTCGTCTCAAACCGGATAGTTGGTCATATATGACCATTGATCATATATGACCATTAGCATTGACCATTTCTATCCTGCTCACCCGCGTTTTCTCGATCATATTTCTCCATTAAATCAACATGATGTTGTTAAAAAGCTGAACTCACGAAATCCGGCATGAACTTTGAGTATTAAAGATGGTGAATTGTCAGTGCTGTTTAGTCTTGGACGAAAAAGCGGTCGATGCTCGAAATCATAGAATAAACCCGATGGCCGGTCTTACCCAAAGGTGACTGTAATGATCGTGGTCCGAATAACCCTGAATGTGCTGCCTGAAAAGCAGAAAGAGGTGGTGCAAACACTCCTGTCGATGATGGGACCAGTGGAAAAGGAGGCGGGTTGTCTCAGCTGTTCGCTCTTATGCGATATGAGGGACAAGAACCTGCTCTGTGTGCTTGAGGAGTGGAAAAACCGCGAAAAGTTGGACCACCATTTAAAATCCGACATGTTCGGTGTTTTACTGGGGACAAAAAGTCTTTTGTGTCAACCGCATGGTATCCGCATATACACCGTCCAGCTCGCCGAAGGGGTGAAGGCCGTTCACGCTGCACGCGGCGAAAGAGTATGCCGGCGTGTGAAAGGAGGTTGAATCGTGAACATTTTGCTTATCTACCCAAAATTCCCGGATACCTTTTGGTCCTTCACCTATGCCCTGCGATTTATAAGGAAGAAATCGGCCTATCCGCCACTTGGCCTGCTCACCGTCGCTGCCATGCTGCCCGAAGAATGGCCCAAGCGACTGGTGGATGAGAACGTAGACGAGCTTCGGGATGAAGATCTGGCCTGGGCGGATCTGGCTCTTGTCGGCGCAATGGCAGTTCAGCGCAAATCGGCTGTCAACATCATCGACCGTTGCAAGGACAAGGGATTGAAAATCGTTGCCGGCGGATCGCTTTTCACAGCGGAACCGAACGCTTTTGAGCAGGTGGATCACCTGGTTTTGGACGAGGCCGAGCTTACCCTGCCAACTTTTCTTGAGGATTTTAAAAATGGGCGTCCGAAAAAGATCTACAGGGCATCCGGTTTCTGCGATCTTCATGACACCCCCATCCCCTCATGGCATTTGATACGCATGAAAAAATATGCATCGATGAGCATTCAGTTTTCCAGAGGATGCCCGTTTAACTGCGAGTTTTGTAACGTGACGATTCTTTTCGGTCATCGGGCACGTATGAAAGCACCCCGGCAGGTCATCGCAGAACTAGATCGTATTTATGATGCAGGCTGGCGCAGCAATATTTTCTTCGTTGACGACAATTTTATCGGAAACAAACAATACCTGAAAGCACAGCTGCTGCCCGCCCTGATCGAATGGCGAAAAGATAAAAAAGGATGTGTTTTTTTTACGGAAGCCTCGATCAATCTGGCCGATGATCCCGAGCTCCTGGATATGATGGTAACGGCCGGCTTTGATTCCGTTTTTATCGGTATCGAGTCGCCCGATGAGGTCAGTCTTACGGAATGTCGTAAAACTCAGAACAAAAACCGCGATCTCCTGCAAAACGTCAAAACGATCCACCGCGCGGGCTTACGGGTGATGGGCGGTTTTATTGTCGGCTTTGACAGCGATACGCTGTCTACATTCCAGCGGCAGATCGATTTCATCCAGAAAAGCGGGATTGTAACCGCGATGGTCGGAATGCTCCAGGCGCCTCCAGGAACGCGGCTCTTTGAACGACTTCAAATGGAAAACAGGGTGTTTCGTGCGTTTTCCGGAGACAACGTCGATGGAACGACCAATATCGTCCCCAAAATGGGTATGGACAGGCTATTGGATGGGTATCGATCGATTATGAAACAGATCTATTCTCCCCGTAACTTCTACCGGAGGGTTAGAAATTCTCTGATAGAGCTAAGGCCACCCGACATTACCGTACCACTGGATTTTCAGAGGTTTCTCGCGTTCTTTCACTCCGGTTTCAAGCTCGGCATATTGGGTAAGGAACGTTTCCAGTACTGGCATCTATTGCTCTGGACGTTGATCCGCAAGCCCCGGCAGGTGCCATTAGCCGTCACCCTTGCAATCTACGGATACCACTACCGGAAAATTTGCGAGTTATACATTCTTTAAAATGTTTTCAAACGGGAAATGACGTCGGCAGTGAGATGAACGGCCGAAAGGTCAAGGAAAGGAAACATTATGTCAGAGAAATTAGAATCCAAGAATATCGAGCAATTACTGGCTGAGGCCGATGAACTCATTCAACAGATTAATTCCGATGCCATCAAAGACATGAAAGAAGAGCATCGTCTGCAGTTTGAAAAACACGCTCAAAACCTGGAAAAAATAAAAGCCGAGGTTCAGGACAAGATCCAGAAGAAAGAAGCATCGGACATAGGCTCAGGCGCGGAGGGTATGCACGAGGCGATCCAGGATATTGTGAAGGCCATGCACGACTTGACAAGCAAGCTTTTCTGACGGTCGCAAAAAGCCTTTGAATAACAGTCGGACGCTCAATCAAATTTCAAAAATTATGCATTTTTACCGGCAGTGGATCATTCGGGAGCCTCATTGAGGTGCCTTGAATTTCACACAGGCATGCTATGTCATCGCAGAAAAATATGGGAAAATGAAAATGGCATCCAATGAAAATAAAGACCCAATAAGCAATCTATTGAATAAGCTTCGTTCCTTCTTTGGTCTCAAGGACCCCCGGAAAAAAAAGGACGCCTTGCCCCCTAAGGCTCATTTCAGCATCTGGTATTTCCTGATGGTCTTCCTCTTGTTTGCCTACCTGCAACAATACCTTTTTTCTGGAAAAGTGGAGACGATTCCCTACAGCCAATTTAAACAATACATAACCGAAGGCACTGTGAGTCAATTGACCATCGGCCCGGATAATATCAATGGAACTTTAAAGGGAACGCCGGGCCAAAAGTTTACGACGGTCAGGGTGAATGATCCCAACCTGGTGCAGGAATTGGATGCGCGCAACGTCAGTTATTCCGGACAGTACGAAAATAAACTCCTGAGCAGCATTCTCTCCTGGGTTATCCCCATTGGCATTTTTTTCCTGATCTGGCGCTACGCTATGAAAAAGATGGGGCCGGGGATGGGGGTGATGTCTTTCGCCAAGAGCAAAGCCAAAATTTTTGCCGAAAGTGAAACGAAGGTCACTTTCGCCGATGCAGCCGGCATCGATGAGGCCAAGGAAGAGCTCCAGGAGGTCGTTGAATTTTTGAGCAATCCGGGGAAATTCCAGAAACTGGGTGGGAGGATTCCCAAGGGAGTGCTTCTGGTCGGCCCGCCGGGTACCGGCAAGACCCTTCTGGCCAGAGCAGTGGCCGGGGAGGCCAAAGTGCCCTTCTTCAGCATCAGCGGGTCCGAGTTTGTGGAAATGTTCGTCGGTGTGGGCGCAGCCCGCGTTCGCGATCTTTTCGCTCAGGCCGCCGGTCAGGCGCCCTGCATCATTTTTATCGATGAACTGGACGCGCTGGGGAAGGCCCGGGGAATGAATGTCATGGGTGGGCATGATGAACGCGAGCAGACGCTTAACCAGCTCCTGGTGGAGATGGATGGGTTCGAGACAAACAAAGGGGTCATTATTATGGCCGCCACCAATCGACCGGAAATTTTAGACCCGGCCCTGTTGCGCCCGGGACGGTTTGATCGGCAGGTTCTGGTAGACCGGCCGGATATCAATGGCCGCGAAGCCATCTTGAAAATTCACTCCAAGAATGTGGTGATAGGTCCCGAAGTCGATCTCCGAAACATCGCCGGCCGCACCCCGGGCTTCGTAGGCGCAGACCTGGCCAACATTATCAATGAAGCCGCGCTGCTGGCTGCCCGAAATAATAAAGAAATGGTGGAGCTGGCGGATTTCGACGAGGCCATCGACCGGGTGGTTGCGGGCCTTCAGAAAAAAAACCGGGTGATGAATGCCAAGGAGAAAGAAATTGTCGCCTTTCATGAGTCCGGACATGCGATTGTGGCCGAGTCTGTTGAACATGCCGACCCGGTGCACAAGATTTCCATTATTCCCCGGGGAATTGCGGCACTCGGATATACCCAGCAGCAACCGACTGAGGATCGTTATTTGATGACGCGCTCGGAGCTGCTGGACCGGCTGGCCGTTCTTTTAGGCGGCCGGGTGGCGGAGGAGCTGGTTTTTGAAGAAATCTCAACCGGGGCCCAGAACGACTTACAGCGGGCCTCAGACATCGCCCGGTCCATGGTCACGGAATACGGCATGAGCGATCGCCTGGGACTGGTGAGCTATGAGCGTCCGCGCCAGCCGATGTTTCTCCCGGAAAGTTTTTCTCCCGGTAAAAATTACAGCGAAGCGAAGGCCGCCCAAATTGACGAAGAGGTCACACGGTTTATCGAGGAATCCCATCAACGCGTGCGTAAAATCCTCTCCGAGCAGCGACCTGTACTCGATGATTTGGCCCATCTCCTCTCGCAGAAGGAAAGTGTGCAGGGAGAGGAGCTCAGAAAGATGTTGTCCGAATCGAAGCGCGAATAGGTGAGGTAATCATCGATGAAGAAACAGAACAAGAGACGGCTTGAAAAAACCACGTTAAAAAACAAACAAAATGAAGTCAAAAAGAAACCAGCAGGAGGAAATACCATGAAATCAAGCACAAAAGACAACGCAGAGGGCAAGATGCACAAAATGAAGGGTAAGATCAAGGAGGTTGCCGGGAAAATAACCGGCGATCGCGACTTGGAAACCGAAGGCAAAGACGAAAATTTAGACGGTAAAGTTCAAGAAAAGGTCGGCGAGATCAAGAAGGTCGTTGGAAAGTAAACATAGCTATTTTTGACGGTGAACAAGCACCACATGAAAGGAGATAATCCATTCGGCAATTCGTATTGGGAAATGAAAAAGTTTTTTCATAAAATGCAAAGAGTGCACAATTCAGACCCTAAATTGTAAATTGAACTCAAAGGAGGAGAAAATGACAAATATCTTAACCAATGATGTCCAAGCATATGTCAGAGAAATGATTTCAAGAGAGTTCGGATCTGTCAACAAAGAGGAAAAAGTGCATTCGGAGAACCGAACATTAATCAACAGTGAAAATCATAATCAGCAAAAAGAAAAAGCAGATTTCGGCCAAGGAAACAGTCACTTTGGTTATTGAAACTGGTGATGGAATTGCGTCAAAAACGGGATGAGGTGTCTGCAAAGTTGAAGGAGCTGAGTTCTTCCAGCGGAAAAGCCTGGGAGCAACTAAAATCAGGTATCGATGCGGCCATGGATGATTTGGGTAACGTTTACAAAAAGGATGCGGCGGAGTTCGGCAAATCCTGAAGACATTGGTTTTACTGCTCTGTGGTGCTGTCCGAGTCGTTCAGGGGCGGAGAATTATTCAGCCTGAAGGGAGTCATGAACTAAACCAAGTCGGTCCTCGCCATTAGACGATTGAGAAGGCAAAATCACTTCTGCTTGCACCGATCGTGGGTGGTATTTTTCTCGTGGGCGGCATCGTGTTTCTGGTCGCGGGAAAGAAAAAAAGCTGATGGGAGGCAAAACGTTTCAATCATGGAGGTTATTATGGAGGACAAAAGAAAAGCGTACGAAGAAAGACTTGATTCACAGTTGAAGGAATGGAGCGCGCAGATCGCTCTACTCAAAACCAGGGCGGAGAATGCCAAGGCCGAGGCGAAGGTCGATTACTACAAGACCATAGAGGTCTTTGAACAAAAACAGGATAAGGCCAAAACGAAACTGCAGGAGCTGAAGACCGCCGGCGATGAGGCCTGGGATGCCGTCAAAACAGGCGCGGAAAAAGCCTGGGCTGAGGTCAAGACCGCCTATCACGATGCGGTCTCAAAGTTCAAATAAAAAGATTTTGATGGCGTTAGAAAGGAGTCGAACATGCTTTGGACCATATTTGTGATCCTCTTAGTTTTGTGGGGACTGGGATTGATGACCGGCTACACGCTGGGCGGCGTCATTCATGCCCTGCTGGTCATCGCCATTATCGTGGTGCTGATCCAGGTTATTCAGGGACGAAGGCGGGTGTAATTATTTGAACCCTTGCCGTAATAGTTGATGTGTTTGCAGGAATGATCTGATCGTGAAATAGACGGGTTTATTCTCTCCCGAATAGAGCATGGCGACCACTGTTGACTTAAAGCTGGGTTTTCCAAGGGCCCGCTTTGAGGGTTCCGTGTTTTTCTCAAGCTTTCGATACAGGGCTCGGCTTTGGTTAAAACCCGGTGCACCTTAATAACAAAAGCGTTGAAGACAGCCGTTTGACCGGGTGGGGGCAATGCGAAATAATGTTGTCCGAATTCAGACCCGACATGGCAACCTTAGGGCCCCGGCAAAAAATAATTCCACCTCTTGCTTGTCTTATGGCCCGTCTACTGCGTTACATCCACCCACACGTATCCCGATATGCGCAGGTGGATGTGCCTTGTAGACAAACCATAATCCGGCGCATTCGTGTGGAATTATTTCTTACCGTGACCCTTACACCTGGGAGAGTATTAAATATGGAGAAAATGAATCCCGTGCAACCTTTGTTTCCCCATTTGCCGAAACGTCTCGAGGGCTTGGAGGAGCTGGCGGAAAATCTTTGGTGGAGCTGGAATCCAGGCGCACGAATGCTCTTCAAGACACTCGACCGGCAGGCCTGGAAGGAAAGCGGTCACAACCCCGACAAGATGCTCAGGGAGTTACCCCCCGAACTTCTGGAAAAGGCCGTCGCCGATGCCGACTACCTGCGTCAATATGACGCTGTGCTGGATGTATTCAATACCTACATGCGGCAAAAAGAATGCCGCCTGCTGGGACCTGTTTCCCGGGATCACAAGTATGCCGTGGCCTACTTTTCCGCCGAATACGGTCTCCACCGCTCCCTACCCTTTTACGCCGGCGGGTTGGGTTTTTTGGCGGGAGATTACATAAAAGAATGCAGCGACTTATGTATCCCGCTGGTCGCTGTTGGTTTCATGTATCCGGAGGGCTATTTCCGGCAACAGATCCGGGATGACGGCTGGCAGGAAAATCTCGTCGAGTCCATCAACCGCGAGGTCGCTCCTATTTCCAAAGTGATGGGCAAGGACGGACGGCAACTCTTCGTTAAGGTGCCGCTGACCGATCCCCCCATCTATGTCGCGGTGTGGAAAGTCGCCGTCGGGCGTGTCTCCCTCTATCTGATGGACACGGATATCGACATCAACGATCCCTGGAACAGAGGCATCACCGCCCGGCTCTATATCGGCGTTCTAGAGCAACGCCTGCGCCAGGAAATCGTCTTAGGACTCGGTGGCGCCGAGGTGCTCAAGACTTTAGGGATAGATCATTTCCTCTTACACTTGAACGAGGGCCATGCGGCCTTCGCTCTTTTGGAGCGCATCAGGGCAACGGTATCAGCGGGCAAAGACTTTGCCGCGGCCTGCGAAAAGAATATCAATACCACCATCTTCACAACCCACACCCCCGTTCCTGCGGGCCACGATGTTTTTCCCTTTCAGTTGATCGAAAAGTATTTTAATACCTACTGGCCTGATCTGGGTCTTGATCGCGACGCGTTTTTCCAATTAGGAATCCATCCGGAAAAACCAGGCGCAGGATTCAACATGACCGCTTTTGCGCTGAGGTTATCAGGCTGTCGGAAAGCCGTGAGCAAGCGGCACGCTCAAGTCTCCAGAGAGATGTGGCGGAGCCTCTGGCCCGACGTGCCGGAAGATCAGGTCCCCGTCGATTACGTCACCAACGGCGTCCATGTGCCCACCTGGATCGAACCGAAAATAAAGCTTCTGCTGGACAAGTACCTCGGAACCGATTGGTTGGATAAGCATGACGATCCGGCCATCTGGCAGCTTCTCGACAACGTCCCCGACACCGAGTTGTGGCAAACGCACTACTGGCTCAAGGTGAAACTGATCGATGCGATACGGGAACGTGTTCGCCAACTTTGGGCCAATGGGGATGCCAGCGACTCCATCATGCTGACCGGTGGCGCTTTTCTGGATCCCTCGGTTCTTACACTCGGCTTTGCCCGCCGGTTCGCCACTTACAAAAGGGCCCTGTTGATCTTCCAGGATCTGGAGCGTCTTAAAAAACATCTCCAGGACCGCTGGCGCCCCATCCAGATCATCTTCGCCGGTAAAGCCCACCCCGCAGACGATCCCGGCAAACGGCTTTTGCAGAACCTGATCAACCTGGCGCGCAATCCACAGCTTGGGGGCAGAATTGCCTTTGTGGCGGATTATGGCGAACAATTGGCGCAGTACCTGGTGCACGGGGTGGATATATGGCTGAACAATCCGCTGCCAAGGGTTTAAAAGACGTTGAAGGATAAGTGCGTGCCTGTCCGGTTAAGCTATACAGAACGACATAAATCCTTGCGCATAATACACAGCGTTCTGCGAGTATGACCCCAAAAAGCTAGCTTTAAATTCGACGATACAAAGGGCCAATACGAAATTAATTGTGACGCTGTGTATAACGATATGAATAGATGGGATATGCAGTAGAATTCGAATAAAAAAAACGAGGGGTGGTGTCGGTGGCCATCATGTTCCTCTTTACACCGTTCGTGATGTCCTACCCGATGATGGACTGAGATAACGTACCGGAATGGAAACGGAAACCATCTTAATCTTGCTGTTCGTTGTGGCCACGGCCGTGGCGATCGCGGTGCAGCGTCTGGCCGTTCCGTACACAGTGGCCTTGGTCTTCACCGGCCTCGTGTTGGGGCTGTTGCATGCCTTCGAAGCACCCCACCTGACGAAGGCACTGCTGTTCAATGTGTTCCTTCCGGGGCTGCTCTTCGATGCCGCGTTTCACATCGAGTTTAAACAATTCTGGCGGAACCGCCTCACAATTAATTCTTTGGCCCTGCCCGGCGTGGTGGTGGCGATCGCGTTGACGGCCGTGATTTTGACACCGGTCGCCAACGGGCTTCATTTCGTGCAGGATTTTACCTGGAAACACGCGTTGGTGTTTGGCGCGATTATCTCCGCCACCGACCCCATCGCCGTGGTCGCAATCTTCAATAGCCTGGGTGTTCCGAAACGTCTATCTGTGTTGCTCAATAGCGAGAGCCTCTTAAACGACGGCGTCGCAATCGTATTCTTTACGCTCAGTCTTGCGCTCGTGACGGGAACGGTGGTGACGGCCGGTGGATTGGCCCTCGATTTCATCAGGATCGTCGGAATTGGCGCGCTCATTGGGGCGGGAGTCGGTCTGGCCGTTTCTCAAGTCATCAAGCAGGTGGATGATCCGATGATCGAGATCACGCTGACGACGATTGCGGCGTACGGTTCGTTCCTGGCCGCCGAGCACTTTCATTACTCCGGAGTGATTGCAACCGTAACGGCGGGTATGCTTTGCGGAAACTACGGCGCCCGTGTCGGCATGTCGCCATCGACCCGGATCGCCGTGGAGACGTTTTGGGAATACGTCGCCTTCGCTCTCAACTCCATCGTCTTCCTTCTGATCGGCCTGGAAGTGCACTTTCAGGCGTTGCTGGACTCCTGGCAAGTGATCCTGGTCGCCTATCTTGTGGTCACAGGCGGCAGGGCGCTGATCATATTCTTTGCCTCGTCGCTGCTGCGCAGGACGCGGGAACGAATTCCCTGGGCGTGGAGCGTGATCCTGACCTGGGGCGGGTTGCGCGGCGGGTTGCCCATGGTGCTGGTCCTCAGTCTCGCAAAGGATTTCCCGCATCGGGATTTGCTGGTCTCGATGACCTTTGGGGTCGTTATTCTTTCGATCCTTGTCCACGGGTTGTCGATGTCGCCTCTGCTGCGGTGGCTGGGCATTGTGCGCGGGCACGGAGAACGCGCCGCGTACGAGTTGATGCGTGGTAAGCTGCAGGCAGCCCACTCCGCCCTGGAGGAACTCGACCGAATGTCACACGTCCATTTCGCCAATCCCGAGGTGCTCGCAAGTCTCCGCCGCGAATATGAGCAAAAAGTCGAGCGCGGTAGTGCAGCTCTGGATGAGCTGCATCTCGAGAGACAGCAACTTCACGCAGAGGAAGTACAATGGGCACGGCGGCATTTGCTGCTGGTTGAAAAAGGCGTGGTGATCGATGCCTTTCACCGCGGACACTTCAGTCAGACTGTCCAGGAGAAGTTGCTTGCGGATATCGATGCGCAGTTACTGCGTCTCGAATCTTCATAACATATCTTAAATATTCCCAAAATTATTTATTGATCCTTCCTAATACACATTGTATGTTTCATATAAACCAATCAAGGAACATGATACGGTTTTGGATCTTCTTGTTATCTTTTCTAAGCAAATTCGCAAAACGATCACATTACAGTGCCGACTTTACCAATGAACAGCAAGCAACCCTCTGGAAAAATAGAACAAAAATTTAAGAAGTTTGGGGACGATAAAGGAAAGTTACAAAACTTTATTGAAGTCTTTGACAATATCCTGGGTTCGATTCGTGAACCTTTAGTGGTGCTTGATTCAGATTTGAAGGTTGTAAAAGCCAATCATTCCTTCTACCAGACCTTCAACGTCAAGCCTGACGAGACCGAGGGAGTCTTAATATACGATCTTGGCAACCGGCAATGGGACATCCCCAAGCTCAGAGAATTACTGGAAGACATCCTTCCTCAGAATACCATATTCCATGACTTCGAGGTGGAACATCACTTTGAGACCATCGGCCGAAAGATAATGCATCTGAATGCCAGACGGATCTACAGAGAGGTAAACCAAACCCAGCTGATCCTTTTGGCCATCGAGGATGTGACTGAGCGTGAACATTACAAAAGAAATCTTGAGGAGATTGTCAAAAAGCGAACGGCCGAACTTATCCTCGCAAGAACAGTGGCGGAAGAAAGCAAAGATCTGGCTGAAACCGCCCTTCATGAAACGAAGAAGTTAAAAGAACAACTCGAAGCTGAGAGAGCTTATCTTCAGGAAGAAATCAAACTGGAGTACAACCATGAGAACATAATCGGCAAAAGTGATGCCATCAATTACGTGTTTTACAAGGTTGAACAAATTGCCGGCACTGATACAAATGTCCTGATTCTCGGCGAAACCGGAACCGGCAAAGAGCTGGTGGCGCGAGCGATTCAACACTTGAGCCTGCGTAAGGATCGCGCATTGGTTAAAATGAATTGTGCCGCACTGCCTTCAAACCTTATCGAAAGCGAACTCTTCGGCCATGAAAAAGGTGCTTTCACCGGTGCTCATTCGAGGCGGCTGGGGCGATTTGAGATTGCCGACGGCGCTACCCTGTTTTTGGATGAAATCGGCGAACTGCCGTTGGAATTGCAGCCCAAGTTGCTCCAGGTGATACAGACCGGAGAGTTTGAACGCTTGGGCAGCTCTAACACGATAAGAGTCGATGTCCGAATTATTGCCGCTACCAATCGCAACCTGGAAGAGGAAGTCCGCAAGGGCCGATTCCGGGAGGATCTCTGGTACCGGCTGAATATTTTTCCGATCACCATGCCGCCGCTCCGGGGGCGCATAGAAGACATCCCGCTGCTTGTGAATTTTTACGTCCAAAAAATTACCAAGCGGTTGGGCAAGACCATTGACATCATTCCGGCGAGCGCAATGAATGCCATACAAAATTATCACTGGCCGGGAAATGTTCGCGAGTTGGAAAACGTCCTTGAACGGGCGGTGATCAACTCCTCGGGTCCCAAACTGCGCCTGGTAGATGAACTCAAGAAGCCGCTCAAGGATTTAAGTTCAAACCAAAAAACCTTGGAAGCGGTCGAGCGCGACCATATTGTCAAGGTACTTGAACAGAGCAATTGGAAAGTCGGCGGCAAAAACAGTGCGGCTGAAATCCTTGGCCTCAACCGCAGCACCCTGCGCGCCCGCATGCGTAAGCTCAATATCCGCAAACCATAAAGTCTCATCCCAATTTCACTGCTACGAGTGAACGTGGAACGGAGATTACCTACACGGGCGGCCCGGCATCGACAGGTTGGATGATGATGGGAGGGCGTCTGGCATGTGTTTCATGTCACGGACCGTATGGACGGGGTGGTAGACACAGCATGGGAATGATGCAAGTGATGGATTCCAAGGATATTCGCCGGTCAGTCTTGCAACCCGAATTTGATGCCGCAAAATTTCGACTGGCCGTTGTGAAAGGTCAAGATCCCGATGGCACCCAGTTGAAACCAGACATGCCGCGCTGGAATATCAGTAACGACGATCTGGCTGACTTGATTGCTTTCCTCAAAACACTACCTTAAAAAGTTGAGCCCAAGCCATTGCGACAGTCAGATTTTAGAATGACGTCGGGTAAAGGATGATGGGTATTTACAGTTTAATCCTTTTGTTTATAGGAATTCTGATTATTGGTTTAGTATATGCCAAGACAGGCAACAGTAGAATTTCCCATCATATTCTTTTCGCGATAATCCTTTTGTTGTTTCTTGTCACTTTTTTCACTATTCACCATCATTTTGAAAAAACCTGTTTGATTTTAATTGCTGGAAATTTGGATCAGGTAATCAAGTTGATTCGTTCTTGGGGGGTTGCCGCTCCCCTTATGAGTGTACTGTTAATGATTACCCAAGCGATTGTAGCTCCAATTCCGGCCTTTCTAATAACGGCAGCTAACGGTATGGTTTTTGGCAGCTTCTTGGGAGCACTTATATCCTGGATTGGCGCCCTGATGGGGGCGTTGACATCCTTCTACATTGCACGTCTTTTTAAAAAGGTGGCTTTAAGGAAAATTGTTCGCAATCAGAAAGCCGCTGAATTTATCATACACGCAGGAGAAAAAAGGGGTTTTTATGTTATTCTTTTATCCAGATTACTGCCTTTTATTTCCTTTGATATTATTAGCTACATGGCTGGATTGAGCGGCATCAGTCCCTGGGCTTTTATCTTAGGGACAGCCTTAGGAATGCTCCCCGCTACGATTATTTATACGTTTATCGGTCATGAAATTCCTGCTATGGAGAAAAACTTCCCAATCCTGTTAACCTACACGACTGTTTTTATCTTTATTCTGGTTGTATTTTCTCTTGTTCAAGGAATCCGAAAGAAAGTCTGATTTAATGGAGGTTTAAAATGCTTAATTACGGATTTACAAAAGAAATTGGTGCTTCCTTTACATATGTTGAAGAAGCGTTATGCAAGTGGTGAAATCGACACGGAGGAATTTGACC
>Ga0316194_10001468_pt1 | contig 16240 bp, 17 predicted proteins | sample CroRivsedime1_MG_FD_204936 | JGI IMG/M metagenome (GOLD analysis project Ga0316194, IMG submission 204936) | Coastal sediment microbial communities from Maine, United States - Cross River sediment 1 | ecosystem: Environmental > Aquatic > Marine > Coastal > Sediment | place: USA: Maine...
ATATTTTCGTGGTAGCGGTACCGAGAATATCGTTATGGCACTGAAGAATGATTATGAAAATGATAATCCTCGGGCGCAGAAAATCAGCTGGAAACTGTGGTTGCAACTGAGTGACAAGTTGCATGGGTTTCCACGGCACCTGGGGATTCACTCGGGCGGCTTTATGCTGGCCGACAAGCCGCTGAATTGTCTGCTGCCGCAGGAGCCAGCGACGATGCAGGGACGTAGTGTGATTCAGTGGAGTAAGGAAGATATCGAGGCGCTTGGTTTTTTCAAGATCGACATTCTGAGTCTGGGTATGCTCTCCGCGCTGCGAAAATGTTTCGACTATATCGAGCTCTACTATGGCAAGCACCTTGGCCTGGATTCGATTCCAGAAGACGATCAACAAACCTACCAGATGATCCAGAAGGCCGATACGGTAGGTGCCTTCCAGATCGAATCACGTGCACAAATGTCAATGTTACCGCGCCTGAAACCAGCCTGTTTTTATGACCTGGTAATCGAGGTTGCAATCATTCGACCCGGACCGATTCAGGGTGAGGTAATTCATCCCTATCTCGCACGGCGTGATGGGCTCGAGCCGGTTACTTATCCGGATGAGCGATTACGACCGATACTGCAAAGAACCCTGGGGATTGCCATCTTCCAGGAACAGGCAATGCGTATTGCGATCGCGGTCGGTAATTTCACTGCTGGAGAAGCCAACGAACTACGCAAGAAAATCGGTTCCTGGGGAATCAAGGACTTTAATCGCGACTTGAATCCTCTGTTGATCAGGCTGGAGCAGGGTATGCGCGATAATGGCATTAAACCTGAATTTGCTGAACAGATTCTCGGCCAGATGAAAGGTTTTGCGGAGTATGGTTTTCCCGAGTCGCACGCGGTTTCGTTTTCGTTGATCGCTTACGCTTCCTGTTACCTTAAATGCCATTTCCCGGCCGCGTTTTATATTTCGGTTTTAAACTCGCAACCAATGGGGTTTTACTCACCACATGCGCTTTTACAGGCAGCGAAGCGCGAAGGTATTCAGCTATTACCTGTCTCACTGAATAACTCGAACTGGGATCATCGGCTCGAAAAATCCGGACCACGGCAGCGTTATGCCATCCGACTTGGATTTCGCCTGGTCAATGGCCTCGCCGAATCGGCCGTGGGCAAAATTATTCAACAGCGCAGTGAATCCGGGGGCTGGCACAACTTCGAACAGTTCACCCGTGAGTGTGAACTGGCGCGAGATGAAATCACGGCATTGTCGGCAGCCAATGTGTTCAGCGATTTTGGTGATTCGCGTGCGGATGCATTGTGGAAATCTGAAGCTGCACCCTATAAACCGCTGCTGGATTCTGTCAATGACGGTATCGACTGGAAATCCGAAACCAAACTGGAGTCGATTCAAAAAGACTTCAGGGCATTTAAAACAAGCCTGGGAAAACATCCCGTTGAAGTGATCAAAAACGAGCAATGGCCATACGCGGTTGCGCTTGAAAAGTTCACGCTTTCGCAGCGTCTGAACGAACTGCCTGCCGATATCGATATTTTTGCTTTTGGCATGGTACTGGTGAAACAGTCACCCGGATCTGCAAAGGGCATGGTGTTTGTCACCCTGGAAGATGAAGCGGGTTTTATTAATCTCGCGTTTACGCCACAGGTTTATTCTCGATTTTATCGCCAGGTGGATCAGCAACCCTTCCTGGCTGTGGTTGGCAGGCTGCAGCGGGTTAACGAGTCACATTCGATTCTGGTAAAGCGTGTGTTTGATGTCGAATCAGGCGCGAACCTGTTGTCGCTTCGCCGTGAAGACAGCCCAGGCACAGCTGAAGTTTCAATCGAGCTCATCAAACCCCGGGCTTTTCACTAGACCAGCAGGATGATGCCGAGCATGAATTCACCAATTTTCCAGATCGAAGCAAACACAGGGACGCCAAGAAAATTGAGCGCAATCAGGCCCAATAGCGCGTAAGCCCCGTAGCGCTGATTGAGCTGTATATACTTGCGCGCCATTTCCTTTGGCAAGGCATAGGGCAGTATGTAGCTGCCATCGAGCGGGCCGATCGGCAACAAATTGAACAGCATCAACAGCATGTTAATCAGCGCCAGGTAAGTAAAAAAGAAATACGCTACTTCGGATTGAAACAGGGTAAAACCCATTTTCAATCCAATGGCATAAAGATTGATGGTGACGATTGCCAGTAGTAGATTCATTCCGGGGCCGGCAGCGGCGACCATCAGGATTCCCCAGGGAGTGCGAAATTTACGTGGATCGGTGGGCACCGGTTTGGCATATCCGATACCGATTGCCAGCACCATTAACAGGCCGAGCGGATCGATATGTGGAACAGGATTCAGGGTTAACCGGCCGGCACGTTCGGCAGTGTCGTCACCAATCAGAGACGCTACCTTGCCATGGCCGTACTCGTGAAAGGTCAGCGAAAATATTAATGCGAAAGCGATTAAGATGAACAACATGTATTGTTGATCGAAAAGCAACTGGATCATCGTTTGTCTACTGGTTGTCTGAAGCTTGCAGGCCGACAGTATAGACACAGGTTATGCCTGCATGACAGTAAAATTTAGGCGCTGAAATTTTACTTAATAATTATATGAGCAAGATTACATAAGCCTTTGAAAATAATGAAAATACGCTATACTTATCGCCCGTGTGCCTGTTTTCAGGAAAATTTTCCGGCATTGGCCGCAGCAAGCTTTGCGGGGCCCCTGGAATGCACTGCAACCCGGGAATGGGAAAATGGTCTATACATAAGCCTGAACAATAACGACAATAATCTTTGTGTCATGATTTGGAAGTAGCCGGATTATTAGTCTGGATGTTTTTGAAAACCACATTTAAAAGGTAACGAGAGTGTCGCAAGACCTGATCAACAGGTATAAAAAATCGTTTCTAATCCAGTTCCAGAATGCAGAAACCGAAGGCAAATACCGGGATATGCAGGAGCAACGGGGTCGAAGCTCAAGCGTATTCGCTTTCGCTGCACTATTTATTCTATGCCTTGCCTTCGCTTATCTTGAGTATCGCGCCTTCGGTCACGACGTTGCGGTGCCGATGTATGGATACTTTCTATGTGCAATACTGGCGCTAGCTAACCTGTTGCTCAGCCGTTTTTCGTCCGAGCTACACCATCACAATTTGCGCCTCATTGGTAACGGTGTGCTGACCACGGTAATTGTAATTAGCGCGGTGTTCCTGCAAAAATACAGTGCTTACCATGCTTTGGAATTTGTTTTGCTCACCGTGTGGCTGGGCAGTTTGAAATCGGTACGCCTTATCGTGACCTTCGGGATTAATGCTGTTCTGGCGATCATATTCGTTTTGGCGATGTACATAACCGAAGTCTCGGCTTTCTGGATTCCACTGGTGTCGGTATTGCTGGGTGTTGCGGTGTTTCTCGGCGCCTATATTGGCTATTTGACCGAACGCGGTCGTCGCATGCTGTTCCTGGAAACCGAAATCAACAAGAGCATGACCAATCGCCAGGAGCTATGGGCGTTTACGCTAATCGATCTGGATATGGCCTTGAGCGGGATTCTCGATTTCAAGGAATTGATCGCACTGTTGAAGAAGCATCTTGAACCCGTCATCAGCTTTGACTCCTATATTCTTACTGCGCTCGAGGGGCAGGGACCCAAGCCGGTTGCGGACAAGATTGAAGGCGAACTGTTCGAGAATGATGATAAAACATATTGGTCGGAAGATTTGCTTGGCAAGTTAACCCAGACCCGCCAGGCCACGGTAAGTGCCGAACACGAAACCGTAAAAGGTTTTCTGGGTATGGAAAAGCAGCAATTCATTTCATATCGCCTCGATGTGCCGGTATTCAATGATTCCAAGCTGCTCGGGGTCATTAGTCTGCGGCGCGACAGCGAGCCTTTTGATGATCTGGACATGATCGCCAGTGTCAGCATAGCCGCGCAGGCGATGTTGATTTTCAAGCGTTCCACACGCAGTTCGGCGATGGTTATGGATCAAACGGTACCTGATCCTGTGATCAGGCCAAAGAAGACGGAAGATATTACTAATATTTCCACGCCGTCGTATTCGGAAAGCAAGGATATGGAGGTGACGGACCACAGCTTTGTTGAGTCCGATCAGACCCTGGTACCGCAGGATGTAATCGACAAATTCAAGCAGGAAGAGGCATCGGCGAAGAAAACCATCACCCTGATGAGCCGCGAAAATGCTGACAAGATCGCGGTTGACCGTTATCGTACCGCTGCGGTTGAAGGTGAGCCGCTATCAGTGCTGATCATTGAGGTTGACGGGTTGTCGAAATTACGTGAAAAAGACGGCGACCAGGTTGCCTACAAGGTGTTCGCCGCAATCGTAAAGTACATTTTTACCAAGGTCGACAAGAACAAGGATATTCTCGGACGCTACGGCCAGAATGGCTTGAGCGTTTTGATGCCCCAGGTTGATATGAACGCGGCTGAAAAATTTGCCGAGATGATCCGACAGTTTGTCGCCAGTGCACGCTACAAAACTGCTTATGGAGAGAAGAGCGCCACTTTGAGTATTGGCGTGGCCGCAATTACCGACGATACCGGCGACTATGCCTCGATGGTCAAGCGCGCCGATATGGCATTGTTCGTGGCCAAGAAAAACGGTCGTAACTGCGTCAAGGTCAGGCTTTAATGAGCAACCGTTTCGAGTTCAATGTATCTTTAAATGGTTGATAATCAGCACTGGTTAGATCGCTGGAAAGAGAACCGTATCGGTTTTCACGAAAACACCGTCAATCGCCATTTAAAAAATCATTTAGCGCAGTTCGACCTGCCCGCGGCCGCATCGGTGTTTCTGCCTCTGTGTGGTAAGGCCCGGGACATTGCCTGGCTCGCGCAGCAGGACTACCAGGTGGTCGGTATCGAACTTTCGCAGCTCGCCATAGAAGCGTTCTTCGCGGAAAATTCCCTCGAATTCGAGCGCTGCGATACGGATCGTTTCGCAGTGTACAAGTCTGCAAACATCAGCCTGCTGCAAGGTGATTTCTTCGATCTTCGCAGCGAGGATCTGGACGCATGTCAGCTGGTTTATGACCGTGCCTCGTTGATTGCGATGGAAGCGCCGGATCGCCCTCGTTACCTCGAGCATATGCTCTCTATAGTACCGACGCTAAGCAAGATGCTGCTGGTTACGCTGGAGTATGAGCAGACGGAAATGCGGGGACCGCCATTTTCAGTGCCGACGGACGAAGTTTACCAGTACTATGCGGATGCTTTTTCGATAAAATTGCTGGAACGTAACGATATTATCGATGAGAGTCCCCGCTGGCGCAAAGTGGGGTTGACGGCGCTCGTCGAATCAGTCTTCCGACTTGATGGGTGATGGGTGAAATTCCAGGGGAATCTGCACAAAATGTTTGCCGAGGCGACCAGTCCGGTAAGCTATCGCCTTGAACTGGGTGGCCAGCAGGTAAACCTGAACGAGTGGCTGGGCAGGCAGGTCAGAATTGAGTTCCTGCAGCAAATTGAGTGCATCCATTGTGGGCGGGTAACCAGGAAAAGTTTCAGCCAGGGATACTGTTACCCGTGTTTTAACAGTCTTGCACAATGCGACCTGTGTATCATGTCCCCCGAGAAATGCCATTTCTACCTGGGTACCTGCCGGCAACCTGACTGGGGTATGTCACATTGCATGCGGCCGCATATCATCTATCTCTCCAATACTTCCGGCGTAAAGGTCGGCATAACCCGCGAAACTCAGCTACCGACCAGGTGGATCGATCAGGGTGCTATCCAGGCGATACCCGTCCTGCGGGTGTCGAAACGATACCACGCCGGTCTGATCGAGCATGCGTTCAGGCAATATGTCAGCGACCGGACTAACTGGCGTAACATGCTGAAGAACGAGGTCGAAGAAATCGATTTATACCAGGTCTTCGAATCCTTCTGGCCGCAGGTAAAGGCACAGCTCGACCCTGAATTGATCGCCGATGCTGAAGAAATTGCGAGCGCCGACGGAGCCCTGAAACTCGACTATCCGGCCCTCAGTTATCCGCTTAAGGTGAATAGTTTTAACCTCGATAAACAGCCTCTGGTCGAAGGCAAGCTTGATGCGATCAAGGGTCAGTACCTGATTCTGGACAATGGCGTAATCAATATTCGCAAGTACGGTGGTTACCTGGTCAGCCTGGAGTGTTACTAGGCCCCGGAATTTCTAGTGAACGCTGATCGAAGTGTTTTGCTGGTAATAAAACTCCATCACCTTGCGCACATGTGGCGGGTAATCGAGCGCATCCATCTCCTTCATACCCTCGGCGAAAAAACCGGTTGCTTCCTGTGGCAGATAGATCAGAAATTCTTCGAAGGCCTGTTTCATAACCTCGAGGTCGTGGGTGCGAGTCGCCACTATGCCGCGATTAATATGTAGTAGCCGCCAGGGCCGAAGTTCTTCGTTGTCGGCCTGATCTTTTTTAAGTTCCACCGAGCAGTGATCGACGATGTCGGCAATCAATTCGGACAGCGCCAGCAGTGCTTCTTTTTCCTGCATCAGGTTGGCCAGCTGGGCGATCGCGTTAACTACCGGCTCCAGATAATTTATTGTTCCGTTGTACCTGATTGTCCAGCGTGCGAACACCAGCGAAATTTGCTCGATTTCCTTGCGCTTATGGGGTAAATCGAGTCGCTCCATTAAATCGATTAACTTGAGCAACAACACGAAACCATAATCACTGATTTCGGTTGCCTCGGCCGCCTCAATAAATCTATCTTCACTGGCGCGCAGATTGACGCTGGCGACTATATTGAAATACTCATCGAATTTATCGATTAGAGCAGTGAGCCCCTTGCGATAATCGTCATCAAGAAATTCGTCGAGTTGCTGCGGCAATTTCAGCAAGTATTCTCGTGCGTCCTTCAATGACGCCATAGAATCCATTGTCTAGTCAGTCTCCATGCTCGAGGTTTACGTCTACAAGGACCGCGCGATTGTGTTCACCAGCCCCGGGCCGCGATAAATTAAACCAGTGTATAACTGGATGAGTTTAGCACCAAGTTCAAAGCGGAGTTTGGCTTCCTCGGCTGAGTCGATGCCACCGACCGAAATAATTGGTATATCATCCCCGAGCTCCTGGTGAAAGTCGATAAGCAGCTGCCTTGATTTGTCGCGCAATGCAGCGCCGCTAAGGCCGCCGCTTTCGTCAGCTTGTGGATGCCCCTGAACCCCGTTCCGCGTTACCGTGGTATTAGTAGCGATCAGTCCGTCTACCGAATACTTACGTAGCAGATCGGCTATCGCCGGAATTGCCTGGTGCTCCAGGTCCGGGGAAAGCTTGATAGCCAAAGGTCGATATAATTGAAGTCTATCCTCGAGTCTGGCACGTAACTGACTGATTCCGGACAGTAATGCTTCAAGCGCCTCATGGTTCTGTAAATCGCGCAGTCCTGGCGTGTTGGGGGAGGATATATTTATCGTGATGTAATCTGCGCTGGGATAGACTTTTTCATATCCCAGGCAGTAATCCGTCAGCGCCTGATCCACCGGTGTGCTGAGGTTTTTACCGATGTTGATACCCAGTACAAAATCGCGCGCCTTGTTACCGACCTGGTCAAGTAAATGATCAACGCCACTGTTGTTAAATCCCATACGGTTGATCAGGCTCTGCTGCCGTGACAGGCGGAATATACGTGGTTGGGGATTTCCGGGTTGCGCTAGTGGAGTGACGCTGCCAACTTCGATAAAACCGAATCCGAGTTTTCCCAGGCCGTCGAGGTAATCCCCGTTTTTATCCAGGCCGGCCGCGAGACCGACCGGGTTCGGGAAATCCAGACCCATCACCCGGGTTGGCTTATCGACTCTTCGGGTAGGAAGTACTCGATGAAACTGCTGCAGCATCTTCAGGCTGATATCGTGTGCCAGTTCAGGGTCGAGCGAAAAAAGTATTGGTTTTACCAGCGAATAAAGCATCAGCTTGAAGCGATCAGGGCGAGCAGTTCAGGATATTGTTCCAGATCCTGCAGCGTATCAATATCCCGCACAGTTTCAAGCAAGCTGACGCGATAGTTTAATCTCTCCGCATTGGCGAGTGTCTGTTCGAGAACCTGGTCCGAGCTCCAGATTACGTTACGGAACAGTTCGGGATCGATGTTGGCACAGGCAATCAGGGCGTATCCTCCATCGAACGCGGGTAATAATACCAGCTCGTGATCGGCCAGGGCCCGGGCAGCCTGGAGCAGGTGCCTGCTGGAAATATCGAGGCAATCCGAGCCTATAATTATTGCGCCATCAGTACTGATAGTCAGCATGTCTTTTATCGCGTTGAACATACGTGCTCCCAGGTCGCTACCTTTTTGCACGAAGTGTTCTTCATCCTGCCACAGCTCATCGTCGCAGACTTCGCTCAGGTAAAACTGGAATTCAAGCCCTGATTCCCTGACGACCTCAAGCGTATACTCGAGGCAGTAACGGTAGACCCTGGCCGCCTTGTCGGCACCAATATCCGGAATGAGGCGGGTTTTCACCAGGCCGGGGCAGGGAGGTTTGGCGAAAATACCTATCGATATCATGAAGGCATTACTCCTTTTACGGGTAGTAAATCTTGTGTAGTCGCCGGGGATCGACCCCAAGCCAGTACGCGAGACGTAACGACCACATCAAGAGCACCGTTTTAACGATCCCGTTGTCCCGCCAACGTCGGGTTGAGCTGGAAATCGGCGATCCGATGACGAATGGTTTGGCTAGTCGGCGCGCTGTCTTGCAGATCGCGATGTCTTCCATTAGTGGAATCGTCGGGTAGGCGTTAAGCGATTCAAAGAAATGCCGATTGAAGAACAGGCCCTGATCGCCGCCGGCAACATGGCTAAACCGGGTGCGCAGATTAATTGCGCTTTCGATAATTCGATATACGAGAGCGTTACCGCTTAACCGCAAACGATAAAACCCCCATTTTGCGTCGGTTTCGATAAGGCAGTTAAAGTCTTCAGGTAATGTGCTGTCAGCATGCAGAAACAGCAGGAACTTTCCCTGCGCGATCTCGCTCGCAGCATTCATTTGAGTGGCTCGACCCGGATTGCTGCGTACGATGCTACAGGGATATTTACCGGCAATATCCAGGCTGCCGTCGTTGCTACCGCCATCGCTGATGATGACTTCCGCATGATTTGTCACCCATTGCAGTGTGAAAAGCCTGGCCAGGCTCTGATCGAGGCAATCTGCTTCGTTCAGGACCGGAATGATGATGCTGAGTTGCGGACTGTCAGGCAAGAGCTCCGCCGCAACTACTGCCCTGGCCTGCGGTGCAGCCATAGCAATGATCCGCAATGCTGATCGGGATATTTTGCAGGCTGGTCTTCAATAGATCGCTAATATGCATTTTCTGACTTTTAACGGGATGACGAATATTCATATTGAGCATCTGGTTGAAATCACAATCATAAACATAACCTTGCCAATCAATGCTGAGCTGATTGGTGCACATTAATCCCTGCATGTTAGCTGCACTGAATGAATCTTTTAACAGGTTCATGTAATCTTCAAACTCACCTCGGGATATCAGGGTGCTGCCAAAACGTGCGATTGGCATATTGGTAATGGTAAATAGCTGATTGAACTCGATATCGAATGTCTCGGCGAGAAACTTTTTATAGTCTTGTTCCAGTGATTCCTGCGGAGGTGGTAAATAGGGGCCGGTAGGATTATATACCAGGGTCAGAGTGAGCTTGCCGTCCGCTTTGCCATAGCCTAGTCGATTCAGCTGTTTCAATGCCTGCATGCTTTTCTGATATACGCCTTTGCCACGTTGCCCATCGACATTGTCTTCCATGTAACAAGGTAATGAAGCGACAATCTGTACTTCGTTCTCGGCCAGGAATTCGGCTGTACCCTCGAAACCGGGTTCCAGCAGGATGGTCAAATTGCAGCGATCGATAACGGTAATACCCAGATCGCGTGCTGCAACAACCAGGTCCCTGAACAAGGGATTCATTTCGGGAGCGCCGCCGGTGAGATCAAGCGTGTGGACTGATGGCTGGGTCAGCAGTTGCAGAATATGCTCGATGTTGTCCTGCTCCATCAGTTCCTTGCGCGTCGGGCCTGCCGCGACATGACAATGCAGGCAGGACTGGTTACATAGATAACCAAGATTGACCTGCAGTACTTCCAGTGTATTGCGGTTTATGCTTGGGAAATCAGTAGTTTTTAAAAGCGGCCAGGTGTCGCGCATTAGTTGTTAAGGCTAGTTATTGATCCACGATAGACTCGCAATATACCATAGAGTTCAGATTCCGGGCGATATGACCAGGGAGGATGATATCAGTACCAGCAACAAGACAGTGGCCTGCGGCGTAGCGGTAATCATAACCCATCGTCAACAGGTATTATTTGGTAAGCGCAGGTCTGCAGCAGGCGGGTTTGAGTGGCAGTTGCCTGGTGGCTGGATAGTCCCCGGAGAATCAGCGCAACAGGCGGCCCGTCGTGAAGTGAGCGAGGAAACCGGACTGCAACTGCAGGAGCTTCAGTTTGTCGGCATCACCAACAACGTTTTTTCACTGCATAATCATTCAATGTCGCTGTATTTTGAGGCAGAATGCGCTGATATTGAGGCATTGAGCGTGGTGGAGGGCGACAAGTGCGACGCCTGGGTATGGAGATGCTGGGCTGAAGTAACTGAAAATCTCTATTTGCCGCTGCGATTGTTCAAACAAACCGAATATCAACCGTTTTTATCGGGTAGGCAGGGGGCCTATGTCTCAATTTAGATTTGTAGAGTGATTTTATAGGCTTATCCCCGATAAACTAGAATTAAATTTAACTATACTGCTATAGTTATTTAACGCGCGATACACGATAAATATAAATAATTAATGAAAGTCGAATTCGATATTGCTAGCGATCAGATCGATGGTGCTCGCGATTATCAGGAAGACGCCTACATGGTTAACCAGTTGGGCGAAGCTGATAATGGAGACCTTTGCTCGCTGATAATCATGGCCGACGGTATGGGCGGGCATGCGGCGGGCAATGTTGCCAGCAACATGGTGGTTGCGACTTTCAATAAAACCTTCCAGGGAAAATTTCCTACCACTGAAGTTGCGGATGTTCTCACCGATGCCTTGAACCGTTCCAATGACCAGATTCGAGCGTCGGTCAAGGAAACGCCTGCTTTGCGTGGTATGGGTTGCACCATGGTCACCGCCTACCTGCAGGACAGTGATCTGTACTGGGTTAGTGTTGGTGATAGTCATCTCTATCTGGTCCGCGATCGTGAATTAATCAAGCAAAATGCCGATCATAGCTACGGTGCCTATCTCGATATGATGAAAGAGCAGGGCATGGAGATCGACGAGCAAGCCGGTATGTCACGCAACATGTTGATGAGTGCAATGACCGGGGAAGAAATAAGCAGCATCGACGTTTCTGAAAACCCTATTAAGCTTCGTCCCGGCGATCGCGTAATCGTGGCCAGCGATGGGCTCGATACCCTTGGTGCCGGTGCAATAATCCAGTATTCCTCCTGGTCGGCAACGGCGAAAGAATGTGTCTATGCGTTGTTGAAGGCAGTCGAGGATGCCAACAAGATCAATCAGGACAATACAACTCTGATTGTGGTTGATATCAAGGAACGTGAGGTCAGGTACGAACCCAAATCGGCTGGGGTTGCGCCGGCACCGCCCGCGGAACCGGTTTCGCGTGTAGCCGATGTGCATATTCCCGATGAGCCTGAAGAACCGCGTTCTTACAAGTGGCTGGTATGGTTGGTTTTGCTTGGTCTGTTAGGTGGCGGGGGTTTTTTCGCGTGGCAAGTCGGATTAGTCGATAAAGCCATGGATAAAGGCACTGAGCTGGTGGAAACAACCGCGGAGTCGATTGAAGCTGAACTGGAAGCTGAACCCGAACCTGAACCCGTGGTCGAAGCCGAACCCGAGCCCGTACCTGAACCCGTGGTCGAGCCCGAACCGGCGTATGTAGACAAGGCTGATGTTTTCAGGGATCGCCTCAAATCCGGCGGCAATGGTCCGACCATGATCAAAGTGCCTGCCGGCAGATTCCGCATGGGTGGGGCTTCATCAATTGTTTCGCCCGATGAAGTGCCGCGACATGAAGTTAATGTTCCATCTTTCATGGTCTCTGTTTATGAAGTCACCTTCGCCGAATATTATCGTTTTGCTACCGCCACCGGGCGCAAGAAACCGCCAAGTAATGGTTGGGATATCAAGACACATCCGGTGGTTGAGGTTTCCTGGGATGATGCGCTTGCCTATACCCGCTGGCTGAGCAAGGAGACAGGAATGCGTTACCGCCTGCTATCCGAGGCAGAATGGGAGTATGTTGCGCGGGCCGGCACGACAACATCTTTCTGGTGGGGCACCAAGGCGGGTGCCGGTAATGCGCATTGTTTTGATTGTAAAAGTGATTTCAGTACCAGTAAGCCTGCGAGGGTCGGTACCTATAAGCCAAATGCCTTCGGCATTTACGATACTGCCGGCAATTTATTCGAGTGGGTACATGACTGTTATCACCGTAATTACCAGGATGCACCAACTGATGGTTCAGTATGGGAAGGTGGTAATTGCGACGTTCGTGTCGTACGAGGAGGTTCTTACGGTAGTCCAGCCTCTTCGATGCGTGTCGAAAATCGCGATAAATTCAAGAGCGGTAAAGGTCAGTACAATGTCGGAATACGTGTCGCACGCGATCTCTAGGTTTGCATACCACTGCGGATAACCAGTCATGATCGAATGGCAGGCTATCGAGACTGTGCTGCTCGATATGGATGGCACCTTGCTCGATTTGCACTTTGACAACTTCTTCTGGCAGGAATACCTGCCGTTGCGTTATGCCGAAATCAAGGGTGTAGAGGCGCAAGCCGCAAAACATTACATAGTTACGCAGACCCGAAAAATCGAAGGCAGCCTTAACTGGTATTCAACCGATTACTGGAGTGCGATGCTTGAAATCGATGTGGTTGAGTTGAAGCATGAAATTAGTCACAAGGTGGCGATACGACCCTTCTGTATCGACTTTCTCGATGCCTTGCGTGCCGCGAACAAGGACGTGGTGCTGGTGACCAATGCCCACCATGACAGCCTGGCGCTGAAAATGGAAAAAACACAAATCGCACATAAATTCGATCGTCTCATTACCGTGCATGAGTTCTCCCTGCCCAAGGAAGATCCGCAATGTTGGCATGAGGTTCACAAACGCCACCCATTTACGGCGCAAAAAACCTTGTTGATTGATGATAATCTGCATGCCTTACAGTCAGCGCGTGAGTATGGTATCGGCAGTTTGCTGGCGATTTATCAACCCGACTCGCAAGCCCCTCGCCGGGAAATAGATGATTTTGATGCGATTCATTCCTTCGCTGAAATTATGCCGATAGCCGGGGTGGTTGATGAGTAAGTCCAGGCCCGAGATGATGTCGGGGGGATGCCTGTGCGGTGGCGTTCGTTATCGGATTACAGGAGAATGCCGGGATATCATTAACTGTCACTGTGAAAACTGTCGCCGCACTCATGGCCATATTGCGGCCTATACTTCGGTGCTGCAGTCGGAGCTGGTATTGACCAGTCAGCATACTCTGCAGTGGTATCATGATCAGTCACCGGATACTTTTCGAGGATTCTGTAGCCGTTGTGGCGCCAGTCTGTTTTGGGATGCGCGCGACGGTCACGGTAAAATATCGGTGGCCGCCGGGTCGCTGGACGATAGTCTCAAGTTAAAAACAATTGGACATGTGTTTGTATCCGAAGCAGGGAAGTACTATGAAATCGATGATGGTTTACCGTGCTTTGAAACCGGCAATGCTGGCGCACTGGAATCCGATGACAGCGGTTGACCTTGGCTGCGGAATGAGTTAAATGTTTTCAAGTACAACTGATCGTGCGAATGATGGCTGCCCGGACTGGCAAAATTAGCAACGATATAAGACCCTTAATTCCGTAATTTAATTTGTCGATTACCCGAAAGATCAAATGCGATGTTAAAACCGGAAAAATATGACCCGTTCAGGCGATCGGTCGGCCATGTACTCGATATTATCGGGGAAGGCTGGTCGATCCTGATCATTCGTGAAGCTTTTCTCGGCACCCGGCGTTTTGAAGAGTTCCAGGGACGCCTTGGCATTGCGCGCAACATTTTAACGACGAGATTGAAAAAGCTTTGCGCCAACGAGATCCTGGATCGAGTACCGGTTAAAGAAGGTGCCAAACGGCATGAATATATATTAACCGACAAGGGTAAAGGTATGATGCCCATGCTGGTGGCGCTGACCCAATGGGGTGATAAATGGGTTTATGGGCAAGACAATGTACCTCTGATTTTCCTCGATCGCGAGCAGCGCCAACCGATCGCTAGCGTCCAGGTATTTTCAGCTAGTGGCGAGGTACTGCGCCCGCGCGATATCATGATAGAGGCGGGTCCGGGCGCTACCCCCGAAGCCATAGAGCGAATCAAAGAACTGAATCAAGATGGGTGAAACTGACGCGCTACCGCCAAAATGCCCGGTTGGTGAAACCAGTTGCGAGTGGCTGGACGAAGTCGACAATCTGCGTAACCAGATCGACATACTGTCCGAGCTGGTGTCTACCGATGCGCTGACCGGGCTATTTAATTTCCGCCATTTTAAAACCGTACTACAGGCGGAAATGGACCGCTCCAAGCGCAGCGGCATCCCAACCAGTCTGGTCATGGTCGATGTCGATCATTTTAAAGCGATAAACGATACTTATGGTCATGAAGCGGGTAATCTGGCGCTAAGGTCCCTGGCAGATATTCTCAGCAACGAAGTCAGAACAACCGACATCGTGTGCCGTTATGGCGGTGAAGAGTTTGCGATGATTTTTCCGGAAACCCATCTCAATCTTGCAGTTAAGGTCGCTGATCGAATCCGTAAACAGATTTCCAGTGAACCGATAGCCATCGACGACGGCGAGATCAAGTTGACCGTGAGCATGGGCGCCAGCGTTTACATGAAATTCAGCGTGCTTGATGTAAATGATTTTGTCGCTTCGGTAGACAAGTACCTCTATGAAGCCAAGCAGTCAGGTCGCAACTGTATCTGTCATATCGACTACTCTGAATTACGTTCGGTCACCGAGGTCGGCGTCGATGAGCGCGCCATGCTCTTCAACGCCGAATGACATTCTGAGCGGTAACGCCGAAATTATTGTCGGCGTTACCGCTCAGAATGTCATCCCCGCGCAAGCGGGGATCTTGTAATGCCGCCAGAATAGAATATCCCCGCATTCGAGCTAACGCGGTACCGGGAGTAAGCCGCCAAAAGGCGCTCCCAACCGGCTGAACGCCGGTTGGCCCATCCCTGGGATCGCTTGGAGCGCGGCGTCCCTGCCGCGCTACACTTTTGCCGACTTACTCCCGGCGCAGCTAGCCTGCATATTGCATGAAGGCTAGATACACAGTGTAGGCAGTTACTAAAGTCTCCGGCAACGTTAAGACCGGATGCCTAAAAGCTTTGTTTATATAGGGCCCGGCCACAAGGGACTTCTGCGGTGGCCGCTAAGCTGAATTTCTGGTGGGGGATTAGTCGAAGCGCAGGACTATTGGGCGGTTTCGTTGTTGTAGCGCTCGATCGAGTCGAGGATTTCGCGTTTGGCGTCTTCGGTATCAACCCAACCGTCTATCTTGACCCATTTGCCCGTTTCCAGATCCTTGTAATGATCGAAGAAATGGGCGATCGAATCGAGTAGCGACTTGGGCAGGTCACGTACGCTGTTCATGCTTGAATACAGATTGGTCAGCTTGTCGACCGGCACCCCGATGATTTTCGAATCCTTACCGGCTTCGTCGGTCATTAACAGCATGCCCAGTGGCCTGACACGAATTACCGAACCACTGATAACCGGGATTGGAGTAACCACGAGGACATCGGCCGGATCTCCATCCTCACTCAGCGTTTGTGGGATGTAACCGTAGTTGCAGGGATAATGCATCGCGGTGCCCATGAAGCGATCGACGAACATCGCACCGGTTTCCTTGTCGACCTCGTATTTGACCGGGTCACTGTGTGACGGAATTTCGATAATGACGTTTACGTCATTGGGCACATTGTTGCCGCAACTAACCCTGTCCAGGATCATGATTTAGCCACTCTGATATTATGGGATGGAAATTATAGCCGACTAACCAGGATTGAACAGGCAGACGGCCACACTCCGGTAAATTTTTAATGCTGTTTATTTAGAGATCAAAATCCCCGAGTTTCTTGTCAATCAGCTCGTTTTTCAATACCACGTAGCGCGGCATACCGCGTTCGTCATACTCGGGATA
>Ga0316194_10001469_pt1 | contig 16239 bp, 13 predicted proteins | sample CroRivsedime1_MG_FD_204936 | JGI IMG/M metagenome (GOLD analysis project Ga0316194, IMG submission 204936) | Coastal sediment microbial communities from Maine, United States - Cross River sediment 1 | ecosystem: Environmental > Aquatic > Marine > Coastal > Sediment | place: USA: Maine...
TTTCTGATTTTGGGCAATTTGTACGAAAATCCGAGGGAAACCGCATGGTTCAATGCTTCATTTTCCATCTCAACTACCTCCGGAGGCATGTCGTCATCCACTATTTTGACGACGTACGACACCCCCCCTTCCCTTCTGAGCAGGTAGTTCAAATTCTCCCCGGACAGGCGCACGAGCGTACCTCCCAGCCCGTAATTAAGTGCCAGGCAATCAAGAACTGCTTGCTCCATGTTTTTAAGATCCATCATTACCTCATTTCCTGATGTCCATTATCGGCAATTTGAACCTGCCTGCGTCATTTTTGAGCCCCTGAAATGGCCCAGATTCCATTATTCAGAATTCTACGACATGCTGGCAGGCTATTGATCTGCGTGCAATTTACAGGCGTTTGGGGCTAGAATGATGAACAACCAAGGAAAACAGGGCCCGAAAGAGGGATGAAAAAAAGAACCCTGAAGGTTTTAGGAATCGCTTGCCTGTGCTTGCAGGTCACCCCCGTTTTCTCCGCAGAGAATGCCCAACAGGCTGCTGAAAAGGAGCTCGCCCGGCAATTCGCCAGTTATTTTGAACAACGTGTCGCCGAAGCCAACGTCACCGGTGCAGCGTTTGCCGTCGCCACACGCGAAGGTCTGGTGATGATCGGCACGGCAGGACATACAGACACCAGCCGTAAGAGCCCCATTAACGAGAACACCACCTTCAGGATCGCTTCAGTGTCCAAGACTTTCGCCGCAGGCCTTACCGGCGTACTGGTCAGTGAAGGTGAATTCGGATGGGATGATCGCGTGGTTTCTTACGTTCCGGATTTCCGGATCAATGGAGATGCGGGCAAAGTTCGCATCCGACACGTGCTCGGACAAAGCACCGGCCTGATACCTCATGCTTATGACAATCTTATCGAGGATGGCCTGTCGATTGACCGAATCCAGGATCAATATCGTAAGCTGTCATACATTTGTTCGCCGGGTGAATGCTACTCCTATCAAAACAGCATTTTCAGCCTCATTGAGCCTGTCATAGAGAAAACCACGCACCGCTCATACAATGATCTGATGATTGAAAAAATATTCGAGCCGCTGGACATGAGAACCGCATCGGTCGGTTACGAGTCATTCATCAATAACCCCAACCATGCCAAGCCCCACGTCAAGAGCCGGGGACAGTGGAAAACGGTCAAGGTTAAGCCCAATTACTACCGGGTGGCGCCGGCAGCCGGCGTAAACGCCAGCGCACTGGACATGAGTAAATGGCTGACAGCACAATTGGGCGGTCACCCTGAAGTGATTCGCCCGGAAGTCATTGACAACCTGACCCGCCCGAGAGTTAAAACCACTCGCGACAAGCGGCGTAAATACTGGCGGGACATGCTCTCGGATGCCCACTATGGCCTGGGCTGGCGGCTCTACCAGTTAGGACCTAATGAAATTGCTTATCACAGCGGCTGGGTTTCCGGCTACCGCGCTGATATCGCCTGGTCTGAAACATACGGCATTGGAGTGGCGGTACTGATGAATGTCGAGGGCAGCAGCATCAGTGACATTACAACTACTTTCTGGCAAATGGCATTCGAAATGCTGGTACCGGCCGGCAACGGCAGTGAAGAAACCCTGTTGGCGTCAAGCCGCGCCGCTTCCCCCTGAATCAGAAGATTGTCTCTGCCGGTCCGATCCTGGACCATTCCTCATACCGTTCACTCAGTACCTGGTAGTCTTCTTCATTGTCGATGTCCAGGCTCAGGCCACCGTAAGGTGTGATGACCATTTTCACACCTCCACCCAGCACATCGCCACAGGATTTTTCCGCGTCTTCCGTCTTGTTATAACGTCTTAGCCAGTGGTAAAGCCTGCCCTGCTTCTTTGAAAGAGCCAGCGTTAATTGCAGTCTCAGCGTGATCCAGGCTGCCCGCCAACCACCGTGCTGGCCGAGGAATTTCCAGACCAGGATCACGACATTTTTCAGTTTTTCCGCTTTTCGGTGTGCAAACCCGGTTTCCAGGAACTGCTGGTTCTCCAGTGTTCGTGGCCGGCCGACATAGATATTGGCCAGGCGCACGCGGCAGTCACTGAAATTCACATAGGGCCGTTGAATACCATCATGCCCACCTGCACCGTAAAACTGGCAAAGCGATGCTTCTTCAGCGACCCCCGAAAGCATGGCGTATCTGGTTTCTGCTCTGCTGTCTTCCAAAGCGCAACGCGCGACAAAATCATCAACTGCCTCGCTGGAAATCAGCGGCAAATCACACGAAATAAACAGCAGTGGGCGGAGCGGATCGTCAACTCCATGCTCCTGGCGGTGCCGTTCCTCAGACGCCCTGATCGCGCCCCACGCATTGGCAAGAAGATCACCGCTCTGTTCGACAATGTTAATTTCACCGGTCAATCCTTCAAGCGCCTCGCGCAGGCGATCCCCGGGGCCGACGATATATATCTTTCCAATGGTCAGCGCATCTTCCAAAGCCTTTACGACACGGTTCACCAAAATCTTTCCGCCCACTTTCAGAAAGGCTTTGTTTTGTCCTTTGATCATCCGTTTCGGGTTACTGTCCGTGCCAGCCAGTACGATGGCGTCCAGCGGTTCAGGATAGGCAGGGCTGAAGGTGTGTTCCATAATGCAAAAATGCCACTACTGAGCGCCGGATTCAATAGCTAATTATTCAGGCCGAAGACGCCAGACTTCGCCATTGTCACTGCCGAGGAAAACATATCCTTTTTCGTCTATGGCAATCGACCGAATGCGGCCCAGCAGGCGATGGACCAGCCGCTCTTCGGCAACCACCTCACCCTGGCGCACCACCAGGCGATTAAGGTGCAGGCCAGCCATGGCGCCAATCAGGAAATTGCCCTTCCATTCCGGAAAAATATTGCCCTGGTAGATAACGAGATCACTGGGCGCAATCGATGGAACATAAACCCAAGCGGGAATTTCCATACCTTCCTGCCACGGTATCCCCATCCCGACCGGTCCACCGTCGTACTCGAATCCGAACGAAACTACCGGCCAACCGTAATTGCCGCCCTTGATCACACGATTCAGTTCGTCGCCACCTCGTGGGCCATGTTCATGCAGCCACAAGTCACCCGTTACCGGATGGACAAACAAGCCCTGCGGGTCACGGTGACCATAACTCCATATTTCTGGCCGCGGTTTTGGTTGCCCGGCTTCTTCTTTCCCCACGAAAGGATTGTCTGCCGGAACCGATCCGTCGTCATTCAAACGCACCACTGTGCCTGCATGGTTGCTGTTGTCCTGTGCGGTGGGCGGATGTTGACGGTCCCCAATACTGACGAATAACCGGCCCTCCAAAAACTTGATCCTGGCCGCAAAATGATAGGCGGTTTCAGAATAGGCGTCTGCAGTGAAAATCCGTTCTACGTTCACCGCGTTAGCACCCTGGAGGCGAAACCGGTCGAGCACGACTGTACTGTGCACCTCTTCACCTTCCGAGTAGGTGACGTAAATCCACCCGTTTTCTGCGTAATCCGGATGCAACTCAACATCGTGCACTCCGGCGTCGCTGAATACGACCATCTTCGGAAGGCCCTCGATATCCGTCTTCTCCCCGGTAGTAAAATCGGCGAGTGTAATGAGCCCGCGATCCCTCTGCAGGACAAGAGCCTTTCCGTCCGGCAGAAATTCCAGCGCCACGGGCTGGGAAATCCCGTCCAGAACGCGCTCTGCTACGATAGATCCGTCCAGGCTGGGAAACACGTGCCGAATCACAAGTTCATCAGCTTCCTGGTCTGCCAGGCCCGGTGAGCCCACTGTCAGCAGGCCAAGCAATACCCACCCTGATACACATGACTTATTCATGGCCTGCTCCTCATCGTCCAGCCTTGATGAACATAAACTAATCGTGGATTATAGGGCATCCACACATGACCACCCGGCGGAGGCTATATGCTCACACGGATACCAGCGATTGTTTTCCTGTTGTTATTGCCATTCAGCGCTGTGGCAAATAAGGAAATGGCCCGCGTCATTACCGATACGGCCAAGCCTGTTCAATGTATTGCGCCGATCGATGTCTACAATATAGACGGCAAGCTGGTTCGGAAGAACGCCATGGGTTTCGACATTGAACCCGGCAAGCATACCCTGGTGGGAACCGCACGGGTTGACAGCAGAAACTGCTCCACCTTCCGTGGATCGCCCCGGGATGTTCCGGCACTGGAATACGAGTTCAAAGCCGGCCACACGTACTTTATCGGGCTCAACCACAAGGCTGCCGGCCAGAAAGACTGGTTTTTCGAAGTCTGGCGAATCCAGGAGCCCTGAAGCGACAGCCCAAACCGAAAGCCAGGAGCAGCTAGTCTGACAACCTGCCTGATTGCACCATTGGCAGCACCCAGTACACCACGTCCCGAACCGGGAATGCTTCTTTGAGAGTGGCGAGCGTGGACTCCAGTAATTCAGAGTCCAGCACGATTTCGAATTGTATGCGGTCACGACGTCCTGCAACCTGCTCTGCAATGGTCATCGCGCCGACACTGCCGTGCCCCCGAATCGGGTAAGACTGGTAACCGGTGATTTCGCCGGAAGCCAACAGAAGATCGACCAGGTCTTCCTCCAGCCCGGGTGGAATATTGAGTCGCAGCAGGTACTGGGTATCCATGTTTTACCTCGCAAAGCGCCGGTACAACACCGGTAAAATGAACAGGGTCAGCGCGGTACTGGTCACCAGTCCACCGATGACAACGACGGCCAGCGGTTTCTGGATTTCCGAACCGGGCCCCGTCACGAACAGCAAGGGCACGAGTCCAAATGCAGCAATGCTCGCCGTCATCAGCACCGGCCTCAGCCTCCGTTCCGAGCCCATTCGAACCACCTCGTCGATGCTCAGCCCGCGATGGCCCAACTGGTTGAAATAGCTCACCATCACGACGCCGTTGAGCACCGCGATTCCCATCAGGGCAATAAACCCGACAGAAGCCGGAACCGACATGTAATGTCCGGAAACCCATAAGGCGAGCACGCCGCCGATCAATGCCAGCGGCACGTTGGCCAGCACCAGGCCAGCCTGCAGCACCGAGCGGAACGTCGAAAACAGCAGCAGGAAAATCAGCACCAGCGCGACCGGCACAACCATCATCAGGCGGCGTGCGGCGCGCTGCTGGTTTTCGAATTCCCCGCCCCACTCCATGTGGAATCCGGGCGGCAGGGATACGGACTCCCTGATCACCTGCTGCGCTTCTTCGACGAACCCGACCAGGTCGCGCCCTTTGACATTCGACATAACGACCACGAAACGGCGACCCTTCTCCCGCTTGACGGCGACCGGCCCCTCCACCCTCTCTACTTTCATCAGGGTCGCCAGCGGAACATGACCGCCGCCAGGCAGATTAACGAGCTCGGCGCCAAACTTGTCCAGCGGGTCGCCATCGCGCTGCGCATATCTCAGTACAACCGGAACCCGGGCTGATCCCTCGATCACCATGCCGGCAGGCAGACCTTCCACCATGACTTTCACATGATCCATAACCTGTTCCAGGTTAACGCCGTAGCGGCCAATCATGTCCCGTTGCGGGCTTAGCACGATGTATTGCATGCCCTCGTTGACTGTTGTGAGCACATCCGTGCTGCCTTCAATACCTTCAAGCAATTGAGCGACTTCCGATGCCATGCCATTCAACACACCCAGATCGTGACCGAAAATCTTGACCGCCAGGTCACCCCGCGACCCGGTCAGCATTTCCGAAACGCGCATATCGATCGGCATGGTAAATCCATAGTTGATGCCTCTGAACTGTTCCAGTACCGAACGGATGGCTTCTTCCAGTTCGTCCTTACTGCCCATACGCCAGCTATCCTGGGGTTGCAGTTCCAGGAACATATCCGTTTCATTGAGCCCCATGGGATCCATTCCAAGCTCATCAGACCCCACTCGGGCCACGATACGACGGATCTCCGGCACGTGTTCCAACAGTGCTTTTTCAACCGCCAGGTCCAGCCGGACCGATGTCTCCAGGTTGATCGAGGGTAATTTCTCAAGTTGGATGATGATATCGCCCTCATCCATCGTCGGCATGAACGTTTTACCAATGAAGGGGAAGGCAAGCAGTGAAGCAACGAGCAAGGCGGCCGCAGGCGCCAGCACCAGCCATTCGCGTTGCAGCGCCTTGTCCAGCATCGGCCGATACCAGGCCGACAACTGTCTGGGTAGCCAGGGTTCCTCATGGTCTCCAGCCCTGATCAGCCACGAAGCGAGCACCGGTATCACGGTAAGGGACAGCAACAAGGAACCCGCCAGGGCATAGACAATGGTCAGGGCTACCGGGCGGAACAGTTTTCCTTCCAGGCCCTGCAATGAAAGCAGTGGCAGGAACACAAGGATGATGATCAAAATGCCTGATGTGACCGGCACGGCAACATCTTTCACCGCCCGGTAAATGATGTGCAGGCGCGGCAGAGCCCGGTGGTTGTCGGTCGCCATGCGCGTGACGATGTTTTCTACCACCACCACGGCGGCGTCGACCAGCAGACCGATAGCAATCGCCAGGCCACCAAGGCTCATCAGGTTGGCGGAAAGACCCGTGAGTTTCATCGCGATAAAGGTCGCCAGCGCGGACAGCGGAAGGATCAGTGCGACCGTAAGCGCGGACCGGACATTGCCCAGGAACAGGCCCAGCAGAATGAGTACCAGCACGACGGCTTCGATCAGGGCACGGGTAACGGTTGCCACCGCACGATTCACCAGGTGACTGCGGTTGTAAAACACGCTGATCGAAACATGCTCTGGCAGACTTTGCCGCACTTCTTCCAGTTTCGCTTCAATGCCCCTGATCACGTCTCGTGCGTTGGAACCCCGTAAACTGACGACCAGGCCTTCCACCACTTCACCGATGCCATTTTCCGTAACCGCGCCGTAACGCTCCAGGCTGCCAAGCGATACGTCGGCGACCATGCCAATCGTGATCACCTGGCCGTCACGAAAATCAACCGGGGTCGCCTCGATAGACGCAATCTGATCAAAAGCGCCCTGTGACCTCACCAGCAGGCTCTCTTCACCACGCCCCAGCCTGCCCGCACCATCATTCTGGTTGTTCAGTTCCAGAGCTGAGATGATGTCGCCCGTGGTGACCTCCAGGGCCAGCATCGCATCTGCGCGAGGCGTCACGCTGTAGGTTTTTACCAGGCCGCCCAGCGCGTTGACATCCGCAACACCGGGAACCGTTCGCAATGCGGGGCGTATCACCCAGTCCAGCAAGTAACGGCGCTCGGTAAGAGACAGTTCCGGGCTGTCCACCGTGAACATGTACATTTCACCCAGCGGCGTGCTCATCGGCGCCAGGCCGCCGCTGGTTCCAGCCGGCAGCGAGTCCTGCACGGCCGCCAACCGCTCGGCAACTTGTTGACGCGCCCAGTAAATGTCCGTGCCTTCCTCGAAATCGACCGTGATGTCCGTCAAGGCATACTTAGCCACGGAACGAAGCATGGTCTGGCGCTGCACACCCAGCAATTCGACTTCAATCAGCCGTGTGATCCGTGATTCCACTTCCTCCGGGGTCATGCCCGGAGCCTTGATGATGATTTTCACCTGCGTGGGCGAAATATCCGGGAAAGCGTCGATCGGGATGGTTCTGAAAGCCCACCAGCCCAGCGGGATAAGCAATGCCACGAACAGCAGCATCAACAACCGCTGAGTCAGCGAAAACCGGACCAGGCCAGCCAGGGACATCAGCCGTCTCCCCCGCCCATTCCAAGACTCATTCCCTTCAGGGCGGCAGTGCCGCTGACAGCCACTACTTCTCCTGAAACCAGCCCATCGGTGACGATCCAGCCACCGACCGTGCCCCGCACCGTGACCGGCCTGACATCAAAGCCACCCGAGACCTTAACGTAGGCGATATCCACGCCATCGAGTTTTACAATCGCCGCTGACGGGACCGTCAACAACTTGCTGTCAGCCCGTATTTTCCAGCGCGTGAGCTGGCCGGGCGTAAGACCGGAAACTCCGGTCGGCTCAGCCCTCACCCTGACCGTCTGTGTCGCTGGATCGATCACGCTTGAAACCAGCACGATCACCCCCTCGTTGCCGCCGTCTTCCAGAACGATCCCCATTCCTGCAACCAGGTGTGCGGCAGCGGATTTCGATACGACCCCTTCCAGCATCAACTTTTCCGGTTCGCCCAGCCGGGCCAGTAACTCGCTACCTTCGAGGTGATCACCCAGCATGGCCGGGCGTTCCAGGACGATGGCGTCGGCAGGAGCTCGCAGCGTCAGGTCGGGCGTAACCTGCGAACCGGCGCTGAGCGCCTTAATGTCCTCTTCGCTGAATCCAGCCAGCATCAATTGTGCCCGCAACCCCGAGTATTCTGCCCTGGCCGTGTTGAGGGCATACTGCGCTTCCTGCCAGCGCCTGCTGGAAACCGAACCGGCATCCTTGAGCTTTTCGGCCCTCTCCCAGGCTGACCGCTGCAGCGCCGACTCGGCCCTTGCCTTGAGATAATCACGTTGCAGCGAGACCAGCTCCGGACTGCGAACCGTCATCAGAGAATCACCGCTGGTAACGTGGTCACCTACCTGGACCCAGACGCGGTGAAGGATGCCCGGTAATGGCGTCTTGATGGCCCACTCTCCATCGGGGGAGAACCCGACCCTCAGCGTCAACTCGCCGGCATCCGCGGTCGCAGCACGCACGGGCTGAACCTCGATACCCAGCAGTTGCTGCTCTGATTCGCTTATTGTCAGGGTCTCGGCACTTGCCTGCAGGGTCCAGCAGGACAGCATGAAGAGAATGATCAGGGCCCGTTGCATCATAAGGTTTCTCCGACAGCCTGGTTGTAGGAAGCAATGGCTGCCCCCTCCCGGATAAGTAGAATTTCGTGCGAGCGCTCAATGTCTTTCAGAATCGAAAGCCTCCTGAGCCATTCGGTGACTGAAAATTCACCCAGTTCAAAGGCCAGTCGGTCTAGACGGTGCCGTTCATTGGCCGCTTCGATCATTTGCACAGCGTTTTCGAGCTGCAGGCGGGTGGTCTTGAGCACATGACGCGTTTCGTGTAGCTGCATGTCCAGTTCGCGCTTCGTTTTGATCAATTCTGCTTCAGCCATTGCCAGCATTTCGTTAGCTCGGGCGATTTCCGGACCCCTTTTTGGAGATTTCCCCAGCGGTACGGCGAGCCCGATCCCCAGCGCGTTGACATCCGGACTGACCCGGTCGCCACTGAAGCCCCTCCAGAAAACCTGCAAAGAAGGTCTTGCAGAATTTTCCTGGCGCCTTAGCTCGGTTGAAGCCGTCGCTTCCGCCAACCGGTCCAGGGCACTTTGTAATGCGGGATGATCGTCATTAATTTCGAGCTTTTCACTCAACGACTCTGATATATCAGATGGATAGCGATGAATTCCCGTAACAAACTCGTATTCACGAACCGCGTCCTGGTATTCAGCCTGCAGCGCAATTGTTTCCGCTTTCCAGATGGCAAGTTCCTGCAAGGTGGCGAGTTGATCTGCCCGTGAGAGGTCACCCACTTCGGCAAACAAGGTGACCTGCTCCAGCACATCCGCCAAACGTTGCTCCTGTTCCTGTGCCAATTCCCATTGCCGCCGGGTCAAGCGCAGATTCCACAGCCGGTTACGCAGCAGAGCACTGACTTTCCAGCGAAATTCGATCGTGCGGGAAGCATGCGCTGCGAGGCTCGCTTCTCCCAACCGGGTTTGTGCTTTCTTTTCACCGGGGAGCCAGAACGGCACCGACAGAGCCACTTCGTTCTCGTAGGCGCCAATGTCGTCAAATTGCTTGTCGCTCAAGTGAAGACCTGAAAGTTCCACCATTTCCGGTATCCAGTACTTACCATAGCTAGACTCAGCCTCTGCCGTAGCCCGCCCGGCTTGTAAAACCCCGGCTTCGGGATGGCGCTGCAGGGTGGTGTCCATCAGCGCGGAAAGGGTCAGGCTACTATCGAACTCGATTGCAGCCTCTGAATGTTCAGCGGCAGCCCAGAGCGGGGCCGAACTGAAGGCCGTGACGTGTAGCAACAGGCAACAAGTCATGGTGAATCGGGAACTGCGGTGCACGCTTTGGGCCCTCCAGCGTTGACATGAAAATCCGGGTTCTGGGTAACGGTTACTGCGCAAGCCGGCGACTTTACGTGATCCATGCCATGGCTGGAATCGGGCATATGTCTAATATCGCTTGCATGGTACATTTGTCCCATACCCAAGACCCATTAGTACCGCCCCCGGGAACAGAATGAAATGCTGTACATCAAAGAATCTGCGATCTACAAGAAGGCTGGCGTCAGCGGACGGCATTCTTTCTCTGCCTGGTTTATTGAGGACATATTGTGAACATCAAGCATATTATTGGCACCCTGGCTATTTGCATGGCCATCGCACCCCCATCACTGGCCGCGACCGAAAAACAAGTGAACTCAATCGACCCGCAATTGGCCGGCAAATTTGCCCGTCTGGCACTGGACTGCGTGCATCGCGAATACCCAAACAAGATCGCACACGTTCTTAACAGCGCCGAAGATGCGCAAACGCCTTCTGCTCTCCACCCGGTTTTCTATGGCTGTTTCGACTGGCATTCTTCGGTCCATGGTCACTGGTTGCTGGTCCGGCTTTTGAGGACTGTTCCCGCTGTGGAAATGAGTCCGGAGCTGCGCGATGAAATCATCAGCGCACTGAATCAGAGTTTCACCAGCGAAGGCGTCACATCCGAAGTAGCGTATTTCGAGGGGGAAAACAGGAAGTCCTACGAGCGACCCTACGGCGTTGCCTGGTTTCTGCAGTTGACCGCCGAACTCAGGGAGTGGAATCACCCGATGGCTGCAGCCTGGTTGCAAACCCTGCTGCCACTGGAAGCGGTGATCGTCATGCAACTTGAATCCTGGCTGCCTAAGCTCGCTTACCCCATTAGGCTGGGCACGCACAACCAGAGCATGTTTGCCTTCGGCCTGATCCTGGACTGGTCGCGGGCCGCAGGCGCTACAGAAATGGAGGAACTGGTCCGGGAGCGTTCGCTCGCTTTCCACCTTGCAGACCGGAACTGCCCGATGGCCTACGAGCCTTCCGGCGAGGATTTCCTGTCACCCTGCCTGATGGAAGCGGACCTGATGCGCCGTTTACTTCCGCAAATTGCCTTCGCCGAGTGGCTTTCGAATTTCATGCCAGGCATCCCGCTGGATGGCAGCGCCGACTGGCTGGCGATCGGGATCGTCAATGACCCGACCGATGGGAAACTGGTTCACCTTGACGGAGTGAATCTTTCCAGGGCCTGGAACCTGGAAAACCTCGCCTTTGCACTGCCTGCGGAAGATCCCAGACGAGCTTCCCTGCTGGCAGCAGCCAGGGTGCATTCAGCGGCGGGCCTGGCGAATGTCTCGGCTGAACACTATGAAGGCAGCCACTGGCTGGCCAGTTTTGCGACTTACATGGTTACGCGCCGGGGGCAGTGAGGTTTTTGATAGACCATCCCTTCTGGCGGCTGCACCCTCAATTACAGCTCGGGCTGGGGCAAAGCTCATGCTCAAAATGGGTATGAAGAGCGAACAAGAATTGGCGCAGCAAGGGTAGAACCAAAGCCGAGCGGAATTTCATCCGCACACTGCTTACCCTCCAGCTTCAGTTCAAATCAATTCAATGGCTATTCAATTTGCCGGAATGGATTGAAACCAGGAGAGGCCGTGAAAATCCAGGCGAAATGACTGCCCTGGCTTCAGGCTGTCATTCGCCCATCACCAAATCTTGTGATTCTGTGGTCATTGATGCTGAAAGTGCACCGCGAGCTTCCTGATCAACGCCCATTTCGGTCAGAAAGGCATCCATGGAACCGTGCTGTTCGTCGATACTCGCGTAAAAGGCTTCCAGCATCTCCGGTTGCACGCCTACAATCGGAAACCAGGCACTGGCCGACGGACCTCCTCCTGATCTTCTTCCACCACCGGAATTTCTACCCTCTTTAGCAAGAATAACGGCTTTTTCCTCTGAACGGCCAATTTCATTAGTCAGCAGAAAATCTTCCATGATGATTTCCCGGTCCACTCCCAGGGCTTCCATGATGAGCGCAACCGCCACAGCTGCGCGGTCTTTGCCTGCGCTGCAGTGGATCAGAACAGGCCAGTTTAGTGGATCGAGCATCAGGTCCATCATTTTTTGGAAGCTGGGTTGTCCCACTTCCGCGAACATGCGATAGCCTTCGACCATGTGCTTCGAAGCCTGCTTTTCCGTGAACCTGTTTTTGTTCATCATCTTACGCTGCGCATTGAACCATTCGTTATTGGAGTCACCGACGGGAAAATGATAAAACTGAGGCGGATTGTCACCCTGCCAGACCGTCGGGGCCTTTTCGTGTTCATGGTCAGTGCGCAAGTCGATGACCGTTTTCACGCCAATCTCTTCGAGCTTCTGAAAATCCTTGGCTGTGAGTCTTGACAAGTTTTCGGAACGAATAATCTGTCGCCAGCGGAGTGTGCGTTGGTCGCGGGTCTGGTAGCCGCCAATATCTCGAGTGTTAGTGGTGCCTTTCAAATGAATCACCCGATCATATGCGAGCTCGTCCGTGAACGCCGGATTGACCAGCACCCAGGCACCAATGGCGATGACGGCCACGAATACCCTCTTCATAAACCTCGCAAACGATCTCCGCATAGATACTTCTCCTCAAGTGCTCGTGAAAACTCAGATTGAATCATAAAAGAACGGGGTCGAGCTTGCTTGTTTTTATTGATCAATAGTTTTACATATCTAAAGTAAAAGCCCCAGCGCGGAATCTGGACCACGGTGCAAGGCGAACAGCGTTGATTCATTGTGCAGATACCAGGCAGGGCTGTAAGAAACCGACTCGACAGCCATAGTTTATTGGTACGTTCTGCCTTGATGTTTTATCCATCCAGCAATATGGCGGCCACCTGGATCACGGTGTGTCCAATGTACAACTCCACCTTTCGAATTCCATTCGTATTCTCCAAAGAACTCTACGGTGTCCCCTGCGCTCAGATGGTCAATTCTGGGGGCCAAATCGATGTTGTGACTGATTAGCAACGTTTGACCGGAACTGAGTTTCAATATGAACCTTTGATGCCTTGATCCTTCAAGGTCATCACTCATCACGTTCGTCACAGTTCCTTCGCCCTGAACCTGAACGTCGCTTTGCTTGCTGGCATATGCACTCTGAATGGCGCCGTTTTTACCAGTCGATGATGCGGGCCCGGAAAAGGAGAAATCTTGATTCTGAATATAGCCATAAATAAAAACTGCAGCAACCAAGAGGAGGAGAATCTTTTTCATCTTTATTTTCGCGAAAGGTCGAAATTTGAGTATATATTCAGCGGCGCCAATTTTGGGTGATTCTTTATTCTGCCGCGACTAACGGGGCTTTTTGTAGGAATTCAACCTAACCCACGATAAGAAAAAGCTATTCTGCTTTACGCTGTAAAGCGGAAGTTATTTTTGAGGTATTTTCTAATCTTCTTGTTCCGAGTTCGGCCAGGTGGACTTCCTTCGATAACGAGACACTCCGGAACGGTTGCTTGTAGCGGTGCACAACATCCCCTTGGCAATCGACCGACAGCCGTTGGGTGGCGATGGATGGCCGGATGATATAGCGGCACAGATGTCCCAGTGGTGCGGCCTGAACGGAAAAGCCCCGCTCGCAGCGGGGCTTTTCCTGCAAGGCGACCAATCAGTGATCGATCGTCACCGCGGTATTACTTACTATGGGCGAATCTTCAGCTTGGTGACCCAGAAAGGCGTGTCAGGCGCAGGTGGGAAATCAATCGTATACCGCGCATTATTCACGTACAGCGAATTCCCGAAGATTGCACCACTCGCAACGCCGTCAAGGTTTTCAGGGTCGGTGATTGCATCAACGAGCGTGCCCGACAGATATTCCTTATCCAGTTCCACGACCTGAATCATGTCGATGGACGCGGGGGGGCCAGGGAAGTCGTAAGGCGTCATGATATACAAGGTTTTGCCCTGCATCGCGATACCATCGAGAAAACCCGTCAGTGGAATATCAACAGTGATCTGGTTAACTTCACCGCTGGCCGTATCAAGGCGGTAAAGCCGCGCCAGGTTTGAGTGACCGATGATCAGGGTCTTGCCGTTGGGCGTCGAAACGATGCCGTTACCGCCGCAACAGGGCTCGTTCGGGTTGAGGGCGAACTCTGCGGGCAACGGTATCTCGGTTGCAGCGCCAGGATCGAGCGGAATTTCGCCATTGCTGGACAGCGGCAGCCGGTACAAGACAGGGCGGTAGGAATCGGTAAAGTAGACTGCATCGTTAGTGATGGTCAGGTCGTTGGGCAGCCCGAACTCGCCGGAGGTATTCAGCTGATATTCCATTATCAGGGCGCCGTTGTCCGCATCGAAGACCAATGCGTTTCCATAGACACATCCTGCGACAAACAGGTAGTTCGTGCGCTTATCAACACGCATCCCGAGCTTTAAGCAATCGAAAGGGTCCTGAATATCGACCAGGACTTCCCCTTCCCCGGACCGCAGGTCCACTTTGTAGATGGATCCATCGGGTGAACTGTTATAGGCGGTATGTCCCTTGCCGATCGCAAACCCTTCGGATGCTGCTCCATCCAGCGTGGAGACTCGGTTGGGAAATGGTTTGTCGCCCGCGCTCACTGATTGGACTGGTAGCGCCAACGCAATGAAGGCGATAGTTGCCAACTTTGAGAGGTTTTTGTTCATCGAATAATTCCTTTTGAGTGTTTTTGTTGTGCGGAGCATGGACTGCCCACGTTGACGCGAATCTCGTCGATAATATCGCGCAGAAGAATTATTAAGCACCATTTCAGGCATTCCGACAAGTATCGGGGGTTTGTATTGTACGTCGTCAAAGGATTCCGGACTTCGAGGGTTCGGATTTAAGAGAGGCTTTTCAGCTCATCAGGCTCATGGTCAAGCAGCCTTCTGTTGGTAGTATAGCCGACGTCGTTCGGCCAGCGTTCTCTGCTTGATCCGTCGGCGGCGATTGAGCACCGTCTGCCCGCGACCCGTGTAGACATCCTCGGGCGTCAGGTTGTTCAGGCTTTCGTGGTAGCGTTCGGTGTTGTAGTAATCGACGAACGCACCGATCCGCGCCTTCAGATCACCGGGTAAATAGTAGTTTTCCAGCAACACCTGATTCATCATCGAGCGATGCCAGCGCTCGATCTTGCCCTGGGTCATTGGATGATAGGGCGCGCCACGGGTGTGTTCCATGCCCTGATCATCCAGCCAGTCTCTGAGCTCGGCGGAGACATAAGACGGACCGTTGTCTGATAACAGTCGCGGCCGGTGATGGACCTTCGTTGATTCGAGGCCACTGGATTCAAGCGCCAGGCTGAGCGTGTCGTTGACTTCCCTGGCCGTCATGCCATCGCACAGCTTCCAGGCCAGGATGTAGCGCGAGTAATCATCCAGCACCGTGGACAAGTAGAACCAGCCCCAGCCAATGACCTTGAGATAGGTAAAATCGGTTTGCCATAGTTGATTTGGCGCTGTGGTCGGATGCTGGAACGTGTCGGCAGCTTTCATCAAGATAAAGGCCGGGCTGGTGATCAGGTCATGGGCCTTCAGGAGTCGGTAAACGCTGGACTCAGACACAAAATACCGTTGTTGCTCGGTATGCAACACCGCCAACTCTCGCGACGAGAGTTCCAGCCGCTCAAGAGCCAGGGACAGGATCGACTGGCGTATCATTTCCGGTAAGCGGTTCCAGCTCTTTCCACCGCTGGGACGGGTATCTTCCAAGGCAGCATCACCGCTTTCCCGGTAACGGCTCGTACCAACCATAAAATGTCGATGTGGGAATGCCCAGGCGATCCAGCGTACGCCGCACCGGCAGCGAGGAGCGTTCCACCAGGTCGATGATCTCGCGTTTCTCCGAGGCTTTGTATCTCATGTATCGTCGCCCCCAGCCCCGTCTCGGCCAGTGCTTCCTTCAGCTGCGCGGCCTCGCGGCGCAGCCCTTTGACTTCATCGGAGTTCGCTTCTCGTGCGGTATCGCCGGCCAGGCGCTTCTTACCGGCCTCCAGAAACTCCTTCGACCAGCGGTAATACAGGTTCTGGTTGATACCTTCCTTGCGGCACAGCTCAGCGATGCTGGATTCACCGCGCAGGCCTTCCAGCACGATGCGAATCTTCTCCTCTGACGAGAATTTGCGACGGGTTTTACGGCGGATCTCTTTGACCCGCTTGGTGGTATTGGACACACTCATATTGAAACTCCTCTGCTTCAGTTTAAAAATAGCAGAAGCGTCTCTTAGTAAATGGGGCTATTTGGTATCACGTTAGCTGA
>Ga0316194_10001470_pt1 | contig 16237 bp, 15 predicted proteins | sample CroRivsedime1_MG_FD_204936 | JGI IMG/M metagenome (GOLD analysis project Ga0316194, IMG submission 204936) | Coastal sediment microbial communities from Maine, United States - Cross River sediment 1 | ecosystem: Environmental > Aquatic > Marine > Coastal > Sediment | place: USA: Maine...
GGAAGAGGAGATGGACCGGCTAAAAAAGTTCGAAGTCCGGATGCTTGAGGCGCCGGACCAGCAACTGTCACTCACCGATCCCGATGCCCGCTCCATGAAGAGCCGGGGTGCCGGGATCGTTGGCTACAACGTCCAGACGGCGGTGGATACGACGCACCATCTGATCGTGGCGCATGAGGTGACGAACGCGCCAGTGGATCGTCGGCTCCTGCACAGGATGGCAATGCAGGCCAAGGCCGCACTGGATGCCGAGGTGCTCGAAGTAGTTGCCGATCAGGGCTACTACCGTAGCGAAGAGCTCCTGGCCTGTGAGCGCACCAACATCGTGCCGTACATCGCCAAGATCGACACGGCGGCTAAACGGACGAAAGGCGAGTTCCCGCGCAGTGCGTTCCGCTACCTCCCGGAAGATGATGAGTACGAGTGTCCAGCGGGCGAACGGCTGATCTATCGCTTTACCCGCAATGAGAGTGGCAAGGAGATCCGCCGCTACTGGACCTCAGCGTGCCCCAAGTGTCCGATCCGGTCCTGGTGCACACCGAGTGACTACCGACGGGTAAGTCGCTGGGAGCATGAAGAGGTGATCGAAGCGGCTGAGGCCCGGCTCAAACGGCAACCGGAAATGATGAACAAACGTCGGGCGACGGTGGAGCATCCGTTCGGGACGTTGAAAGCGTGGATGGGTTCGACCCACTTCTTAACAAAGAAGTTGGCAAACACGGGCACCGAAATGAGTCTCCATGTGCTGGCCTACAACATGAAGCGGGCGATCAACCTACTGGGAGCGCGGAAGATCATCGAGGCAATCTAACAAGATCGTTCGCCTTCAGAAAACTGCTCGCAATCACGTGAATCTATCGCCGCAAAGACATCGGATAGGAAACCAAACCAACGTCCGAACTGAAATCTACCAGTTCTCACACAGCCACGGCCAAAAGCTGACATGAGACAGAGCCGTAGCTAAGGTAAGTTGGATGCACTCTGTTGAAGGTTAAGTCGCATGACCATTTCTGAACTGGGGTCACTGGGAGAGTTTCTCGCCTCGATTGCGGTGCTGATCACGTTGATCTTTCTCGTTATTCAAATGAGACAGAACACCAGGGCCGTACTCCGAGCGAATGCGCGCCAAAGCACTGAACACAATGATCGAGCGTTGTCCGAACTGTTGGATGAAAGCGTCGCAGATATATTCCTAAGGGGACAGAAGTCGCTCGAAAACCTCTCGGAAGTGGAGCGTTATCGTTTTGATCTCGCTTTTACGATGTGGGTCAAATCCGTGGAGCAAGCATATGCGGATTATCGAGAAGGTAACTTTTCAGCGGACGACATTATCGCATACGAGAACTCTATCCCCGCATTTCTAAGCACTCCCGGAGGTGCGGCCTGGTGGAAGGAACGACAAGTCTGGTTCAGTCCGACCTTCCGTCAGGAAGTCGCAAGGTTGTGCTCGCAACCACCTGCGGAAGCTAGTACTGCTGGTCCTCCTCAATCTAAAGCTGGTGACTACTGAGGGTCGAACCCGGAAGAAATCAGAAAATGTCTGTTTTCCGAAAGTAGACGCTCGGCCGCCACCCTAAAAACGGCAAAGTCCGGCCAACAACGGACCCTCAGTCGGGTTGTAAGTGCGGGAAAATATCGGTCCAGCCAGAAGAACCGGCTGGACGATTGGTTAGTTCATAGTCAACTACTTCAGCAATATCTTCTCCAAGTGCGTTTCGGGCGTGAGACCACCATATTTTCCCACCGGGAGTAGTAGCAATGGCAACGACTGCACCGAGAAATCCCTGATACGAAGCCTCATTGATTAGGCTTGCGCGTCGCATATATAAAGCTTGTTCTGCCTGAAGTGCAGCCGATAACATCCAGCCGTTAGCTCGCTCCTTTTCCTCTGGCGTTCCAGCATCCCAATCTGCGAGCGTTTTGCGCAGTACATCGACTAAATCTGGATTGGTCGTCGTGAGTTCCACCCAGTCTCGGCTACGACTAAGTAGTTCTCTTTGCCCCGCGGTTCGCTCAATGATTGATGTTTGGCGAAATTGGTACGCCAAGTAGAACAAGGTAATCAGGACGGCAACGCCACCGACCGCTTCGCCAAGTGCAGCTAACTCAGAAAGTTCCAAAATCATCTACCTAAAAATGCGAGTAGGCCGAGGATACGTGCAAACAAACGGGATCAATACCCTGCAACTGACCGTTGTGGGTCGACCTTTGCCGGATTGTTGCAGCCGCACAAAATGGTGGCTTTGCGAAACCCGACATTTACCAATCAGGTCTCAGTTCGGCCAGGAGAAGACATTCACCAACCGCTGGCGCAGAATCAGTGATTGACTCTGATTGGAACAATTGGCTTGGAAAACTCACGTGTATTTGCGGTAGTTCAGATCGTCACCGGTCTTACCGTGGTTTTGGGTCTGATCCTCGTAACGTTTGAACTACAGCAGACCCGCGAGCTAACACGATCTCAGTTAGTTCAAGAGCAGTTGACGCTGGGAATGACTGAATACATTGCTAGGTACGGAGAGAACGTCGGGGAGCACATTGCCGCTGCTTGTACAGAATCTGACACACTCGGCGCGGAGGGCGCTGTAGTGCTGGACGCAGTTTTCAATTTTCAGATGTGGTGGGTTGCCAAGCTCAAACTGCGGATAGATCAAGGACTCGGTGGTAGCGCCCTTTCGTGGGAGGAGGAGGCGCTTCGGCGGATACGTTACATCGCTGGATTTCCGCAAGGAAAAGCTTGGTTAGAGAACTACGATTCCCGGGAACCTGAGATTCGGATGCTAGTGGAGCGTCGAACAACAAACCTTCAGCCAATACCCTGTACCGATCTAATCGCACTTCTAGGTTCAGGATCTGTCTAGGCAGCAGCCGCACGCTTTGGGTTACCCAGAAAATATCCGCTTTGGGTTGTGATCTCAATCGATCGACGCAACACATTGGTTAAATCGTTCGGCCGGTGTTTCGAAGTTTAGCGTTTCTCTCGGCCGCTCGTTCAATTGTCTCGCCACGGCATTGAGCCGATTCTGGTGAACCGTAGATAGATCCATCCCCTTCGGGAGCTCACGAGGCAGTTTCTGTGCCTGCTTGATGAGCGCATTGATCACCGTCTCGGTGTCTTTGCTTTCCACCTTAGCGAGCATCACAAAGCGAGTATGTCGCTCTACTAGCGTGGCGATCTGACTGTTGTTGCTGCCGAAGACCAGGTCACCCTCCCAGTGTCCTGGTACGGCTCGATCTTCTGCTTCCGCTGGCCGTTCTCTGATCGAGACCGTGTTACTGATGCGGCCAACGTCTGCCTTCTTCTGTGTGTGATGGCGAGAGCGACGCATTCCTCGAGTTCGTCTCAAGTGCTGCAATAGCTCTTTCTTTAGCGCTCCACGGGCCTGAATGAACAAGGTGCGGTAGATGGTCTCGTGTGACCCCTGGAAGCTCTCATCGTCCGGATAACTGCGCTTCAACCACCCAGCGATCTGTCGTGGAGACCAGTTGAGCTGCAGCTTCTCCGCCACGACGCGCGCGAGCGCGGGGTTCTCGGCCAGTTTACAGCGCTTCGGACGCTTTGCCCGGTCCCAGGCAGCTCGATCGGCTACATTGGCTCGGTAACGTCTCCGGCCTCCGTTTCGCCTAAGTTCTCGACTGATCGTGGATGGGGCTCTACCTAGGGAAGTGGCTATCGAGCGGATGGAGTGGCCAGTAGCGAGCTGGCGAGATATCTCCTCCCGTTCCGCCGCGGTCAGAGCGAGCCGAGATCGGCGTCGCTTAGGTGGGCGTATCCCACCTGTGCTCGCTAGAACGCCGCCTATGGATGTGTGGTACCGATCAAAGAGTCTGGCGATCTCGTGAAGGGAATCCCCCTTCTGCCAGCGATCCCACATCAATGCCTTCTGCTCTTCTGTATAGACAATCCTCGGTCTTCGGTTCATCTGCAACAATCCCTATAGCGCTCCCTAGAGCATAGGTGTTGCGTTCACCGATTGAGATCACAGCCGCTTGCGGACATTAAAAACTCGTTGAAAGTCCGCAATGCTTGCGAAATAGGCCCCTTAGAACGAGCGTCGCAGCCGACTCCGCGTGCTGCTTCACCAGCGCTTTCGGGCTGCGGCATTGGTTAAGGGGCGATTCAATCAATGCAAACACATGCTGGGCTGCTGCATCCACATCAATATCCGAGAAGAGTCCTGCATTCACACCAGCTTGAATGTGCTGCGTCGCTGTTGCGATGCGCTGGGTTAAGAAAGCGCCCCAGAGGGCGCTCCGTAATCCAGGTTCATTCGGTTCAGCTGTTCGAGCTACTCCGCTGGCGGAACTACCCTTTGCGCCGTAAACAGCGCGCTGCTGCAATCCATAACATTCTCAAAGTGCCTGCCAAGAGAAGCGTATTCTTCCGAGGCCTGCAGAGCCATGTTCCGCTTTGCCCAGGATGTCATCGAGTCGCTGACGCCGTAGAAGTACACGTCTCTGGTATTCGGACCTGCGCCGATGGTGGGTACGGACACGAAACCGGCACTACCGTCATCGAGATCAATTGAGCCAACGGCTCGGGCAATATGGCTTGTGATATCGGTGAGATCCTCAGGTCCACGGCCGTGGTTGTAGTTGCAGGCAAGTGCGTTGATCACCGCCCCATCAGCACCGGGCATCATCTCACCGTCTGCCTGATAGATCTGCTGGCGCATGGCCAGCGAAGAGGTGCAGGAGGCGACGGTATTGAACCGATCCATGGCTGCTTTACCTTCCGGCGAAGCATTGAATTCATCGGTTGTTTCCGCGTACTCCATCATGCTCCCCTGATTGTTCGCCCAAAGAAAGTCGAAATTCGCGGCGACTTTGTACGGCACCCAAACGAATGCAGTTGCCGGGTCCTGACCAGCTTTTTCCATCTGTTTGAGATAGAAGTCACGGGCAGCCATGAGGTCATCCATGTCCTTACCCTCGTTAAAACTGCAGGTATAAATTTCGCGCACAATAGGGGCGTCCATGGCCTGGGCGGACGGCGCATACGCCCCGGCAGCCAGAATCCCGAGAACCAGAGTCAGAGCCAGAAATAGATGAGTGTCTTGTTTCACGTGTTGAATCTCCATTGTTCGTCAGCAAATTGCTCATCGACAAGGAGTCTGAAGGGAAGGTACAAACTGGCAGCATGGCATTCCACACCGCTTTATCTGACCTGCCTTCCGATCCGGAAACATTTCTCCGCGTAAGAGACAGAAAAGACTTACGGGTACTCACACGCCCCTTAGATTCAGCTCTCCCTTTGCCGAGTGTGTGACATTTTGTCAGACATTACCAGCCCCACGTCTCCCCTCTCACGACGAATGGCAAAGGCCATCTCAGTTTGGTTCCGGCCGGGAGGTGTCGCATACGGGTCGAAGCTGGTCTTCTTGGTGCGATGCAGCAGAAGTCCGCTTTCAGAACGCCAACATCATGGAATCGGGGCCCGGTCCGACAACGATCGCTAGTCAGACCGCTCAGCGCGCTCGATGACTTCCACCGATGAAGCAAGTCGCCAGTCGCCTTGTTCCTGACTACGCCGTTCGTTGATGTAGCTAACGAATTCGCGGGTTAGAGGTGCAGACCCAGCTTCCCACCATTCACGCATGTAGCGATTCTGAAGGACGCCTAACATCGCATCTGCCAGCGGCTCCCAGGAATCATCGCTCATGAGACCGCGACGAAACTGATGAAACCAACCCTCGCACAGAGAAACGTATTCTGCCTGCATCCACATATAAGTCCGTGCGTCCTCTGGATCCATGGTCTCGCCAATCGCACCCTGCTCATAGAGTGACTGGAGACGTCTATCTGAAGTAATCCTCGCGTACCAAGCGACGAATTGTCAGCGAGCTTCCATCTCGGCCGAGCCTTGTACAGCGTTCGAGTTTTGTCGAATTTGAACCGATAGATAGACAAGTGTGATTACAACTGCGATGGCTCCCACGAATTCGCCATAGCTGCCCAATAACTGGGCGAAAGTCAGGTGATCCATGATTCCTCCTTCCTAGGATGGAGAAAGGCTATCTCGAACCCTCAGGAATCACGAATGTCGTAAACGGGTGGGGAAAAGGGTGCACTGGTACACGGATCTGATGGCTTGTTAGAAACAGACGACGGCCTTCAGAAAAGGCTGTCAATCGCTTGGACTGCTAATGACCGTATTGAGCGCGGCTCGAACACCGCGAAACACTTCCCAATCTTCTGTACTTGGATATTCTTCTAATGCCTTTTCGAAGAAAGGCGCAGTGCCAGGGTATGTTTCCAACAGAGGATGAATATCTCTTTTAAGCACGATGAAACTATCCTCATCCAGATGACCGTTTTTAAATGAGGCCTCTCCCTGCATGTAGACATTCATGACCCGATGACATAGCTGTCTAATCTGAACTTCCTCCGCTGGTGTAAAGTCACTCGGTATCACTTTGGCTTTCGCCATAACCTCGGCCACAGAAGGGGTGACCAACAACGCATTCACCTGCCCAAAGCTATTCATTATCTCGGTAGCCGCGGATGACTTTGCGAGCTTGTTACTTTCTCTGACCTGTCGTGCAAGATAGAACAGCGTTAAGAACACTGCCAATGCCCCGAGAACTTCGCCTACGGCGCCAATCGCCTCCCAGTTCATCCTTCCGCCTACCAACAAAAATGGAAAGTATCGCCCATCAACGAAAACCCAGCTATGGGTCGGTTTGATGCAGGCGCACAAAATGGCGGCTTTCAGAAACCAGACATCCCCTCTTCAGGGCTAGGTGCGGCCACAACCAGACAAAAGTTCGTGTGCCTAACCAGCTCGACCAAATTCCAACCACCTTCGACAATCGGGAGTGAGGGCCTCTTCGCAAAGCGAATCGTATTGAGCCAGTTCTTCCCTGCTCAACACATCACGCCAGCGACCATTAGTACCTTTGTTCATAAAGGTCTGTGCACCTCCCTTCCAGTGCGAACCGCCATCGGGTACGTAGGCGTCGGCATTTGCCTTCATATCCTCAAAGGAAATCGCCTTCAGGATACGCGGCCACCACTCTTCGGGGACCGTGATCTCCAAGTAATCGGCCAGCCGCTTTACCTCTGCTTCAGTGTCATTCAGAAAGTCGTTGTAGTGGAAGAACTCTATGTTGGGTAGGTGCTTGAAATTCCACCAGCTTTGTACGTTGGTCAGGTGCGACCAGTACGGCCAACCTCCCAGCTCACCTTCCAGCCAATTCTGAGACGCCCAAGTGGCCCAGAATTCGTGAATATCATCTGGGGCGGCTGGGAAGGGATCGCCAACCCGGCCCGGGATATTATTCATGTGGGTACGCGACTCATCGGTCATGTTGGAATAGTGATTCCACAACGACATAAAGACGTCACGACCATCTCGGGATACATAAACATATTTGACCTTTGGCTCGTAACGCATTCCATCCAGCGGAAGATGAGTCTTCAGATAGCGTCGATGTTCCTGAGCTTCGATGCCATTCAGGAAAACTTCCAACGGAACGAAACGCATATCAATCCACGGTGACATCTCTGCTGGTGGCGCCGGAAAGTCGCCGTCCGGGAACAACAGATTGGCGACAATGCCTTGAGTCCAGGTCGTTCCAGCCTTGTAGGAAGTAGCGATGATGATGTCATCATCGCGTGGGGAGTAGTAACTCCAGCGTGTACTGTCGAAGTGATGACATTGGTACACACGCGAACGATCTGGTGTCTTCATCTTAGACCGCCCTCCCCGCTGGCATTCTCCAAGCCACCAGCTAGCAGAACGCATAGCGTTACCATCATGGTCTTCTCCCTCCTCTTCGTGTGACGGAGAGTATCTTAGAACGTAACCCGAACCAAAATGGCTGCCGATCGCAATCCGGCCAGTTTCACGCTGCCGCAATATCTGCTCGGCGACTACGATAGATACCTGGATGGTCTTGAATTAAAAGTCGATCAGGGACTACGTTTGTTCGACTTCTTACGCCGGGTGTTCGATGTCCGGAGTGGGTCGATCTTTGCCGAATTGATGCACCCGCACAAAATGGCGGCTTTCAGAGACCCGACATTCTCAGATCACGGCAAAGTCCGGCCAAGGCTAGACCTCGGACGAATAGAAAAGCCGAAAAAAGCACGAACTGTTTCGGTGCTCAACGTAATTCTATTGAACCTTCTCTGTAGATGGCGTTACTCAATCATGAGTAAAGATGCCAATCAAACCGATTCGGAGTAGCTGTCCATGAAAATCTCAAAATCTGTTGTCGTTGCCCTTCTAATATCGAGCGTTGCACACGCCGATGGCCCGGAGGATGGTTGGCCCAGTCAGGCTGACGCAGAAACGCAATTGAATTCCCCATCCAGCTTGCTGGCGTTTCCAATTGTTGGTTTTGATCGACGCGCGCCGATATCTGACTCTATACAGAGTTATCCGTTATCCGCACCTCTGCCAACTGAGGAGACTAGCCTCTGGATCTTCGGAAATCCGAAAGAGCGGCCACCCCGTCAGGACGAATGCGAGAGTGGTGGTTGCTGACCAAGACGTCCAGGTTGCCCGCTGCCCAAAGAAAAGTCGGCGCCAGGCGGGCTGCCTTCCACGTCTTGACGTCATTCAGACGGCAACGCGGGGCAGGTCCAAAAAAAACGGCAGGCTCGAGTCGATCCTTGCCGGAGTGCTGCACCGGCACAAATTGTCGGCTTTGGGAAACCCGAAATTCCCAGATCACGGCAAAGTCCGGCCAGAAGCGGACCCGGGCGTGGCACCCGTGGGTTAAAGTAAGAGTCCGCGCAAACCGCCGGAAACACATCGCATGAAGATGGTGTACATATTAATCGCAGTGGTGCTTGGCGCTGGGCTCGCATACTTTGCTGTCCTATATAGTGCGAGTGAGCTTGGTGGTGAGGTGGTTGTACTACATAGAAGCTCGAGTGATGGTTCCGTGCGCCGAGTGCGGATATGGATAGTTGAGGATGGCGAGCAGACCTGGGTCGAACACGGACCACCAGACGCAGATTGGATCTCGATGCTTGCAACAACACCAGTGATCACGCTTGAGCGATATGGCGAACCAAACCAATACCATGCTGCTGCAGACCCTGGGTCGCATGCGCATTACCATGCGCTCCGCGCGGCAAAGTATGGGATCGCTGATCGGATTGTAGAATTTGCGACTGGTGATGTTGAGGAGTGTGCAGGAATACCCGTACGGATCGAAGCTGTTCGCCCGTGATTCGCGTTCATTCGCAGGCATGGATACCGGCTCAGACCAAAGCTAAAAAAGGGCGACTCGGTGTCGTTCAAAGTCGGAATGATCAATCGTTTAGAGGTAGAGCACCATCCACGATCAGTCGAGAACCTAGGCAGATGTTGGCCGCATCAGTAACACGGTCTCGATCAGCGAGCGGCCTGCAGAAGCCGAAGATCGAGCCGTACCGGGACACAGGGAAGGTGACCTGGTCTTCGGCAATAATAATAGCCAGATCGCGACGCTCGTAGAGCGACAGACTCGCTATGTGATGCTTGCTCGGGTGGAGAGCAAAGACACCGAGACAGTGATCGACGCGCTCATCATGCAGGCACACAAACTGCCTCGAGAGATCTACAAGTCACTGACTTGGGATCGGGGAAAGGAGATGGCTGATCACACGCGCTTCAGCCTGGCCACAGACATCCAGGTGTACTTCCGTGATCCGCAGAACCCCCGGCAGCGTGGATCTAACGAGAACACCAACGGCCTGCTCAGGCAGTACATCTAACCAATGTGTTGCGTCGATCGATCGAGATCACACCCAAAAACGGTCACTACTAGTGCTCTTCACTCGATGCGATTGTACTTCCTCAAAACCTCTACCAGGTCTCCGTGAGGCAGCCTCGGTACTCGTAGGTAATTGGCTCCCACCATTGTCTCTGCCTTCAACATTGCGTTAACCACGGCCTCTTCTGTTGCTTGCACCGTGGCTTCGAACACGGGTGTGAGCCAATCATTACCTAGACTTCTAACTTCTGAAAAAGCAGTACCTTCTTCAGCATCCTTCTCAACTGTTGAGAAGGCGAGAAAGATGTCTCCCGAACCGTCGCCTGCTGAACTACCAAGCCGGCCAAGGCCAAGCGAGACGCGACGCGCCACTCTCTTTAGTTGGTGGGGAAGCAGGGGGACGTCTGTACCCACTACAACGATGATCGATCCAAGGTCGGCTCCAATATTCTGAGAGGGCTCACTACAGTTGGGAACCCTGCTACCGGCTGGAACGTCGCCTTCGTAGCAGATGGATGGTGAAGGTAACTCCGCCCCTACCGGAACCCCTGCGACTCTCAACCAACTACGTTTCCCATAGTTACACTGGACAATAACTCCCACCGTAAACAGTTCACTTTCGATGCTCACCAAGCGGGAAGAAGTGCCTATTCCGCCTTTGAATTCGTTGCATATCATGCCGGTACCGCCGCCTACATTTCCCTCCGATACAACGCCCCCAGAAGCATTGCCCAATGCGTTGAATACATGCTCCGGTTGGACGTGCATGCCGTTGGCATCGTTTAGCCCTGCCCAACCAGGTACTGGCCCGTCCAACGTCTCGGCCACAACGGGGAGAGAGACGGGCCAACCGTAGTTTCGGTGCATCCATTGGTGTACCGAATCTCGAACTATTCCAACGCTATGGGTGTTGGTGATCATGACTGGTCCCCAGAAGCTGCCTTTTTCCTCAATGAACGTAGTCCCGGTCATCTCTCCGTCGCCGTTCAGGGAAAACCAACCGGCGAATACTGGCTGGTTTATTCCGTCACGACCCCTCGGGAGTATGGCGGTTACTCCCGTTCGTACTGGGCCCTTACCGACTTCAAGCGCCCCTTCTCCTTCGATCAGCGTGGTATGGCCAACCAGGACGCCCGGGACATCCGTTATGGCGTTCAGCTTGCCCGGAGTTCCTTCCAGAGGTATTCCCAAGTCTCTAGCCCGATCACCGTGGGCCGCGAGCAGCGGTGTCGAAAGGCCGAGTGCCAACAGAATCGGCACGAGTGATATACAACGCATGGTGCTCTCCCCATTTCCCCTTTCAACACCAAATGAATCCATCTAGTTTGGGTTGCGGATTCAACCGATCGACGCACAGATTGTCCGCTTTGTAGTGAGCAGCAGGACCAGCCACTCATCGGGCAAACAATGGCTGTTAACGGATAGCGCCCGATCAGCCACCAAAACCCGTGTGCAGCGAGTTGTCACGCTTCATGGCAGCCACCCGCTGCTCCAGAACGTCTTTCCAATCCGGATGCGTGATGATCCAGAACTCGTCATTGAGAATCGCGTGTACGACCAGATCGGCTACCTCGGCTGGATCTTTCCCGCGCTCACTCAGCAACTGCCCTGAGCGCTCTTCGAAACGCCGCTCAGCGTCTGATGCCTTGTGGTCCCGGGCGGACTCCTCTGGCCGGTTTCGCTTGCTGTGCACAATCTGGGTGTTGATCGCACCCGGGCACAGTACGGAAGCCGAAACGCCGGAGTCCTCCGCCGCCAGCTCCATGCGCAGCGTCTCCGACAACGCCACCACACCGAACTTCGCCACGTTGTAGGGCCCGATGCTGGGTGCAGATTGCAGCCCGGCGGTGGACGCGGTGCTGACGATGTGACCCTCACCGGACTGACGGATCAGCGGTAGAAACGCTTTGATGCCGTAGATGACGCTCCAGAGATCGACACCGAGCACCCACTCCCAGTCCGCCAGCGACAGCTCGGCAATCGGACCGGACACCACCACGCCGGCATTGTTGTGCAGCACGTGCACGGCGCCGAAGGCATCCACGGTCGCCTGCGCCAGATCCTGAATCGCGGTCCAGTCGGACACATCCACAGGCACGCCGATCACCTGGTGGCCTTCAGCCTGCAGCCCGGCGACTGCTTCGCGCAGCTTCGGCTCCTCGATATCGGCCAGCACCACCTTCATACCTTCCTGGCAGAAACGGGTGGCCGTGGCGAGCCCGATGCCGCTCGCAGCGCCCGTTACGACCGCCACCCTGCCTTTCAGCTCTCTCATCAGTTTCCTCCCGCCGTTCCGGCACCGGCTTGTGCCGTGAATCACCCTTCCAGAGCTCACGATCATCCAGATCAGTTCAGAGCTGCGCAAGGCACAAGGATGTGCCGCCGAAGCGGCGGGCTGTGCTCTAATAGTCGGCTTTGGCCTCGGAGCGCCTTCTGCACCGCCCGACTATCTATTACGGCTACTACCTGGTGGCCGCCGCGTTCATAGCTCAGTTCGTCTCCATAGGCGTCATCAGCTACGTCATGGGGCCGTTCATGCTGCCCATGATCGACGACCTCGGCTGGACCCGTGCCGAATTCACCCTCAGCCGCTCCATCAGCCAGATCGTGATGGGCATCGCCGGTTTCTTCATCGGTGCTTATGTGGATCGTATCGGCGCACGGCCGCTCATGTTCCTTGGCACCATCGTGCTGGCAATCTCGCTGGCAGCTCACAGCCTGGTCAGCGAGCTCTGGCACTGGTTTCTGCTCAACGGCCTTGTCGCTACCCTCGGCTGCGCACTGATCGGCAACCTGGTCGTTAACGTGACCATGGCCAAGTGGTTCGTCGAGAAGCGGGGCCAGGTGGTTGCCTGGGCTGCCATGGGGGTTTCCCTGGGCGGCGTGATCATCACGCCCGGCGCCATCTACCTGATCGACGAGCTCGGCTGGCGCGACGCCTGGATGGTGCTCGCCGTGCTGTTCACCCTGCTGATGATTCCTGCAGTAGCGGTCATGCGACGCGCGCCGGAAGACCACGGTCTGCACCCCGATGGGCGGAGCCAGCAGGACGTGGACGAAGGTCGGGCCGAGAAAGCCGCCGCAGACCTGGCCCGGTCGATGACCCGGGCGGAAGCGCTCAGAACGTCCACCTTCTACATGATGGTGTTCGCTTTCGGGCTGTTCACCATCAATATCATCGTCATGCTGCTGCAGACGGTGCCCTATCTCACGGACGCGGGTTTCAGTCGTAACCAGGCCGCTCTGGCGGTGGTGTTCGCCACCTTCCCTTCCATGCTTTCGAAGCCGGTCTGGGGCTATTTCATCGACCGCCTGCCCGCCAAGCCGCTGGCGGCGGGTGGCGCGGCAGTCACCGGGCTGGCGCTGCTGGCGGTGGTGTTTGCCGTGCAGGCCGGTAATCTGTTCTGGATCTACACCGCGTTCGTGTTCCTGGGACTCGGCTGGGGTGGCATGATTCCTCTGCAGGAGGTGATCTGGGGGTCGTTCTTCGGTCGCCGGTACCTCGGCGCGGTACGCAGCGCAGCCCTGCCGATCACACTCCTCATCAGCGCAGCGGCGCCCGTTCTGGTGTCCTACTATCAGGACACCACCGGCAGCTATGATGGCGCCATTCTGGTGATCGCGGTCTGCAACCTGGTCTCGGCACTGATGATTCTTTCCCTGCAACCACCTCGAAGAACCCAGTAAGGAGACGATCATTCTTACGCCATACAGAATTCTGGATCTGACGGACCATCGCGGCGAGCTCGGCGCGATGATTCTTGGCGATCTGGGCGCCGACGTCATCAAGATAGAGCCACCCGGCGGATCCGGATCCCGTCAGATGGGCCCGTTCCTCAGCGATGCCGAGAATGGCGAAAACAGTCTGCAGTTCTTCGCCTACAACCGGAACAAGCGTTCCATCGTGCTCGATCCGGTCGCTTCGGCAGACATTCAGGTTCTTGAAGATCTGATCCGCGGCGCCGACATGGTCCTCGAGTCGTCACCACCCGGTTCGCTCGCGCGTTACGGCCTCGATTTCGCTGCCTTATGCGCGCTGAATCCCACCATCGTGCATGTGGTGGTTTCTCCGTTCGGCGTCGACGGTCCGGCAGCAGATCGGATCGCCAACGATCTGACCCTGTCCGCCCTCGGTGGCCAGGTCGGGCTCCAGGGCTCGCCCGACCGGGCACCCGTTCGGGTATCCATTCCGCAGGCCTGGCACCATGCGAGCGCGCAAGCGGCAGCTGCAGCCGTCATTGCGCATACACGCATGCAGGTCACCGGCGAGCCACAGTCCGTCGATCTCTCAGCCCAGTGCTCGGTGACCTGGACGATGATGAACGCCATGGACGCGTACGCCGTCCAGGGTTTCGAGTTCCAACGTATGGGTTCAATGGTGCAGATGGGCACCCGACAGATGGATCCGGTGTTCGAGTGTGCGGACGGCCACCTGGTCGCGGTGCCAACGGGCATGCTCCTGAACACGCTGCTCGGTCATATCGCCGCCGACGATCTGCTTGACGCAGAGTGGCTGACGGAAGACTGGGAAACCTACGACACGCGGTTACTGGCTGAAGAAGAAACCCGCTTCAGCCGCGAGGAGGTCCGCGACGTGTTCGTGCGCTACTTCAAGCTGCACCCGAAAGAGGAGCTGTTCAGAATCGGATTCGAGGCCGGGGTCACTCTGGCGCCGATCAACACCGTGGCGGACCTCGTCCATTTCGAGCAGCTCGATGCCCGCGAAGCCTGGCAGGAAGTCACGCTGCCCGATGGCACGAACGCACGCACTCCGGGCGTGTTCGCCAAGCTGAATGAAGCTCCGATCAGGCTCCGTCTCGCCCCGCCCCGACTCGATGAGCACGGCGCGGAGATCCGCGCCGAGGCGGCCGAAGGGATTCGCAGCCGCGCACCGCTGCCGTCGCCCCGCCCGCAATCGGAACCCGGTGCTGACTACCCCTGGCAAGGCCTCAAGGTGCTCGATCTCACCTGGGTCATTGCCGGTCCGGCAACGGCCCGCTACTTCGCCGATCATGGCGCCACGGTAGTGAAGGTGGAATCAGAATCGCGACCCGACGCACTGCGGCTGCTCGGCCCTGTCCGTGGTGAACCGGGTTGGAACTGCTCGCACTTCTACGGCGAGATGAATGCTGGCAAGCAGTGTATTCAGCTCAACCTCAAGCAACCGCGCGCGGTAGAAATCCTCAAGCAACTGATCGCCTGGGCGGATGTGCTGATCGAGAACTGGGCACCCGGCGCGACCGAGCGGCTCGGCATCGATTACGCCTCCTGCCAGAAGATCAATCCTGAGCTGATCATGGTCAGCACCAGCCTCCTCGGCCAGTATGGTCCCTATGCAGGAATCGCCGGGTTCGGCTATCACGCCGCCGGTATGGCAGGTTTCTACGAGGTGACCGGCTGGCCGGACATGCCACCGCACGGCCCCTGGATGGCCTACACCGACGTCATCGCCCCGCACTTCATCGTCGCCACCGTCGGGGCCGCCCTCGATCATCGCCGCCGCACGGGCAATGGCCAGCACATAGATGCTGCCCAGTTCGAAATGTCGCTGCAGTTCCTCACGCCGGAAATTCTCGACGCCCAGGCATCCGGCTACGTCGCCGATCGCATGGGCAACAGAAAGCGAGACGCGGCACCACAGGGCGTCTACCCATGCACAGGCGAGGATGAATGGGTGGCCATAGCCGTGGACACCGACGCGCAGTGGTCTGCGCTGGTGAACCTATTAGGCAGCCCGGAATGGGCAAGCCAGGCTGCGCTGGCAATCACCAACGGCCGAATAGAGCAGCATGATGAGATCGACGCGCGACTCGCGGAGTGGACCCGCGATCAGTCACCGCACGCGGTGATGGATCGACTGACCGCCGCCGGCGTACCTGCTGGAGCAGTGCAGCGGAGCAGAGACCTCGCGGAAGATCCTCAGTACGCGCATAGGGGCTTTCACCGCTTCCTGGATCATCCCGTGCTGGGGAGAGTCCCCTACGCGGGCAACCAGTTCAGGATTCCCGGCTACGCCGGTGGCCCCAGCCGACCATCGCCGTTGCTGGGCGAGCACAACATGGAGATCCTGGGTGGTGTCCTCGGTTACAGCGCGGCGGAGATCGCCGAGCTGATGGCATCCGGGGCTGCGAGATGATGACGGCCTGCGCCGTCTGACGTCAGGCCCACTGAACCCGATGAGGGGAGGACACGCCTGACCCGGTCTGTTATTGTCGCCGCCCTTCCGGCACTCACCCCTGCACTTCAATGACCATCAAGATCATGACCACCGCCCGCGGCCAGGCAGTGCTCCGAGACCCGTTGCTCAACAAAGGCAGCGCCTTCACAGCCGCAGAACGCCGTCTGCTGGGCCTTTCCGGCTTGCTGCCCTCCGGAGAAAACACCCAGGACCAGCAGGCAATCCGGTTCTATGAGAAGCTCCTGGCAACTCCGGAACCGATCGACAAGTACCGGGCGCTGATGGCGCTGCAGGACCGCAACGAGCGCCTCTACTACCGGGTGCTGATGGATCATCTGGCCGAGCTGAT
>Ga0316194_10001472_pt1 | contig 16225 bp, 18 predicted proteins | sample CroRivsedime1_MG_FD_204936 | JGI IMG/M metagenome (GOLD analysis project Ga0316194, IMG submission 204936) | Coastal sediment microbial communities from Maine, United States - Cross River sediment 1 | ecosystem: Environmental > Aquatic > Marine > Coastal > Sediment | place: USA: Maine...
ACCGAAACCCTCCCACCATGACTGAACTTCCGCTGCTGCGTTTCATACCCTTCAGGCGCAGTGACATTGTCAAAATGGTGTACCAGAATTGGTGAGCGGCGCATTGTGTTTACCACCAAGTTGGGTGCCACCCTTTTGTTAATGGGGGCCCTGGGCGGCTATTGTTGGAAGCAATTCAGAAATTTCGGCAACCGCAAACTGAAATATACCCAGGCGCTGACCGAAAACCTGTATTTCAAATTATTGGATAACAATGCCGGGGTAGGCGGGAACGTAGTGGAGGAAAATCCGTGAGCGAAGAACTGGCGTTGTTTCGAGAAAATGTAAAACGTTTTGTAGAGCAGGAAGTATTGCCCGAGTACGAGCAGTGGGAGAGAGAGGAGATATTCCCCAGGGAATTGTGGAATAAACTGGGCGAGCAGGGCTTGCTTGCAGTAGATATTCCAGAGATTTACGGCGGCTTTGGAACCGATTTCCTGTTTTCCATGGTGATACAGGAAGAGTTTGCACTGGCAAACTTCGGGTCAATTGGCGGTCCCATGGCAGTACATTCAGATATCGTCGCGCACTACATCCTGAACCACGGTACGGAAGAACAAAAACAGCGTTACCTGCCGAAAATGGTGAGCGGGGAATGCGTGGGCGCGGTGGCCATGACCGAACCGGGAGCCGGCAGCGACTTGCAGGGCGTGCGCACCAGCGCCAAACCCGATGGAGATGATTACATCATCAACGGTTCCAAGACCTTCATTACCAATGGTCAACATTGCGACCTGGTGATCGTGGTGGCCAGAACCAACCTGGATGTTCCCGGTTCCCGAGGCACCACCCTGTTTATGGTAGATACCAACACACCGGGCTTTCAGCGCGGGCGCAACCTGGAAAAAATAGGACTGCATGCCAGTGACACATCAGAATTGTTTTTTGAAGATGTCCGGGTTCCCGCCAGCGCTATCCTGGGAGAGCTGGACAAGGGCTTTGCCGCACTGATGGGCGAGCTGCCACGCGAGCGTCTGGCACTGGCCATCGCCGGTGTGGCCGCCGCCGAGGGAGTATTGGCCGATACTGTCCAGTATGTAAAAGAGCGCAAAGCCTTTGGCGCACCTATCGCGGAGTTACAGAATACCAAATTCAAACTGGCGGAAGTTGCCACTGATATCCGTATTCACCGCTCCTTCGTAGAGGAGTGCAAGCAACTGATCATGCGCGGCGAACTCGATACAGCCACCGCCAGTATGGCCAAGGTGTCCTGTACAGAGATGCAGGGTCGTGTGGTGGATAGTTGTCTGCAACTGTTCGGCGGTTATGGTTACATGCGCGAATACGGTGTATCCCGCGCTTACGTCGATGCCCGGGTGCAGCGTATCTACGGGGGCACCAGTGAGATCATGAAGGAGCTGATCAGCCGCAGCGTGCTGGCTTAGACGGTTCAGTTTCTGCGAGCTCCGCTGGTCATTGTTGCGCCCTGACGTTTAAAGGGTTTTCAGGTACGGTTGGACCTGGTCCTCGAACAGGCGCAGGCTGGCCCATCCCCTATCCAGCGGCACCCCGCCGGTTAGGGGAGCGAGGTGCAGAGAGCCGGTTTGTTCTATGCTTGCCAGGGCCTGTTCAGGCGTGAGGATGCGATATTTGCCTTCTGCAACCAGCTCTTTCATGTCGCCAGCCTTTGATTCCGCATAGGCTCGGCGATTGGGGTGGCGCCAGGCCCCGTAAGCGGTGGCGTCGTATAACAGGAACTCACCAATTTCGCGCCAGCAGCGCTGCGGGTCCTCGCTGAGAAAGGTGGTGGCGGGCTCCCTGGGGAAAATGGTGAATCCCCAGTTAAAGTTGTGCTCCTTGCACGCGGCCAGATAGGCTTCATCCAGCGCCGGGTCGTCGATAGCGGGACAGAACAGCAGGCCGAAGCGCGCGGCGCGTCGTGCCGCGGCAACACTGTTGCCGCCTACCAGCAACAGGGCCTGTACTGGAGATTGTGGCGCAGGGTTGAGTTGCACTTGGGCCCCGCGGTAGACAAAGGGTTTTCCCGATAGTGCCTGCACCATGACCGCAAGCTTGTCATCAAATACCTGGCCACGCCCGGACCAATTCACCCCCAGGCTGCGATATTCGACCTCGCGGTAGCCCAGCCCGCAAGTTGCTGAAAAGCGCCCCTTGCTGACCAGGTCCAGCACGGCGATGTCTTCCGCCAGCCGCAGGGGTTCATGCAGCGGCACCAGCAGCGCGCTGACACTGATACGCACACGCCGGGTAGCGGCTGTCATCATTGCGGCGAGGGTTAGCGGTGCCGACAGGAAGCCGTCCCCGGTATTGTGGTGCTCGGACAGGCCAATGACATCCACCGGTTGCTCATCCGCCCAGCGTGCCATCTCGATGGCGGCATGGTAACGCTGGTCCTGTGACTCCCGGCACCCGGGCGAGCAACGCATGTCAAAACGCAGGACGATATTGCGTGTGGTAGCAGTTGACTCACTCATGGAAGAGTCAGGCTTCGGTGGGTTTGTCCGTCGCTTCCAGCGCCCGCTCTGCCTCTATCCAGGCGCCAATCGTTACGCCCATGTTGTGGGGGTTATAGGCGTCTTCTTCATATTTGAACAAACCCTTGCCGGCATAGTGCAGGATGGTCAGGTTGGGTTCCTGGTAGATCTTGCCGTTGCCCAGGTCGCGCATGCGGTTCATGACCTCACAGATTACCCAGCCTTTGTCCTCGTCTATCGAGTACCAGGTGACCGGGAAGGCGGCCATTTCACTGGCCGGCCACTGGTTCATGGTAGTCGTGATCCAGTTGAGAATATTTTCCCGTCCCCAGAAGCGTCCGTAGTGGTGTTCAAAGTAGGTGGCATCCTCGGTAAAACAGGCTGCCCAGTCTGACCAGTCCTTGGTTTGTGCCCCCTTCAGGGCGGCCTCCTGAAATTTGTCGAAAGCTCTCTCGATTTCCTTGCGCTTCCATCGTGCCATGGTGTTACTCCCTTGAGTCGTGTTCGAGAATCTTTAAGTGGTCGTAAGTGAGTGCCGGGGATGCATTGCTACAATGCCATAGACTGATGGTAGCTGGAAAATACCAAAGGGTTAAGCGCTGGGAATGTCGCGCCCGTACCGCAGTAGGGGCGCGACCATAATGAGTTACAGTAGTGGCGCGATCACCAGGCTGACGATGGCCATCACATTGATCAGGATGTTCATGGCGGGGCCGGAGGTATCCTTGAAGGGATCACCCACTGTATCGCCCACCACCGTAGCGGCGTGGGTATCGGAACCCTTGCCGCCAAGATTACCTTTCTCCACGTACTTCTTGGCGTTGTCCCAGGCGCCACCGGCGTTGGCCATCATCAGGGCCATGAGCACGCAGGCCAGCAGAGCGCCGCCCAGCATACCCCCCAGTGACGAAGCGCCGATACCGAAGCCGACCAGTACCGGCGCTGCGACAGCGATAGTACCGGGCAGGATCATCCGGCGCAGCGCCGCCGATGTGGCGATATCAACGCATTTCGCCGTATCAGGATCTGCTTTGCCCTCCAGCAGGCCGGGGATCTCGTGGAACTGGCGCCGGATTTCAGTAATCATATCGAAAGCCGCTTCGCCTACAGCCGTCATGGTTATCGAAGCGATCAGAAAGGGAATACAGCCGCCGATAAACATGCCCACCAACACCCTGGGGTCGGATATCTCCAGGGAGAAGCCGGGGTTGTGCAGCTCGACCGTCTCCACGAATGCAGCAATGATGGCCAGGGCCGCCAGTGCGGCGGCGCCGATGGCGAAACCCTTGCCGATGGCCGCGGTGGTGTTGCCCACTTCATCCAGGCCGTCGGTGATCTTGCGGGTTTCTTCGCCCATGCCCGCCATTTCGGCGATGCCACCGGCGTTATCCGCCACGGGGCCGTAGGCGTCTATGGCCATAGTGATGCCCACCGTGGCGAGCATACCCACCGCCGCGATGCCTACGCCGTAGAGACCGGCCAGCTCGGTGGACACGAAAATGATCGCTGCCAGGAACAAGACGGGCAGCACCACGGATTCCATACCCACCGCCAGTCCCGTAATCATCACTGTGGCGGGACCGGTGCCCCCGGATTCCGCGATTTTTATCACCGGCTTGGAGCCGGTGTAGTACTCGGTTATCAGGCCAATCGCAATGCCGCCCACCGCCCCGGCGACCACTGCCCACCAGATATTGCTATCCAGGCCCATAGCACTCATCAGGAACCAGGCAGCAGCAGCAAAAATCACCGGTGCCAGCAGGGTTCCCGTGCGCAAAGCGACCTCGGGCGCCGCGTTAGAGCGCGCCCGCACGATGAGAATGCCGCAGACTGATGCCAGCAGGCCGATGCTGGCCAGGGCCAGTGGCAGAAACATCATGGCCTGTTGATTGGCCAATGTCATGGTGGAGGCAATGGCGACACAGGCGATCATCGCGCCGCAGTAGGATTCGTAAATATCTGATCCCATACCGGCGATATCGCCCACGTTGTCGCCCACATTGTCAGCAATCACCCCGGGGTTGCGGGGGTCGTCCTCGGGTATACCCGCCTCGATTTTGCCCACCAGGTCGGCGCCCACGTCGGCGCTCTTGGTGAAGATGCCGCCACCGACCCTGGAAAACAGTGCGACGGTGGAGGCGCCCATACCGAAACCGTGGATGGCATGGGTTGTTTCCGGGTCGCCTCCGAAAAACCAGTACAGACCGCCGAGACCGAGAAGCCCAAGGGAGGCCACGCACAAACCCATAATCGAGCCGCCGTAAAAGGCGATAGACAGGGCCAGGTCCTGCCCGTGATTGTGGGCCGCAACCGCGGTGCGCACATTGGCCTTGGTGGCGGCGATCATTCCCAGGTAGCCGGCTACCGCAGATGACACGGCGCCGACGATAAAGGCGATGCCGGTATTCGCCCCCAGTGGCGACACGAAAATACAGCCCACCAGCACGGCTGAGAACATGATCAGCATTTTGTATTCCCGGTGCAGGAACACCATGGCACCCAGGGCTATCTGGTCGCCGATGTGCTTCACGGCACCGTCACCGTGATTGTGGCGGAGCATGATGTGGTAAATGATGAAGGCAATAACAAGGCCTGCCATGCCCAGCAGGGGGGGTATCACGAAATAGTCGGACATAGTCGATCTCCGCGTTTTATTATTAAAGGAGCCACCGCATGCTACCTAACTTCCCGACGTTGTTACAAGCGAAACCCGTGTTTATGATCGTCAGTGGGGTCTCGCTAAAAGTGCGATCGCTGCTGTATCATCCCCCTCTTTCTTTAATGACAGGAATTCTCGCGTGGTTTTCCCCGAGGTGTTGATGTGATCTGGATTGTGGCGGTGCTGGTGCTGCTGCTGCTGGCAGGGATTACGGTTTTTTTCTTGCGCGGGCCCGATCTGGCCCAGTTCGATACCCCCCCGGGCCAGAGCTTCGACCTGGGCCTTGAACCCAGTGATGAACACGATGCCGTAGTGGCCTCATTTGACGTGGGCCTGGGCCCGGTGCAGCGCGCTCCGCGCAGCAAGCGGCTGGCATTGATGCGCGAGTATATGGACAGCATTTCCCAGACCCAGGACTACCACGCGGCCTTTACCCCGGTGGATGCGGCGGGCGTCAGGGCCGAATGGGTGCAGGCTCCCGGTGTCAGCGGCGCTCGCCGGGTACTGTATATCCACGGTGGGGCTTTTGTTATGGGCAGCCCCAAAAGCCACCGCAATATCACCAGCCGCTTCTCCGAGATTGCCAATGCCGCGGTGCTGGCGATCGACTATCGCCTGATGCCGGAAAATCCCCGCATGGCGGGCATAGAAGATTGCAGAACAGCTTATCAATGGTTGCTGCAAAATGGGCCCGATGGCCCAGCACCCGCGCAGCGGGTGTTTGTCGGCGGGGATTCCGCCGGCGGCAACCTGACCCTGTCCCTGCTGCCCTGGGTGCGGGACCAGGGCTTGCGCCAGCCAGATGCGGCCCTGGCCTTGTCTCCGCCGACCGACACCACCATGGGGTCTCCCAGTTTGAAGCACAATATGGAAACTGACGCCATGCTGGGTCCCATGTTCAAAGGTATAAACCGGGTCCCGAGACCGCTGTTGTGGTGGTTTATCCTGCTGCAGAACCGTATGACACCGCGCAATCCACTGTTGTCACCGGTCTATGGAGACCTCTCGGGTCTATGTCCCATACTGGTGCATGCCAGTGAGGCGGAATTGCTGTTCGACGACGCCAGGCGCTATGTCAATAGAGCGGTCCAGGCGGGTACCGACGCGCGCTTACAGAGCTGGGCGCATGTGGTTCACGTGTGGCATATGTTTTATCCCCAGCTCACCGAGGCACGGGATGCCTGGGATGAAATAGGGAAATTTCTGCGTCAGGTGGAGGGTGAGGTTAACGATGAGGGCGAGGCAGCTCCCGGTGGAGCGGCATAATGAGACATGAAGAGGGAACATTCACCGGTGCCCGGGGGATGTCAATCTACTATCAGTACTGGTTGCCCGATGCTACTGCAAAGGCCCTGGTGGTGCTGGTGCACGGAGCCGGTGAGCACAGTGGCCGCTATCGGCAACTGGCAGAAGAATTCACCGCCCGCGGTTATCTGGTGGCGGCACTGGATCACCCCAACCATGGCAAATCCGCTGGTCACTACGGTCACGTGGATCGCTTTGAGGATTTCCTGCAGACCCTGGGAATATTCCACCGCCGGGTGACAGAGGCCTATCCCGACCTGCCACAATTTCTTATCGGCCACAGCATGGGGGGGCTCATCAGCAGCCTTTACCTGTTACAACACCAGGACGCCTTTTGCGGCTGTGTGTTGTCCGCAGCGGCCATAAAGAGCGATATTGAACCGGGGCTCATGCAGATGCTGTTGATCCGGGTGATGTCAGCGCTGGCGCCAAAAACCGGTGTACTGCAACTGGATGCCAGTGGTGTCAGCCGCGACCAGGCCGTGGTGGATAACTACCTGAACGACCCTCTGGTCAACCACGGCAAGATGACCGCGCGCAAGGTGGCCGAGTTGTTTCGGGCCATGGCCAGGATCCAGTCTCAGGCCAGCCAGATCAGGCTGCCCATGCTGGTGTTGCACGGCGACGCCGACGCCATGGCCTCGGCTGAGGGCTCGCGCTTTTTACACCGGCATATGGCTTCTGCCGACAATACACTGAAGCTCTATCCGGGCCTGTACCACGAGATATTCAATGAGCCAGAGCGTGAGCAAGTACTTACCGACGTGCTGGACTGGTGCGATGCCAGGATCCCGGTGAGATAGGCTTCACGCCTCGGGTTGCGGCGGGTGTTCGCTTGCAGGCTGCGCGTTGCCGGCCCGCACCCACTCCAGAAAACGATGCACGCCATCGATGGTATGTTCTGTGCGCAGCGAGTGCACGGTCTCCCAGGCATGCTCGGCACCGGGCATCTCCACATACACCACCGGGTTGTGTGACACCTCGCGTAATTTGTGACTGAAGGCCCGCCCCTCGGCCACCACGGCCAGACTGTCGTGGGTGCCGTGCACCACCATGAAGGGCGGCGCGTCGGGGTGGATCTGCACGATGGGCGAGGCCAGGTCCCACAGCTCGGGGTTCTCCTGTACCGATTCGTACATGACCTTGCCGCGTAAAAAGCGCTCATAGACCTGCCGGTTGGGGTGCTGGTTCTCGCGCACCAACATATCGTAGACGCCGTAAAACGGGATACAGGCCTGTACCGAGGTATCGGTATCGGGGTGATCGGGCTGTAGTTCGCGCCGGTTGCCGGTCAGGCCCATCAGGGCCGACAGGTGGCCCCCCGCAGAGCCGCCGGTAACTGCCACGAAATCCGGATTCATGCCGTATTCCCGGCCGTTTTCCCGAATCCAGCACAGTGCGGATTTGCAGTCGTGCAGGTGCGTCGGGAAACCCACGCTGGGGCTCAGGCGGTAGTTGGCCGCCACAACTATCCAGCCCCTGCTGGCGAGCGTATACATCAGGGGCAGGGCCTGGGAACCCTTGTCACCCATCATCCAGGCACCGCCGTGAATTTGCAGCAGCACAGGGCAGCCACCCTCGGGGATGAATCGGGGGCGATAGACATCCAGCTGCTGCCTGACCCCGCCGGGTCCATAGGGGATATTTCGCAGGACTTCCACGTCCGGGCGGCGCATGGACAGGGGGTTGCGCCAGTCCCTGAAAGTCACTTCCTGGCGCATCATGGCCTGCGCGGCAGGTGGAATCTGGCGGCGATAGTTGTGGCCCAGGCCGCGGGACAGGGCGTCTTCCACAGTGGCCTGCGCCCTGGTACTCATCCAGATACTCCACACCAGGCCGGGCCAGGTGACCGCCAGAATAAACAGGGCGAAATTACCCAGGCCCGATTCCAGCGCGCCTCCCAGGGCCAGCAACCAGGCGATAAAGATCTGCAGTGGGAGCCATATCCACGCCAGTTCAGTTGCCAGCAGGGCGGTGCCGAACATGGCCCAGGGCACATCCTTGCGCTTGACCGAGCGCGGGGAGAACACCATGACCATTGAAAACAGGTTGAACAGAGCCAACGCGGCCAGTAGCCAATCCATATATACTCACACCTTAATTAGTTCGCAGGAAATGGCGCCAACGCGCGCCATTCGCAGGGCCAGCACTTTACACAAGCCGGTGTGCTTGGCCAAGCGGCGCGGGGCTGGACTGGCGAACAAATTTTGAACAACAGGTCCGGGACACGTATAATCGCGCCCCCTGAAATACAACGCCCATTGGGCAAAACAAGGCGACTGGCGGTGGAATACCAACAACAGTATGACGTGATCGTGATCGGTGGTGGCCATGCCGGCACCGAAGCCTGCCTTGCTGCGGCGCGCATGGGCTGCCGTACCCTGTTGTTGACCCACAGCGTGGATACCCTGGGGCAGATGTCCTGCAACCCGGCTATCGGTGGTATTGGCAAGAGCCACCTGGTCAAGGAAGTGGATGCCCTGGGCGGCGCCATGGCCATGGCGACGGACCGCGCCGGCATCCAGTTTCGGGTACTGAACTCGCGCAAGGGACCGGCCGTGCGGGCCACCCGGGCCCAGGCAGACCGGGTGTTGTACCGCAATGCCATCCGCGAAATTCTCGAATCCCAACCGAACCTGTCTATTTTCCAGCAGCCCGTCGATGACCTGTTGCTGGAGAGTGGCCGGGTGGCGGGTGCAATTACCCAGATGGGCCTGGTGTTCCGGGCGCCGCAAGTGGTGCTGACCACGGGCACTTTTCTCGGTGGCAAGCTGCATATAGGCATGGAAAACAGTGCCGGGGGCCGGGCGGGCGATCCGCCGTCTATCGCCCTGGCGCAGCGCCTGCGGGAGCTGCCGTTTCGGGTTGATCGCCTCAAGACCGGCACGCCGCCGCGCATCGATGCGCGCAGTGTGGACTTCAGTGGTCTGGAGGAACAGTGGGGCGACCAACCCGAGCCGGTCATGTCCTTTCTCGGCAGCGTCGCACAGCACCCGCAGCAGCGCTGCTGCTGGGTGACCTACACCAACGAGCGAACCCACGACATTATTCGCGGGGGCCTGGAGCGCTCGCCCTTGTTTTCCGGCGTAATAGAGGGCGTCGGGCCGCGCTATTGCCCCAGTATTGAAGATAAGATCCATCGCTTTGCCGATAAGAACTCCCACCAGGTGTTTATTGAGCCCGAGGGCCTCAATACCAGTGAGCTGTATCCGAACGGAATCTCCACCAGCCTGCCCTTTGATGTGCAGATAGCGCTGGTGCGCTCTATCGCCGGCTTTGAAAACGCCCACATTACCCGGCCCGGCTACGCCATCGAGTACGACTTTTTCGATCCACGGGATCTCAACTATTCCCTGGAGACCCGCGCTTTGCCCGGCCTGTATTTTGCCGGGCAGATCAATGGCACCACGGGTTATGAGGAGGCCGCGGCCCAGGGCCTGCTGGCCGGCCTCAATGCGGCCCTGGCAGCTCAGGGCAAAGAGCCCTGGTGTCCGCGCCGGGATGAGGCTTATATCGGGGTGCTGGTCGATGACCTGATCACCATGGGCACCCTGGAGCCCTACCGCATGTTTACCTCCAGGGCGGAGTACCGCTTGCTGCTGCGCGAAGACAACGCCGACCTGCGCCTGACCCCCCGGGGCCGTGAACTGGGGCTGGTGGATGACACCCGCTGGCAGCGCTTCGCGCAAAAGCGCGAGGCCATAGAGCGCGAGACCACCCGGCTTGGCGTGACCTTCGTGCACCCGGATACAGAGGCGGCGCAGCGGCTGGCGCTGAAACTGGGTAAGCCGATTTCCAGGGAGTATTCACTGGCGGACCTGCTCAAGCGCCCCGAGTTGGAGTACGACGATGTGGCATCACTCAAAGGCGAGCCATGTGATGACCAGCAGGCGGCTCAGCAGGTGGCTATCCAGGCAAAGTACGCGGGCTATATCGATCGCCAGCAGGACGAAATAGAGCGCCTGCGCCGTTACGAGAATACCGTGCTGCCTGCTGATCTCGACCTCGATGCGGTGGACGGGCTGTCCAATGAGGTCAAGCAGAAGCTGCTGGAGGCGCGACCGGAGACATTGGCCAGGGCGGGTCGCATCCCGGGAGTGACCCCTGCGGCGATTTCCCTGTTGCTGATTTACCTGAAAAAGCGCGGTGCCCTGGAGCGTTCCGCCGGCCAGCGCAAGTCCGCCTGACTTGGACGATCAGTTAGCTACCGAATTGCAGCGTGGTTGTAATGCCCTGGGGCTCAGTGTTAGCGCGCAGCAGCGTGCGCTGTTGCTGGACTACCTGTCCCTGCTGGTAAAGTGGAACAAGGCCTATAACCTGACCGCGGTGCGGCTGCCTTCCCTTATGGTGGCAAGGCACCTGCTGGACAGTCTGGCGATTTTCCCCCACATTGACGGACAGCGCCTGATAGACGTGGGGACTGGCGCGGGCTTGCCCGGTGTACCCATGGCAATTTTGTATCCGCAGCGGGAATTTCATCTGCTGGACAGCAACGGCAAGAAGACCCGATTTCTTTTTCAGGTGAAAACTGCTCTGGGCTTGGATAATATGCTGGTGCATCACGCGCGCGTTGAATCGTTCCAGGCCCCCGAGCCGTTCGATGCTGTTTTATCCAGGGCCTTTGCCTCCCTGGCGGATATGGTGGCCGGGTGTGCCCACCTGCTGGCCCCCGGAGGCCACTTTTTCGCCATGAAAGGGGTCTATCCGGCAGCGGAATTGGCGCAGATAGCGGGGCAATGTGAGATAGGTGGGGTATATCCACTGGTAGTACCGGGCATGGCGGAACAGCGCCACCTGGTGGACATGACACTGCGCTCTTAAATGGACGCCGGCAGCACTAAACAGTAGCAGGGACTTTACATTGGCCAGAATTATCGCAATAGCGAACCAGAAAGGCGGGGTTGGTAAGACCACCACTTGTGTAAACCTTGCCGCCTCACTTGCAGCCATGAAAAAGCGCGTGTTGCTGGTCGACCTCGACCCGCAGGGTAATGCCACCATGGGCAGCGGCATAGAAAAATACGATGTAGAGCGCACCGTTTACGATGTACTGGTGCACCGCGCGCCAGTAAACCTGGTGGCCCAGCGCGCCGGGGAAAGCGGCTTTGATGTGCTGCCCGCAAACGGTGACCTTACCGCAGCCGAGGTTGAACTGCTGGACGTGGACAACAGGGAGCGGCGCCTGCGCGCGGCACTGATCGAGGTGTCCGGGGAATACGATTACATGCTGATCGACTGCCCGCCCTCGCTCAACATGCTGACCCTTAACGCGCTGGTGGCGGCGGACGGGGTTATTATCGCCATGCAGTGTGAGTACTTTGCCCTGGAGGGCTTGACCGCCCTGGTCAGCACTATTCAGCGGGTGGCGGAATCCGTTAACCCGACACTGCAGATAGAGGGGATTTTGCGCACCATGTACGACCCGCGCAACAGCCTGACTAATGAAGTTTCCAATCAGCTGCACACGCATTTTGGCGACAAGGTGTATCGCACGGTAGTGCCGCGCAACATCCGTCTGGCGGAGGCTCCCAGTTATGGTCTTCCCGCCATGCACTTCGATAAATACTCCCGTGGTTCCAAGGCCTACATGGCCCTGGCGGGGGAGATCATTCGCCGCGAGGAGAAGCTCGCTATAGCGCCGCAGACTGCTGGCGCACCGGTGGAATAGAACGGGGAGTTCTTATGTCGGCAAGGAAAAGGGGATTAGGGCGCGGGCTGGACGCACTGCTGGGTGCCTCCAACGCGGCACGGCCGGCGGAAACTCAGACAGAGATGCCGGAGGGCGCAGCGCAGGCACCCGTGGCCTCTTCCGAGGATCACACACTGAAAAACCTGCCAGTGGACCTGGTGCAGCGTGGCAAATACCAGCCGCGCAAGGACATCGACCCCGAATCATTGCAGGAGCTGGCCGACAGTATAAAAGCCCAGGGGGTGATGCAGCCCATCGTGGTGCGGCCCATATCCGATCGCAAATACGAGATAATTGCCGGCGAGCGCCGCTGGCGCGCTACCCAGCTGGCTGGCCTGGACCAGATTCCCGCCGTGGTGCGCGATGTGTCCGACGAGGCTGCCATTGCCATGGCGTTGATCGAGAATATTCAGCGCGAGGACCTCAACCCGATCGAGGAGGCAATGTCCCTGCAGCGCCTGCAACAGGAATTTGAGCTAACCCAGCAGGAAGTGGCCGATGCGGTGGGCAAGTCGCGTTCCACTATTGCCAACCTGCTGCGCCTGATGACACTGGAGCCAGAGGTGCGTCGCCTGGTGGAGCACGGCGATCTGGAGATGGGCCACGCCAGGGCACTGTTGGCGCTGTCTGAGGAGCAGCAGTGCCATGCGGCGCGCTCGGTGGTGGGCAAGGGCCTGTCGGTGCGCCAGACCGAGGCGCTGGTGCGCAATGCGTTAGCCCATAAAGACCAGCCTGAGGCGCCGCCCAGGCAAATCGACCCCAACATCCGCCAGCTGCAGGATGACCTGGCCCAGCGCCTGGGTGCCCGGGTGCAGATACAGCATAACGCCAGGGGCAAGGGTAAGCTGGTGTTGGCATACAATAGCCTGGACGAACTGGACGGCATACTGAGCCACATCAAATAGCGCTTGAATCGCAGCATGTGGTGGTTTTTTCAGCGGCCACCACAAGATGCTGTATTGACAAGGGTATTTACCCAAAATGCTCGGCAATCTGCAGCGAACGTGCAGCTAAGTGGGCGCATTTATTATGAAAATACCCACCATAAGCTGGTTGAACCAGTCAGTTAATCCCCCTATAATGCGCGCCCGAATCGAGGATGGAACCCGTGTGGGAACTGGTAAGGGGAGTTGCGCGAGGCACTCATGACTGGTGCTGAGATTGCGCGTCCTCCTGTACACCGCATTACCCTGGCTCAACTGGCCATACTTGTTCCACTCTGCCTGGTGATCCTGGCGCTGGACGAGGTTCGCGCTTACTCGGTGCTGAGCGGTGGCATGATTGCGATTCTGCCACAGGCATATTTTGCCGCCCTGGCGTTCAGGTGGCGCGGCGCCCGGTCTGCCAGGGCGATTGCCCGCTCCGGCTATGCCGGCGAAGTAGGCAAGTTCTTCCTCAGCTTTGCTGGGTTCGCTGCAGTGTTTGCAGTGGTGAGGCCGATAGATGGCCTGGCAGTATTCGCCGGATACCTGGTGATGCTCACGATACAGATTTTTGGTAGCTGGCTGCTGCTTTCACGCGGCCAGTGATGGAAAAACAGACGCAAGAGTTCCTATAGATGGCAGCTGCAGGCGAAACACAGACAATTTCCGAATACATTGTCCACCATCTGACCAACTTGACCTATGGTAAATTGCCCGCCGGTTTTGAGCGCTATGACGGCAGCGTTGTGGCTGACGGTGGCGTCTGGACCATGGCGCATGGCGGTGGCGAGGCGGCCGCGATGGGTTTTTCCGCGATTCATGTTGATTCCATGATCTGGTCCATAGGTCTGGGTATCATTTTCTGCTGGTTGTTTCGCAGCGTTGCCAGGAAGGCCGAGACGGGTGTTCCCAGCGGCATGGTGAATGCCTTTGAAATGATCGTAGAATTTGTAGACAACACCGTTCGCGACACCTTTCACGGCCATAACAAGATGGTCGCACCGCTGGCCCTGACTATTTTTGTCTGGGTATTCCTGATGAACCTGATGGATTTGATCCCGGTAGACCTGATTCCCCATACATTGATGTTGTTGGGTGTGCCCTACCAGAAAATCGTGCCGTCCACCGACCCCAATATCACCATGGGTATGGCCCTGGGCATTTTTATTCTCATGCTGTACTACTCTATCAAGGTCAAGGGCTTCGGTTTCGTCAAGGAGCTGACGCTGAACCCCTTTAACCATCCGCTGTTTATTCCGATCAACCTGTTTATGGAAGTGGTTGGCCTGCTGGCCAAGCCCTTCTCCCTCGGCCTGCGACTGTTTGGCAACATGTACGCCGGCGAGATGATATTTATTCTGATTGCAGCCCTGTTCAGTGCCGGTATTGCCTGGATGGTGCCGGCGGGACTGCTGCAGGTCGGCTGGGCGATTTTCCATATTCTGGTAATCACGCTGCAGGCTTTCATCTTCATGGTGCTGACAATTGTGTATCTCAGCATGGCCCATGAGGATCATTGATTTACTTTAACTTTTTAACCATTTGGTTATTTAACGCTAGGAGAAAACCATGGAATTAATCTACGTTGCTGCCGCCATCATGATGGGTCTGGGTGGTCTGGGTGCCGCTATCGGTGTTGGCCTGTTGGGTGGCAAGCTCATCGAAGGTTCAGCTCGACAGCCAGAACTGGCTCCCAAGCTGCAGGTGACATTCTTCCTGGGCGCAGGCCTGGTAGACGCGATCCCCATTATTGGTGTTGGTATCGCGATGTACCTGATCTTCGTCGTTGCAGGTTAATAGAGACAGTCGTAATCGGGGCCGCGGCATAATTTCAGTGGCCCCCACTAACCTGTAAGGAGAAGAGCGTGAATATAAACCTTACGCTTATCGGGCAGATGATCGCATTCGTCTGTTTCGTCGTGTTCTGTATGAGGTATGTCTGGCCGCCGATTTTGGCTGCCATGGCCGAGCGCGAGAAAAAGATTGCCGATGGCCTGGCTGCCGCTGATCGTGCCAGCCACGATCTTGAGCTGGCCCAGGAAAAAGCGGTTGAACGCCTGAAGGAAGCCAAGATAGAGGCGGCCGGCATCGTCGATTCCGCCAACAAGCGGGCCGGTCAATTGGTTGAAGAAGCCAAGGACGCCGCTATTGTTGAAGCCGATCGGGTCAAGGCATCTGCGCAGGCAGAGATAGAGCAGGAAGTGAATCGCGCGCGGGAAAAGCTGCGCGGTCAGGTTGCTGCCCTGGTGCTCGCCGGCGCAGAAAAAGCTCTGGGTTCCGCAATCGACCATGAGGCTCACAACGAGCTGGTCGAGAAGCTGGCCTCGGAGCTATAGGCGCGGCTATGGCTGAATTAAGCACACTGGCACGACCCTACGCCAAGGCGGCATTTGAATACGCCCGCGAACACGGTGCACTGGCGCAGTGGTCAGAGCAACTGACGGTTGCTGCACTGGTTGCGACGGATGCTGGCATGGACGCGGTTCTTGGCAATCCGTCCCTGACCAGTGAGCAACAGGCGCGCATCATGATTGATGTCTGCGGTGACTCGCTGGGAGCGGAGGCACAGAATTTCATTTCGATTCTGGCTTCCAACAAACGCCTGGACCTGCTGCCCGAGATATCGTCCCAGTATGAGTTGTTCAAGGCGAACCAGGAGAAGTCGATAGATGTTGAAGTCATCTCCGCCTTTGACCTTGCAGACGCCACGGCACAGAAACTGGCGGCCGTACTGGGCAAAAAACTCGAACGCGAAGTGAAGGTCAGCACCTCCACCGACAACAACCTTCTGGGTGGCGTTTTAATCCGGGCCGGCGATCTGGTGATCGACGGCTCCGTGCGCGGCAGGCTGAACAAGCTGGCCGAAGCATTGAATTCCTAGACTCAGGACTGAGGAACAGAACATGCAGCAACTGAATCCATCTGAAATTAGCGAGATTATCAAGTCGCGCATCGACCAACTCGATGTGTCGTCTGAAGCTCGTAACGAAGGCACCGTGGTATCGGTTACCGACGGTATTATTCGTATCCACGGGCTTGCCGAAGTGATGTACGGCGAGATGATTGAATTTGAAGGTGGCATCTACGGGATGGCACTGAACCTGGAGCGCGACTCCGTTGGCGCGGTAATCCTGGGTGATTACAAGACCCTGGCAGAGGGCCAGAGCTGCCGCTG
>Ga0316194_10001478_pt1 | contig 16212 bp, 11 predicted proteins | sample CroRivsedime1_MG_FD_204936 | JGI IMG/M metagenome (GOLD analysis project Ga0316194, IMG submission 204936) | Coastal sediment microbial communities from Maine, United States - Cross River sediment 1 | ecosystem: Environmental > Aquatic > Marine > Coastal > Sediment | place: USA: Maine...
TGACCGCGGTCCTGACGCACCCAGGTTCAGACCCGATACCCGCAGCGTACCCGATGGCTTGGACGCTACAGTGGCCGCGGAGGCTTCACCCGAACGACAGCGGGCGGCGTAAGCTGCTGTTTCGTCTTTTGCAGCGTCGCTTTCTCGCCCGTCATCTCCACCACGGCGCGATTGCGACTTGTCTCAGTGGAACGGGACACTCGCAGCGCGTTGAAGCAGCCTCACTCGGCACGCCACGGCGTTGAAAACGCCTTCAAAAGGCGCATTCGCTGGGTGTAACTTTCGCTTTCGCTTTCGCTTTCGCTTTCGCTTTCGCTTTCGCTTTCGCTTTCGCTTTGTCTCTCACTCGACCGGGACTTTTTCAACGAGCGGCTGAGTCGAGCACTCATTCCTGTCGTCTCGCAGAAGCCAGCGCCCGCCTCGCTTCCTCGGCCCGGTGATGTACAATCGCCAGTCGACTGGATTTGGCTGAAAACCCGAGTATGACCTACTGCCTCGCCGTCCGCCTCAATGCCGGCATGGTGTTCGCCTCCGATACCCGGACCACGGCGGGCATCGATCAGGTCAGCGCCTATCGGAAAATGCATACCTTCGTCTGGGAAGGCGAACGCATGTTCACATTGCTGAGTGCGGGCAACCTGGCTACCACCCAGTCGGTGGTCAAGCAGATCGAATTGGACAACGAGTCCGCCGGCGAGCACGTCAGTCTCGGGACGGTGGAGCATTTCTACCAGGCTGCAGAGTACGTGGGTGAGATCAACGCCCGCATCCAGCAACGTCACGAAGGGATGGCTCAGCAGTCGGTGAATTTCGAGGCCAGTTTTATCCTGGGCGGCCAGATCTCCGGTCAGCCCCAGGAATTGCTGTTGATCTATCCTCAGGGCAATTTCATAGAAGTATCGACGGAGTCGCCGTTCTTGCAGATCGGCGAAACCAAGTATGGAAAGCCCATACTGGATCGGTTTCTCGATGCCGGAGTGAGTCTGGAGGATGCCGCACGCTGTGCCCTGGTTTCCATCGATTCCACCATACGGGCCAATCTCAGTGTCGGCCCACCAGTCGATCTGCTGATGTATGAGAAAGACAGCATGGCGGTACAGCGCCAGATGCGATTCAAAGCCAATACGCCGTACTACGCTTCACTGCGCAAGAATTGGATCGAAGGGCTCAAGGGCGTGTTCGATTCGCTGCCACGTTTCGAGTGGGAGAAGGCGGGCCCGTGATCCGCTCAATCGAGTGTTGCCGTCCGGCGTTTGACTTGTGAGGCCGGCACCTGCCCCGTTTGCCTGATCGCGTCCGTTCCCCGAATCTTCCCAAACGGCTAAAACCAAGGACCCGATCTGCCGTATGCTTGGATCATCATCCAGGCCCCGGATTGACCGTGGGCGCTTAGTGGGGTTTCCTCAATGTCGATTCGCGTCGCCATCCGACACCAGACCTCGTATCGATTCGATCGCCCGGTTGCACTGACACCGCATGTGGTCAGATTGCGTCCAGCGCCGCATACCCGCACGCCTATTGAAGCCTACTCGCTGAGGGTCGAACCTGACGATCATTTCATCAACTGGCAGCAGGATCCTTTCGGTAACTATCTGGCGCGGCTGGTGTTCCATGAGAAGACCCGGTCCTTGAGTTTCGACGTAGAGGTGATCGCCGACATGACGGTGATCAACCCCTTTGACTTCTTTGTCGAGGAGTATGCGGAACGCTTTCCGTTTGAGTATGCCGCGGACCTGAAGCGCGACCTTGCACCGTATCTCACGCTTTCCGAGGACGGCCCTCTGCTCCGGGATTGGGTGGCCGGAATTGATCGCAGTGCGAACAACAGCACCGATTTTCTGGTCAACCTGAATCATCAGCTCTATCAGGGGATTGAGTACAGCATCCGCATGGAGCCGGGGGTTCAGACCTGCGAGCAGACCCTGGAAAAAGCCCTGGGCTCGTGCCGGGACTCGGGATGGTTGCTGGTGCAGATACTCCGTCACCTGGGCCTGGCCGCCCGGTTCGTGTCGGGTTACCTGGTTCAACTGGCATCCGATCAGAAGTCGCTTGACGGACCTTCAGGGCCGGAGCGGGATTTCACCGATTTGCATGCTTGGGCTGAGGTCTACCTCCCCGGGGCCGGCTGGCTGGGCCTGGACCCCACCTCCGGCCTGTTTGCCGGGGAGGGGCATATTCCGTTGGCCTGCACCGCAGTGCCGGGCAGCGCCGCGCCCATCACCGGTGCGACCGAGCCCTGTGAAGTGAGCTTTGAATTTGAGAATTCGGTCACCCGCATCCACGAGGATCCCCGGGTTACCAAGCCTTACAGCGACCACCAATGGCAGGCGATCAACGCGCTTGCGTATCAGGTCGATGGCGAATTTGAGACCGGTGATGTGCGCCTGACCATGGGTGGAGAACCCACCTTTGTTTCGATAGACGACATGGAAGCGCCGGAGTGGAACACCGCCGCTGACGGCCCGCACAAACGCGAGCTGGCGCACGATCTGTTGCTGCGGCTGCGAGATCGATTCGCGCCGGGTGCCCTGCTGCACCACGGTCAGGGCAAATGGTACCCCGGGGAACCGCTTCCGCGCTGGGCGCTGGGTTGCTTCTGGCGCAGGGACGGCGTCGCCCTCTGGCGTGATCCGGCGCTGCTGGCGGACACGAGCCGTGAGTATGGTCACGACCGGCTGGACGCGGAGCGATTTGCCCGGGCCTTGACTGCTCAACTCGGGGCCAAGACCACCCATTTGCTGCCGGCCTTTGAGGACCCGGTTTATCACCTCTGGCAGGAAAGCATCCTGCCCGTGAACCTGGACCCACTTGAAGCGGACTTGAACAACGCGGACGAAAGGGCCCACTTGGCGAGGGTTCTGAGCGAGGGTTTGGGCAATCCGGTGGGCTACACGCTGCCGATTCGCTGGGATGTGGCCAAGGGCGTCTGGCGCAGCAGCCACTGGACGTTTCGGCGCGGGCACCTGTTTCTTGTGGCCGGCGAGTCCCCGATGGGCCTGAGATTGCCCCTGGACTCCATACCCTGGGTCGCGCCCGAGGCGCGCGATCCGGACCAGCCCCGCAGTCTGTTTGACGCGTTGCCGGAACTGGGCGACCCCTACGGTGAGGTAACCCGTCGCTACAGCCATCTGGACACCCAGGTGGATGCGCACCCTGAGGTTCGCGATCAGCCCCCGGCCGACGAGGGCCCGGCTGAGGACGACATTGCCCATACCGCGGTTTGTGTCGAGGCGCGAAACGGCCTGCTGCATGTGTTTCTGCCGCCAATGACGGATCTGGAACACTACCTGGATATGGTGGCCTCCCTGGAGGTGACGGCGGCCAACCTTGAAATGCCCATTGTGTTGGAGGGCTACGAGCCGCCGCGCGACTGGCGCATCGAACGGCTGTTGGTGACCCCGGACCCGGGTGTCATCGAAGTCAATGTGCACCCGGCCGGTAGCTGGGACGAGTTGGTGGCCACCACCGAGACCCTCTACGAGGAAGCTCGGAACGCCCGTCTCGGTACCGAGAAGTTCATGCTGGATGGTCGCCATACCGGTACCGGCGGCGGCAATCATGTGACCCTCGGTGGCAAGACCCCGGCGGACAGTCCCATGCTGCGCCGTCCCGATCTGCTGCGTAGCTTGTTGACTTACTGGCAACATCATCCCGGGCTCTCGTTTCTTTTTTCGGGGATGTTTATCGGGCCCACCAGTCAGGCGCCGCGGGTGGACGAGGGACGGCCCGAGAATCTCTATGAGCTGGAAGTTGCGTTTCAACACATGCCGGCCGGCGAAGTGGCCGAGCCCTGGCTGGTGGACCGTCTCCTGCGCCATCTGCTCACCGACATCACCGGCAACACCCATCGTTCTGAATTCTGTATCGACAAGCTGTACTCACCGGACAGCCCGACGGGACGTCTTGGGTTGGTGGAGTTACGTGCTTTCGAGATGCCACCCCATGCCCGGATGAGCCTTGTGCAAATGCTGTTGCTGCGTGCGCTGGTGGCCCGCTTCTGGAAGACCCCGTACGCCGCCGACCGGCTGGTGCGCTGGGGCACTGAACTGTACGACCGTTTTATGCTGCCACATTTCGTGGAGAGCGATATCCGTGAAGTCATGGTTGAACTCGCTGATGCCGGTTATCCTTTCGATCCGGCTTGGCTGGATCCGTTCTTCGAGTTCCGTTTTCCGCGCTATGGCACCACCCGTATCCAGGACATCGAGATCGAGCTACGCATGGCGCTTGAACCATGGCACGTGCTGGGCGAAGAGATGAGCAGTGGCGGAACCGCGCGGTTCGTGGATTCCTCGGTCGAGCGGTTGCAGGTCAAGCTTAAGGGCTTGACCGAATCCCGCTATCGCCTGAGTTGCAATGGTCGGGGCGTGCCGCTGCGCAGCGTCGGCCGGGTCGGTGAGTATGTTGCCGGGATACGCTACAAGGCCTGGCAGCCGCCGTCGGGACTGCACCCCACTATCGCCGTGCATACGCCATTGGTGTTCGACCTGATCGATACATGGAACGGACGCTCGATCGGTGGCTGTACCTACTATGTGGCGCATCCCGGGGGGCGTAGCTACGATGTTTTTCCGGTAAACACCTACGAGGCCGAGGCCAGGCGCATCACCCGGTTCCAGCGGCAGGGTCATACCCAGGGGCCGATCATGCCGCCGCCGACCGCGCGTGGACAGGGCGTGTTTTCGTCCGAAGCAACACCACCGGGTCCGATGATGGCACCGGAACTACAGGTGGATTCCGAGTACCCGTCGACGCTCGACCTGCGGCGTCCACTGGCAGGATGACGATGGCCGTGGGCGACGACATGAACCGCCCCTGTTTGCCGCTCCAGCCGATTGGGGCCACAGGACAGTGAACAAAGGGTGTCCGTGAGTCAAACCTCAGCCCAAGACCTGGCCGCCTATGCCCTGGCATCAGGGACATGGGACGAGATGCGCAACGCAAGCGGTGAGATCAGGCCTGACTGGGCCCGCTTCGGCCGGGTGTTGGACCGTTATGACGAAACCGCGCTGGAGGCGGTGCAGCGCAAGACCGAGCGCCTGCTGCGTGAGAGCGGCGTCACGTACAACGTGTATGGTGATCCCCGCGGCGAGCACCGGCTCTGGGCCTTGGACCCGATACCGCTGATCCTGGCTGAAGATGAGTGGGCCGGGATTGAGTCCGGTTTGGTTCAGCGGGCGGAACTCCTGGATCGGCTTCTGGCCGACCTGTATGGCCCACAGCGCGTGTTTAGCGATGGGCTGCTCCCGCCCGAGGTGGTGTATGCCCATGGCGGGTTTCTACGTGCCTGTGTGAACGCGCCGTTGCCCGGTTCCCATCACCTGATGTTCTATGCGGCTGATCTCGCCCGCGGTCCCGACGGCCGCATGTGGGTGCTGGGGGATCGCAGTCAGGCGCCGTCCGGAGTCGGATACGCGCTGGAGAATCGCACCACCCTGACCCGGGTTTTGCCCGGCGTGTTTCGAGATTGTCGGGTCAAGCGTTTGTCTGGATTCTTTCGCCATGTACGTCAGAGTCTGGCGGACCTGAGTCCCGAATCGGCGCGTGAGCCCCTGATCGTCGTGCTGACGCCGGGGCCGCGCAATGAGACCTACTTTGAGCACAGCTATTTGTCCACCTACCTTGGATTGGTCCTCGCTCAAGGCGACGATCTCACCGTTCGCGGCGGGCGCGTCTGGCTCAAGACGCTGGAAGGTCTGCAGCCGGTGGATGTCATCCTGCGTCGGCTGGATGACCACTACTGCGATCCCTTGGCCTTACGTCCGGACTCCCGCCTGGGCGTTCCGGGTCTGGTGGAAGCCGCTCGCCGAGGGCGCATCGCCGTGGTCAACCCCTTGGGCAGCAGCGTGCTGGAGAATCCCGCACTGCTGCCGTTTCTGCCGCGTTTGTGCAAAGTGTTGTTGGCCCAGGAACCCGCCCTGCCTTCGGTCGCCACTTGGTGGTGCGGGCAAAAGAGTGAACGCGGGTACGTGCTGGAAAACCTGGCGCGATTGGTGGTCAAACCCATACATCGTGGTTCCAGCACCGGCTCGGTGTTTGGCGCCGATCTGTCCAAAGCCGAACTCGCGTCCTGGCGCGAACGGATCCGGGCGCGACCCGATCTCTATGTTGGACAGGAAGCGGTGAGCTTTTCCACCACGCCGGCACTGGTGCAAGGGCGGTTGGCGCCTCGTCATGCCATCCTGCGCAGTTTTGTCGTGGGCGGTGATTCCGGCTATAAGGCCATGCCCGGAGGGTTGACCCGGGTCTCGACCGGACCGGGCGATTTTCTGGTGTCCAATCAGGAAGGCAGCATCAGCAAGGATACATGGGTGGTGGGCGAGAGCGCGGATCAGCACAGCAGCCTGTGGCTGGATGCCGCCACATCGCCGTCTCCATCCGGTGCCGATGCACCGCTGCCCAGCCGCGCTGCGGACAGTCTGTTCTGGGTCGGGCGCTATGGCGAAAGGCTGGAGGATTGTGCCCGATTGCTGAGGGTGATTCTTGCGCGCCTGAGTGAGTTCGACGAGTTCGGCGATGCGGTTTATCGATTGGCCCTGGGTCAACTGCTTCCGGCCCTTACGCTGGCTGCGGGTACAGGGCCCGGATTCGTTGGCAAGGGGCGAGCCGCACGCATCGCCAAGCCGGACCCGGCGCTGCTTGAGTTCGCTTTGGCCTCCGACCAACCCGGGACCATCACCACCACCCTCGGCGCCATGGTCCGGTCCGCCTACACGGTGCGCGAACTCTGGTCGGCCGATACTTGGCGCCAGATCGAACATGTGGGGGATATCTGGCGACATGACGCAGACAAACCCTGTTCGGACCGCGAAGCTCTGCGGCGCCGCTTGGATGCTTTGCTCTCGGGTCTGGCCGGATTCAGTGGCCTCACCCTGGAGAGCATGAGCCGAACCCCGGCCTGGGTCTTTCTCGATATGGGTCGGCGGATTGAGCGTGGTCAGTTTCTTTGTACCGTGGGACGTGCGTGTCTCGTCTGGCCCCAGGAGCGCGCCGTGGATTCGCTGGTGATGGAATCACTGCTCTCGGTCAGCGAGAGTTTGATCGACTACCGTCGCCGTTATCGTGCCCGAATGCGTGGGCCTGAAGTGTTGGATCAGCTCCTGTTCGAGGCCCAGAGTCCGCGTTCCCTGGTGTATCAACTGGCTCAGCTTGAACAGCACGCTGAGGGCTTGCCGCGACGGGGTCGAGAGCGCGGCCTGAGTGAGCCCGGCGCCCTGCTACTGGAAGCGTCCACCGGTCTGCGCCTTGCCCGAACTGAGATTGTGGCCGAGGCCACCCGGGGTGCTGCCCAGCGGGAAACACTGGATGCGGTGCTCAAGGGCACCGGTGATCTGCTGCGCAGAACGTCAGACGCTCTGAGTCGCGCGTTTTTCGATCATTTGCAGACCTCCGCTTCCCTGTCGCCTTCGCCTGGAGGTGAGGGATGAATTATCGAATTGTCCACACCACGCACTATAGTTACGAGTCACCGGTTTCGCTGTCTCATAACGAGGCCCGCATGCTGCCTCGAAACACGGCCCGGCAGCGCTGCGACCGATCCGACTTACGGGTGGTGCCAGAGCCACAGGATCGGGCCGAACACGAGGACTACTTTGGCAATCGTGTTGCCTACTTCGCGATCGAAACGGCCCACGACGCATTGGAAGTGACTGCCGTGAGCGAAGTTCAGGTTGCTCCGCTGGGGATGGAACTGGCGTTTGGATCTGATTTGTCCTGGGAGGAGGCACGGGCCCAGCTGAGACGCTCTCTGGACGGCCCGGGCCTGGCTGCCAGGCAGTACACGGTGACCTCACCCATGGTCCGCCCGGACGCATCTTTGATGGCCTACGCCGCCGAATCCTTTGCCCCGGGCCGGCCGATCGTCGATGCGGTCCAAGCCCTCAACCGGCGAATCTACAGGGAATTCGAGTACCAACCCGGTTTCAGCACCGTGGCCACGCCCCTGAGCACGATTCTGAAACACCGCGCCGGCGTGTGTCAGGACTTTGCTCACTTGGCCATCGCCTGCTTGCGAGCCCACGGCCTGGCGGCCCGGTATGTCAGCGGGTACATCGAGACCATGCCACCGCCGGGGCAAGAAAAGCTGACCGGCGCAGACGCTTCCCACGCATGGTTCTCGGTTTATGTCCCCGGATTGGACTGGCTGGATTTCGACCCAACCAACGATCAGTGGGCGGCGGACCAGCACATTACGGTGGCTGTGGGGCGTGACTATGCCGACGTGGCCCCGATTACCGGTGTGGTAAACGGTGTCGGTGCGCACAGCCTGGAGGTGTCCGTGGATGTGACCCGTCTCGACGCGAGTGTCTAGGAGCCCGCCCGACTTTGGCCGTCCTACTGCGAAACGACTGATACCGGCGCGATTTTCCCCGCGATCTCATTAAATAGAGCCCACTATTCGCCTCAATCGCGGGAAAAATCGCACTCGGTCCCGACGTCCCTCGCTACGAACGCCTAAGTCGGTCGCTCCTAGCGTAAAGACGCCGGCGCGATCGCAGCAATTGATCTTCCTCAAGGAGCCGCTGATGTATTCCTGAACGAGCATCTTGGGACTGAAATTCGCAGCTTCATCGTTGCAGATCTTGGCAATAGAACAACTATTTCCCGCGATCTGCCCCGCGTTCCGCCCCTTGAATCTGCACATTTAACCCTCCAATCTGCTTCGCCCAGAATAAATCAGAGGCTTCTTAAGCGGCTTCCTTCACGCTGAAATAGATTTCGGCGATGGCCCCGTGGATGTCGTTGAAACCCACTTGGATATGGTCCAGAAACGCGTCTGGACCCGTATCCGCCAGCGTATGCAGGTCCGCTTCGTCGATTTCCCCAAGCACCCGGCTGATGCTGCGTCGCGGCTTGCGGTTGTTTGGCAATTCGCGCAGACAGCTGGACAGATCGTTCAGGCAAAACGCCACCGAACGGGGAAAAGCCCGATCCTGCAACAGATAGCGTAGAACCGCACGGCCACTGACCCGCACCTGCACGCTTTGGCGGTACATCTGGTAGGCACTGAGCGATCTCAGCACGCTGACCCAGCGCAGATTGCTGTACGCTTCATGCTCCTCGCTGTGCTGGCCCAGAAGCTCTATCGCGCTGCTGTCCAGAATCCGAGTGGTCATGTCGGCCCTTTCCAGACTGCGGCCCATGATAATGAAGCGGTAGACCGGGTTCCGGCTCATACAGCTGCTGGAGATGCCAATGATGGTCTGACGCCGCAGCACGATCTCCTGCATGAACTGATAGCGCCGCCGTCGCCCAAGCGAGTTCCCGGCCTCCCGCTTACCGTAGAGATAGAGATCGTTGATCTGTTCCCAGGTCTCGCGCTGCAACTGGTCCCGGAGTCCCCGCGCGTTGTCTCGGGCGCCGTTCAGGCTGGACTGGATCGATCCGGGATTGCGTTCATCGGCGATCAGAAATCGAGTTACGTTGCGTTCATCGGCCACGTTGTAGTGTTCGGCGAATGCCTCGGCGCAGCCCATGATGTTGAGCAGCGATTCCCAACCCACCACAACGCTGCGGGGTAGGTCCAGCAGCAGGTTGGTCGTGGCGTTGATCAGCCTTGCGGTATTCTCGGCCCGTTCCAGGTAGCGCGACATCCAGTACACGTTCTCTGCGACTCTGGACAGCATCAGCGCTGCTCCTGTTCGGCCACGACCCAGGTGTCCTTGCTGCCTCCGCCCTGTGACGAGTTCACCACCAGCGAGCCTTCCTTAAGCGCCACTCGACTCAAACCGCCGGTGGTTACATGCAGATTCTCGCCCTGGAGAATGAACGGGCGCAGATCCACGTGGCGGGCCGCGGGCTGGCCTTCACACACCGTTGGCACCGTGGACAGCTTGAGTGTGGGCTGAGCGATGTAGTTGCGGGGATCGGCTTCGATCAGCTTGGCAAACTTGTCTCGTTCCGTAGCGCTTGCCATGGGGCCAACCATCATGCCGTAGCCGCCGGATTCGTTGGCCGGCTTGACCACAAGTTCGTCCAGATGCGCAAGCACGTGGCGTCGATCCTCCTCGCGCATGCACAGATAGGTCGGCACATTGGGAATCAACGGATCCTGGTCCAGGTAGTAGCGGATCATATCGGGAACAAAGGCATACACCACCTTGTCATCGGCCACACCGGCGCCGGGTGCATTGGCCAGGCCCACATTGCCCTTGCGCCAGGCGCGCATGAGTCCGGCAACCCCCAGGGCGGAGTCGGCCCGGAACGCCTCAGGATCCAGGAAGTCGTCATCGATACGGCGGTAAATCACATCCACGCGGGTGAGCCCGGCGATGGTCTTCATGTAAACGCAGTCGTCGTCTCCCACCACCAGATCCGAGCCCTCCACCAGCTCCGCCCCCATTTGTTGAGCCAGGTAGGTGTGTTCGAAGTAGGCGGAGTTGAACACCCCCGGTGTCAACACCACAATCTCGGGTTGATCCCCCGGCCTGGGCGACAGACTGGCCAGTGTTTCGTACAACTGGCTGGGGTACTCGTCCACCGGCAGGATGTCCAGATGCTCAAACAACTCGGGAAACACCCGCTTCATGACGCCGCGGTTTTCCAGCATGTAGGACACCCCCGAGGGTACCCGCAGATTATCCTCCAGCACGTAAATGACCCCGTCATTGTTTCGTACCAGGTCGGTGCCGCAGATGTGGGCCCATACGCCAAACCTGGGTTCGGCGCCGACGCACTGGGGTCTGAAGTTGCGCGAATGAGCCAGCACCTCGGCGGGGAACACGCCGTCCTTGACGATGCGCTGCCCGCCATACAGGTCATCGATAAACATATTGAGGGCGGTCAGGCGCTGCTTGAGTCCGGCTTCGGTTCGCTTCCATTCCGAACCTGGAATCAGTCGGGGGATAACATCAAATGGCCAGGCTCGGTCTATGTTTCCTGCCTCGCTATAGACCGTGAAGGTGATGCCCATCGCCATTATGGCTGAATTGACCGCATCCACCCGTTCGCGGAATTCTTCATCGGAGAGAGATTGAAGCCGCTCAAGCAGCGTCCGGGCGTGGGGTCGGGGCTGCCCGTCGGCCCCGATCAACTCATCGTACAGATCGACGGCGGTATAACCGTTCAGTTCCAGGGTCATGGATGGCGTTCTCACTCCGTGGACGCGAGGCGGGGCGTGTAAGTCACTGTAATGCAGCGTAGACCGGGACGCACGGTGCTGTCGACCTGCCGGCGGTTTTGGCGGGATACAGCCGGCTCGGCGCTGACTGATTGCCGCCGGTGCAGTAGCGGATGGATCGCAGCCTGGCCCCTGTCTGCCGACGCGGATGTCGCCTGGTTCATTGCATTGTGAAAACGCGGCCCGGGATTTTTAGTCCAGCGAAAACGCCAATGCTTTGTCTGCGCCGCGTGATCGGTCATGATGTCGGGCTTTGTACGACCTGGGGAACAATGAAATGAGCGCAACCATAATCGAGCAGGCCAGACCGCGCCTGCATAGGTCACAGCTGGCCGTGCCCGGCTCCAACACCACCTTCATCGAAAAGGCGGCGGAGTCCACCGCCGATGTCGTGTTTCTGGATTGTGAAGACGCGGTCGCGCCGGATGACAAGGAACTGGCGCGTGGCAACATCATTCAGGCTTTGAACGACATTGATTGGGGCAGCAAGACTCTGCAGGTCCGCATCAACGGCCTTGACACGCAGTACATGTACCGGGACGTGGTGGAAATCGTGGAGAACTGCCCGCGGCTGGACATGTTGTTGATTCCCAAAGTGGGCGTTCCTGGGGACGTCTATGCGGTGGACATGTTGGTTAGCCAGATCGAACTGGCCAAGAAGCGGGAGAAGCGACTCGGCTTTGACCTTCTGATCGAAACCGCCCTGGGCATGGCCAATGTCGAAGCCATCGCCCAAAGCTCAAGCCGCCTGGAAGCGATGAGCTTCGGGGTTGCCGACTATGCGGCCTCTACCCGCGCCCGGACCACGGTCATTGGTGGGGCCAACGCCGACTATTCGGTGCTCACCGGCGACGCAGAAAGCGCCCATCGTGAGACGCATTGGAACGATATGTGGCATTTCGCTCAGGCGCGGATGAATGTGGCGTGCCGCGCCTATGGCCTGCGACCCATCGACGGACCGTTCGGCGACTTTTCCGATCCCGATGGGTTTCGTGCTGCGGCTATGCGGGCGGCGGTTCTGGGCTACGAAGGGAAGTGGGCAATTCACCCGTCCCAGGTCGAGCTGGCCAATGAAGTCTTCAGTCCGTCGGAGGCGGAGGTCACCAAGGCGCAACGCATATTGCAGGCCATGGACCAGGCGCAGAAAGAAGGCAAGGGCGCGGTCAGCCTGGACGGTCGCCTGATCGACATTGCTTCGATCAAGATGGCCGAAAACCTGGTGAGCAAAGCGGAGCAGATTGCCGCCGCTTAGGCCCGAGTGGGCTGGGCGCACGCCGCCCGGCCCGTTCATTTGACCAAACGCACAAAGCTGCTTTCTTTGGAGAGTTGAATCATGCTTCGACCCCGTCGCTCAGTTTTGTACATGCCGGGATCCAATCAACGCGCTCTGGACAAGGCCCGGACCCTCCCCGCGGATGGCGTGATTCTGGATCTGGAGGATTCCGTGGCGCCGGAGGCCAAGGCACTCGCCCGGGCGCAAATCGTCGCCGCCGTGGGCGCCGGAGGTTACGGGCAGCGCGAAGTGGTGATACGGGTCAATGGTCTGGACACCCCATGGGGCCGGGATGACGTTCTGGCCGTGGCCGGCGTCGGCGCGGATGCGATTTTGTTCCCCAAGATCGAGAGTGTGGTCCAGGTGCAACAGGCGCTGGAGGCGCTGGACTCAGCCGGCGCGCCGGCCGGGCTTGGATTTTGGATCATGGTGGAGACCCCACGGGCAATACTGGACATTGATGCCGTGACCGGGGCAGACCGGCGACTGGGCTGCATTGTCATGGGCACCTCGGACCTGGCGAAGGACATGCGGGTAAGGCACACCCCGGACCGGGTGGGCTTTGTTGCGGCTCTGTCCCTGTGCGTGACAGCCGCCCGCGCCCATGGTGTCGACATCATCGACGGTGTCCATCTGGACCTTCAGGACGATGCGGGCCATCGGTCTGCCTGTGAACAAGGCCGCGATATGGGTTTTGACGGCAAAAGCCTGATCCATCCAAAACAAATTGCCGACGCCAACGAGGTGTTTGCCCCAAGCGCGGCCGAAGTGGACAACGCTCACGTCATCATCGAGGCCTGGGAAACGGCCCAGGCCGAAGGCAAGGGCGTGGTGGTGGTCAACGGCCGGTTGGTGGAGAACCTTCATGTGGAGGAGGCCAAACGCAACATCGCGCTGGCTGATGCGATAGCCCGCCTGAGCGACTAGGAGTCTGCGCGGTAGAAATGAATGAGGCGAGGTGCTGTCCAGTTCGAGAACGATTTCGGGATGGTCCGAGAAGCATAGCCGTCGCTATGTGACCAGGAGGATCGCGGAATCGGGCCGAAATGGCTGTATCGCAGACCGTTCCCTTTCTACCGCGCAGACTCCTGGGGAGCCTCGACTGGCCGACTACTCTGCGGATCGAAATGCACCGGGCGTCAGATGATGCCGCTGCAGCAGTTTATAGAATTCCGTGCGATTGCGGCCGGCCAGTCGCGCGGCCTGGCTGACGTTGCCCTCTGATATTCTCAGCACACGCACCAGATACTCCCGCTCGAAGTGCTCCCGGGCATCGGCCAGTGACGGAATCGCATCGGGGGTTTCGCGCAGGGCCCGCTGCACCAGGGTGGGCGGCACGATTCGGGTTGTGGCCAGGGCTACGGTCTGCTCCACCACGTTACGCAGTTGCCGGACGTTTCCCGGCCAGGGCGCGGAGATCAGCATTTCCATGGCTTCCGGAGCAAAACCGCGCAGCTTCTTCCGGTTGCGCTCACCAATGGTTTTCAGGAAATGGTTGGCCAGCAGCGGTATGTCCTCGCGCCGTTGGGCCAGCGTCGGCAACTGCAGCATGATCACGTTCAGGCGATAGTATAAATCCTGCCTGAACGACCCGTCTTCCACACCCTCCTCAAGATTGTGGTGGGTTGCCGAGATGATACGCACATCCACCTGGATGGCCTGGGTTGAACCCACCGGACGCACTTCGCTTTCCTGCAACACCCGCAGCAGCTTGGCCTGGAAGCTCAGTGGCATGTCGCCGATTTCATCCAGAAACAGCGTTCCGCCATGGGCGGCCTGGAATAAACCCTTGTGGTTGGTGGTGGCGCCCGTGAAGGCGCCGCGCATGTGCCCAAACAGCTCCGATTCCAACAGCTGTTCCGGGATGGCCGTGCAGTTCACACCGACGAACGGATGGCTGTGTCGCGGGCTGGCGTTGTGGATGGCGCGCGCCAGCAGTTCCTTGCCGGTGCCGCTCTCGCTCTGGATCAGGACACTGGTGTCACCCTGGGCAACCAGCCGCGCCTGGCCCAGGACTTCTTCCATTACCGGACTGCGGGTAACGATCTCTTTGCGCCAGTCGTCGTTGTCGGTTTCCGCATCGGATTCGCCAGACTCACCGGTAACCTTGAGCGCCTGCTCAACGGTGCTCAACAGGGCTTGCGTGTCGAATGGTTTGGTGATGTAGCCAAACACACCGCGCTGGGTCGCCTCCACCGCATCCGGAATGGTGCCGTGGGCGGTCAGAATGATGACCGGAAGACTTGGGTTCTGGGCCTGGATGTTCTCGAACAGGGCCATACCGTCCATGCCGCTCATTCGCAGGTCAGTAATCACCAGTTTCGGCTTGTGGGCCGAGAACGCACTCAAAGCCTTCTCCGCGCTCTCTACCGCGTCCACGGCATAGCCGCTGGACTGAAGCCGCATCGCGAGCAGCTTGAGCAGACTTAAATCGTCGTCCACCAGAAGTATGCGTGGTTTAGCGTTCATCGGGCTTCCTCAAGGCGTAGGGCGCTCGCTTATGTCCGTTTCGATGTCTTTGAGCGCCTCGAATTGCTGTTGCAGTGTCTGCAACAGCTCCTGCAGTGTCGAAATCTGCTCTTCCAACACGAGATTCTGTTCGCGTGCCTCCCTCAGGTCGGTTTCCAGCTCCCCCACCGCGTAACGCCCCTCGTCCCGTTCCAGAACAGACTGCTGCAACAGGTTCGCCAGAGCTCGATAGCCCGGGTCGGTACCACCGAGATCCAGATACTCACGCAGCAACGACACCGACCGCCTGTTGTCTTGAAAACCCGTGCCCGGACGGCTGAGCAGCCAGGCCAGCTTGATCCGGCTGCCCACATCGCCCCAGTCCTGATAGCGCTGTTCGGTCTGAGCCAATGCGCTCCTGAGTTCCGTCCGCGAGCCGGCGTTGAGCGTGGCGATCTCGATCAGCAGGGACTCCACATCCGGCACCGGTTTGCCGTCGGCGGCCAGGCTCGCGCGGTTAGATTCGTCGGAGAATTCGCCGGTTGGCCCGATCCAGGCGCAGGCGCTCAACCCGCAGGCGATCAATATTGCGCCCAATCTGTAAAGGAATTGGCTACTCATGACCCAAGCTTACTCCGATTCGGCAGCCTCACCCTCAGGTGAGCGCCCTGTTCCGATTCCATCGCCTCGACGGTTCCACCGTAGCCTTGCACATACTCGCGTGTGATCGCCAAACCCAGCCCGGTGCCGTTGACATGACCGCTGGATGGCGCTCTTCCCTGGACAAAAGCCTCGAAAATCTGCTCGCGCTCCGTCGGGTCGATGCCTGGCCCTTGATCGATCACATCCAACACGACCATGGACGCCTGCGGGCGAAGCAGCAAACGAATCACGCCGGCACGCGGGGAATGCTTTACCGCGTTGGATAAAAGATTATCCACCACCACGCGGAGTTTTTCCGGGTCACCCATGGTCTGCACCGATTGCAAATCGGTTTGCACGTCGATGCCCCGGGACTGCATTGTCAGTGTCTGGTCGTTTATCACCGTCCTGACGATGGCTGCCAGATCGACCGCTTGGTCGGCCCGAATCTCCCCTGGACGCCTGACCTGGCTGTATGACAGCAGATCCTCTATCTGTTTCTGTAGCCGAAGACTGTTCTCGCGCAAGATGCCCGCGACTTCGAGTTGGCCCGGATTCAACGGTCCGGGGATTTGGTCACGCAGCAGCTCGGTACCCTCGCGAATCGCGGTCAGAGGGGTCTTCAACTCGTGGGATACGTGCTGCAGGAATCGTGTTTGCTGCTGCTCCGCGTCCTGGAGTCTCAGCCTGAGCCAGTCCAGACGATCCCCAACCTCCTCCAGATCGCGTG
>Ga0316194_10001484_pt1 | contig 16182 bp, 11 predicted proteins | sample CroRivsedime1_MG_FD_204936 | JGI IMG/M metagenome (GOLD analysis project Ga0316194, IMG submission 204936) | Coastal sediment microbial communities from Maine, United States - Cross River sediment 1 | ecosystem: Environmental > Aquatic > Marine > Coastal > Sediment | place: USA: Maine...
GGGAAATGAAGGGATTATTTGACTATGTCACAGCCTTTGATGCCATTCACGATCAAACCCGACCTCTGGCTGTTCTTCAGGGCGTTAACCATATTCTGACACCGGACGGCCGGTTTTCAATGGTGGACATTGCCGCCAATTCGAATTTAGCGGACAATTTGGCCCATCCCATGGGATCTTTTTTATACACAGTAAGCTTAATGCACTGCATGCCGGTGGGTCTGGTGAATGGGGGCACCGGTCTGGGAATGATGTGGGGACGTGAAAAGGCGGTTGAAATGCTTAAAGACGCTCAATTCCAGCGGGTCCAGGTGTTGGAAATGCCGGAAGATCCTTTTAATCTTCATTTTTTTTGCTGTAAATAGGGATGCCGTTATGCCTTTGACTGCTATTGATTTGGGATAGTAGTCCAGCCACAAAGGTAATATTATAATTCTATTGATTCCTTTTTTGTGCCTTCGTGTCTTAGTGGCAGAACTTTGACGATTTGGGTCATAATGTCACCGTAATATAGTACCCCTGTTCCCCCCGCTGCAGCAGTAGCACGATCGTATTTTTGCGACGGGATTTGATGACGGCTTTTTTAAAATCCTCATTTGTTTGGATGGTATAATCATCTATCTGACGAATCACATCTCCGGATTGTGCGCCGATGTGGGCAAGGTAGGAATTTTTCTTTATTTTTGAAATCACCACTCCTTCTCTGGCATATATCCGATATGCCTTTCTTCTTTTTTTCGTTAGATCCTCGACTTTGATCCCCAGAAGCCTGAAGGCCAGATCCTCGGCCAGTTCAAGGGGATAGACTTTTGTATTTATCACCACGTTTTGTTTTTTTCCGTTGCGCCAGAGCATCGCTTGCAGCGTATCCCCGGCGGCGATACTTTTGGTGACCGACTTGTAATCATCGATGGAATTAATTTTTTTGTTGTCGAGAGATAGAACAATATCGCTTTCCTGCATCCCGGCCTTTTTGGCCGGACTTTTCGGCTCCACCGTTTTTATGACGATTCCTTTATTACCCGGAACTTCCAGATACCGTGCCAGTGACGCATCCATGTTTTGCACGGTGATGCCTATCCAGGCTTGAATGACTTCACCGTATTGAATCAGGTCCGATATGATTTTGCGGGCTTTACCGATGGGGATCGCAAACCCGATCCCCTGGGCTTTGGCATAGATGGCCGTATTGATTCCGATCAAATCTCCGTTGATGTTCAATAACGGTCCCCCGCTGTTACCGGGATTAATGGACGCATCGATCTGGATAAAATCGTGGTATACCCTGTCCTGGGCCCGGATACTGCGGTTTACAGCGCTGATGACCCCGGTGGTTACCGTGTGAGAAAATCCGAAGGGATTGCCGATGGCTATGACGGTTTCACCGATCATTAGATCCTCGCTGCTGCCCATTTTGATGGCGGGAAGCCGGTCTTTGGAATCGATTTTTAACACCGCCAGATCAGAGTCGGGATCCGCCCCCACAATCCTGGCTTCAAATTCGCGCTCATCCTGCAGCACTACTTTGATGGTGCCGGCTTTTTGGATGACATGGGTGTTGGTCAAAATAAGTCCTTTTTCCCCATCAATAATCACGCCGGATCCCAGGCTGGTATTCTGCTGACGGCGTTCAAAGCGCGGGTCGAAAAAATCCTTGAAAAATTCATCAAAGAAGGGGTTGAGGCCAAAGCCGGAAAATGGACTGGTGCGCTTGCGGACTTCGTAAGCAGAACTTATATTTACCACTGCCGGGCTGACCTGACGCACCGCCTTCACAACGGCGGTTTCGCGATTCAGTTCGTGGCCGTAACTTCCGGGTGTCTGGATTAGAATCAGTAAGCAGAGTGATAAAAGGATAGTACCAACGAGGGATCGTTGTTTGTCGATTTGCCTGTGCACTTGCATTTATCGCCTTTGTGGATTACAGATAAAACTTCGATTTTTTGATTCACCAATTATAATCATCAAAAACATAAATTCCAGCTATCTTTATTGGATTGTAAAGGATTTTCTGGTAGCGGAATCAAAATATTGGTACCGTTCGCAGGTTCAGGGTTCAACGTTCAGGGTTAAGGACAAAGAAGGCATTAAAACCAGAAGTCCTTGTTAAAAATGCTCATTTTCCTCAATAATTGCCAATTTGGCTCCAAACTTGTGATTGGGTTTGACGAAGCTGATACTTTTCTCGTAAATACCCATCCCAACTGCAGTCTATGGACGAGAATGGAACCTTGAACCCCTGAACCTTTGAACGCCTACGAGGAAAGATCCTAACCCGGACAAGCCGGAATTGACTATTGACTATTGACTATTCAATATTCAATTGCTTGAAGATAGTAAGAATAGCCCAATGTATTTTTTTGCCACAAGATGCAAAAAAATAATTTCTAAGGTACCATACATATGGCCATAGAGCCTCTTGACGATATTTTGCCTTTTGTTGAAAAGCCAAGCCGTTACCTGGGCTCGGAAATCAACATCGTGAGAAAAGACCCTAGCCGGGTCAAGCTCCGCTTTGCTCTGGCGTTTCCGGATCTGTATGAGATCGGGACCTCCCATTTCGGAATGCAGATACTTTACCATATTCTGAATGCGGACCCGGACATTGCAGCTGAAAGAGTGTTTGCGCCTGGTACGGATATGGAAACCATTCTGAGAAACACCGGTCTGCCACTCTTTTCACTGGAATCCCGTGAATCGATCAGGCGGTTTGATATCATTGGATTCAGCCTTTTATATGAGTTGAACTACACCAATATCCTTACTATCCTTGATTTGGCTCAAATTCCATTTTTGACTTCCGAAAGGAGCCTTAATCATCCGTTGATCATTGGAGGTGGTCCGTGTACCTGCAATCCGGAACCCATCGCCGATTTTTTTGACGCTATCGTTGTGGGTGACGGCGAAAACGTTGTTGTGGAAATGGCCGGAGCCTGGCTTCGCTGGAAAAAAGACGTCGGGGCCGATAGAGAATCTCTGTTGAAAAAATGGTCGCAAATTGACGGCGTCTATATTCCCTCCTTTTTTAAGTTCCGTATTGATGACCACGGTATTCAAACCGTCACACCCCGCTATTCAAATTACACAAAAGTTCGTCGTGCCATTGTCCCCGATCTAGATACAATACCGTTTCCTGAAAAGCCCGTCATCCCTTTTGGTAAACCCGTCCATGACCGGCTGCGACTGGAGATTTCCCGGGGCTGCACCCGGGGCTGTCGATTCTGTCAAGCCGGTATGATTTATCGTCCGGTACGTGAGCGCTCACCGGAGCACCTACTGTCACTATGCGCCAGTTCCATTGCGGCCACCGGATATGAGGACATATCTTTGTTGTCTTTGAGTACCGGCGATTATGGATGTATCATACCCCTGATGGAGCGTTTGATGGCCCGCTTTGCATCCAGCCATGTTGCCGTTTCTCTACCTTCACTGCGAGCAGGTACACTGACACCGGAACTGATGAAGCTCATTAAAAAGGTCCGCAAAACCGGGTTTACCATCGCCCCGGAAGCCGGCAGTCAAAGACTGCGTGATGTGATCAATAAAAACATCAGTGAAAAGGACATCATCGATACCGTGAAAGACGCCTTCAATCTGGGATGGCAGGTTATCAAACTTTATTTCATGATCGGTTTGCCTACCGAAACAGACGATGATCTTGAGGCCCTGGTGGATCTGGTAAAAAAGCTGCGAAAAATTAAAGGTCCCAACGGACGTCGGGGGAAAATCAATGTCAGTGTGGCCACATTTATTCCCAAGTCTCACACCCCCTTTCAATGGGCCGAACAGATTTCATTGGCTGAATCCCGATCAAAAATCAACCGGCTTCATGATCAATTGAGGCTTCCCGGAATTCAATTCAAGTGGCAAAATCCGGAAGTCAGCCGGCTGGAGGGGCTCTGGGCTCGAGGAGATCGACGGCTAAGCCGGCTGCTTATTAGCGCTTATAAAAAAGGATGCCGTTTTGACGGCTGGAGTGATAAGTTCCGCTACCGCCTGTGGCAAGAGGCTTTAGAAGAAGAAGGTATAGATCCGGATTTTTTTTCGGCCGGCATACAGGACCTTAACAAACCATTGCCCTGGGACCATATTGACAGTCGTGTCAGCAAAGCTTTCCTAAAAACCGAATGGGAAAAGGCCCTTGATGGGTCTTTCACAAACGACTGTCGTCAGGGGAAGTGCGCGCAATGCGGCGCATGCGATTTTAGAGAAATCGAGGTAAAAACATACCCGAACATTCAAGATGAACCTTTAGCGGGCTGCAGGACGACAAAGGATGTGGCGGCAGGTTCTAAGAATTTGTCCGTATATTACTCCAAACTGGATCAGGCCAAATATCTTGGCCATCTTGAAATGGTCAATGTTTTTTTTCGGGCCCTCAAACGCGCAGAAATACCGGTTGTATTTTCCCAGGGGTTTCATCCCAAGCCTAAAATTTCATTTGATGATCCGCTGCCCGTTGGCATCGAAAGCCGGCAGGAGCATTTTAGGCTATGCGTGCCGGGCTTTGTCCGCCCGGAGGACGTCATCCGGCGACTAAATGCCCATCTCCCCGACGGCCTTGTTATAAATTCCTGCCAACTTGCTCCCCAAAAACCCGTGCGTCAGGCACCAAAGGCAAATACTTATCTGGTCACCCTGAAGGAAGGTCGTTTTGACAAAGAAAAATTGGCGTCCTTTAACCGTGCATCCGATGCCGTCATTTCACTTTCGAATCGAAAAGGAAAGTTGAAAAAGATCAATTTAAAGGATATGGTACTCGATATCATGTTTCTGGATTCAACTCGTCTGCAGATGACGCTTTTGTCGGTGCCTGGAAAAACCGTGCGACCCGCGCTGATCCTGCGTCATATTTTCAGCTTTGCTGAAGATCACATCAAACAGGCCAAGGTTGTTAAGCAAAACGGAGTTTTGTAAGAATGTACAAACAACTCATCATCAACGTAACCGAACATGAAACCCGGGTAGCCCTGGTGGATGATGGTAACATTGCAGAGCTTTATGTCGATCGCGGGGATGACTCCGATATTGCCGGAAATATTTACAAGGGCCGGGTGTTGCGTGTATTGCCCGGGATGCAGGCGGCCTTTGTGAATATCGGGTTAAATCAGGCGGCTTTCATCTACGTGGACGATGTGTTCCATGACGGCTATAAGGAATATGAGCGGCTATTTAATGTCGAATCTGAAATGGACGAAGACAGTTCGGAGGATAAACCAAGCCCGGAATTTTCGAAAAAGCGTGATTTTAGTATTGAAGAAATTATTCGGGAGGGACAGGAGATTCTGGTTCAAGCTGCGAAATCGCCCATGGGAACCAAAGGAGCTCGCATCTCTTCATATATATCTCTTCCCGGTCGCTTTCTGGTTTTAATGCCCACTTCCGATCATATCGGCGTCTCCCGGCGCATCGAAGATGAAGCCGAACGGGAACGCTTAAAAGGAATGGTACAGAAGCTGAGAACTGAGGATTTCGGGTATATTGTGAGAACCGCTGCTGAAGGCGAACAGGAAGAAAAGCTGGCCTACGAAATGGGGTTTTTAAACAATCTATGGGAAAATATTCAGAAAAAATTTGAAATTGCCCGGGCGCCTTCCCTTTTGCATGCTGAGCTTTCCATCAGTCTGCGAGCGGTGCGTGATCTTCTGATTCAGGAAGTAGAAAAGCTGGTCATAGATTCTAAACCAACCTACCACACGGTTTTATCCTTTCTGAACAATTATATGCCCGGCTTAAAGGACCATGTTGTGTTGTATGAGGGCTCGGAGCCGATTTTTGATGCTTATAATCTGGAGGGAGATATTTCCCGAGCCTTGAAAAGGAAAGTGTGGCTGAAGTCAGGCAGCTATATTTTGATAGAACATACGGAGGCACTGGTTGCCATTGATGTCAATACAGGTCGCTATGTCGGGAAACACAACCTGGAAGAGACGATATTAAAAACCAATCTGGAGGCGGTTAAAGAAATTGCATACCAAATCAGACTCAGGGACCTGGGGGGCATTATTATTATTGATTTCATTGACATGGAAAGAAAATCCAATCAGGAAAAAGTCTTTAATGCCCTGAAGGAAGCTCTGAAAAAGGACAAGAGCAAAACCCACGTTCTTCCCATATCTGAAATGGGTTTAATTCAGATGACCCGCAAACGCACCCGGGAGCCTCTGACCCGGATCCTTTGTGAGCCTTGCTTTTATTGTGATGGCGAGGGTTATCTGATTTCCAGACAGTCCATTTGTTATAATATTTACCGTGAAATTTTGCGCGATGCTCATGATATGGCTAGCACGCGGCTGACGCTCAGGGTCAATCCGCGAATTGCCGAACTTTTTTTGGGCGAAGAAGATTTACTCATTTCCAAACTCGAACGGGACATCGGTAAACAGATTGTAATTTATCCCAATCCCGAGTTTCACATGGAACAATTTGATATCTTTGAAGTTCACAGCCCCTAAACGTTGTATTACTTCCATTTTGTATCAATCTCGGATATTTACTATTGACAGAAAAATTTTCTTGTGCTTTATTAATTCGATTTAGGGTATCAGCTGCAAAGCCACCAGCGTGCCGTGGGCAAAAAAATTCGCGCAAGCAGATAAAGATAAGGGATATTAAAAATGAAAAGAACATTTCAGCCCAGCAGAATTAAACGGGCCCGAAATCATGGTTTTCTTAAACGAATGTCTACCAAACAAGGTAGAAGAATCATTAACCGCAGGAGAGCCAAAGGCCGTATCCGGCTGTCAGCTTAGACTTGCAATTCGCAATGACAGTGACATATTTATTCCCAGATTCCGCGGTTTCCAATTGTTACCGCATGGGACTTATTCAAATTAAATGAAGAAGCTTGTCCGTTGCAATATTCCTTCACAAAGGCCGACAGAATTTTAAAGCGCCATGAGTTTATTGCACTGGCAAAATCCGGCCGTAGGATACAAAATGAATATTTTATTGCTGTTTTTTCCCCCGGCCGGCACGGCCGCTCACGATTGGGCGTTACCGTCACCAAAAAGGTCGGACGAGCTGTCAAAAGAAACAAAATCAAGCGTCTTGTACGGGAATTTTTTCGATTAAACCGGCAGTTTCTATCGGGTGAATGGGACATCAACATTATCGCTAAAAATCAAATCGCAGACATTACGTCTGAAAAGGCTTGCCGATCATTGCAAAATATTTTTAACCGGATATCGCGATATGATGATCCTCAATAAATTTTTCCAGACCGTTTTAGTGATCTTAATCAGGGCATACCAATATACGCTATCACCGCTTCTGGGACCTTCATGCCGTTTTTATCCGAGTTGCTCGGAGTATGCCCGGCAGGCCATCAAGCGACATGGCCTCTTAAGCGGTCTGCTTTTGGCTGTTAAAAGGATTTTTCGATGCCACCCATTTCATCCCGGAGGTGTTGATCCGGTACCCTAGCAGGGAACGGCAAGGAAGATCGCACAGCCATTTTTTAAATAATACCAATAAAAACAGCTGTTTATAGGGAATTGATCTCAATAAGTGAGTCCCAGATATTTCGGTTCTTGACAGCCCTCCTAGTGAGCCCCAGGGTCAGTCCACAGACAGCATGCCCCGTTTAATCGAATAAAAATTGGATTCAGTAGAAGACGTTTGACGACATCATATCGACTATCAGTAGTTGATGTTGAAGAATCGGTTGTAAAGGGCTACCATCCGAAAACCGCTAAATTTAGCATCTTAATTGTGAATTTTTAGGAGAAGACAATGGAACAAGCGCGTTTGTTAATTGCTATTGTCCTGTCTGCGCTGATCTTTTTGCTGTGGCAGCTGTTTTTTGTCGACAAAGACGCCATCCAGCAATCTGCCAAAAAGACCGAGCAGCCACCGGTAAAAGAGGAACAGGTCAAGGAATCGAAGCCATATCCGAAAGAGCAGGAAATGGCCGCAGCTGACAAGACCCCCGACTCCGACACAGAAATTTCAGCGCCCGTCCGAATTCCTCGGAACATCACGGTGGACACACCTTTTTACCAGGTTCAGCTGTCTGAGGAGGGAGGGGGGCTCACCAGTTTTATACTGAAGAAATACAGGGAAAAAGTTGCAAAAGATTCCCCCTTACAAGAGCTTATTCCCCAGAAAGATTCAATTGAAACCGTTTTGCTCGGGTTTGCCGGAAAAAGCCTGTCTGGGCTGGACAACGCCGTTTTTTCGGCAAGCCTGAATGCCGATACCGTCAACATATTGGATGCCGCACAGGAGATTACGTTTGCATGGAAATCCGACGACGGCGTTGTGGTGGAAAAAACCTATAAATTTTCGCCGGACTCCTATTTGATCGGACTCGATGTCACCCTCAAAAACGGGTCAGATCGAAGCATTCAAGACAAGTTGTTTGTCGCACTAAACAGCCCGGCGCCTACGGACAAGCGGATGTACGGGTTTGAAGGTCCCAGTGCCTTGATTAATGAAAAGCTTGAAGAGATAAAAATCAAAGATATTACAGAAAAAAATACCTACACGGGGAAGGTGACATGGATTGCCGTGCAGGACCGGTACTTTATGATGAGCGTCATTCCCGATCAGGTTGAAGCAGAAGCCAGCATGCGCCTTTTTTTAAAAGAAGACAACCTGTTAGAGGCTCAATATTTGAACCCTGCCGGAGATATCCGTCCCGGCACTCAGCACACCTACCAGTACTCGCTTTTCTTCGGCCCTAAAAGCATGAAAATCCTCAAGAAAGCGGGGCATGATCTTGGCAAGGCTTTAAATTTTGGATGGTTTACGGTGCTTGCCAAACCCTGTGTCTGGCTGATGAACCGGCTTTACAGTGTCATACCCAATTACGGCATTGCCATCATCATTTTAACGCTTTTAATCAAAATTGTTTTGTGGCCCCTGGGATCTAAAAGCTATAAATCCATGAGCGAAATGAAAAAGATCCAGCCGTTGATGAAAGATATCAGGGAGAAATACAAAAACGACAAGAAAAAAATGAATGAAGAGGTCATGGGCCTTTACAGAACGTATAAAATCAATCCTCTGGGTGGCTGCCTTCCCATGGTGGTCCAGCTGCCCGTATTTTTTGCGTTGTATCGTATGCTCTATCAGTCGATTGAGCTGCGACATGCGCCTTTTTTCCTGTGGATTGATGATCTGTCCGCACCGGACCGTCTGTTTCATTTCAGTTTTTCTATACCATTCATGGAGCCGCCATACGGTATTCCCGTGCTGACAATCATCATGGGGGCCACCATGCTGCTGCAACAAAAAATGTCTCCTCCCATGGGGGACCCGACCCAGGCGAAAATGATGATGTTTATGCCGCTTATATTTACATTTATTTTTATCAACTTTTCCTCCGGGTTGGTGCTGTACTGGCTGGTAAACAACATTCTTTCAATCTCACAACAATATTATATTCAGAAAAAATTTGCCTAATAGCGGAGGTTCTAACCGATGTCTTCGTTGGAATTTTTAGCAAAAAATGTAGATAAAGCCATTGAGAAAGCATGTGATGAACTCAATTTGACGCCGGACAAAATCAGATATGATATCCTGTCCCACGGCTCCAGCGGTATTTTCGGTTTGGCAGGTATCAAAAAGGCAAAAATTCGGGTCCATTTACCTGAAAAACCCAAAGTACCCGCTTCGGAAGTTGAATTCCCAACCCCAAACTCGGGACCGAAACACGAGATTTCCAGTGAGAAAATATTATCACCAGAGCATTTGTTTAAGGACAACGATGCCGACGATCCGCACCCAATTACATTTGAGGAAAATCCTTTAGATCTTGGTCGATCCGTTTTGCAGCGCATCGTTGACTCGATTACGTCTGATGCGGAAATATCAGCTGAAGAGAATTCCGGGTGGCTTTTTTTTAATATTAATGGCGGCAATGCCGGCATTCTTATCGGCAAGAAAGGGCACACCCTTGATGCTATTCAGTCACTGGTAGAAAAAATCGTTAACAAGCACAATCCTCACAATGGTAGAATTCGGGTTCAAGTAGATGTCGAGGGCTATCTGGAAACTAGAAAAGCCAATCTGGAAAAGCTTGCCGAACGTCTGGCTGACAAATCCAAACGAATCCGCAAGCCCATCTCCCTGGGCCAAATGAGTGCCTATGACCGCAGAATTGTTCACCTGGCTTTAAAAAATGATCCGGATATTCGCACGAAAAGCAGAGGCGAGGGCTATATGCGGAAATTGGTCATTTTCCCCCAAAAAAATAGCAAGCAAAGGCAGAATTTGCGATCGCAATAAAAATGGACAATTCCACTATAGCGGCAATTGCCACACCCGGCGGCCGGGGTGGAATCGGAATCATTAAACTATCCGGACCCCGGGCTGTTTCGATTGCTACAACGATATTTTTTCCTACTAATTCTAAACTCAAAGCCGCCCCCGGCAAAACACCGTGCCCACAGGATAATTCCCGGGGTGGTTTTCAATCACACCGGCTATATCTGGGCCACATCATCGATCCTGAGAATCGACAGGTAGTGGATGAGGTGCTGCTTAGTGTTATGAAAGCACCCCGGTCCTACACCAAAGAGGATGTCGTTGAGATAAACGCCCACGGCGGCCAGATCGCTGTAAATGCGATTCTTGAACTGGTTTTAAGGCTGGGTGGGAGAATTGCCGAACCCGGTGAGTTTACCAAAAGGGCCTTTCTTAACGGACGAATCGATCTTACCCAGGCCGAAGCGGTCATTGATGTCATTAACGCCCGCACGGATAAATCGCTGCAAGCAGCCGCGGCCCAGATCAAGGGGCAATTAAAAAGAGGCGTGGAACAAATCCGGGAATTTTTGATAGAGTTTTTAACCCGGGTTGAAGCCGGCATAGATTTTCCGGATGATGTAGCAGATATCGTGGATTCGAAGGCCGACGCCAAGGAGATAAAAGCGTGTGTTATTCAACCGCTGAAACGTTTGATTCAGCACCATCTGGACGGCAATATTTTGCGCGAAGGGCTGAAAGTGGCCGTGGTCGGCCGACCGAATGTGGGGAAATCGAGCTTATTAAACAGGTTGCTTCAAAAGGATCGGGCAATCGTAACCGCAGTGCCCGGCACAACCCGGGATACGATTGAAGAAACGCTGAATATAAAGGGATTTCCAATCATTCTTGCCGATACGGCCGGACTTCATGATACCAATGATCCCATAGAAACCCTCGGCATTGAAAAAACCATTGAAAACGTCGAGGGCGCCGATATGGTCGTATTCATGATTGAAGCCCACCGTCCCCTTACCATAGAGGATCATAAGATATTTAACAAGGTGCAATCCAAGCCGTTTATCATCGCGATTAACAAAATCGATTTGGTGGATGGGGAAAGTTCTGTCGTGCTTCCGGATTCCTGGATGGGAAAAGAGCGTGTCGAAATTTCGGCCTTGTATGACAGAGGATTAGAGCATCTAAGGGAGAAGATGATCCTCACCGGTTTCGGTAAGGACCCGATTGATATCGAAACTGCTATCGTGCCCAACCTCAGGCAAAAACTGCTTATGGAGGACAGTCTCAGAGCATCTGAGATCACCAACCGCGAACTTGAAAACGGCACCCCCTTGGAGCTGATTGCAATTCATATTCATGAAGCGATTGATTCCCTGGGGCAAATTCTCGGGACCAATGTCAAAGTGGACGTTCTGGATCAAATATTCAGCCGTTTTTGCATAGGGAAATAAGTTCATGTTTCACGTGAAACATTTACATGGGTTAAGCGGTTCAGGGTTCAACGTTCCGGGTTGAAAAAAAACAGACAGCTCGTATCAAGGGGATCGTGTCTTCACCCGGTCATAACTCGGTTTCACTTAATGGGGTATAGAAGGGTATGCAGGATTGTTATTGAAATTGTCAGCAGTATCCAGCGGTTGTACCCTTTGAACTTTGAACCCTAAACCTGGAACCGATCAGTTTGTTTTTATTATTAAACTGGCAATTAAATAGACCATCTGATATCCATCATTCCGTCATTCCCGCGAAGGCGGGAATCCAGTAATCGCAAGGCTTTTTCTGGATTCCGGCTCTCCGCTCCGCTGCGGCCGGAATGGCGAGTTTAGTTGCCAGGTTAATAACATCACCATTAACAGCAAAAAGGAGTCTGTCACAGCTATGAGTGTAGATCTTACATCATATTTTGAAAAATACGAAGCGCTGGTGGCGCAAGCCGACAGTGCATTTGATCGGGTGAAAAAGGCCCATGCCGATTATGTGAAATGCGAAGCAAAATGTGCGGATTGCTGTTTTGCCCTGTTCGACCTGACGTTGATCGAGGCACTCTATATTCATCATAAGTTTAATGAAAAATACCAGGGTTCAGAAAAAGCTGAACTCCTCGAGAAATCCAACCGCGCAGATCGCCGAATTTATAAAATCAAACGCAAGGCATATAACGATCTGCAGGCTGGTAAAAATGAAGGTGAAATTCTTGCTGCTATGGCGCTTGAACGTGTTCGCTGTCCGCTTTTGAATGAAAAAGAGCTTTGTGATCTCTATGAATACCGTCCTCTCACCTGTCGCTTTTACGGCGTTCCGACTGCCATCGGTGGTGCCGGACACACCTGTGGTAAGTCCGGGTTCCAACAGGGGGAGAAATATCCGACAGTCAACCTGGATGCTGTTCACAGCCAGTTGCAGCAGATATCTGCGGAACTGCTGCGGGATATCCAATCAAAGAATATTAAACTGGCAGACTTGCTCGTTCCGTTATCTTCGGCAGTTATAATGGATTTTGATGACGTATTTTTAGGAATTGCCGAAGAGCCGGTGGAAGAAACATCCCGCAAGCGCCGTTCGAGGAAAAAGAAATGAGTGAATTTTCTCCTGAAGAATCGGAAAGCAGAAAAAAGGCAGTGTTTGACAGCATGTCGCCGCGACGTCAGAAGCACATTCTTAAAAAAGGCTATGATAAATGGGACCCTTTTGAGGAGCCCAAAGATCCTATCGATATTCGAAAAGATAAAACCAAACGAACCACACAGATGCTCGTGAGAGAATTTTTACAATCGTGCGGTTCTGAAGAGTACAGCAATGCTTATGGCCGAGGGGTCCTTGAAATGGCCCTGGGAATAGTCAATGATGATGAACGGTTTATCGGCATGTATGACTTTGCCCGGTGGCACCAGGAGCTGCTAAGAAAAGAAGGGCATCAATGAAAGGTTGCGGATTTCGGAATTAAGATTGCGAGTCACTTAAATAATTATCCGGATTTTCAACGAAATTTATTTATTTACCGCAAAGGCGCAAAGAACGCAAAGAACGCAAAGGTTTAATTTTTGTTTTCAGGTGAGAGGCCGGAAAACAAAAAGAGCCGGCTTTATAAAGTAAATCTCTTTGCCAGGGGCAACTATATTTGTAACTTTAGAATTCATCGAAGTAGAATAGCTGTCATCTCATTAGTCTTCGATGAATGTCCCTAACGTTAATTCCTGGTACTCGCTTGATGTTTCCTGATAAGTCTCCAGCATTTTTTCCAAGGTTTTTCTTGTATCATTTTCTTTCCAATTAATCCAACTTTCCATGTCCTGCCAGCTTCCGATAACCACCAGCGTTCGTGGGTCTTCGCTCGATGTCAACGTTTCGCCGGAAATATACCCGGGTTGTTGAAGGGCCCCGGAGCGCAATTCCCTGAGCAAAGCTATAATTTCTCGTTGTTTACCCTTAATGAATTTTCGCTTGATAATGATTTTTGCCTGCATGGCCGCCTCCTCTATGTACATAGACATTAGATGAAAAAACTCCATAAAATACCGGCGCAAATGGCCGAGCCGATAACCCCCGATGAGTTGCATGCCATTCCGTGCATCAGCAAAAAGTTTGTCGGGTCCTCTTTTAAACCCGTCAAATGAACTTCCCGGGCGGAGCCGGGTACTGCTGAGACGCCGGCAGCTCCCAGCAGAGGATTTATTTTCTCTTTCAGAAATAGATTCATGATTTTGCCAAAAATGACACCGGATGCGGTGGCAATCGAAAATGCGACGGAACCTAGAAAGAAGATACCCAAAGCTTTGGGGGTCAGGAACACATCGCCCTGGGTGCTGCAACCCACCGTGAAACCAAGAAAAATTGTAGCCGTATCGATGATGGCCGATTGGGCCGTGTTGGCCAGGCGATTCACCACACCGCTTTCCTTTAAAAAGTTTCCTAAAAATAGCATACCCAGCAACGGCAGTGCGGTCGGGGCCAGAAAGCAGCACAGCAGGACCGCCACCACCGGGAATATGATGAGTTCCTTTCTGGATACTTCCCGACCAGGCGGCATTCTAATAAGGCGTTCCTGCCGGGTGGTCAACAGTCTCATAATCGGCGGCTGAATAACCGGAATCAGCGCCATGTATGAATAGGCCGCAATGGCAATGGGCCCGATGAGGTGCGGCGCAAGTTTTGCGGTTAAGAAAATAGATGTCGGCCCGTCGGCGCCGCCGATAATTGCAATTGAGGCGGCTTCTTTGGGAAGAAATCCAAAAAACAATGCCCCCAACAGGGTAAAATAGATGCCCATCTGGGCCGCAGCGCCCAAAAGCATTAATTTCGGTTGGGCCAGTAATGATGAAAAATCGGTCATGGCTCCCAGACCCAGAAAGACGATGGAAGGATAGACGCCGGTGGTCACGCCAAAATACAGATAATGCAAAACGCTGTTGGGTTCATAGATACCGATCCCAAAGCCTTTGAAAAAGGGAACATTTCCGACTAAAATGCCGAAGCCGATGGGAACCAGCAATAGAGGTTCGTATTTTTTGGCTGTCCCAAGATAAAGGAATATACAGCCAACAAAGATCATGATGACATGGCGATAGTCCGCTAAGAAATACCCGGTGTTTGATAGAAACTGGTAGAATAGATCGAACATGGTTTAACCCTTAGTTTGCTTTTTGTTTATCCCAGGTGAACGTGCCATCCCCTTGAGGGACCAATACGCCGGCTTCCTGCAAATACTTTATCGACAGATGAGGATGGGCAAGATCCATTTTATTAGATATTTCAAATAGTTGTATAAGATTGAAGGGCTGTTTGAGCTGCTCAACCAAAGGCCGGTAAATGCTGGCAAGCTCCTTTACGGTCGGAAGATGGTGTTGTCTGGAAACGGGCGCTTTAATTGGTTTCGGTTCCTCGATTTGAGCCTGTTTTTTGTATCGATTAAGAAACTCATCCCTTTGTTCCCATAAATCAAGAATTTTGTGGACTTGAGAAATAACAAAGGACAATACTACCAAGCCCAGAAACACGATGGAAGCGCCAACCACCGCCATGGCCCATCCGTTATTGGCCGTTATGTTTTCAAAACCAAACAATGTGTGCCTCCTTGGTACAAAATTGAACGCAAGTTAGGGGGGCTTCGCCCCGATTGGAATATTGGAATCACTCCATGTGGCTTATCAAAAGAATAGCTGCAAAAAGTACCATAATTCTCTCCGAGGCGTAGGCTCTATGAGGCGTGGGCTCGACGAGCCGGAGGCCAATAAATTGTAGAAATTTCGATACATTTAATTATCTGCTCACGACGACTGCTGAATAGAAAAAAATACACCTAAAGCAGCTGATCACAAATTATCAAAAGAATTTATCCATCATAGTATATGGTAAAAGTCAACAAGAAATGTTTTTTTAAATGATCTTTCTTCTTTCTTGACCCGAGGCCGTCATTTATTTATATAAGGTTGTATCAACAAGTGAGAAGTATTATTTCCTATGTATTAAGGTCATTTTATCAGAAATATAAGGAGGGACTCATATGACTAAAAAACTTTTTTGGGGAATGGCAATCATTTGTTTTCTCATTACTGTTGTATTCGCTCCATCAGGACCTGCCTTCGCGGAGGAAAAACCACTGATATTCGGTTTATTGATGGTTGGCCCCTACAATGATCATGGTTGGAGTCAGGCGCACTTTGAAGGTGGCAAATATATTGAAGAAAAAGTACCCGGTACCAAAATGATTTATATCGATAAAGTGAATCCGGCCGATCGACCCGGCGTGACCATTCCACAATTGGTTGACGACATGATTGAAAAGGGGGCCAAGCTGATTATTGCCAACTCCGATGATATGAAAGACGGTACCCGTGAAGCAGCACTGATGCATCCGGATGTGCATTTCATTCATATTTCCGGCGACGATGTGCTCACCGGCAAGGCTTCTAAAAATCTCAGCAACCTGATGGGCCGCATGGAATACGGTAAAATGATGGCGGGATTCGTTGC
>Ga0316194_10001487_pt1 | contig 16169 bp, 14 predicted proteins | sample CroRivsedime1_MG_FD_204936 | JGI IMG/M metagenome (GOLD analysis project Ga0316194, IMG submission 204936) | Coastal sediment microbial communities from Maine, United States - Cross River sediment 1 | ecosystem: Environmental > Aquatic > Marine > Coastal > Sediment | place: USA: Maine...
AGGGGTAGTGGCCAGCGGTAGGCACGCGCCACGTGGCCTGAGATCGACTTCGGATCACCCTGAACCCGTCCAAGGATGTTGAGCGGGAAGCCCGCCAGCCGAAATGCGATGTCACTCACAACCGGCGTTCGAGCGAACTTGTGGAAAGAGGTCCCCAGTGGCCGCTTTGGCACGAGGATCGAGGTGTTGGCCAAGACGACGCCGCTTACCTCGGGACATGCCATGCCCATGGCGACAACCAAGGGCCCTCCCCAGTCCTGGCCGGCCAGAATGGCTCCTTTGGCCAGTTGCAGGTTCTCGGCCCATTCGCGCATCGCCTGTAGATGGCGGTCCAGTGTATGGTCCGACACTTTCGACAACGAGCCCGACAGTCCGAAGCCGAGCAGGTCGGGGGCCAGACAGCGAAAGCGCTCGGGATCCAGTCGGGCAATCACCTTCCGCCAGAGGAAGCACCAGGTCGGGTTGCCATGCTGCAGAATCACCGGCCGCGCGTCGGGGTTCCCATGATCGATGAAATGGATGACCTTCCCCCGATCCGGGCCCGACTCGAGCTGATAGGCCCGACGGTTCCAAGGGATGTCCTGGGTTAGAAAGGCTGGCAGGTCAGGAGACTGGATTGATGGCATGGAAAGGACTCCCAGCGCTGTCAGGAGTTGGCCGCTACACGATGAAAGCCTACACCCGGGAAGGGCCTAATGCACTTCCCTACGGGCTGGAGACGAGGAGGAAGGGGTAGCGCACGCTTCCTAGCTCGCCTTCACCGACCAGCCAGCGACCAGCGATTCGACCGCTGAAAGCGATGACCTCTTCTCCTACCGGCACTTCGAAGGTAATCCGGGGCATCTCAGTTTTCAGGTTACGGACCTCCCCAGCTTCCAGCCCGAAGGCTGGGATGGTGACAGCTGCCAGAAGTGAGCTCCCCGACCTTTCGATGGACAGGACCGAATCGCGGCCATAGCTTGCCGGCGGAAGATTCCCTTTCCAGACCCCTACCAGTCTTGGGCTCGCTTCAGAAGGAGACACGATCTCGAGAATGGCCTCCATGGCGGGATCGCGCCCATCGAGTTCGGCTCGCCTCGAGGGTGGAGCCTCGATGTGGGGTGCGATCCAGGGTCGGTCGTCGGTCGGGCTCCACTGCCAGTAGAGGCTGGAGATCCGCAGGGTAAGGTTTGTATTGGGGAGCTGTACCCTACGGGAGTCGCCGAAGTGATTGGGCTTGGAGCCGGTCGGTTCACCGACAAACAGGGTCTGAGTGTGCTTCTCTAATTGCAGTGAGAAGTTCATGGCGGCGGAGAAAGTCGTTCTCCCGATAAGGGTGAAGAGCTGACCCCCTCGATCGAGCTCACTTCGTAGCACGGCATGCAACAACGGCAGAGCCAGAGATTGATTGCCGCCGCGGTTGTTTCGCAGATCGATGACCAGGGCTTCGACCGGGTGTTCCTCCACGAACGCCAACAGTCGCTCGGAGAACTGTCGGATTGTCTCCTCCGGTGCGTCGTAGACCGTGTTGAACTGTAGGTAGACGATCCGATCTTCTTTCAGATAGTCGAACCAGAAGTTCCTTTCGTCCTGGGCTCCAGACAGGGGCTCGGGCTCTCGAGTGACGTCTGCGAGTACCCCCCACACCACCTCCTGCCCTTGCGGCATCGGTGCAATCTCAATGGTGACGGTCGATCCCAGGATCGTCTCCACGGCGAAGCTGGCATTTTCACGCTCCTGGACTACACCGCGGGCGTGAAGGATCTCGGGCAGTACGAGATGCATCGGCAGGTGGTGCAGGACCTGCATCGAGTTGTCGTGGCGTATCGTGGGCTCGACCGCCGCGACGACCTCCTCGATCGGATGCCCATCGACCGCCAGGAGCCGGCCACCGACGAGGTGACGGAAGGGCTCCGATGCCCGCCGAATCCACACACCTTCATCGTCGATGGCCAGCCGAATTGGATACTGATGGAACTGAAGCTCTGGCAAAGCCGGCGGCGGTGTCTCGCTGTGCCCCTGCATGAAGTCGACGCCGGGAGCCAGGGGTAGCGTCAGTCGCGTGTGGCCATCGCCGATCAGCGCCACGATTCGTGCCAGGTCGACCACCACCTCGTGGTGTTCGAGCTCGGGCAGACGCTCGACCAGCTGATCGATTTCTTGACGGAGCTCCTCTCGACTCAGAGAGTGAAACGCATCTGGGTGGCGCTCATCTAGTTGCTCGGCAGCGAAGACGAGGTCTTCGGACCATTGCTCCACCCATTCGGGCGGCATTGCGGCGCGAGCCATCGAAGTTCCGTGGCAGCTAGCCAGAAAGAGCAATCCAGCAGTGAATTCGACTCGATATCGGGAGAAACCTGGGGACAAGAAAGACCTCCTTGGCAGCCCTGTGCCGCCGTCCTGAGAATCGGGGTACCTGGGTAGTAAGACGAGAGCTTGGGGCCGGGAGTTTCAGTCGTCGGCCCGAGCTGCAGCGCTGGGGTCCGGTTAGCCGTCCAAACTCCCAGGGGATTGGGGGTATCCTTGGGCTATCGAAGGAGGGCCCGCCATGGACATCCGCCGCAGGATCGCCTTAGACCATCTGTCGGTCGTCTGCCTTGTCATTCTGATCGCAGCGAGCTTCTCACTCCCTAGCGCGTCGGCCGAGAGCTCGGATGTGGAGATCACCTGGGGTGTCGAGATCCCGGTGCGAGACGGTGTGCGACTCAACGCCACGGTCTACGAGCCGCTCGAGATGGAGGAGCCGCTGCCCGTGGTGTTTACCCTGACGCCCTACACATCGGACACCTACCATGAGCGTGGGTGGTATTTCGCCCAGCACGGGTACGTCTTCGTGCTGGTGGACGTGAGGGGACGCGGTAATTCCGAGGGCCAGTTCGACCCGTTTGCCCAGGAAGCCGAAGACGGCTACGACGTGGTGGAGTGGCTTGCCCAGCAACCCTGGTCGAATGGCAAGGTGGGGATGTGGGGTGGCTCCTACGCGGGCTACGATCAGTGGGCTGTCGCCAAAGAATTTCCTCCGCATCTGACCACGATCGTGCCGGCCGCTGCCGCCTTTGCCGGTATCGATTTCCCGTTCTGGAAGAACATTCCCTATCCCTACGAGATCCAATGGCAGACTTTGACGAGCGGCGTGGTTGCCCAGTGGAATCTCTTTGGTGAGGAGGACTACTGGAAGCAGGTCTACAGCCGGTACTACGAGGAGCACCTGCCATTTGCCGAGCTGCCCAAGCTCGCCGGCAATCTGACGACGAAGTTCTCCGAATGGATGGCGCACCCCTTTCCAGATGCCTATTGGGACGCGATGAATCCCACCGACGAGGATTTCGCCGCCTTCGACATCCCGATCCTCACGATCACAGGGCACTATGACGGCGACCAGCCCGGCGCCATGGAGTACTACAAGCGGCATATGCGGTTCGGCTCAAAGGAGGGTAGGGGCCGGCACTATCTAATTGTCGGACCCTGGAACCACTCCGGGACTCGCACTCCGCAGGCCGAGGTGGGAGGGCTCACGTTCGGCGATGCCAGCCTGTTGGATCTCAACGACCTGCATCGCCAGTGGTACGACTGGACGATGAAGGAGGGAGACAAGCCCGAGTTCCTGAAAGAGCGAATTGCGTACTTCGTGGTCGGGGCCAACGAATGGAAATACGCCGATTCGCTCGAGTCGATCGCGACTGAGAGCAAGAAGCTCTATCCGGCCTCGTCCGGCGGCCGGGCCAACGACGCGTTCCATTCAGGAGCCCTGATTTCAGAGTCACCCGCAGCGGGAGCGGAACCTGACAGCTATAGGTACGATCCACTCGACACCCTACCCGGCGCGCTCGAATTGAGTGCCGATACGGCTTCACTCACAGACCAACGGTTCGCACTCCACCTCTACGGCAACGGTCTCGTCTACCACAGCGAGCCGTTCGAGGAAGACACGGAGATCAGTGGCTACCTCGAGTTCGAAGCATGGCTCTCCACCGACGTACCCGACACCGACTTCCAGGTAGACGTGTACGAGATCTTGCTGGACGGATCCAGCGTGCGGCTGACGCAAGACCTGATGAGAGCTCGCTTCCGGGATTCGCTGCGGGAGCCGAAGCTGGTCACGCCGGGCGAGATCAACCGCTACGTCTTCGACGGCTTCTACTTCTTCTCGAGGAAGATCGCCCAGGGCAGCCGATTGCGGCTGGTCTTCAAGTCGCCCAACTCGCTGTTCTTGCAGAAGAACTACAACAGCGGTGGCGTCGTCTCCGAAGAATCGGGGGCCGACGCGCGAACAGCGCACGTCACGCTCTACCACGATGCCGCGCACCCGAGTTTCCTGGAGTTGCCGATGATTCGGTGAGCTGGCGGGTTGCCGTTAAAATTTACCAACCTGGCCATGCGACGAATACTCCTCTCTGCCGTCCTTCTATCGACCCTTCATGTCGGATGCCAAGACGCTCAGGCACCAGTGTCGGTAGGGACCTTGGAGCGCCACCGCATCGAGCTGCGCGCCGAAAGGCAGGAACCGATCCTTTGCCTGGCTGTCACAGAAGGTGACAAGGTGGAGGCTGGTGATGTGGTCGTCGAGCTCGATCGGCGACGGATCGCGGCACAGCTCGACCAGGCCATCGCATCTCGTGATCTCTCCGCGGCACGGCTGGCAGAAGTCATACGGGGTGCGCGGCCAGAGGAGATCGAGCAAGGCCGGGCCCAGTTGGCGGAGGCCGAGGCGGTTCTGGTCGAACTGGAGCCCGAGCTGGCGCGCATCCAGAATCTGGTGAGAGAAGGGATCGAGACCCAATCAGCGCTCGATAGCGCGGAGGCAGCTTTCTCCGCCGGCGAGGCCCGCCGCAACGCCGCCAAGGCGGCGCTCGAAAGGCTCCTCAACGGAGCCACCGTCGAAGAGCTCGATCAGGCCCGGGCCGATGCGGCGCGCTCAGAGGCTGAGATGACGGGACTGGAGGTCGATGTCGAGCGCATGACCGTGAGGGCGCCGAGGGCCGGCACCATCGATGCCCTGCCGTTCAAGGCCGGTGACGAGCCCGTGGTGGGAGCGGCAGTCGCTGTGCTTCTTGCGGACGACGCACCCTTTGCTCGGGTCTACATTCCAGCGGAGCTCCGGCCGGGGGTGGTGCCTGGCCAGTCGGCCTCGGTGTCGGTCGACGGCTTCCCAGCTCCCTTCGAGGGTCGCGTGCGAATGGTGTCGAGCGAGGCGGCCTTCACACCCTACTTCGCCCTGACCGAGCGAGATCGAACGCATTTCGCCTACCTTGCAGAAGTCGATCTCATCGAGGACGCCGCACGCGAGCTACCCACCGGCCTTCCTGTCGAGGTGAGCTTCTGAGTGACGTGGCCATTTCCACGACGGGTCTGACCCGCCGCTTCGGAAAGCTCGTCGCGGTCGACCACCTGGCTCTCGAAGTCCCTAAAGGGCGGATCTACGGCTTTCTCGGTCCCAACGGCTCTGGCAAGACGACGGCCATCCGGATGCTCTGCGGCCTTCTCGAGCCGTCCGAGGGCCATGCCACGGTTCTCGGTTGGCAGGTACCTGCTCAAGCAGAGAGTCTGCGGCAGCACATCGGTTACATGACGCAGAGGTTCTCGCTCTATCAGGACCTCACAGTGGACGAGAATCTGCGGTTTGTCGGTCGCGTGTATACGCTGTCAAGTCAGCAATTCAGGCAGCGTTTCGGTTACGTCCGCGAGCGCTACGACCTGACTTCCATTGGAGATCAACTGGCGGGAACCTTGAGTGGCGGTCAGAGGCAAAGGCTGGCACTGGCCGCGGCAACGCTCCACCAACCCGATCTTCTGCTTCTCGATGAGCCGACAAGTGCCGTGGATCCGGAGACCCGGCGCCATTTCTGGGACTCGCTATACGAGCTGGCCGCCGAGGGCGCGTCCATCCTCGTCTCGACACATTTCATGGACGAGGCCGAACGCTGCCATTTCCTGGCGATCCTGGACGAGGGAAGGAAGGTAGCCGACGGAGAACCCGAGAAGCTCAAAGCGAAGATCGGCTACTCGGTTGTCGAGATCGAGGTCAGCGATCCGGTGCAGGGTAGGTCCATTCTCGCAGGCGTCGATGCCGTGGCTACGATAGCGCAACTCGGTACCCGCCTTCGGGCACTGGTTGACCCGGCTGAGCCGCAACCGGTGGAATTGATCCGCCACCACCTGCGTAAGGCGAATCTGGGAGAGGACGCCCACTTGGTCGAGCCCAATCTCGAGGATGTCTTCATGGCGGTGACGCGATGAGGCAGTTTGTGGCCCGCACCCGAGCCATCGCCGCCAAGGAGGTGGTGCAGCTCCGGCGGGACCGGTTGACTCTCGGTATGGTCATTGGGATTCCGGCGCTTCAACTGCTCCTTTTCGGCTATGCGATCAATACGGATGTCCGCTATTTGAAGACCGCCGTGGCAGATCAGGCCGGCACCCGCATGTCGCGTGAGCTGGTGGCGGCAGTGGAGGCCTCTCAGGTGGCCGAAGTGGTCGCCACCGTGAATACGGCAAGCCAACTCGAAGACCTGCTTCGCCAGGGCCGGATCTCGATGGGGATCCTGATTCCCTACGACCTGGAGCGTCGGCTGGCGACTGCTGACCGTCCGGCGGCGCAGCTTCTCGTGGACGCGACAGACCCGATTCTGCTGGGGACAGCCCAGGGTCTTCTCGAGCTCGAACTGAGCGATTTCCTGCGTCAGCCGCCCAGCAACGAGTCGTCCGGACGCATTTTCGAGGTTCGTGCCTACTACAATCCAGAGCGACGCTCCGAGGTACAGATCGTGCCGGGGTTGATCGGAGTGATCCTGACTCTCACCATGTCACTGTTCACGGCCGTGGCGATTGTCCGGGAGCGGGAGAGGGGCACCCTCGAATTCCTCATCAACACTCCGGTCAAGCGCTCGGAGCTGATGATCGGCAAGATCATCCCCTATATCGTCATCGGTCTGGTTCAAGTCACCATCGTTCTGGGTCTCGGCTACTACCTGTTCCGGGTGCCGATTCGGGGATCGCTGGTCGATCTCTACCTCGCGGCGGCAATCTTCATCATGGCGACACTCACGCTTGGTCTCCTCATCTCGACGGTCGCACAATCGCAGTTCCAATCGATGCAGATGATCATGTTCTTCTTCCTCCCGTCGATTCTGTTGTCCGGTTTCATGTTTCCCTATGAGGGAATGCCCAGAGCCGCACAGGCTCTAGCCGAGCTTCTGCCGCTGACTCACTTCGTGAGGATGGTCCGGGGCATCATTCTGCGGGGTGCCACGATCATGGATGTGAGCCGGGAGATCTGGCCATTGGTCGCCTTCTTCTTGGCTACACTGACCGCTTCAATGCTCCGCTTTCGCAAGCGGCTGGACTGAGGCGCCTGGTAGCACCTTAGTGTGGTGCACTCGGGCTACGCGCCCTCTCGAAAGCTGCTCCGGAAGTTGGGTGAGCTCTAGGAGGTAAGGCCCGACGCAAGAGTCTCGGGTACTCGGAGAGCTGGTAGCGTCTCCGCGGAGGGCTCACTGCACACGAAGGAGTTTGTCATCGATGAGGCCCTCCCCCAGGCGACTTACGAGGTGAAGCTGGACGACAAGGGCAATCTGCACTGGACAGCAAACAGCAACGGGGAGCAGGAAATCTGGCGCAAGGACCCCGAGACCGGCTTCTGGAAGCGCTTCAACGTCTCGTTCATGCGAATCCTGCCGATCAAGGGCCAGCTGTAGACCCGCTCGCCCCACCGCTCGAGCGCAAGGTGATCACAGCTCCGGGTGAAGGCCTCTGATCCGTATCGGGAGAGCGTCGTTGAAGCTGCCAGCTTCACCTGGAAACTGACTTCCATAGTCTTCTTCTACGCAGGGCTGTCCTCGCGTCCTCGGCCACTGCTCGAAGCTCGAGAATCGCCCTGGCTGCATAGCTGCCTATTCGGTGAGAGCTCGCAGGGCCTCCAGTGTCTCCGCGGGATCGGGCCGCACAGTGTAGTCCGGGTCGGTGCGGGCGTAGCGAACGATTCCGTTACTGTCAATGATGTACCGCGCCGGCATGGGCAGGGTCCAGCTGTCGTCGCCGTTGTCGGCTTCGAGGTCGGTACCGAACTCCAAATACAGTTGCTTGAGGTCGTCCGGCAGCTGCCAGCGAAGCCCGTAGTTCGCCGCGACTTCGTTGCCTGGATCACGCAGAAAATCGAAGGCCAATCGATGCTTCTTCACCAGCTCCTCAGCCACCTTTGGGAGTACGGGCGAGACTGCGATCAGCTGTGCGCCAAGGGCCTCGAAGCCTCCATGAGCTTTGTTCAGAGCGTCCAGCTCCGCGTTGCAGTACGGTCACCATCGACCGCGGAAGAAGGTCAGGACGACGGGACCGCGTGAGTGAGCTTCGGAGAGACAGATCTCCCTTCCTGAGCTTCCCTTAAGTCGGAAGTCGGGTGCCTGCTGACCCTCGCGAACGGCGCGTTCCGCGATTCCCGTGTCTCTAAGGTCCCGCGTTGCCCCGTGCATCACCGCGAGAGCCGCGGCGGGGGCCTGAGCTTCGAATCCAGCCCTGATTCGGTCGAGTCGGTCTTGTAGCGTCACGCATTTCTCCTTCTTTGACAGATCGTCTGTTGCTGCAGCTCCTATCCTAGTCGACCTGGCGAGGGCCGGATAAACTGACCAGGTCCGCCGAGAAGTTGTGGACAAGGACGACATGAAGTTCCTGCTCGAGACTCCGACCCGATTCAAATGGACCCTGAGTCTGTACCCACCACTTTGGGGTACGGGCATCTGGGTCGAGCACGTCTCCGAGAACTTCCGTGAAGTCGTCGTGACCATGGCTTCTCGGTTCTACAACCGCAATGCGTTCGGGGCCCATTTCGGCGGCAGCCTGGCGGCCATGACGGATCCGTTTCCGACCCTGATGTTGATGAGGGTGTTGGGTCCCGATTACCGGATCATCGACTCCGAAACGCACATTCAGTTTCTGGCGCAGGCCCGGGGCAGAGTGAAGGCCCGCTTCTCGATTGGTGACGAGATGCTGGCCGAGATCCACGCCGCGACGGCGGGCGGTGACAAATACACTGCGGTCTTCCCTGTGGAGATCACTGACGAAGAGGGAGCGGTAGTGGCGAAGGTCGACAAAGGAATCTACATTCGCCTGCGGCGGGAGCTTCGGCCCGCGGTGACTGGGTAGGTCCGGTTCACCATCACCGCGCACCTGACAATGATCAGGGTCTGTTTTTGTATGATGGTCCTGTTGCTGAGAAGAAGGAGGCAATTCCATGGGTACCTGGAGACAGCTTTCGAAGATGGGGCTCCTGGCGGTGTGTTTGTCGGTGAGCCTGCTGCTGAGTTCGCCGGCAGGAGCCGCAGAGTTCAAGACCGGTAAGGAGGTCACGATCGCGAAGGATGAAGTCATCGACGACGACCTCTACATGACCGGCGAGACCATGACGGTCAAGGGCACAGTGAAGGGCGATGTCGTGGCTTCGGGCAAGATGGTGAGAATCGAGGGCGTCGTCGAAGGTGACGTCATGGCGGCGGGTCAGGCGGTAGTGATCGACGGCGAGGTGCGTGACGACGTGCGCATTGCCGGAATGACCCTCAAGCTGGGAGAGGGAGCCAGTGTGGGAGACGACCTGTTTACTGCAGGGTTCAGCTTCGAGAGTGCCGCGGGAAGTCGAGTAGGCGGGAAGACGATTGTCACCGGATATCAGGCTCTCATTGCAGGTGAGCACCAGGAGGATCTTCAGGCGGCGTTAGTCGGTCTGCGAATCGAAGGCAGAGTTGCGGGCGATGTCGACGCCGCGGTCGAGAGTGAAGCCGGTCCGGCCTGGTGGACCCAGTTCATGCAATCCCCGGTACCGCTGCCAGATGTCGGTCCCGGACTGACCCTGGGAACGGCTGCGCGTGTGGGTGGGGACCTCTCGTACAAGTCGATGAGTGCTGCGGAGATCGCCGACGGTGCTCGTGTGACCGGGGAGACCCGACATGATGTCAAGGAGACGACCGCGAAGCCTGAGGTCGGCATGGGTCAGAAGCTCGGCAGGACTCTCCGGTGGTTTGTGGCGCTGTTCCTGTTTGGAGCGATTCTGCTCTGGCTGGTGCCCGACAAGATGAACGGGGTCGCCAAAGCCGTCTTGGAGCGCCCGGTGGCGAGCCTCGGTTGGGGTGTTGTCACGCTAATCGGATTTCCGCTGGCCATGACGCTGGTCCTCGTGGTGACCCTCGTGTTGGCAATGATCTTTGGCTTCATGACCTTGGGCAAGTTGGTGGCTCTGGTCGTCATTCTAGGTTTGCTGATCGAGATTCTGCTGGTGACGAAACTGTGGATTGCCGTCAGCTTTTTGGCTCCGGTGGTCGTCTCCTTTGCGGGTGGGCGCTTTCTCATGGCGCGAGGAGGAGCCGTCGAGAAGAGCCGCTACCTGAGTTTGCTCGTGGGTTTGGCTTTGCTTGCGTTGTTCGGCCTGGTTCCATTCGTCGGAGCCCTTGTGTGCTGGCTGGTGGTGCTCATCGGCCTCGGAGCAGGCTCTTACTGGGCGGTTCGGTATCTCGCACGTCCTGGCACTGATTGACGGGCCTCCCAAAGCTCGTCTCTGACACGGACTGAACAGGGCTCACTCGACTGTACGGAGGGAGAATCATGAGCAGATGGCTCCTCATCGCCTTGCTGGGTCTTGGCCCCTCGGTTTCGGCCTACGCTCAGCGCGCTACGACCGTTGCTTCGACGACGACAACCGCCACGATCGGCTCTGCGGATGGGGTGCCCATCGCCTACACCTCGACCGGGACAGGAACGCCGGCAATCGTCTTCATCCATGGAGGCTACGCGGATCAGAGCTTCTGGAAAGAGCAGATCGAGCCCTTGTCCGATCGCTTCCAGGTAGTCACGCTTGATCTCGCCGGGCACGGCTCCTCGGGCAAGCGGCACCGTGAGTGGACTATGGACATGTATGGTGAGGACGTCCGCTCGGTGGTCAGGGCGCTCGACCTCGAGTCCGTGATTCTTGTCGGCAACTCGCTCGGCGGTCCCGTGGCCCTCGCCGCGGCCAAGAAGCTGCCGGCAATAGTCCGGGGAGTCATCGCCGTAGACACGTTTCAGGATGTCCAGAGAGAGTGGAAAGTGGAGGCGCGCCAGGCCTATGTTCAGGCCCTGACAGATGACTTCCCGGCGACGTGTGAGGTGATGGTGAAGCAGCTGCTTCTCGAGGGCACGGATCCGGATCTCTACTCGTGGGTCGAGGACAGGATGTGCGGGTTCGATCCGGAAGTCGCTCCGCGTGTCGTCGAGGGGTTCTTGGAATATGACCTGGCAGCGGAGTTCGCCGAGGCCGAGGTGCCGATCCGGGCGATCCTGGGTGAGACCATTCCCCTGAATCTCGAGGGCAACCGCGAGCTCAGACCCGGCTTCGATGCGGTCGTGATGGAGGGCTGCGGGCACTACCCGATGCTCGAGCGGCCAGAGGAGTTCAATCAACATCTCGTCGCGTATATCGAGGAGCTTGGGAGATGAAGAGAAGACCGGTTTCACCAGTGGCAGCCACCGTTCTCATGGTGATCTCTGTGCTGCCGCAGGCCTTTGGCTCGGCCTCGACAGCGGATGAGGCTCCAGTCCGGAAGAGTGCCGGCTGCAGTACTGCACACTTGGCCATTTCGACCTCGGCACCCCTATCAAGACGGGCTCAGAAATCCACCCGCGCCAGTGCGACCTGTACGACGAATTGCAGAAGGCGTGGCTTGGCGGCAACTAGCAGCCAGGCAGAGGCCTTGGATGAGATGCTTAGCCGAACGGGCGCCATCCACCTTTGAAGTGAGCCCCTTCACACGTAGAATCGTCGCTGTTCCAACATGACGATTCCAAGCGGGACCCATCTAGGCCCCTACGAGATACTAGCCCTGATTGGCGAGGGCGGGATGGGTGTGGTCTACCGAGCGAGGGACCCGCGGCTCGGTCGGGAGGTCGCGATCAAGGTACTGCAGGGCGGTGCGGTCGAAAATCCCGAGCGTCTGGCCCGATTCGAGCGCGAGGCCCAGGCCGCGTCGGCACTCAACCATCCGAACATTCTCACGATTCATGATGTCGGCTCGCAGGATGGCGGGCCCTACCTTGTTACAGAGCTGCTCGAAGGCGAGTCACTGCGCGAGTTGCTCGACCGCGGTCCGCTCGCGACAAACCGGGCGCTCGAGATTGCGACCCAGATCGCTCGCGGTCTAGCGGCTGCACATGAACGTGGCCTCGTGCACCGTGACCTCAAGCCGGCGAATCTCTTCCTGACGCGCGACGGAGTGGTCAAGATTCTCGACTTCGGTCTTGCCAAGCTGAAGGACCCGCTCGGGGGTAATCTCAGCGAGGCGAGCACTATGGCAGCCGAGACCGCGGACGGCGTCCTGCTCGGGACTTTCGGCTACATGGCACCGGAGCAGTTGCGGGGCGAGCCAGCAGATTCCCGAGCAGACTTGTTCGCCTTCGGTTGTGTGCTCTACGAATTGCTTTCCGGGCGACGGGCGTTTCAGCGAGACTCTGCGGTCGAAACGATGAGTGCCACCCTGCAGGAAGAGCCGCCCGAACTGATCGACTCTGGTGTTTCGATCGAGCCGCAGGTCGAGAGAATTCTCGGGCACTGTCTGGAGAAGAAGCCCGAGGATCGGTTCCAGTCGACCCAGGACCTGGTCTTCGATCTCGAGACCGCTCAGGAGTCCTCGACTGCGAGGCCAGTGGGCTCTGATGTTCGAGTGCAACAGCCACGAGAGGCAGGCCACCGGGGCCGAGTTGCGTTGCTGGGGGCAGCTCTTGTTTTCGTTCTGGCGATCGTAGGCGTTTGGGTGTTCGGAGTCTTACGTCCCGACGGCGCGAGCGAGCAAAGCGAGCAGATCGACTCGCTGGCCGTGCTGCCACTCACCAACCTCTCTGGTGACCCGGAGCAGGAGTACTTCGCCGATGGCATGACCGAGGCGCTGATCGCCGAGCTCGCCAAGCTACGTGAGCTCAAGGTGATCTCCCGCACTTCGGTGATGCAGTACAAAGGGGTACAGCAACCGCTGCCGGAGATCGCCCGGGCCCTGGGCGTGCGAGGAATCGTCGAAGGATCCGTGATGCAAGACGCGGACAAGATTCGCATCACGGTTCAGCTCATCGACGGCGCCAGCGACAGCCATCTATGGGCCGAGAGCTACACTCGCGATGCTCGCGATGTGTTGAGCCTACAGAGCGAGGTCGCACGCGGCATTGCCAGCGAGATCCAGATCGCGGTGAGCCCTGAGGAGGAGCAGGCGCTCGCTGCAGATCGGGAAGTCGATCCGGAGGCCCACCGTCTAGTGCTTCAGGCGATAGACCTGAATCGACGAGGATCATCGCAGCGTGATGAGCAAGACAGGATTCGCGACCTAATCGATCAAGCTGTGGAGCTGGAACCTGACTTCGCTCTCGCGCATGCATTGCGAGGCCAGATGCTCTATCATCTCGCCGGCACGGGATATCAGCCCGGTGTAACAGTGTGCGAGCCTGCTCGCAGCGAGGTAGAGACTGCACTCGAGCTCGACCCGGCCTCGATCGAGGCCCGCCTCATCAAAGCCTGGTTGCGCTCCTCCTGCGACTTCGACTGGGCGGGTGCCGAGGAGGAGTTTCAGTTCCTGCTTCAGCATACTCCTGGCGATGCCACTGTCCTCGACGCTTATGCCGGTCTGCTCTCGGAAATTGGGCAACACGAGGAAGCGCTCGAGCATTCACGGCGGGCCTTCGATCTCGACCCGTTGAACGATTGGATCGGTGGTCGCCGGGTGATGTTCCTCGTCGCTGCTCACCGCTACTCTGAAGCTCAGGCCCAAGCCGAGCAGATTCTCGAAGTCTCCCCCGAATCGGTCTTCGCCAAGTGGGTTCTCGGCAAGGTGAAAGCGGCCATGGGTGACTTCGACGGCGCCTTGGAGGCACTGCTCTCGAGACAAGTGGGGAATCCGGGTAAGAACTTCATGGTTGGCGTGGCCCTCGCGCTGGCAGGTCGGGCTGATGAAGCTCGTGAGGTGCTGGACTTTCTTCTCGAGCGGCGCCAGGATCGCTATGTACCTGGCACGATGATCGCCGTGATCTATGGAGCACTCGGCGAGCCGGACGCAGCATTCGATTGGCTCGATCGAGCCTACGAGGAGCGAGACTATTTCCTCGTCTGGCTCAAAGTCGACCCGATGTACGATCCCTTGCGTGATGATCCCCGCCTCGCCACTCTGCTCGAGCGGATGAACTTCCCACCCTAGTCCGCTGGCCCAGATCAGTTCGACGTTGGAGAGGGCCGCAAAAGCACCGAGGACGCTCAACGAGAATCCCGTTCGCTGCGAATCAGGTCGGCCGGCGAGGGTTCGAGCTCTTTTGGCGTTGGGATCACACGCAAGGTGTTGTAGGCGAAGTCGATGCCCTCGGCAGCGGTAATGGCCTTAATGACGTCTCGATTGACCCCGTCGGTCAGAGCGCGCCGCCGGCGTGGGTGGGCCATGAATCGAAGTCGGAGCTCGATTCCGCTGTCGGCGGTCCAGGTGCGGACCCTGGGTGCCGTGTTGTCGACTTTGATGGCGAAAGTGGAAGCGGCCTCAGTGACCCGCTTGCGAGCTAGCTTGGCCGTGGTGAGGATTTCTTCGTTGCCTTCGACGATTCCGAGCAGGACCTCCTCCGCCCGCTCCCAGTTGCTTTCGAAGGTCACGGTGTAGGGTAGGACGCACCAGATATAGGGAAAGCCTCGGGTGAAGTTGGTCATCTTCTCTCGGAAGATGGCGTTGTTGTTGATCCAGATCAACGCACCGGTCTTGGCTCCCCCCTGGTGACCGCTGACACCGAAAGGCGTCACTTCTTCGAGAATGGTCACCAGCAGGCCGATGTCGACGACCTCGCCGTAGGAGTCCCCGATGCGGACCCAGTCTCCGATCCTGTAGCCACGGGCTCCTCGAATCGCGAAGAAGCCGAAGAAGGAGAGGATGACTTCTTGTAGGGCGATCGCCACACCAGCTAGGACGACACCGATGCCCGTGAACAGATGAGGGAATTGACGCAAGAAAATGATCGCCAGCCCGATCGTCAAAACCAGAGTCATGGCAATCGACAGACTCCTGTTGGCGGCGTATCGACGATCGGGGTCGTCGACATAGCGGGCTACGAGCAGGCGCAGCAGCAAGAGAATAGCCACAACCGCCAGTAGCAGACTCAGCGAAATTAGGAGCTGGCGTTGCCATCGCTTGTAGTCGGCGGCCTCCCGTTGTGCTGCGTCCTCCTTGATGCGCTGGGTGGTCTCTGCCAGAACGAGCCGGTTCCGTAGGTCGGTCATGCGGTCTTCGAGGAGTCGCTCCTCTTCGACCAACCGTTGCCTGTCCGCGGTTAGGTGCCGCCGCCGCTCGCGATCCAGTTGGCGACCTCCATCGAGCCACTGATTGATCTCGTCGGCGTAGCGACGGCCGCTCTCCTGGCGGCTTGCGAGGATCTCGAGCTCCGCACGCAAGGCATCGACGCGCTGCCCCGCCAGGGACGCCTCTTGCTCGGCCTGGTTGACCTGGCCTCTTCTTTGGATGGTTTCTAGAAAAGCTGCTCCGGGGCCATCCTGAGGTGGTTGCTGGGAGCCTTCAACGGTTGCCAGGTTGGCCTGCTCCCGAGCGATCTGGAATCGTTCTACAGTCCTGTCATAGAGCTTCTTCTCGGCTGCAATGTCGTCATTCAATCCAGACACCCGCTCCTCGGCCGCGCTGAGCGCCCGTGCGGCAGACTCGATCCGCTGCGGATCGCCACTCTTCTCGGCGGCAGCCAGATCGGCGTTGGCCTTCGGGAGCGCTTGCTCCCGATCGGAGAGCTCCTGCCGGAGGGCCTCGAGCCTCGATAGGCTGACGGTCATTTCTTGCCGAGCCTTTTCCAGCCGGTCCGCAGCGGTGGTGTCGCTGGTCGCGGGCGTATCCTCGACAGTGGGTTCTTGTTCCTGTGCCCACAGAGGGCTGACAGCGAACAAACCGGCAACAGCGAAGACGCTCAGGTAGCGAAGGGCTCTTGTGGGCATTGTCATCGTGACCGGGTCCGCGTGGGGGCCTCAGCCTACCGAACTCCTGGACGTGAACGCAAAGGCCGTGTGCCGTGACTTCGATTGCCTGGTCTTCGGAATCGGTCTCCACCAGGATTGGCCTCGAGAAACAAGAAAGCCGCCAACCCCTCTTGTCGGGTGGCGGCCCCATGCTGCTCTCTTCTGTACTCAGCGAATCCGTGCTCAGACCGCAGCGCGGGTCTCTTCG
>Ga0316194_10001489_pt1 | contig 16163 bp, 15 predicted proteins | sample CroRivsedime1_MG_FD_204936 | JGI IMG/M metagenome (GOLD analysis project Ga0316194, IMG submission 204936) | Coastal sediment microbial communities from Maine, United States - Cross River sediment 1 | ecosystem: Environmental > Aquatic > Marine > Coastal > Sediment | place: USA: Maine...
TTAATCAGTAAAAAAAGACAATGGCAAAAGACAATAATACCCCGCAAAAGAAACCGAGATTCAGCTCTTGGTGGATTTATGGCTTGATTGCAATATTCTTAATTGGTTTCCAATTCTTTAGCAGCGACAATCTGGCCTCAACAAAGAAAACAACTACTTCTGAGCTACAGGAATACCTTAGAAATGGAGATATCACCAAGATATTGATTATCACCAACACCAATCAGGCTAAAGTTTTCCTGTCTGATGAAGCACTTTCCAAGGATGTTCATAAAGATGTGTCTGAAAAGCCTTTGTTTCCTTCAACGGGCTCTATACCCCAATATGTATTGGATTATGGGGATTTGCAAATTTTTCAGAATGAAATAACCGAAATAAAAAAGGAGAGTAACTTAGATACCATAGTAGAATTTGATAAAGAGTCTAATGTCTTTATGGAGTTGTTGTTATCTATTCTGCCATTTGTACTGATTATTGGTATATGGATTTATCTTATGCGCAGAATGTCCGGAGGTGCCGGTGGAGGTGCCGGTGGTCAGATATTTAATATCGGAAAATCCAAGGCAAAATTGTTTGATGAAAAAACCGATACAAGAACTTCCTTCAGGGATGTTGCGGGCTTGGAAGGGGCTAAAGAAGAAGTCGAAGAAATAGTAGAATTCTTAAAGTTCCCTGACAAGTATACTTCCTTGGGTGGTAAAATTCCTAAAGGAGCGCTTTTGGTTGGGCCTCCCGGTACTGGGAAAACATTACTTGCCAAAGCAGTTGCAGGAGAAGCAAAAGTTCCTTTCTTCTCATTATCCGGATCGGACTTTGTTGAAATGTTTGTTGGGGTAGGTGCATCAAGGGTTAGGGATCTATTTAAGCAGGCGAAGGACAAATCTCCCGCAATTATTTTTATCGATGAAATTGATGCAATAGGACGGGCAAGAGGTAAAAACAATTTCACCGGATCTAATGATGAACGCGAAAATACCTTGAACCAGTTATTAACGGAAATGGATGGTTTTGGAACAAACACCAATGTAATTGTATTGGCTGCTACCAACAGAGCTGATGTATTAGATAAAGCTTTGATGCGTGCCGGTAGATTTGACAGACAGATTTATGTAGATCTTCCTGATATTCGGGAAAGAAAGGAAATATTTGAAGTACATCTTAGACCAATAAAAACTTCTGAGACACTTGATCTCGATTTTCTGGCCAGACAAACTCCGGGATTTTCGGGAGCAGATATAGCCAACGTCTGTAATGAAGCTGCACTTATTGCAGCCCGTAAAGAAAAAAAGGCGGTTGGCAAACAAGACTTCCTTGATGCGGTAGACAGAATTGTCGGTGGACTTGAAAAAAAGAATAAAATTATTACCCCGGAAGAGAAAAGGACTATTGCCTATCACGAGGCTGGCCATGCAACTGTAAGCTGGATGCTGGAACATGCTGCGCCATTGGTGAAAGTTACAATAGTACCAAGAGGTCAATCTCTGGGTTCAGCATGGTATTTGCCCGAAGAACGCCTTATAGTTCGTCCTGATCAAATGAAAGATGAAATGTGCGCTACTTTGGGAGGCAGGGCCGCTGAAAAAGTGATGTTTGATAAAATATCTACCGGTGCGCTGAGTGATTTGGAAAAAGTAACCAAACAGGCCCGTGCAATGGTAACTATTTATGGACTTAATGACCAAATAGGAAATCTTACCTACTACGACTCATCTGGTCAGAACGAATACGGATTTACCAAGCCATACAGTGAAGAAACTGCCCAGGTAATTGATCAGGAAATTTCTAAGTTAATTGAAGAGCAGTATAGACGAGCTGTTGACGTGCTGAAAAAAAATAAAGATAAACTTACAACCTTGGCTGAACGCTTATTGGAAAAAGAAGTTATCTTTAAAGAGGATTTACTTAAAATTTTTGGCAGTCGCCCTTTTGAAAAAGTTTTTGATAAAAAAGGTCAGGAAATAGTTTCTGCTGATACTCTTACTCCTGAAGAATCTGCTGAAGAAAATAATAAGTAATTCTAGGTGTTGTTTTTTTAAGTGATTCGAGCTTTATTTGAAGATTAAATATATCGATGGGTCTATTTGACAAGCTATTTGGTGGTGGTAAAAAGAAAGTTTCCAAAGAAACAGTGGAAACCAGAGGTATGCATATGCCCGACCTAAATATACCTGTTGATGAGAAGTTTACTATTCATTTTAAAAAGAATGGTGGTAAATTTATTTATTGCGATTCTTTTGATGAAGTTTCAGAAGCCTTAAGAAATATAATTGAGGAAAATCATTGGGAGGAACTTCCTTTCTTTGTAATGAATCCCCGCTTAGAAGAAAAATTTTCTAAAGCCAATTTAAGGTTTACAAATAAAGCAAACGATAGTGAAATTTTCTTTACTACTTGCGAACATTTGGTTGCCCAAAACGGATCTATTTTAGTTTGCTCAAACCAGCTTAAAGAAAAGAAACTTAACGAAGTGCCAGACAATGTTATTGTTTTTGCCACAACCAGTCAGTTAGTAGACACCATTGGAGAGGGTTTAAAAACAATCAAAAAAAAATACAGACAAGGTATTCCGGCAAATATTACTACTATTAAACATTTTCAAAGTACTGAAGAAAATGCCAATGATTTTCTAACCTACGGTAGCAGTACAAAGCACTTGTACTTATTACTTATGGAAGACCTTTAGTATGAAAGAACTTCTTAGGCGATTATTGACCGGAGCTGTTTATGTAATTCTACTTCTTTCCGCCGTTTTTCTTAGTTCAGATGCATTTGACTTTCTTTTTATGGTTTTTGGTCTGGCATGTTTGTATGAATATAAAAGATTGGTAGCCCTCAGGGGATACTATATCTTTATAGCCTATCTAGGGCTGTGGTGGGCTTATATTTATCTTATAGATGATAAAATTTTGATCAATGTGCTCATGTTTCTGACCATCATTGTGAACTTTAGTTTGCTTTACTACCTATTTTCTAAAAAGAAAAAAATCTATTATAATTACGAAAAATTTATTGCAGGTCTTTTCTATGTTGGTGGCGGATGTATTTTTTTGACTATGATCCCATATAAGGATAATGAATTTGCTAAATACCTCATTATGGGGATTTTTATATTAATTTGGGTAAATGATTCATTTGCCTATGTTGTGGGTAAGACATTGGGGCGTACAAAACTATATCCGGCGGTATCACCTAAAAAAACTATTGAAGGTAGCCTGGGAGGGTTGGTTTTCACTTTGGGAGCCGCCTATATTATGGCAAAATATGAAGATATTGTAAACCCGACGCAATGGGTTATTCTAGCCGGAGTCATTGTAGTAACCGGGAGTTTGGGAGACCTTATTGAATCTAAATTAAAAAGACAGGCGGGTGTTAAAGATAGTGGCGCCATTTTACCGGGACATGGCGGTATGTTAGATCGCTTGGATAGTCTAATATTTGCTGCCCCATTTGCTTATTTAACTTTAATGTTGTTTTCATATGTTTCATAGAGAAGGCCAGAAAATTATATTAACAACTTTTTTTAGTGTTTGTATTGCTGTTGTATTGGCTCACTTTTATATAGTTGAACCCTGGTTACAGTATACAGTTCAAATTTTAGCTTTAATCATTTTAATTCTCATTCTCCAGTTTTTTAGAAATCCAAAGAGAGTTATTAATAAAAATTTTAATGATATACTGGCTCCTGTTGACGGTAAAGTAGTTGTTATAGAGGAAGTAGAAGAGGAAGAATATTTTAAGGATAAACGCATACAAGTTTCCATATTTATGTCACCTACCAATGTGCATATAACGCGGTATCCATCTAGTGGGGTTATTAAATACTCCAAATATCACCCTGGTAAATATCTTGTTGCCTGGCATCCAAAATCAAGTGAAGAAAATGAACGAACAACAGTGGTAATTCATACTCCAAAATTTGGTGATATTCTCTACAGACAAATAGCAGGAGCAATGGCAAGACGTATTATAAATTATGCAGAAATAGGAGAAAACGTTCAACAAGGTGAAGATTCGGGCTTTATAAAATTCGGGTCCAGGGTAGATGTATTATTACCATTAGACAGTGCAATCACCGTAAAATTACACCAGAAAGTTGTCGGTGCCCAAACCTGCATTGCCACAACTCCGCATAAAGATGAAGAGTGATAAATTATATAGCGAATTTTTAGAAGCAGTGCAGCTTGTAAATGACTATGAAAAGCCTTTACCTGCAGACTTATTATTAAAATTGTATGCTTATTACAAAATTGCTAATAAAAACTACAATAATCCTGGAAGTAAGACCCCATTAATAAATGCATTTAAGGCCAATGCCTTGATTCAGGCACAGAATATTGATCGTAAAGAAGCTATGGACCTATATGTAAATTTGGTTCAAAAGGAGATCGTTAACAAGAAATAAGGACTACTATTCATATAGATCTTTACAATCGGCTTTGCATAAATCATAAATTAGATTTCCTATTTTTAAAGATATATCTTCAAAGAATCGCCTGCCTTTTTCCTGGGTTGCAAGTTCCGGATTCCCAACTCCGGTATCCTCACTTATTTCTGACCATTTTCGCTCTGCCCATACCCAACCCTCTGTAAACGCTTTGATCTTAAAACTTTTAGATTTACCAGTGCCCCATTTTTCTTTTGGCAATACCAGTTCAGGTTTAAGATATAACATAAGACTTGTCTCCATTTCTTCAGCATGATCTCCTTCATTTTCAAAATAATCTGACCTATTCATGGTCTGAAACCAATTGGAGAAGCAAATAAACATATCCGGATATTTTAATCCTAATTCTCTAACCAAGGGCTTAAAATTATTTCCGCCATGGCTATTAAAGATCAGAAGTTTGTATATCCCCTGACGATTAAGGGTCTCTATGATATCCTTTAAGATGGCCAGTTGAGTCGTGGGATTAAGATTTATATCAAGATATATATCAGATTGCCCTGTATTTACACCAAACGGAATTGTTGGTAAAACAATGGGCTTTGCACCCTTTTCCCATGCAATTTTTGCAGCAGCAGCGGCAATATAATCAGCCTCATAAATATCTGTGGCATAAGGTAAATGATAGTTATGTGCTTCTGTAGCTCCCCAAGGCAGTATAGCCAGTTCAAAATCGGCATCCTTGATGGTTTCCCAGTTAGATTCAGCAAGTATGTATGGCCTTATACCCATAATTTATTCTTTTAAAACCGCTTTGGCAGTTAATGATTCTCTTTCCATATAGGTAAAATAAATACCTCCAATAATTGTAATAACAAAGTACATCGCAACAAGATAACCTCCCCCTGTAACCTGGGCATTAATACCAAACCAATCTCCTGTCCTGAAAACTAGAAAAAGTCCAAGTATTCCTCGACATAGTTCTATCCATACAGCCATTTTGCTTCTATCCATAAGCGTAGTATAGCCATATATTCCCAAAAACACAAAAGCTCCAAATAAAAGCAGGCCATTAAAGCCAATTTCCGAATAGTTATAAAACATAAAGAGTAATAATATTAAAGTAGCTAACATTTGAAAAATTACATACCCTTTAAAAGCAAAAGAAGCCTTTGTCTGATACCGTTTAAAATGATATACATCTTGAATAATACTTATCGGATAATTCTCTTTCACATCAGCCGGTCGCCACCCTGTAGGCATAAACCAAATTCTTACTTTATCCCAATAGTTCTCCGTACGCCAGGCATCTTTAATTAAGCGCCAAATATGCTGAAAATTAATAAGTAGCGGATTCCAGGTACGAGCTGGTTTCAAAACTCCATATTGGGGAGGTACCTCCGCCAGTTCTTCCTGAAAAGTACCAAACAAACGGTCCCATATGCATAATACCTGACCCAGGTTTTTATCAATATATTCCGGATTTATTGCATGATGAACACGATGTTGAGACGGTGTAACAATTATATATTCTAACCAGCCCATTTTCCTTATGTGCTGTGTGTGATACCAAAATTGAGCAAAAAGATGGATGGGTGCCAGAATTGCAATCACCTTTGTTGGAACCCCAAGAATTGCCGCAGGAATCAAAAATAGAGGGAAATAGCCTATTAAATTAGAAACTGACTGTCGCAAGGCACATGCTAAATTAAATTCTTCACTGCTGTGGTGAATAACATGTTGATTCCAAAAAAAGTTAATGTGATGGCTTAGGCGGTGATTCCAATAGCCTGCAAAATCGATAACAATAAAGGCAACAACCCATACTAACCAGCTGGCTTTGATTTCTGTTAGTGCAAGGTGTTCCAATAAATAAGGATAACTTACAATTATGACCCCCAAACCAAGGGAATCCTTCAAAATATTAGTAAGACCTGAACTAATACTACTTACAGTATCCAGAACCTTGTGTTTTTGATTTTTAACAAAGTATCCATAGAGTATTTCTATACCCAATAAAAATATAAAAAAGGGAATGGCATAAAGGAGTGCAGTTGCGTAAGATTCCATTTAAAAAATATGCTTCACTCAAAGATAGAAAAATTCATCAATTAGAGGTAATGTGCAAATGATAGTTCCTTATTAAAACTGATGAGTTCCAATACTAGTTGAATGGACCAACCATGATATGGGCCCTGTGAGTTCCGGGATCCATAAGCCATGGCATTCCGGGTGCATGGGGTTTACTGGGAAGCCCTGTGGATTCTGTTGTAGCAAAAGGGGTGTAAATGACATATCGAAACTTTCCGTCTTTTAGATCGCCTGTAGATGTATCATAATTTTCATCGGTTCCATAAAATATGTACATCATGCTAGGTTCTTCAGGCATTTTTAGTTTGCCCGAAGCTACTTCTTCACCTCTGATTGCTCGTTTTTCCTTAAAGTTTTTACCCTGAGCAGTCAGTTCTCGACCCCTGGCCATAAAGGGTTCTAGCTTTTTATAGTAGCAGCTTACACTTATCCCTTCTTTGGTTGGATCATCAGCCAGGCACACGAGGTTATTGGTTCCTTCACGTAACACTATCAATTTGCCTTGTTTGTCATATCCGTATACCATAGCATCTGCTTTATCTTCTTCAGGTGCCGGTAAGACCGCAGTTTTTATTTGAACCTCCACGGGGAGAATTTTTGCTGATTTATCCTGGGCCAAAACAATACCTGAAATAAATAGAAAACAGGTAAATAACGAAGTTTTCATATGTGTTTATTTTATCTTAAAGGTAACCATCTGATAGGAAATGTTCAAAAAAAATAATCCTTAAATCATTAATTAAGAGAGCCCTCTAATATAAATACCCGGATACTAATTACATTCTAAGGCGTATACATCTGTTTCGTCCTTTGTCCACTGAGCAGGTATACTTGCAATTTGTGTTGAATTTACCTTAATACAATCCAATGGATTATTTTCTATGGAAAAGGTGTTTAACTGAATAAGACTGGAAATATTGGAAATATCTATAGCCTGTAATGAATTATTAGCCAGACTCAATTGTTGTAATGCTGGATTCCCGGAAATATCAAGTTGTGTAAGTCCATTGTTTTCCATATTTATCTTTTCTAAATTACTCAAATCAGATACGTTAAGCCTTGTAAGATTATTATCATTGGCATATACAAATTTTAAATTGGTGTTTTCAGAAACATTCAAAGTAGTAAGCATATTTTCCTTTGCCCAAAGACCTTCCAAAGCAGTAAAGTCTGCTATTCCCGATAAACTGCTAATGTCTTTATTTTCGATAACCAGGTCTTTTACATTTTCAATTGCACTTGTAAGTACAGAACCATCTTCCACATCATCAAATTTTAATTCTATTAGTGCCCTTTCAAACATAATATCAGGAATATCTGTCCTGGGTTTCGTAACCTGAATATCGATAATCTCGTTATTATTGTTATCCGAAGAACAACTAAAAACGAACTGTAAAAATATTAAGGTAAATACATATAATTCTTTTCTCATTATTTATTTTCTTTTTCAATTCATATCATAATGTCTTACAAATCAGGCAGTAAGGTATTAACTACAAAAATATATTAATTTTATTATTCCAAATTGCTAAGACTTTTTTCAAGTGTTAAGATCTTTGCCTTTGCATCTGCCGCTTTCTTCTTTTCCATAGTAACGACCGACTCGGGGGCATTCTTCACAAACCGATCATTAGCCAGTTTTTTAGTAACGGATTGTAAAAAACCTTTGGTATATGACAGTTCTTCACGGATTTTCTTTATTTCAGCCTCTATATCGAGCATCCCCGAAACTGGTATGAAATATTCATTACTTCTAACTCTAAAAGACAGCGCACCATCTACAGCACCATCTACAGAACTAATTGGCTCCACATTAGCCAGTTTTTTGATGACCACATCCCAATCTTCGGATATTCCCTCTTTATTTAGAACCGAAAGTTCCAGAGTTTCTTTTAAAGGAATATTCTTCTCTTTGCGAATATTGCGAATACCAGATATTACCTCCGCGGCTAAATCAAATGCCTTAATTTGTTCAGAGTCATAACTTTCCATTTCCGGCCAGGTAGCAATAACCAGGGCCTCAGATGGTTTACGTTCTGAGATACGCTGCCATATTTCTTCAGATAAAAATGGCATAAATGGGTGTAGAAGTTTTAAATTATTCTCGAAAATAGATATGATCGCAGTGTAACTTTTCCTATCAATTGGTTGCTGATAGGCCGGTTTTACTATTTCCAGCAGCCATGAGCAAAAATCATCCCAAACCAATTTGTAAATTGTCATTAATGCTTCTGATATACGGTATTTAGCAAAATGGTCCTCTATCTCCACCAGCACCTGATTAAATCTGGCGGTATACCATTCTATTCCTTTTAAAGAGTACTCAGGTTGTGGTAGTTCAGCAATTTCCCATCCTTGAACAAGACGAAAGGCATTCCATATTTTATTGGCGAAGTTTTTTCCCTGCTGGCACAAAGCTTCATCAAATAAAAGATCGTTCCCGGCTGCAGAACTTAGTAATAAGCCAACTCGTACAGCATCTGCCCCGAATTCTGAAATTAATTTAAGTGCATCAGGTGAATTTCCAAGAGATTTAGACATTTTACGCCTTTCTTTGTCGCGAACCAAACCGGTTAGATAAACATTTTCAAATGGTTTTTCTCCTCTAAATTCATAACCAGCAATAATCATTCTGGCCACCCAAAAAAACAAAATATCGGGCGCGGTAACCAAATCACTTGTAGGATAATAATAATTAACTTCTTTGTTATCTGGTTCCATAATTCCACCAAAAACACTGATTGGCCAGAGCCAGGAAGAAAACCAGGTATCCAACACATCTTCATCTTGTTTCAAATCTTCCGCAGCCAACCCAATATTCCCAGATTTATCTTTTGCTTTGACCAGAGCATCCTCTATTGATTCTGCAACAACAAAATCATTTTCACCATCGCCATAGTAATACGCAGGTATTCGTTGACCCCACCAAAGTTGCCTGGAAATATTCCAATCCCGAATATTCTCCATCCAATGACGATATGTGTTTTCAAACTTTCTTGGAAAAAATTTAACTTCCCTGGTTTCCAGTACAGCAGTTAAAGCCGGCTTTGCTAAATTTTCCATTCTAAGAAACCACTGATCTGAAAGTCTTGGTTCTATAACGACTTTTGTACGTTCTGAAGTCCCAACTTTATTTACATAAGGTTCCACCTTTGTCAATAAGCCTTTTTCCTTTAATTCTTTAACAATCGCTTTACGTGCTTCGAACCTGTCCATTCCTTCATAATGCATCCCGAAAGAATTTAATGATGCATCTTCGTTAAAAATATCTATAGTTTCAAGTTGATGCTTTTCACCAAGAAGCTTGTCATTTTCGTCATGTGCAGGTGTAACTTTTAGACAACCAGTTCCAAACTCCATGGTAACATATTCATCTTCAATTATTGGAATAACCCTATTGCATATGGGAACGATTGCCTTTTTACCTCTCAAATTGCTGTAACGTTCATCGTTTGGATTGATACAAATGGCCGTATCGCCGAGAATGGTTTCAGGACGCGTGGTTGCTATGGTAACTTTATCATCAGAACCTTCAATGGAATATGCGAGGTAATATAATTCGCCATTTCGCTCTTCATAAATTACTTCCTCATCTGATAGTGTGGTTTTTGCTTCAGGATCCCAATTCACCATGCGATATCCGCGATAGATCAAACCTTTATTAAATAATTCAATAAAAACTTTAATTACAGATGCAGACATGTCTTCATCCATCGTAAATTTTGTGCGATCCCAATCACATGAACAACCCAATTTTTTAAGCTGTTCTAGAATTACACCTCCATATTCGTGAGTCCATTCCCAGGCATGAACCAAGAATTCTTCCCTTGAAATATCTTTTTTATCTATTCCCTGCTCCTTTAGTTTAGCTACCACTTTTGCCTCTGTTGCTATAGACGCGTGGTCTGTTCCGGGAACCCAGCATGCATTCAGACCAAGTAGGCGCGCTCTTCTTATAAGCACATCCTGAATAGTATTATTCAACATATGCCCCATATGGAGAATCCCTGTGACATTAGGTGGCGGTATAACTATGGTATAAGGCTTACGACTATCGGGTGTTGAATGAAAATAATTATTGGCCATCCAATAGTTATACCAATGGTCTTCTATTATCTGAGGCTCATATTTTGAGGGAATATCCATAATTTCGGTACAGTTTTTGTTAGATCAATACCGGTATCAAAAAATGATTATCACTAAAAATGTTAAACTTGCGATAATCATTTTAATTTTTACCAGATTGGAAATACGAAACAAAAATAAGTAACGTTAGAAGATAACAAAAGAATTTTGGATGTTCATGCTAAAACATTTACATTTGAGATTCACCCAAAACCAAAAAGTAATGAAAAAAATAGTATTAATATTATTTGTAGGCCTACTTACATTAAGTGTAAACGCCCAGGATAAAACGGCTAAGATTGAATTTAAAGCGGAAACCGTGGATTATGGCGTAATCGAAAAAGGTAGTGATGGCGTTAGGGTATTTGAATTTACAAACACAGGAACAGCTCCTTTAATTATAAGTAAAGTAAGTTCCAGTTGTGGTTGTACCATCCCCAAAAAACCTGAAGAAGCAATTTTACCAGGTAAAACAGGAGAAATACAAGTTAAATATGACACTAAGCGGGTTGGACCAATTAGAAAAGCTATAACCGTAATATCTAACGCTGATACGCCTACCAAGGTGTTAAAAATTAAAGGCGAAGTGACTGGTGTAGACGGAAAATAGCACAATCTGCATTAAGATAGATAAATAAAAACCGGAATTTTCATTCCGGTTTTTTTATTTAAATGCTTTTTTGAGCACAAATGAAAATAATAAATCCTTGTTGTATCTTTCAATAAGAACCTTTATGCGCTTTCCTTCTTTTTCATTGAGCATTTTCATGACTTCCTGAAGTTTATAACTATGAATACGCTTACCATTCACTGCTAAAATTATGTCTCCCTCTTTTAGACCGGCTTCTTCTGCAGGGCTTCCTGCCCTGATACCTGAAACAATAATCTCGGGCACCAAACTAAGTCGGGTCTGATTTCCCATAAGAATCTGCACATTTCCAAATGTTTTTTCACTATTCATAACAACGCCGCTGCTATTTGCAATCCGATCTGCGATATATCGAACACCGTTATGCTGCAATTGCAAGCCACACATATTGTACTGGAAAGGAGCACTAAAATGTCTATTCTTTTTTAAGGTAATTTCTTTTGCAGGATAGTTAAAAACAATATTAAAGCGTTTTAGAATGGCCCCGCCAATACTACCGTTTCTATTCCCTATAATCGCAGAGGTACTAAAGGTCTCCATATCTGGAAATGCAGCTTTTGCGTCCTTTAATGCAAAATCCCCTAAGCTAATTCTATTTACCTTGGTACGTTTACCAAAAATGCTTCCATTCAATCCCTGACCCAAAAAATCCTGATAGTTTTGTTCAGGAATACCAAGTCCTTTTCCTTCATCCTTAAAGAGCCAAACAGCATCACTACTACCCGTATCAATTAAAAGATTCACGGGCACATCGTTTGCCGTATTTAAACCAACACTACCTTTAACATAAGCCTTATTTCGTCTGATAGATAAAGGTAAAGTCTGTGATTTAGTATTTTCTTTCTCTGAATAAAATTCAGGATCGTGAAATTTAATATATTCTGAACTATAATTAATTTCGACAACAAAATCTCGAAAGAGATCATAACCAATGATTCCATGAATAGGTATTCCCAGACTTGGGGAGAAATTCATTTCCTTGTCCAGTACAACGTATAATAACTGTTTGAAATTCCTAATTTCCTCTAATTTGAAAAAATTATCTTTTGAACTTAACCCTTTAATCGGTTCTCCACCACCAAGACCGCTTATAGTAATTTCCGACACATTCCTTAATTGAATGGAGTCCTGGCCGGAGACATTAAAAAGAATAGGTTTACTTACACCTGAATCCAAGATAAAGGACAACTTCGCCCCGTTGACTTCAATAGGTATAATTATAAGATTATTGATTAATTTAAAATTTACCTTTTCAAATTTTTTCCCAGTTGGCAATTCAAAACCTTGTGTTAAACCATAAAATGGAATACACAATGTTAGCAACAAAAGAAATTTAAAAATTGTACGCAACTTGCTAATAATTAGTTCAATGTCTTTTAAAGATATCAAATAATAATCAAAGTTTATAATACTTTAACATTCCTTTAGATGAACTGATTATATTTAACTTTAAGTTGTTTTGTCCATAATGATTTCCCATTTTTGCTAAAATTTAGAATGTTATGCCAGCCATCTCAAGGAAGGGTCAATTAATGCCAGAATCCCCGATCCGGAAATTGGTTCCCTATGCGGAAGATGCCAAACTTCGGGGTATTGACGTAATTCATCTAAATATTGGCCAGCCGGATATAAAAACCCCTAAGCAGGCTTTAGATGCTGTCAAAAACAACACCATTGAAGTTTTAGCCTACAGCAGGACTGAAGGTTCCGAAACCTATCGTAAAAAATTAAGTGACTATTACGAAAAGCAACAAATACAGGTCACACACAATGATATTTTGGTGACAACCGGGGGATCTGAAGCTCTTTCCTTTGCAATGGGAAGTATTGCCGATGCTCAGGATGAAATCATAATTCCTGAACCTTTTTATGCCAATTACAACGGTTTTGCGACCGCTATGGGCATAAAAGTGACTCCCGTGCTTTCGAGAATTGAAAACAATTTTGCGTTACCTCCCATTGAGGAATTCGAAAAGCTCATTACCAATAAGACAAGAGCAATCCTCATTTGCAATCCTGGAAATCCCACAGGGTATTTATACACTAAAACTGAAATTCAGAAACTGGCCTTATTGGTGAAAAAATATAATCTTTTTCTTGTGGCAGATGAAGTCTACAGAGAGTTCACCTACGACGGAAAAGAGCACTATTCCATATTACAGGAAAAAGGGTTGGAAGAACACGCGATCGTTATAGATTCTGTTTCCAAGAGGTATAGCATGTGTGGCGCAAGAATTGGTTGTCTTGTCTCAAAAAACAAAGAGGTTATTAAAACCGCCTTAAAATTTGCCCAAGCCAGGCTTTCTCCTCCTACCTATGCCCAAATTGCCAGTGAAGCTGCACTGGAAACACCTCCGGAGTATTTTAAGGAAGTTATAGAAGAATATGTAGAAAGGCGTGATCTGCTTATCACTGAATTGAATAAAATAGAGGGGGTAATTGTAGGTAGACCTCACGGTGCATTTTACTGTATAGCACAATTACCTATAGCAGATGCAGATCATTTTGCACAATGGTTATTGGAGAAATATGATTTAAACGGTGAGACCGTCATGGTTGCACCAGCTGCAGGATTCTACGCAACCGAAGGAATGGGTAAGAATCAGATACGAATTGCTTATGTTCTCAAAAAAGAACGTTTAAAAAAAGCAGTGCAAATATTAAAAGAAGCACTTAAAACCTACCGGGCTTTGTGAAGATACAGCATAATAAATCTTTAAAGAAGTATAATACTTTTGGCATAGAAGCCCTTGCAAGTCATTTTGTAGAAATATCCACAATCCAGAATCTTCAAGAAGCACTGCAACTAGAGGATTACCCGAAAAAAATTGTGTTAAGCGGCGGAAGCAATATGCTAATTACCAATGATTTAAATGCCTTGGTCATGCATATCAATATCAAAGGAATCACCATAATTTCAGAAGATGAAAATCACGTAGTCCTAAAGGTTATGGCGGGAGAAAACTGGCACGAATTAGTAATTTGGACAATTAATCAAGACTATGGAGGATTGGAAAATCTATCACTAATTCCCGGTAATGTTGGCACCTCACCAATACAAAACATAGGCGCATACGGGGTTGAACTTAAGGATAGTTTTGAAAGCTGTGAAGCAATGGATGTTTCTACTCAGCAACTTATCACTTTTTCAAAATCTGAATGCCAGTTTGGCTATAGAGATTCAATTTTTAAGAATGCAGGGAAGGGTAAATACATTATCACCTCAGTAAATTTAAAACTAAATAAGCCGCCACATAGCCCAAATACCTCTTATGGTGCAATTGAAACTGAATTAAAAGAAAATAAGATTGACCATCCAACAATCAAGGATGTTTCCGACGCTGTAATTGCAATTCGCCAAAAGAAACTCCCAGACCCAATTAAATTGGGCAACAGTGGAAGTTTCTTTAAAAACCCAGTAATCACAAAAGAAAAATTTATTGCTTTTCTGGATAATAATCCTGAAGCGCCCTTTTACCAAATTTCAGAAACTTCGTATAAAATTCCTGCAGGATGGCTCATTGAGAAATGCGGATTTAAAGGAAAAAGATTTGGCGATGCCGGGGTTCATAAGAACCAAGCCCTGGTCCTGGTAAACTACGGAGGAGCAAGCGGACAGGAGTTACTACTATTAGCACATAAAATTCAGGACGCCGTATTAACGCGATTTGGGATCAAGATTATCCCTGAAGTAAATATAATTAGCTAAAAGGAATAGTAAAAAGCCATAAAATAACCCCCGTGAAAGGATTCACGGGGGTTATACCAAACCAAACTAACCAAAAATTAAATGTACAATAACCAGTTGTACATTTATCTAATTAAAATTGAGAAAACGCTTTCTTAACAATCAATTTTATAATTTAGCGTTTACACTATATACGGGTCAGAATAATATTTTGGATGCTTTCTTTCCGAATTATTTGATGTCGTTAATCTAATATGAGTTCACTACTTGAAAAACATATTGTAGAATTGTTGCAGGAGCGCAATGACAAGGCTATTTCATTGCTGTATGAACATTATGGTGATACCCTTTACGGGGTTGCTTTTAAAGTAGTCAGAGATTCAGAATTAGCACAGGATGTATTGCAGGAGAGTTTTGTGAAGATCTGGAAAAAATCTGACTCTTATGATTCCTCAAAAGCAAAATTATTTACGTGGCTCTTCAGGATTACAAGAAACACAGCCATTGACAAGTTACGCAGTGTAAACACGAAATCTGATAAGGAAATCCAAATTGATGTTTCCGACGTATATAATCTAGGAATAGACAGTATCAGACCCGAGTTCATGGACGTCAAGGAGAACATGGAGAAGATAGAACATAAATATCATGTGGTGTTGGATGCCTTGTTTTTTCAGGGAATGACACAGCAGGAAGCCAGCGATGAATTAAATATTCCGTTGGGAACTATCAAATCCAGGTTAAAAATTGGACTAAGAGAACTTAAAAAGATTTATGGAAACTCTATGATACTTTTGCCCCTAATAATATTAATATCATGAAAGAAAAAATACGAATATTTTTAGATACTGATTTACTTGAAAAGTATCTGTTGGGAACGACCACTCAGGAGGAATCGATGCAAGTAGAGCGCTATATTGCCATGTATCCTGAGGTTAGAAAGACCTATGATGATTTACAAGAAAATCTTGAAACATTTGCTAAATTATATGCCCTTAAAACCCCGGAAGGCCTTAAAGACAGGATTTTAAGTAGAATTAAGGCACAGAATACAGGGAGAAGAAAGTTTCAAAGATATGCTATTGCTGCAAGTATAGCGGCATTACTTTTTGCTGGATCATCTTATTTCTTTTGGAATCAAAATCAAAATTTACAAGATGAAAATGTCATCGTAAATAATAAGATCAAAACCCTGGAAGAAGATATGAAAGAACAACTGGAAGATG
>Ga0316194_10001490_pt1 | contig 16159 bp, 15 predicted proteins | sample CroRivsedime1_MG_FD_204936 | JGI IMG/M metagenome (GOLD analysis project Ga0316194, IMG submission 204936) | Coastal sediment microbial communities from Maine, United States - Cross River sediment 1 | ecosystem: Environmental > Aquatic > Marine > Coastal > Sediment | place: USA: Maine...
CGTAAAGGCCAGCACCAGAATCCGGTAGCGCAGGGAAAATTTCAGGACTTGACGATAGAGCCGATAGAATTTCCCCTGGTACGGATCGCTCTCCTGCTGTTTATCACCGTCGCCGGCCGGTTTTGTCTTTAAAAACCAGTAGCACATGCTGGTGGATGAAAACATGGAGAAAAACCACGATGCCATGAGCAAAATAATCATCACCGATCCCAGCGAGGAGGTATAATCACCCGTTGAACCGATTTGCAACAGAATCGGTCCAAAGGCGAATACAGTCGTCAGCGTACTGGTGAGCAGGGGGACCGCAAGGGAGTTGCCGGTTTTTAAAACGGCATCCTTGCGTGCCATTCCCGTTTCCAGATTCACTTTAATGTCATCGGATACCACAATGGCGTTGTCCACGAACATGCCCAAGGCAATAATCATCGTGGCCAGCGACATCCGTTCCATATCGATCCCCAGCGCGTACATCGTCAAAAGGCCGAAAAGCATGACCAGGGGGATGAATGAGCCGACAATCAATCCGGTTCTAAGCCCCAGCAACAGCATCACCACCACCAGGACGATGACCACGCTTTCGATCACGTTGATCACCATGCCGCTGACGGCTTTTTTAATGAGCTCAGGCTGGTAGGTGGCAAATTCGAGCGTGTAGCCCCAGGGAAGGGACTGCTCTATCTCTTGGACTTTTTTCGTCAACCGCTCGCCGAACTCGACAGCATCGACCCCCCTGAGGATAAAGACACTTAAAACGATGGCCGGATGACCATTGAAGTAGGCCGTATTGTGGATCGGCTCCACGTAAGCTTTTCTGATGGTTGCGATGTCACGCAGCGGAATCGTGGCCTGGGTGCCGGAAATCGGGATCAGGACCTCTCCGATCTCCTCTATGGACTCGAACCGGCCCCGGGTCTCCACGATGATTTCCACGTCGTTGACGTTTATCCTGCCACCGGGCAAAAGAATGTTCTGATCCCGCAGACTTTGACCGATAACCGCGATATCGATTCCCAGCTGCGCAATCTTGGCATTTGACACCTCGAGATAGATGCGCTCATCCTGCACACCGCTAAGATCGACCTTCTGGATTCCCTTCAACAGGTTGAGGTGCTCTCTGATTTGGCGGGCGGTTTCATGCATTTCCGCCATGCTGAATCCATCGCTCCAAAGCGCAATGGTGGCCACCGATGTATCACCGAAAGTATCGTTGACCATCGGTCCGATAGTGCCATCCGGCAGCTCGGGTTTGACATCATCCATTCTGTTGCGCAGCAGTTTCCATGTCGCCGGGAGCTGTTCGGCGGGCACTTCATCTTTGATGGTCACATGGATCAGGCATTCGCCGACTTTGGATGTGGAATCCTTAATCTTATCTATTTCGCCCATGCTCCGGATTTTCTCTTCGATGGGCCGGGTAATAAGGCGTTCGACCTGCTCCACCGGCATACCGGGGTATTTTGCCACCACCAACGCCTCGCGAATTGTAATCAAGGGGTCTTCCAGTTTCGGAAGATTTAAAAATGCATAAAAGCCTCCGACGATTACCAGCAATATGGTCATGATGACGGTTCGCGAATTATTCAGTGCAAATGCGGTGATCCCTTTCATTATCAGTTCCTTTTGTCCCGGAGATGATGAAGATTATGCCAACATCGCATAAATTCTTCTCGGCAGGATGGGCATTATTATTACTGTTTCATCAGTTTGACTTTCATTCCATCGGCTAAAAAACTCACACCGGCCACGGCGATGATGTCCCCGACCGCCAAGCCCTCGTCCACGATGGCATATTTTTGATCTGTGCCGCGGAAGTGGACCGGCGCTTTTTTGACCGTCGATGTCTGGGGGTCATACACAAAGGCATACCCCTGGTTTTTTTCCGGGGCAGGCAGGAATGCCTGGAGCGGAACCGTGTAACCGGGCTTCCGGTTTTTTTCTTTTACAATTAGATTTGCTTCAGCGGTCATGCCGGGTTTGACTTTTTTATTCGGACCCATCAACTCCACTTTGACCGGAAAAGCGTTGGCCTCAACAGCGGCGGAACCGATGTAGGAAATACGACCCTTTGTGGATTCACCCGGCAGCGTGGAAAAGGTGATCGTCGCTGCGTCATCGATGTGTATCCGGTCGATGGCGGTCTCCGGAACGGCCAGCTGCACCTCCATATTACCGGTGGCATTAATTTCGAACACTTTCTGCCCGGCTTGCACCTCCTCGTGCGGCTGCACGGACCGCAAGGCGATGGTACCGTCGTAAGGAGAGAGCAGCTTCGTTTTGCGCAGGTTGCGATTGGCAAGATCCAGCCTTGCCATCTGAAAATCAACCGCGCTCCTGGCGGCCTTGAAATTATATTCTGTGACATCCATATAACTTTTTGCCCCCGCTCCCTGCTCGAAAATCCGCTTATGCCGCTCGTACTGTGACTTTGATTCGGCAACTTTGTCCCTGGCCTTTACAAGCTCAGCCTTGATCGCATCCACCTCCAACTGATAGGGCTCCGGATCAAGAACAGCGAGCACCTGTCCATTTTCCACCCGATCTCCGATGTCGACTTTCACCGACGCCACCTGCCCGCCGACTTGAAAACTGAGGTCAGAGGAATCGACCGCGGCGACAAGCCCGGAAAATTTGAGTGTCTGCTCGGCAGCCTGCTCACCGACGGTCATCGTCTTGATAGGCCGGACCACTTCAATAATTTCAGCTTTTTCTTTGCATGCCGTCAGGACAATCGATAGGCTAAGCAGCCAGATCATCTGCTTGAATCTCTGTATTGGCATATTGGACCTCTTTTTTGAGCACTATATGTTTGTAGCAAGGATGCCCATGCATCTATAGCAGTTGATTTGTTTCACTTTATCCCGCATCGCTCTCGGCGGTCGTACCCTCGAAAACCAAAACGGTTTCAAAGGCAAGACCGCCGGAACCGACCCTAAACATCTCCGCAAAACAGATCGATACGCACTATTTCAATCCGACTTGCTTTATCGCTTCTTTGCAGCGTGAACTGACCTTCGCGTCGTTTTTGTCAATGCATTTCAGGAGCCACCCCCTCCCCGGCACGTACATTCTGGCAGAATGGAAATTGTCTTCATGATCTTTTCCTTCTTTTGATTTGTTTGTTCCAACCTTGACTTGACCGCAACGTTGCAAAATCGATCCCATCCTTTGAGTTCACCGGTGGGTGATATCCTAAAATTATTGATTTTGCAATGATATTGGTTATAATTACGAACCATTGGCTATCCTTGACATGTTGTTTATACGATTAAGGAGTTGCCTCCCAGGCCGTCCTTTACGGCTTAAATGACAGTTTACAGTTCAGTGCCCATCCGCGGTTTTTTAAAGGGCACTGATAAGTTTTAGATCCAGAAATGTGCAATTATTTGCAAGTTCAATGAAACCAAGGAATTGTGCGGAGGCATATTGCTACCTATGCCGCACAAGCGATTCCGCTGGACCTGTCACGTCTTAAGCGTGGTTGACGCCGCAATTGCGGAAAAGGGCCATTTGTGGACGGAAATTAGCTATCGGTCGAGAGTAATTCGCCTGGTGATCTTGTGGAGCTTATGCCGTTGGTCGGGGCTGCCGAGATAGTAACTGAGATCAACGGTGATATCTGCTGATCTGACGCCCGCGGGGAGAACGAGTTAACAGGACTTTTTCATTTTCAACCACCCGCGCCGAACAGCGCCTTTGCCAGAAGCTTATCCCGGCCGTACACATCCTCGTAGAAATAAAGAGCATTGTCCTCCGGATCCACATACGCCGTGCGGTACAATATGTAGACCGGCACAGGTTGATCCAACACGACCACTTGCCGTTTGCCGCCGGCGATGACCTCATTGACGCGTGCCAGACTCCACCTTTTCTCTTCCACGCCCAGCACCCAGGCGGCCATTTCCGCAGGTCGGCCCATGCGGATGCAGCCGTGACTAAACGCACGCTGCTCCTTTTTGAACAAGCCGTGAGCCGGTGTGTCGTGCAGATAGACGTTGTATTCATTCGGAAAGACGAGCTTTACGGTGCCGAGGGCGTTATCCGGCCTCGGGTCCTGTCGAATGCGGTACCTGTTCATGTCCTTCTTCGAGACGCTGCTCCAATCAATGGCCGTGGCATCCAGTTCCGGGGCGTCTGGCCCCCAGCCCTGCTGGCGCGGCAATGGCGCGATATTCGGCCAGCTTTTTTTGAAGTTGGCCGTATTGAGGAAACGATGGCGCCTGTTGCTCATGAAAGGCTTTCATGTCCGGCGCCTCGAAGGCCGTTTTCCTAAGGGTATTCCCAGTCCACATCCACATCACGGGCAGTGGCAAAGAGCATGGCATCGACCTTGTGCGGCTCCATGCGGCCCTCCTGTTGATCGCCAACGTAGCGCATCATGCCTAACGTCAGAAGGATATCGAGACGCACCAAACCGGTCGTGTCCTTGCTGTCCCAGTATTGGTGAATCTCGTCTACTAAATAATGCCTGAACGAAAAGTCGCCAATTTTTAGGTCGATTGCAAGGCTGATGGATATTTATTAAATTACTACCATTTAGTACACCAACAGCGGAGTGCAATGCAGCATTGAGCAGTATTTCTTTAGAAATTGGGCATACCTATCCGTCTGTTGTTTTAGCTTTAAGAAAGGTAGCTGCTTTTTATGCAGCTTTTTTCCGCTTTTGCCGTGTTAATTCTTTTTGCTGTATCAGATGACCTAATATCTGTATATTTCGCGCCAACACCGACAGGGCTACGTAGCGCTTAAATCCATGAAGGCCGTGATCAAGACAGCGGTCCAATCCATGGTTCTCCAGGGCATTGATGCAGGATTCAACGGCTGAATGCTTACGCCGGGATTCAATGAATTCCGCTGACTGCTCTATCTCTTTGTCTTGTGCGGATAAACGTCCCTTTTTGGGTAGAACAACTACGTCCAATATGTCTGATAACTGCTTCCTGTTCTCGGGGCTGTAAAAACCTTTGTCATAGCTGCAGGCGACAAGATTTTCGAACCTGTCCTTGGCCCCCTGAGCCATGGCAACCGCCAGTTGGTTATCGCTCTGACGCTCTAATACGTGGTGATGAAGAATGAATCCGTACTGATCCTTGAGCACGCAAACACTCAAGCCCAACTCTTGCGGCACACCGGCCTTGCCCTTGCTGATCCACTCGGTGTGCGGTTCAAAAATGGAGAAAACCTTTTCAGCGTGTGGTATCTTCTCATCTAAAACAACGCGCCTGCGAATCTGGTCGATTTGTCGCTGTGCATGAGCAATATAGTGTTCAACCGTATCCAGCCTTAAATCCTGGGCCACCGATAAGATCCCAAGGCCTCGCAGGATCCGGATCGTCTCTTTGGTCTTTGATACAAACCCCTGGCATACGGTGATGTAATTCTGGTGCTCGCTGACAATGAACTGCTCTCTTTTTTGCTTTTGAACCTCATCCTTTGATGTGGAGCGCTTCAGTCTCTGGATGCCCCGCAGCAAGCGTTTAACCTTCAGGATGTTGTGATGGCTCTGACGCCAGGTCGTCACGCCGATCTCCGAGCAAATGATGGCAATCAGGCTGATCATTTTTCGGGTTGCATCGAAGAGCAGGTTGGTGTCGGTCGGATAGTGCACATCGGTTTCAACGACAAAGGAATCACAGCTGCCCCGCAGTTTTTGATCCTTCTTTGTCGAGATCAAGTCGTGGCCGGCTTTGACCACGACCTGATTAATCTCATCGAGTATCGAAGGGGTCAGTAGACAAATATTGTCCTTTATGGTCTGAAGGGGGTAGCTGGAAGCGGAGTCTTTTTTGCCGTGCCCGAGCATTTGGCGTAATTTATGGTGATTGTTGGCCATCTCCTGGACTTTGTCGTAATCCCAGTTGCAGTTTAAACGCAGAGTACCCAGCACCAGTATTTTCCACAGATCCATGCCGGGTCTGCCGGTTTCATGGCTTTGTTTCGGAACGATCTGTTTGAGGACATTGAAAACCTTCTCACGGATGTGCGCTGTGCGATAGATGAACTGCAGCCCCATAAGCAGTTTGGGAATTTCATCTCGCGATTTAAGGTCAAATTCAATGTCGGCGATGTCTTTTTTCCAGAATTCCATTTGCAAATCGATGACTTTTCGCATAGATTGTTCCCACGAAGATTTTTCAGGTTTGACTCGTTGCCAACTTTCTACTGTGCCGGTAGAAAGACGGTTTTTGTTGTTGATTCAAATAGATATCTACCGTCAACGAGTAAATAATGCAAGTCAATTTTGCATCAAACTGAAAAATCTTCGTTTTTCTTTTATGCGTATTTGTCAACAATTACAATACGTTCTGTATACCCGTCCGAACACTAGTTAGAATTATAACAGTATTTACGTATTATCTCTCCTGACGGCGATGGACCCTTTTAGATAGGTATGGATAACCCCAATACGCCTGTTTTAAGTGTTTTGTCGTTAAATGATGAAATTACTTCCACCACCGATAATCCACTCGACCGCATCAATCGACATACACGACCACATACTGGTTATTGTAAGGCTGGTAGTAAGTCCCACCACATTGTTGCAGCGTTGCCCCTTCGATGACCACGGTCGTGCAACCCGTTGGCAACGTCGCCCTGTATATCGTCGATCGACGGATAGTGCGCCGCGTCGTCCGGCGGGCCACCCCGGCAACGCTCACCGGGGTCAGCGGACGCCCGACTCTGGCTTCGGCCGTCGACACCAAACGCTGAGCCCCCGGGAGAGAAATCCGCTCTCCAATCTCAGACCCGAAAGTCATGATGACCCCGGCAATCAGAACGACACCCAATATCTTAAACATGTTCATTTTGCGTCTCCTTTCATGAAATGGTCTGGTAAATCATTCGCACCCTTGAGATCCTTCAGCTCGACCTTCTCGGCCTTGGTTGGGTTCTTGAAGCTAAAATCGGTTGCTGCTACCTCGCCTCCCGTCTTCCAGTTCCTGGTTTGAACCGTGTATTGCGGTCCGCCGCTAATGCGCTTTGACGTAATGACATATCGGCAAGGATAAGGGCGCTTCCCTTGTGCAATCCAGATCTGAAAATCAACGTCGTCCTTTCTAAAAGCGAGGTAGTCGCATTCAACGCCGCCGACCACACCGCTGCCAAGGTCCTTTACGTCGACGACATCGAGCATCAGCGCATCGTAGGAATTCGACAACAGCAAATCCGCGGCGGGCAGCGGCCTTTGGTATGTATCCCTCAGTTCGTCTACCAGATGATCGAGCGTGCCAGGCACATCGAGCTGCGTATAGAGATTGAGGTTTTTTCCCAGCAGCGTCAGCGTTTTCCCGTCAAAGGACATCTCCACATCCGCAAACCCGCCGGCGCGCGTGACACGGATCTGGTCAGGCCGGTTGAGAGCCACGGTGCCTGAACTCGCCAGCGCGAGTTTCTGCTCATCTTTGGTGACGACCTCGAGGGTGGCATCGAATTCAAACGAGAGCGACTTCTGCGCTCCCATGTAATCGGACATGGCCTTAAGGATCCTCTTGGCATCTGCTTCATCGGCGCTCACTCCTGCGGACGACCCCAATAGAACGATCAGGGACAGCGCCACGGCGACCATACAGCGTACAAATATTTTCACTGATTTAGGACTTTTCTTGTTCATCTGAGTGTCACTCCTTTACAAATGTTATCCGAACTTTCTCCCGACTACCCGAGCCGCACGCCTTCTGTCTCGAGCCCGCCTCCCTCAGCCAACTTGCTCCAGCTCTTTTTTTCCCATTCCTCCTCGAGCCATTCCCTCACCCCCTGCTCCAGGAACTCCGGCGCAGCCCACTCGTCCACATCGAAGTCGTTCTTAATGTAGCCATGGCTGAGCATAAAATCCTTGCCGATCTTAATGCACTGCATATTCTGCGCACTTAAGCTCGGCACCATCTCGACGTGTTTGATGCCCTCGTATGTATCCACGGGGTCCAGGTAGAAGGTCTGCCGGTTGAGGAGCACCGCTGCAGCGCGCTTGTGCTCGTTGGCCCAGCGCCCGACCTTGACCATGGCCTTCATGTAGGCGACGACCAACTCGGGGTGCTCCTTGGCCATCACGTCGGTGCAGGTGATGACAGCGGGGGTGTTGGCTACCTGCACGGTCCAGTCCGGGTACCGGGTCAGGTCCTCGATCATCTTGATCTTGCCTGTAGCCTCCTGCAGGTGTTGGAAGACCTTGCTCTGGGTGTAGATCGCATCGACGGTGCCATCCAAGAGCGCTGTTTCCAATGGACGAAACGCCAGGTCGCGCTTGTGGTCACGGCGCATCCACAGTTCAGATGGGTTGTTCATCGGCGGGACCAGCATCTCGGGTTTGTCATACCAGTCATCCGGGTAGGGGAACTCCACGAGTTCCACATCATCCATGGTCATGTCGTTCAACATCAGCATGTTCTCGATGCCCATGTGTTCCTGGATGCGCCACCAGTCGTTCTTGATGGTGTTCAGGCTCTTCGAGATACCGAACTTCTTGCCTTTCAGATCCTTCATCCTGAAGATCTTGTCGGTGGCGCGCACCGCCATGCAGCCGCCTTCGTAGACCCACGTCGCTCCCAGCAGCACGGTACGGCGGATGTCCGCGTGGACGTGGATCGGGGGATACAGGCCGCCGAAGCGGATGAGGTTGTCGAGGTTGTGGATGTAGTGCGGGTACCAGTTGTTCTCGGGTGCGTGGCGGAAGTAGGCGTACTCAACACCGATCTTCTTGAACTCCTCGCGGCACCATCCCAATTCCTGATCGACGTTGTTGGCGGATACCATGGGGCAGTTGGTGAACCACACCTCTTTCCAGTTCAATGGTACTGTCGTACTTACTTTTTTCTGTTGGGTCATGGGTTACTCCTTTCTTGTGAGGTTTCCAGGAAAACAGACGGTTGGTTCGCCGTTCTTTGCCGCTTTCTGATTCACCATTTGACTCCTCCGTTTATTTATGATTTTTTGCTTGCTCATCACCGGACCGGCGGCGATGGCGGTTTCTCAAGAGACACGCCCGGCAGCGTAAACCATGCTCTTTTTTGACTGCACTTCCGACCGAGCTTAGTCGATTCACTGGCTGTCTCTCCTCATGAAAAATAGAGCCAATAACTTGCCCTCTCCACCCAGTTCGCGACCCACCTCCCTCAAGGCGAAAAAGGGGATAAACGCCGCGAAGATGACCAAACCCCCGGCGAGCACTTCGTAGGGTCCCTTCCCAAGGAACTCTATGACACCTTCCACGGCCCCCTTGCCCTTTAACAGGCCCTTGACGGCATGTTCGATGAAGACAAAGAGGCCGACAAAGAGAGTGAAAATAGCCGTCTTTAGAAGGGTGGAGAAAATCAAGGGCTTGTGTTCAAGGCCGCGACCGAGGTGGAGTACATCGCCGATCATAATGACTTTGGCAAAAATAAAGGCTTCAATCAGGGCCACCCCGTATTCGGTGTAGGTAATACCAACGTCGGCGAGAATGAGCCTGCGGTACTGGGTGAACGCCCCGAAAACCAGGGTTAGATAGCCGACATAGACCCAATACACCTTCACTTCATGGAGTAGTTTTTTCTTCAGGTTCCCTTTGTTTTCGTCAGGGCTGCTCATAATCTATGGCCTTCCCGGGAAACCAGGATGACATCCATGGTTCACCTTTTTTAAGTCAACCGGTATTACTTTTAAAGCTGTCCGCAATGAGAGCCTTCAATATATTAATTCACCCAGAGCGTGCATTGCGCGTGACAGCATGCCGCCGGAGATATTTTTTGCTTTGAATCCGTTCTGCAGAAGGATGCGCGTAGCATAGTAGGCGCGCTGGGCCGAACGGCAAATGACGTGGATCTCGCGGTCGCGGGGGAGCTCCCCTATTCGTGTGCGGAGATGACCCATGGGGATGTTGAGCGCGCCCGGCACGTTCTCCACGACCAGTTCCACCGGCTCGCGCACGTCGAGGAGGAATGCACCGTCCAAGGAATCCCAGTGACTGAGCGGCATGTCGCCATGAAGGACATTCGCTGCGACCATTCCGGCGAAGTTGACCGGATCCTTGGCGCTGCCGAACTGGGGCGCGTAGCAAAGCTCGGCTTCTTCGAGGTCATAGATCGTCGCACCCATCTGGATGAAGCTGGCCAGGGCGCTGATGCGCTTGTCCACCGCCGGGCCGTCCTGGCCCAACGCTTGCGCGCCGAGGACTTTTCCGTCGGATTTGCGGAAGAGGACCTTCAACCCGAGCATTTTGGCGCCCGGATAGTACCCGGCGTGGGAATTGGGGAACAGGTAGATCTTCTCGTAGTCCGGGTCGCCGATGCGCTTGAGCGTTGTCTCACTGACACCGGTCCATGCGGCGGCACCTCCGAACAGCCCGATAATCGAGGTGCCTTGAGTGCCCCGGTAGCGGGAATCACGTCCGGCGATCACGTCAGCCGCGATCCGGCCCTGGCGGTTCGCCGGTCCGGCCAGCGCAATCAAACTCCACTGGCCGGTTCCGAAGTCCTTGACTTCGACGGCATCGCCCACGGCAAAGATATCCGGGTCGCTGGTGCGCATGTGCTCGTCCACGCGGATGCCGCCACGGTCGCCGATCGTGAGCCCGGCCGACTTGGCCAGGGCTGTGTCCGGACGCACGCCGATGGCCAGGATCACGATGTCCGCCGGATACGTCTTCCCGGAACCTGTCTGAACCTCGACAGCGCCCCCGTCCAACTGCTTGAAGCCGACCACGCCGTCGTTGGCGACAACCTTCACGCCATGACGGATGATATGCTCCTGGACGAGGACCGCGATCTCCGGGTCCAGCGGGGTCAGTACGTGATTGGGCTTCTGGATGAGGGTCACGTCAAATCCGGCATGGATCAGATTTTCCGCCGTTTCGAGACCGATGAACCCGCCGCCGACCACGACCGCGCGCCGCACCGGCTTCACCATTTGGATGCCCGAGTATTTGAACATTCCCGTCAGAAACGTCGTGCCGCGTTCGATCCACTCCCGGATCGTCCGCGCGTCCGGCACGGTCCGCACATGAAATATCCCCGGCAGATCGATTCCGGGTAGGGGCGGATGGACCGAGGCCGCGCCAGGCGACAGTACCAGCTTGTCGTAGGACTCGGTCGTGACTTCGCCGGTCTCGGTGTTGCGCAAGTCCACGGTCTTATTCTTCGGCGAAATGGAAACCGCTTCGCAGTTGGTCCGCACGTCGATCGCGAAGTGCTCGCGGAACAGCTGCTCGCTCGCCACCAGAAGGCTCGACTCTTTTTCAATCACCCCTCCGACGTGGTAGGGCAGCCCGCAGTTCGCGTACGACACATAGGGTCCGCGTTCCACCATGAGGATTTCCGCATTTTCATCCAACCGGCGCAGGCGCGCCGCACACGATGCACCACCCGCCACTCCGCCAACTATGATGACTTTCATTGTTTTACCTCCTTGTTTTGTTAGTCTTACCCAATGCAGGCCTTGGGCCGCAACCAAATCAGTGTTCAGGTTTCGGGTTTCAGGATTTGAGGTTTGCTGACACCTGGCACATGAAACCCTATTCCCGATAAATCAAGTGGTTTAACTTTAACAACACATCTTCGCATCTTGCGGAGAAGTTACAATCTAAGACTCTATTGTAATGGTAACCGCATGTTGAAGAACGCTTACTGCCGAAAGATCGCTGCGATCAAAGCCAGAATACCAGGAGCCGAGAAGGCAGTATCTTCATTTCGCGTGGCTTCGTGCCTTTTCGATGGTCTCGATACCCGTCGAACTCGAGATGGTATCGAATCTGATCTCGGGCTGTCTGAGTGCCATCTCCAAGACCAGGAGCAGGTTGAGGTATTCTTCTGAACGCAGATGCCGTTGCAGGGCCTCCTCGTCCTGCCACATTTCCTCGATCATGATGACGTTCTTTTCGTCTAGGTCTTCGTATATGCAGGAACTGAGGCAGCCGCGCTGAACTCGGCACTGTTCAACGATCGATCTGAGGATTTTCAAAGCCTCCCTACGCATTTGTTGAGACATCAGCATTTTTATGGTCGCGAGCACCATGGGCTTTCCTCCCGTCGTTATCTTGTTCAAGGCTTATGTTCATTTATTTGAGGATACAGCTCTTTCTTCCCAGGATTGAATGCGGTCCGGTTCTAAGGTCCTCACGATGTGACATACGATGCGATAAACGCGCCAGAAGGGGCAGGCCGTGATATTATTGGAGTAAGATATCGGAACTACGAGGTTTTCTTTTATCGGAGGGGATACGTGCAGGGCGAGAATTATCTCGCGATCTGTCGCTATAACGACAAAATGTCTTTATATCGTCACCTGGAAGATGAAGGATCGATGTCCAATTTCTTCATTTTCGAATACAGCGTCGTTCTCTTCAGGCCAAGGACTTCGGCGGCGCCGCCCTTTCCGGCAACACGCCAGCCCGTTCTCTGCAGCACGCTCATAATGTGCCGGCGCTCCACATCATCCAGGCGCGAAGCAGACTCGGCTTCGAAAGATTCGGGCCCGGGCATGCTGACAAGCAGGCTTTTGTCTCTGTTCAGGATCATGGCATGTTCGATGACATTCCTCAGTTCTCGGACATTGCCGGGCCAAGGATAGGATTGCAGTGCTTCCATGGTCTTTCTCGGAATGCTCTGAATCTCTTTGCCCATCTTCTTTTGAAATTCCTTGACAAATGCCCAGACCATGAGAGGAATATCTTCTGCCCGTTCACGAAGGGGCGGGATCAAAATGGGGAAGACATTCAGCCGGTAATAAAGGTCATTCCGGAATTTGCCTTCCTTGACATCCTGGGCCAGGTCCCGGTTGGTGGCCGCGATGATGCGCACGTTCACCTGCAGCGGCCTGGTGGATCCCAAGCGCTCGAACCGGCCTTGTTCCAACACCCGCAGCAGCTTGGACTGCACCTCATGGGGGAGTTCGCCAATCTCGTCGAGAAAAAGACTGGACCCATCGGCCAGCTCGAACCTGCCGACCATCTTGGTCAAGGCACCCGTGTAAGCCCCCTTTTCCCGGCCGAAGAGTTCGCTTTCAATCAACGTCGACGGCAGGGAGGCACAGTTGACCGTTACAAGAGGCCGGTCTTTTCGGGAACTCATGCCGTGGATCGCCCGGGCCAACAGTTCTTTTCCCGTGCCGGTTTCACCCAGAATGATGACCGTGGAGTCTGTTTGGGCAACCTGTTCTGCCTGGGCAAGGACATTCTTCATAACGCTGCTTTGACCCACGATGTTCGTATGCTCAACCAGGAGTTTGACTTCCTCCTTCAGGTAAATATTCTCATGTTCGAGCCGTTGTTTGAGATTCTCAATCTCCCGCAGTCGTCCCTTAAGCTGTTCCTCCATCTGCTTGCGGGCGATCGCATTTGCAAATATCTGCGCCACCACTTTAAACTGTTGCACGACCGTTGTCGTCCACTCTCTCTCCTCCCGCAAAACAGAAAAGGTCAACAGGCCAAATACATGCCCTCTTCTTACCGATAACGGAACGACCACGACGGAGCTGGTACCGTAGAGGTCGAAACTCTCCCGGTCGCGGCCGGCTTCCGCCGGTAGGTCGCTCATTTTCGAAATCGTGATTGTTTCCCCACCCAGGACCTTCTGCAGCGCCCAGGGAAAGAAGTCTTTTAAACTCATCCGTTCAGGAGGTATCCGATTCCCCGGAGGCTGATAATAATGTGTCAGCAGCAGCGTTTCGGGTTCTCCTTCAGGGGCTTGGAAAAGTGAGGAGCGATCAAGATCGAGGAACTCGCAGACGCGGCGCTGAGCGGCTTCAATTTCGCTGTCGATCCGGTCCGCAGGGAGATTGATAAATAATGTCGAAATATCGGTCAGCAGCCTTTCCAACCGCAACGGCTCGCCGAGTTCTGCATCCGGTTTGTTTTTTGATCGGACCATATAAACCTTTGGCTGTTTATTTTAACGACCAATCTTTAGGTAAGCCTTCCGATAGCAGAAAGGATATCTTGTCTTTCTCGATCAATTTTTGGGCTTTTTTATCAAAAGTAAGCCAGCAGCCCTTCAGATCCAGTGCCAAAGCCGCATAACATGCATCATATCCGGTAAGGCCTTTTTTCACGAAGCGGTTTGCTTTAACTGCAAGTTCCTCTGTCATGGGATGTCTCAGTAGTCCGCCCTGAAGAATCGGGATGATGCCTTTTCGAAAAGCGTTAAGTCCATCGGGATGGAGGCGTTGCAAAACCGCATATACCTCAAAGGCGAAGAGTTCCGGAACCGTAAATTTTTTTGGATCTTCAATGACTGCTTTCAGCACCTCGTCCGCACAATCATGAGCCTCATCTTCGAGCAACCAGCGAACCGCAACCGAGGCATCGATAATCCAGATCATCCGGTATATCCCCTCAATTTTCTGAGTAAATCAATGCTCGCAACAGGCTCCTTCCGCTTTCGTTTTAACGTGTGTATCCGATCAAGTAAACGCTTTTTGCTCTCCTTTATTTTATAGTCTAAAAAGCGGTTTTCGAAATCTTGAGGGGTCACAAGAACAGCCCGTAACTTTCTGCCTTTACATACTAAAATGGGTTCTCCCGTCGCATTAAGACGGTCTAGTATTTCACCTAGGTTATTTCTTATTTTAAGTGCATTGACCTCTTCCATGACCTTGGATCTCCTTTAATTATTTATTCTGAATATGACTCTAAAATATACATATGTCAAGTGTATATGTGTATACAAAGTATAGGCGGGACATTCCATCAAAAAATAAATAACTTTCTTGATAAAATTAGGCTCCATCAATTTAATAGCTTGAAAGTGCATAATTTGAACGCTAAAATATCATTGAAATCTTGTTTGGTAGTTTTTGGAAGTTATTTATAAATTTATGGACGCCCCGGTTCTTTCCCAGGAACACAGATTGCAATAAAACTAATATTTTTCGATGAGACAAAGAACGATACACTTGAGGAACGCTCATAATATAATAACATTCGTGGTAGTTAAAAGGGTAAACTTATAATTTCATGGGCGTCCCTGATATCCGCGAAGTCCGGTGACGGGCTCCAACTGGCTTTGTTCGTGCACCACACAGATGCCGATCGCGAGTATGCATATGAACGCAATAGCCACGTAGGCACCCTCGACAAGGTGCTTGACATAGCTGACAAGCATGATTGGATCATCGTGGACATGAAGAGGGATTGGAAGGTCGTTTTCCCGTTCGAGAAGAAGTAAGGCAGCGGGTGATGTCGGAACGCCAGCTAACATCGCTGCAGCGGACCGGGTGGGCTCAGCGGTTTTTCGAAACTTATTGGTTTTATCGAATATTTTAACTTTTATGAACCGCTCGGCATTCCTCCACTCGGCAGCTGATCTCAAGCGTTATGCCCTGACAAACAAAACTATTTTCCAAATGATTATTATTTTATTCGCTCATTTAGTATAAACTGAAAATAACTATTAGATACAGCAACTTAACTTTTAGTTACATATTGGGAGATGAATTAAAATGTTAATGACCTATATCCAAAGAGCAATGCATCATGCAAAATATGAAATATTGCCTGATGATGGTAGCTATTATGGTGAAATCAAAGAATGCAACGGTGTATACGCTAATTCAGATAACTTGGAGGACTGTCGGCAGGAGCTTCAAGAGGTCCTGGAAGACTGGATTTTATTCCGGGTTCATAAAAACCTGTCTTTACCAATTATTGATGGAAATGAATTGACGATAAAGGAAATTGCCTGATGCCACCATTTGGACCGATAAAGCGCAAAAATCTCATCCGATTTTTGAAAAAGTCGGGTTTCAGTGGACCGTTTAGCGGCAGCAGACATCAGTTCATGCTAAAAGACGATATTACCATCCGGTTACCAAATCCTCACGGTGGTGACGAAGGGAAAGAACTTTTAGCAAGAATTCTTCGGCAAGCACATATTAGCAAAGAAGAATGGGAAATCCTTTAAAATAGTATCGCGTTTCATAAGTTCTGTCGGAGATTTTGGCAATTTGAGATCCTTATGAGAAAGGATAGTATTTATCCGACATCGGCCAAGGGTTCTGTTCGATTGACGACAGCTTTAACGAAGGATATGCGGAAGGATATGCGTCCATTGGATTATTGGTTCCGTTATTCCAGAAACGCCAACTTTTCCGCGCGGGCGATTTTCTGACCTCGCACCACGGATTGACTCGTTGTCGGTTGGGATATATTCATTCAAAAAACTTCAAAATGTAATGGGCATCCTGCCACACATGA
>Ga0316194_10001491_pt1 | contig 16155 bp, 18 predicted proteins | sample CroRivsedime1_MG_FD_204936 | JGI IMG/M metagenome (GOLD analysis project Ga0316194, IMG submission 204936) | Coastal sediment microbial communities from Maine, United States - Cross River sediment 1 | ecosystem: Environmental > Aquatic > Marine > Coastal > Sediment | place: USA: Maine...
CCGGCCTACACCCAGATACAATATCGAACAGTCACTGTCGATGGCCTGGAAATCTTTTATCGCGAGGCCGGTCCGGAGAATGCACCAACGATCCTGTTGCTGCACGGGTTCCCGACCTCATCCCACATGTTCCGCAACCTGATCCCGGCACTGTCGGACCGTTTCCACGTGGTTGCACCCGACTATCCCGGTTTTGGCAACAGTACCCAGCCGGGTATTGATGAGTTTGATTACACCTTCGACAACCTGGCAGAGATTATGCAACAATTCATTGATGAGCTGGGGCTGAATCGTTACAGCCTGTATTTGATGGATTACGGTGCGCCGGTTGGTTTTCGTTTGGCGGTGAGGCATCCGGAACGGATCGATTCGCTGATCGTGCAGAACGGTAACGCTTACGTCGAGGGACTGCGCGAGTTTTGGGACCCGATCCGCAAGTACTGGAAGGAACGGACGCCGGAAAACGCACAGCCCCTGGCCAGTTTCATTGCCCCGGACGGAGTGAAATGGCAATACACCCATGGTGTCAGGAATGAGGCGGCCATCAGCCCGGATAACTGGAACGTTGACCTGCGACATCTAACACGTGAAGGCAATCCAGAGATTCAGCTCGCCCTGTTCTACGACTACCAAAGCAACGTGCCGCACTATCCAGCGTGGCAGGCCTACTTCCGCAAGCACCAGCCACCGACCCTGATCGTCTGGGGCAAGAACGACTACATCTTTCCGGCAGAAGGCGCACAACCCTACAAGCGGGACCTGAAAAATATTGAGTTCCACTTGCTGGATACCGGACATTTTGCTCTGGAGGAGGATGGCCAGGTGATCGCCGATACCATCCGCCGGTTTTTAAACCAACAGTTAGCAAAAGCAATGTAGGGAATGAAGTGACGGAACATTTCGTCCTTGGCAAATTGACCGAAACAGAGGAGATCAAGTCATGACTATGAATAATGTTTTCACAGTTTCACTACTGATTATTTCGCTGGGTCTTCCCGGCATCACCAATGCGGCGCTTCCGGATCCGGGGATGCAGGTTGAAAAGGGTCGCACGGCGCTTGTTGTAACCGATCCACAAAATGACTTCCTGAGCCCCAAGGGTGTGACGTGGGGTGTGGTTGGCAAGAGCGTGACCGCGAACCACACGGTCGAGAACATCGAGACATTGCTCAAGAGCGCCAAGGTCAACGGTATCCCGGTATTTATTTCACCTCACTACTACTATCCACTCGACCACGGCTGGCAGTTTGAGGGTGCGCTCGAGAAGCTGATGCACAACATCGGCATGTTTGATCGCAAGGATGCCTTGAGTCTGGAGGGCTTCGAAGGGTCCGGTGCTGACTGGCTGGAACGATACAAACCGTACATCGAGGATGGCAAGACCATCGTGACCAGTCCACACAAGGTCTACGGTCCGGAGAGCAATGATCTTGTTCTACAATTGCGCAAGCGCGGTATTGACAAGGTTATTCTGGCCGGGATGTCCGCCAATCTTTGCACCGAATCACACATGCGGGAGTTGCTTGAGCAGGGCTTCGAAGTGGCTGTCGTCAAGGATGCAACTGCTGCCGCGCAGGTCGAGGAAGGTGATGGCTATGCCGCAGCGCTGGTGAACTTCCGTTTTATTGCCAATACGGTATGGACGACCAATGAGGCCACGAATGCGATAGAGGGTAAGAAGTAGGTGCGGAGTATGCGGACTCTCGTTCAACCTGAATGGGTTCGCGTATCCCGTCAGGCTGACACGCGATGCTGGATGAGGCAGATAGAGGACGCATAGAAACCTTTACGACGAATAGTTCGGGCAAGACAGAGGACACTGAATCATGGAATTCGAAAACAAGGTCGTTGTTATTACGGGCGGCGGTACCGGTATTGGACGGGAGACCGCACGCGCCTTTCTGGAGCGTGGTGCCAATATAGTCTTGAATGGTCGACGCGAAATGAAACTTCAGGAAGCCATCACGGAGCTCGACGCAACGGGTAGGCACGTGGCGTATCTGGCGGGCAATATTGGCAAGCCGGAGACCGCGCGGCAGCTGATCCGGACCGCAGTGCAGCGGTTTGGGGGGGTGGACATTCTGGTGAACAACGCCGGTATCTTCAAGCCCATGCCCTTTCTTGAACATACCGAGGAGGATTACAACGCTTATGTGAGCATTATTCTCGGCGGCACATTCCATGCATCGCAGGCAGCGATCCCCGAGATGCAAAAGCGTGGTGGTGGTGCGATTGTCAATACTGGCTCCATGTGGGCCAGCCAGGCGATTGGCGCTACACCATCCAGTGCATATTCGGCTGCCAAGGCGGGCATCCATGCCCTGACCAGAAATCTGGCCATTGAATTTGCGGCAGACCATATCCGTGTAGACACAGTAGCCCCCGCCGTGGTACTGACACCGGTTTACAACACCTTCCTGAATGAGGATGAAGTCAAGGATGTATTAACGGGTTTAAACGATTTTCACCCACTGGGACGCCATGGGCAGCCGCGGTATGTTACGGCAGCCATTCTTTTCCTGGCGGGCTCGCAGGCGGACTGGATAACCGGTGTGGTCTTGCCCGTCGACGGTGGTGTGGCAGCAGGTCAACATGCGCACTAACGATCAGCACCGATCTCGGGAGTCCGGGCTGACACTAGTTAGTTAATTCGTTAAACTCACATACTCAGATAACAACCTAATCTAAAATTTGGAGAAAATCGTATGCCTTCTGGTTTAAAGAAAACTTGTATCCCACTGATGTTGGCCTTGTTATTTTCTATTTCCTCTCACGCCGAGCAGACGGGTAAGCCGCTTGCTGAAAAATTGCAGGAAGGAGATCTTGTTATTACTTCCTCCGTGAGTGGTTGTGATGAGGATATAAAACAGCACTGTGACGGTCTTGGCGACAATACGGATAGAGTCTTTATGTGTCTTGCGGCTTATGAGGAACACCTCAGCTCAGAGTGTAAACAGGGTATTCTGGAGGCGGCCCTGTCAATCAAGATGGGTGCTGCGGCCCTTGATTATTCGATTAGTGTCTGTGAGGCGGATGCTGACAAGCATTGTCTTGATGTGCAACCAGGTGAGGGTCGTATTGTGAGCTGTATCAAAGCCAATGAGTCCAAGGTCAGTAAAGATTGCATAACGGCTCTAAAAGAAACTGGTCTATGGGAACTCGGCAAGTAATGAGAATATAAGGGTATAAGAAAGCTGTTCAATTCTAATGTGATTATGGCCCCCTTGGGGGCCGTATTCGTATGAGCGTAAAGTCCGTATTTTGCCTGGGAAGTACGACTTCAAGCAACCCGGGCGCTCGTCAAAATCGGGCCTTTTTCTTTTTCCCGTGAATCAAGATTACTACTTCGTGCACCGGGCGTGTGCACCCTGAAATTGGCCCATTTTTAAGTGGCCGGATAAACTTCACTGTGGTCAAGGGAGTTACAAAATATAATGCCGGGTTCTAGACACCAAACCGTCTTCGGCCTGTGTCTGGCGCTGACTATATTGACGGCCGTATCGGTCGTCTGTGTTGTCATGCTGTTCATCGAACGCCAGGACGTCGACCTGCTACACCAGCGAGTTACCGGTCTCCGGCAGGAGAACGCCGTGCTCAGGTCACAGCTCAATGACTATCGCAGCGGTCTCGTGACGGAACAGGAAGCGGCTGCTCGGCCGTCTGACTGAATCGAGCATAGCAATCATAATGTCGGAATACGCTAAAGCAATCCAGTTGGCTGCTGTGGCCCGACCTGTCGGACCCTGAATCACTCCGGTGATGTAATAATTCTGCTTACAGAACTTTACAACGACAGTCATATCGATATTGGATAATCCTGATTTTCAAATTGTGGTGGCGACATGGAAAGACCACGCGTATGTGCTTGGACAGGTTCGCCGTACCGTCTTTATCGAGGAGCAGAATGTTCCTGAAGAGCTGGAATGGGATGATCTCGATGAAAGTTGCCAACATCTGCTTGCGCTGGATAGTAAAAACAATCCCATTGGAACTGGACGTCTCTGTGAGCATGGGCACATCGGCCGCATGGCGGTGATTAAAGACTGGCGCGGAAAAGGCGTTGGTGGCGCACTGTTAAGAAAGCTTATGAATATCGCTCAACAAACCGGCAACCTGAAACTGGTGTTGAATGCCCAGACCAGTGCTGCTGGTTTTTACGCTAGATACGGTTTTTCAGCTGAAGGTGATGAATTTACGGATGCCGGTATCCCGCATTTGAAAATGACCCGGTATTTAACCGATAGACGCGCACGGTGAAGATCGCCTTTGGGTGTACATCTTGCAAAGGCGGTATTTCTCAGTGCGTTCCACCCGGCAACGCCTCCGGCCGGAAGTGATCGGGTCGGTCAAGGGGGGGTGGCTGAAGCTTCCGATTGAGAAATGGAGTGACGGTGAGGCACCGCCGGACAACAGGGGCGGCAACGGATAGCCTTGGACCACCGCGCCACATTTTTACTCTATCGGCTGCTGTCCTGCAGTTGACATTGTTCAAGAAACTGGCGATCAGTCGTGTCTGTGAATTTCGGCGTCTCACTGTAGCATCTATATATTGTATATAAGGGGTAATTACGTGGTTTCCTATCCACAGGAAGAGGGTGTTTATGGGAGGCAGGTCGAGTGAACCGGAAGGAGTTTTCATGGGAAACATTCATCAGGGCGAGGTCGTGGTACATGTAGATGATGAACTGAGTGATGGCCAAAGGTCATATCTGGTCGGTCATCTGAAGGGTTGTGACGGTGTTGAGGATGCTCGTTTCACATCGGGTCGCAATCACCTCATGTTGATTGACTATGACCGTGACCAATTACATGCACAGGATGTGCTTGGCTACGTCAGAGAGACCCACACGGGGCCGAACTGGTTGGACCGTAACGCAACGTGTGCACAATTGGAGGTGATGACGGTAGCAATGGATGCCGTCATTCAATCAATAACTGGAGATTTATGTTGTCATTCAGGAATGTAACTGTGAACACCTTGCAGGTAGCCAGGCTGTTTCGAATAAAATGTCTTGCTGCCGTCCTTGGGTTGGCGGGTTGCTTCTGCAGCATGAGTGTTGCGCTGGCCTCCGAGGATCTGCTTGAGCATGGCAAGTATGTTTTTTATGCCGCAGGCTGTGTTTCCTGTCACACCCGTGATCAACTGATGGCCGGAGGGCGGCCGGTTGTTACACCCTTTGGGACGTTCTATCCACCTAATATTACGCCGCACAGGGAATACGGTATCGGCGCCTGGACCATGGAGGATTTTGTACGTGCATTGCGTGAAGGCCTGAATCCACAAAGTGAAGACTATTACCCTGCGTTTCCCTACACCTCTTACACCAAAATGACGCGCCAGGATATGCAGGCCCTGTATGCCTATCTGATGACGCTACCGGCATCCTCCAGGGAAATTCAGCCGCATAAGCTGCACTGGCCCTTCGATTCCCGGCCAATGATTGCGCATTGGAAGGCAAGCCGGTTTACAGAGGGAGAGTTTTCGGTTGACCCGGAAAAATCCCCGCAATGGAACCGTGGGGCCTATCTTGCCGATTCCCTTGGACATTGTAATGAATGTCATACGCCGCGTGACTATCTGGGGGCCCCCCGGCGCGACCGCTACCTGGCGGGCACCTGTACGGGTCCGGATGGGCGGTTGGTTCCTAATATCACACCGGATAGAGAGACGGGCATCGGTGACTGGACATGCGAGCAACTGATGATATTCTTGAGTACAGGAAAAAGGCCCAATGGCACTTACACCGACAGTCTAATGGCAGAGGTTCTGGGCACAAGTTGCATGCGGTTGACCGCGTACGATCTGCATTCACTGGCAATCTACCTGCAGTCATTGCCGCCGATTCACAATGATCTGGACACCCTGTGTGCAGAATTTGACGACGCTTTCATTTACGAATAATGCAATTGCCGCGGTGCAGGAAGGAATGCCCACATGAAACTTAATCCAGATATCTGCGGCGAATGCGGCCGCATCATCCCGGAACTTGAACCAGCCACCCGCATAATGCAGCAGTACCCCAGCCGGAGGCGCTCCCAGAAGCTGGCGCTGGTATGCACCGACTGCAGGCCACTCCAACGCATCCCCATTTCTACCTGCAGGGGCTGTCACCGCCCACTGCGGCTGCTCTCTGGTTTTGCAGGGCCATACTGTAGTGATCGCTGCCTTAAACGAGCACGTCATGGCGGTGTTCCCTCTGACTGTACCTGTGAATACTGCGGGAAGTCATTCACTCCGAAGCGTAGCGATGTCCGGTACTGCTCAACCAAGTGCAGGGTAAGCGCAAGAAATCAGCCTGATACAGCGGATCTGTGAACAACCCTGCCTGAGCAACGCTGCTTGTTAATCCACGAATTCCGATGCCAGGGTAAATCCCGGTGGCGGCAGATGATGAAGGGGCTGATGAATGGCTCATCGCTCACTAAAATCAAAGGCCAGTGATTAACATCACTACCCATGTTCTGACATTAAATGAGAGGACCTTTTTTTTCCGGTATTTACTATATCGTGTCCCCAACCGGGTCTGTGCCCACAATCAAAACGCAAGTAAAGTACATCAGGTCCTCAACCTCATGCCAGAACTTCAGCAGGAGTGTCACGTGAATTGCCGCGAAGAACGTTAATACATAATTATCGTCCCAGAAGATGGCTATCAATACCACAGCTACCACTACGCTTACGCCTGCTAATACCAGATCCCTCATGGTTTCTTTTTCCTTCTGGTTTCAAAGTCTTGACTGGACAGAATTTTACACAAGTGCATCAGTCTACACATTAATGTAGATTATTGTGATGCCACGCATCAGGCAATAGCCTACACACGGCCCCTGGCATGATGCATGCGCGGTTGTACGACCGTGAGCCGGCAATGGGCAATAGACCGGAGTTCACCATTTTCGCCCTGGCGATTACTATAGTGGGCTGGAAAAAACACTCCGCATTACCAGATACAGAAAAATGCCATCACCCGGACAATATGCAGTTGGAGAACGGTTGAGCCCCCGGACACTTCCACTGGTGTTGTTTCTGCTGTCGTTCGCCACCGTGTTGTTCACCATTGTCCTGTTCCGGCTGCTCACCTTCTTCATTATGCCGTCGCTGTTTTTCGACTTGCTGTTCATCGGCTTTCCCATGGGTGCGCTGGCAGGCGCCTATTTCTTCCGCATCAGCAAGCAGTCCTTTCTGAATGCATTATGGATCCTGCAGGGGGCAATGGTCGTTTCCATCCTCGCCATGCTGGCCTGCAAGCATTTTGACTACCTGCGTGCGCATCTGTTCGACGTCGAGCTGCAGCGGCTGTTCGTCCAGATGCTCACATTCACGCTCTTCTTTCTGCCTTTTTTTATTGCCTACGGACTGAGCGAATACGTGGGGTACCAGATCGGCCGCAGGCATCTCAAGGGCCGGATGCAGGTAGTCTATGCGCTGTACCTGTTTGGCGCGGCGGGGGCCTACCTGTTTGCAGAGTTCGTCTTCCCGCTGCTTGGTGCTGCCCGTCTTCTGGCTATCCCGTTTCTGCTGGTCGCCATGTCGATGCTGCTGCTCTACCCGCCTGCCCGGGTAAGTCGGTTGTTGCTTGTCCAGCAGTCCGCTATTGTCGTGCTGCTGTTTGTGCCACAGCTCGAGGGTGGCTTCCTGCAGTTGTACAAGGGCACCAGTATGCAGTCCACACATGCCTATGCCAACCAGGGTTATGAGACCATCCACCAGGAATGGGGTACCTACAGTCTCGTCGAGGTTATGCAGAAAACCGGGATGGAGCACTACATTGGTTTTTACAACGACATCATCCAGTGGCGTTATGCGCCTGGCAACGGCTATTTCGCGCACAATATCGGGATGCTACCGCTTGAGTGGGCGCCACCGGGGGGGCGGATCGCCATCATCGGCGCGGGTGGAGGCCGCCAGGTACAATACGCGCGTAAATCGGAACATGATTTCGAGAAGATTATGGCCATTGAGATCGAGCCGGCCGTTATCGAAGCGGTGCAGGGGGCCCTTGCCGAGCGTTTCGACCATGTCTACCAGGACCTTCATGTCGAACTAGTCAACCATGAAGCACGCAGCTTCATGGAAAATACCGACGAGCGTTTCGACCTGATCTATCTCCCCAGCGTTGGAGGTTATCCGCAGATGATGCTGGAGCCAGGTAACATGATACGTACCATCGAAGCCTATAAGACGCTCAGCAACCACCTGACGGATGAAGGAGTGCTGGCCATCTGGTATCCATCCGTGCTTGATCCACGGACCATCCTGACAGAACAGTATATGCATACGCTGGCGAGCCCGGACATCGGGCTGCAGGTGCGTGTCTACCGGAATCATGGTGAGTTCCTGATCATGGCCGCGAGACGGGCAGACAGCCTGCCGGCACTTGGCGAGGTACAGGAGTTTTATCTCGAGCCGGCCGTTAAGAGCATGGGTGCGAGACTAGCGCCCTTTTTCGTTGACATGCCTGTGGAGCTTGGAAAAACCTGGGAGCATTCAACCTTCAAGCCCATCAGCGACGATCAGCCGTTTCTGGCCGGGAACATGCAACATATCTTTTCCATGCAGCAGGTTGGTAAGCTGTTCGCGCTGGTCTGTGGCCTGCTGGTAGTGTTTGCCGGCTTTCTATACCTGCTGTTGAAAAAAAGGGGAGACCCGAAAATTCCCGGGAAGACCTTTCCTCAGGTCATACTGATAAGTCTGTTCGTAGGCGCCAACTTTCTGGTGATCGAGCATTATCTCATCCTGGCCCTGTTCAAGAAGCTGTATATCTACCGTGACGCATTGGTACTTGGGGCGATCAGTTTTCTGATCCTGTCGGGGCTTGGCAGTACCTTCATCACACCGCGCCTGCGTCCGCTGCTACAGTTCGTCGGCGGACTATTCATCCTGGTTTTGCTGTTCACTCACGCGAGCCTGTCGCCGTGGGCGAATCTTGCATTACTTGCCCCCGTGGCATTCGTCACGGGCAGTTTCTTTCCGGCACTGTTTGAAGCAGCAGCCGATAATCCGCTTGGTGTATTTGCCGCTGACTCCATTGGCGCAGCCATTGGTTCTCTGGTCTCGTTCTTTATCCCGATTGTCTTCGGGTTTAGCTGGTTCTTTGTGTTCGCGACGGTTATCTTCTGGGCTACAGCGATTGCCACTTACCTGTTTTTCCGTAATCAACACGGCGTTGCTGTTCAGGATTAACCGGAAAAGGGGACAGAATGGCCATTGCCCCAGTCATCATCGTCTTCCCGATGATGCTGGCGACTGGCATCGGCCTTGGTGAGAACTGGCTATAAATATCTCATGTATCCAGACCTACAAGGAGTTTTTCAAGAAAATAGGCCGACAACGGACGAAGGGACTGATTATAAAGTAAGATTTCTCTAATTGGCGGGAGACAACCCTTCTCGGACGTTTAGCCATCTCTAACTAACCACTCGCATAACGTTCAATATCGATCCTAAACCACCATCCTGCATACCATGCAAACGGTCATCTTCAAACGTGAATAGTTTACACGCCTTTAGCCTACAAATTAACAGTCAGCTTGCACTTGACCTATTACACTGCAAACGCACAAAGAGAAAAAGGGAGAAATATTGGAATGGCTATACAGTTACAACAGTTCGGTGCAGAGGGGCAGATGAGTCCGGCGGACAAAAGGAACATTATATTGCTTACGATGTTGTCAAAGCTGGTGATGGCACTGGTGATGGGGCTCGTTGCCACGATTGTTTTATTGATAAATTGATAACGGGGTCACCACATTAAGCTTAATCTGAAGGGTAACTTTCGACCTGAATCGACCATGGTAGACCCTGTCTTGGTCGCCATTATTATTCATATGTATAATAATGAATCAATCAGAGCTTCCTGGTTATTCCTTCATCAGCATAAAAAGAGGATAACCATGAAAACTATACGACATTCTATAGTTATGTTGTTCATCACCGCATTATTGAACACATCATATGCAGGGCAATCTAATGAAGACGCAACTCAAGGAACAAATGCTGAACCTGAATGTGATTATGCTTCAGCACCAGAGTTCCTATAGTCGAATACTACGGTAGCCAAAAACTTCGGCAGCCTTCTGGCTGCCGTTTTCATGTGTACTGTCAGTTCGAGCTTGGCCGAAAAAAAAGAAATATTACATGATATATATATTTAAAATGGTGTTGGTACTAACCGCCTGTGTATTCAGCAACCAGTCACTTGCTTTTGGGAAGATGTCAGCAGTCGAGATAAGCACACTTTTTTCTGGAAATACTGTTGAGGGCGAACGAAGAGATGGCGGTGTGCCAGGTATTGATGCTCCTAATAAGATCGAGAACTATGCAACTGCATTTATTGCCTATTTCGACAATGATGGCACGGTGAAAAAGAAAACTAGTAGAAAGCCACAATTGGGGAAATGGAGCGTAACTGATGACGGTAAACTTTGTATTAAATGGAAAGGAAAGAAAGAGAAATGTGCGCCTGTCCACAAGGAAGGGAAGGTATATACGAGAGTGATAGAAAGGAAGTCTGGTTTTGTTCTGATGGAACTTAGATATATCCGCTTCACCCAAGGTAATAAGTATGACTTGTAAGTAGATATCGAAGAGGGGTGACTTCTTCGAAGGGAGTTATAGATTGGTAGGGATGTCGTGTTCTAGCCGATGATTGTCCTTAAACTCAATTTATTTCATTACTACATTCTGATTCCCTGAATAAGTATTTTCCACAATACCGTCAGTATTTAATCTTTACTAGACTCAATACAGCCAATATAACAACAATGTTCTGGCTGTAGTATCAAAAATTGATTTGCGCAATTCCTGCTATGAATCAATAAATAAAGTGCCAACTCAACGAGTCTATCTTACATAACCAAAAATACAGGAGTAGAAGCATGGGACAAGCATTACATAGCATAGAGAACGAACCTGACCATACTGTCGAGATTGTTGTGCATATAACAGAAACTTTGGGAGAGCAACGACGAGGGGATTTGGTTGCCGCGATGAAAGATAATGGTGGCATTACCGCAGCGGAGTTCTGTCCGTTGCGCTACCACCTCATGCTTGTCAGATATGACAGAGATATGTATTCATCACAAGATGTGCTAGACCGGGTCAAATCACAAAATGTAAATGCTAAGCTGATTGGACCCGTATAACTAACGATACAGTTACCACTCCTCACATGGCGGCCTTCGGGTCGCCATTTTTGTATGTAGGTGAATGATCGTAACTGACCGGTCTTCACCGTTCACCAACCAATCTGTATACACAGAAATCGCTCGTTCCTCACTACATTCCGGGATATCCATTATGGCTAGCCCATCAATCTCCAGTTCGTAGCCACCCTCCGGGAGGCGCACGAAAAGGCAATCCATGTCAGCTTCATGGATCGAGTTACTGAAGTCACTAATGTTTCAACCTCTGAACACGCTTCACTTGCCTCAATCGGAGCGCACGACTACCTGCTCCTCTCCCGGGTCTCTCGATTTCCTCCCGCAGTTTCTGGAAGTGCACGTGCGCTGCGCTAGAGCCTCCCGGTATGTTACACCCGACAATCGCACCGGCCGTAATCGGTCGAATTAGTGTCCCGAAATTGCACGTTCAAGCAACCCGAGCGCTCGTTGAAAGAGGGGGCCTTTTTCATTTCCCCGGGAGTAGCGATTTCGTTTGCCCGACGTGCACCGGCTGAAATGGCCCACTTTTCGGGCGGCGATGCAAGCTATTGATTTTATGGGTGGTGGACCCGCCCAAGGCTCGAACCGCCGATCTGCTGACTTACGATACCTTGATCCATCCTCGATCGGGATATTTGTCTTTGCAGGTGTTTCCGTAAACAGGCACTGATTCGTGAGAAAATACTAATCTTTAAGATGTGTAAGCAAAGAATATGTTGAAAAACATGAAACGACCCCGATAGGGTTGTTACTGGATGTCTCGCCGAGTCTACCTCTCCAGGCACTAAATCTTACATAGGCTTCAAGCTGGAAAGGGAATATGTATTACAGAGCTGTGTGGTGTGCTCGCCACTGCGCCGGTGTTGTCCCCGACCAACGCTTGAATGAGCGTGTAAATGTACTTGGCGCGGTGTAGCCGAGTGCGTTCGCGATATCTGACAAGGGTGTCTTGCTTGTTGATAGCAGTTGCCGTGCTACCTCGTAGCGTATGCCTTCGAGTTCGCTGCGAAAGTTTGTGCCTTCCTTTTCGAGGTGACGGTGCAATGTACGCTCGTGCATGCCGAGTTGTCTGGCAATATTATCGGCGGTGAAATGCCCCCTCGCCAGCGATTGTCGGAGTAAGCGCTGCACCGACCCGATCGTATTTAAAGGACGACTGTCATGCAGTCCGTTTGCCTCTTTCTCGAGGTGGCGAAAAAGTGCAGGGTCGGCGCTTGTCAACGGATGATCCAGCAGGGTTGTCGGAAATGCCACGGCATTTTGTTCCGCATCGAATTGCAGGGGGGCACGAAAGAAGCGTTTGTAGGGTGTCAGATCAGAGGGGCGCCGTCGCGCCAGAAGCACCTGGGTGGGGTTCCAGGTCTGTCCGCAAAGATCGCGCATAATATTACAGGTCATCGCTATCGAGAGGTCGTAGATCGTGTAGGCAGCCTCAACATTTGGCAGATGAATGGCATAACCGAGCGAGGATATCTCGCCATCTGTGGCCAATATGGGTGTCCCGCCCTGGTCATGTAGTTCCAGGTGACGCAGCAGGGCCTGCAATGCTGCACCGACGTTGGGGGCAAATCGCAGTATAAATCCCGCCAGTCCGAGCGATGAACTTCCTGCCTGCTCGCCCATCAGAAGCCCAAAATGCTGGCAGCCCGTTGCGGTCACGCAGTAAACCAACATCCTGCTCCCGGCGAGAAATGAAATCTCGGTGTCGGGGTCCTCGAACTGCGCCGGATCGAGGCCAGCGTCGCCCAGGATTTGTTCAGGTGAACAGTCGAACTCGCGCAGTAGCCCTGGTACTGACATGAGTGGGCCGACACGCACAAATGCATCGGCTGGACCAGCCTGTTTGTCGGCAGGTGACTGATGTGGATTAGAGTCTGTCTTCATTCGCCAATCAATAACTCATTATGTCTGAAAATGTCAAGCAACATGCTTGAAGTGTAAATCTTTCAACCATAGATCTTTAGTACTATACAGCCAGGTATTAGCACCACAACAACACCTTAGGGGATCGGCCAGTATCCACCACCAATCTTAATTAGCAAGGAGAGGGAGACTAATGACAACAAGACGAACATTCATGGCGCTTATGGCGCTGCTTGCGGCAGCGGCGATCTCCTTGCCGCAGTTGGCAAGGGCCGAGGAGGAGAAGGTCGAGCTGATGTTCGTGCAGACCGCTGAAGACCTGAAGGCCGATGACAAGACCTTGCGGCTGGTCAATGTTGGCCAGCAGACGCTGTATTTCTCGGATCGGCCGGTGCGCATCGCCGGGAATATCACCATGCCTGCCTATCTGGATGAATGGAAAGCGGGCGCTGGTGCGAACGATTTCGAAAGCGACCCGCCCAACGCCACGCTCTCGGTCTATGAACCGGGGCACAAGGAGAATACCCTGACCGTGGTCGAGATCAGCCATCCGGTCATCGACGGCAAGGATCTTGTCTATAGCTACCAGCTGATCGAGGGTGCAATGCCCGGGAGCGGCGGGGCAACCGCATTGTTCATTGACTGGGTCGGTGTCGGCGGCGGTGTGGGTCGCGGTTTTCACGGCGTAGGCGTCGGACGTCGCGGGGTTGGTATTCGGTAAGTGATCCCGTCATTGCAATAAAATAGTCCCGCAATATAGTCGGCAAACCCGACGACAGCTGCAACCCAGTTCAGTTGAAGCAATTTGAATAACAGGAGATAAAGATGACAAGAGTACATTCCAGGGTGGCTTCAGCCGTGTTCGTGCTTGCGGTGCTCGCGCTCTCGGTGAGCGTTCCCGTGCAGGTCAATGCACAGGCGGCGGTGGATCCGGCCGCCACGCAGCTTCTTAAACGGATGACCGACTACCTCGATAGCCTGAAACAATTCAGCGTGCATACCCAGAACACCCTTGAGGATATGCTCGACTCGGGACAGCGGATCGATACCGACGTCTCGGCGAGCGTTATTATCAGTCGGCCGAACAAGCTGCGCGCCGAGCGCCGGGGTGAACTGCTCGATCAGGTATTTTACTACGATGGCAAGACACTGACCCTCTACAACCCGTCTGACAGGGTCTACGGGACGGAACCTGCGCCCGCAACGATTGAGGAGATGCTCCGCTATGCGAGTGATTCGCTGGGCCTGATCATCCCGGCCGCCGATCTGGTCTACCACGATGCCTTCCCGCTGCTGATGCAGGGCGTGACCTCTGCGATGGTAGTCGGCAAGGCGGTCATCGACGGGGTGGTGTGCGATCATCTGGCCTTCAGTCGCCCGGATGTTGATTTCCAGGTCTGGGTCGCAGACGGTGACCAGCCACGGCCGTGCAAGTATGTTGTCACCGATAAAAGCACACCGGCGCTGATCAGTATCTCAACGGTCATGAGCGACTGGAATGTGGCGCCGGCGGCGGCCGATAGCAGCTTCACCTTCGTGCCGCCCGAAGGGGCCATGGCGATCACGTTCATGCCGCTCGACACAAGCAGCGGCACCGCTGCAAAAGAAGCAGGAGCAAGCAAATGAAGACGATACTCAAGACTGCAGTGCTCAGCGTTTGTGCGGGGCTCCTGTTCATAGTCGATGTGCCACCTCAATTTCCGTTGCACGTCGAACTGGTTCCGGAGGCGCATGCGATTCTTGGCGTTCGACGCCGCGCCTTCCGCCGTGGTGCGGTCATTGGCAGCAGCGTAGCGGCGGAGGAAACGGCCGCCGCAGCCGCAAGTCAGCCGGCTGCCGCGCCGCCTCCTGCTCCTGCACCAGCCCCTGCGTCCGCTCCAGCGGCCGGCGGCAAGCCTCTGCCGCTGGGGACTGTCGTGTCCAGCCTGCCCGCGGGCTGCACTTCCACACCGGTGGGTGGTGTCAACTACTACTATTGCGGTGGAAACTTCTATCGTGCGACGTTTCAGGGTAACAACCTCGTGTATGTGACTGCGAAGCCCTGAGCGCCAGGCCAACGAACAAGCAGTAAGGAAGATGATAAAAAATTCTGGGGAAGATCATTAGGATAACCGCATGAAAGAAAAGGTTGCATCTACATCTATAGGTCTACTCGTGCCGTTGTTGTGTCTCGTCGGCGGCCTTCCTCCGGCCAGCGTGGCGGCAGAATCGCTCGATACGCACTTACGGACTGAGATCGATGGCATGATACACAGCGATCGTCCGATGGGTGTGCGCCACGACAGCAACATCACCGGCACGCCGGGCTCGCCGAGTGCCACTACAACAATCGACGGCAGCCAGCTCCCGCCGATGCCGGACGAACATTTCGGCGGCAAGATAGAGCGCAACGTACTGCAATCCAAGCCGTACTGGCCACCCCGTGTGGTGCCGCCCAAGGGTGCTCCGAACGTGCTGCTGATCATGACCGACGACTCCGGTTACGGTGTGCCCAGCACCTTCGGCGGTGTAATCCCGACGCCGGCGCTCGATCGCATCGCCAACGAGGGTCTGCGCTTCACAAACTTCCACTCCACGGCGGTCTGCTCGGCCACGCGCGCGGCCCTCATCACCGGGCGCAACCATCACCAGATGGGTTTCGGTACCGTGGCTGAAACGTCGACCGGCTATCCCGGCTACAACAGCATCATGACCCGGGACAAGGCGACCGTCGGCAAGATCATGAAGGACAACGGCTACGTAACATCCTGGTTCGGTAAGAACCACAACACACCGTCGTTCCAGGCATCTCAGATCGGTCCCTTCGATCAATGGCCGACCGGCATGGGCTTCGATTATTTCTACGGTTTCATGGGCGGCGATACCAATCAGTGGCAGCCGGCCAATCTTGCCCGCAACACGACTTACATCTACCCCTTTGAGGGCGACCCCAGTTTTAATCTGACCACCGCGATGGCCGATGAGGCCATCGACTACATCAAGAGGGTTGATGCTCTCAACCCGGATCAACCGTTCTTCGTCTATTACGTGCCCGGCGGCACCCATGCGCCGCACCATCCGACACCGGAGTGGATCGAAAAGATCAGCAAGATGAACCTCTTCGACGAGGGTTGGAACAAGCTGCGCGAGA
>Ga0316194_10001493_pt1 | contig 16155 bp, 12 predicted proteins | sample CroRivsedime1_MG_FD_204936 | JGI IMG/M metagenome (GOLD analysis project Ga0316194, IMG submission 204936) | Coastal sediment microbial communities from Maine, United States - Cross River sediment 1 | ecosystem: Environmental > Aquatic > Marine > Coastal > Sediment | place: USA: Maine...
GCTTCGTTATCGCCGCCGTCAAAGTCGTCTTGCCGTGATCTATATGACCAATCGTTCCGACATTTACATGCGGCTTGGTCCTCTCAAACTTTTCCTTACCCATCTTCGAAATCCTCCCTTTAAAGCGGGTTAGTGATGCACATCTTCATTTCCCCAATAACGCATTAGATGGTTTGATTTTTTTAAAGTCCATTCACCGCCCAATGGACCTATCCTGAGATTTTACCATCTGTAGTGCGCAAACGCCTTGTTCGCATCGGCCATCTTATGGGTGTCTTCCTTCTTTTTAATTGAAGCGCCCCTTTTATTGGCGGCATCCAAAAGCTCTGCCGACAGTTTATTAACCATCCCTTTTTCAGATCTTTTTCGAGCAAAGTCGATAATCCACCTGATTCCGAGCGCCGTTCTCCGAGATGGCCGAATTTCTGTTGGAACCTGATAGGTTGATCCCCCAACGCGGCGCGACTTGACCTCAATCATCGGTTTTGAATTTTCAAGCGCCTGCTCGAAAATTTTTATTGCAGGTTCACTGGTCTTTTTTTCGATGATATCCATAGCATCATAAAGAATTGACTCTGCGATACTCTTCTTTCCGTCCCTCATGATAGATTTTATGAATTTTGATACCAGCTTGCTGTTATACTTTGCGTCCGGCACAATAACCCGTTCGGGGACTTCTCTTCTTCTAGGCATATATCACACCACTTTTTTATTTTTCATTCAATTTAATACAACGATATCCAGCAACATTGTATGGAGAACTTTGCGACATGTAACATATTTCTACTTTGGCTTTTTGGACCCGTATTTTGATCGACCCTGTCTTCGATCCTCGACACCAAGGGTATCCAAAGTGCCTCTGACAATATGATACCTTACACCCGGAAGGTCTTTAACGCGTCCGCCACGGACAAGAACAACCGAATGTTCTTGAAGATTATGTCCTATCCCCGGAATATAAGCGGTAACCTCTATTCCGGTTGTCAGTCGAACTCTGGCAACCTTCCGTAATGCAGAATTGGGCTTCTTGGGTGTCGACGTATATACGCGGGTACAAACGCCTCTTTTCTGGGGACTCCCTTTAAGCGCCGGGGTATTGGTTTTTTTCTTAATTCGCTTTCTTCCTTTTCTTACCAGCTGATTAATCGTCGGCATTTTTTCACTTAAATCCTTGTATTTTAATAAAGCAAATCCAAAGTTGACAAAATGATTACTATTAAACTTAAAGGCTGATTTGTCAAGCCTTTTATATAAATTTAATGATTAATTTAGACCATTGATAGAACGTTTTCCAAAGCATTTGAGCAGGCCGGTTTCAAGGGGCCCCGTTTAAATACGTTGTTTGGGGTTGAGAAAGATCTGAACCATCAATTATCTTCTTCTAATTCGATACGATATCCACTCCTTTATATTTAAAAAGACCGGTGCCGGCAGGCATGATCCTTCCCATAATAACATTTTCCTTAAGCCCGCTCAGACAATCTACTTTTCCAGCAATGCTTGCGTCGGTAAGCACTTTGGTAGTTTCCTGAAATGAAGCGGCCGAGATAAAACTTTCGGTGGAAAGTGACGCTTTGGTGATCCCCAAGATAAGAGGTCCTGCCACAGCAGGTTTCTTTCCTTTTTCGATCACTTTCTGGTTAGCTTCTTCAAACTTGACCCGATCCACCTGATCTTCAAGAATAAAGTCTGTATCTCCGGCATCAAGAACCTTAACACGCCGCATCTGCTGCCGTACGATGACCTCGATGTGTTTATCGTTTATCCTTACACCCTGTAAACGGTAAACTTCTTGGACTTCATCAACGAGATATCGTGCCAGTGCAATTTCACCTTTAATATTCAATATATCTTGGGGGATAGCTGAACCGCTGATCAACGCCTCACCCGCCCTGATGTAATCACCCTCGTAAACATTAATATGTTTGCCCCGTGTGATCAAATAGTCTTTCTTTTCACCTACATCCACCGGCATAACGGTAATCTTCTGTTTTCCTTTTTTGGTTGCTTTCGATATTGAAACATACCCATCGATTTCACTCAACACAGCGGTTTCTTTTGGTTTTCGTACTTCAAAAAGTTCAGCCACCCTAGGCAGACCGCCGGTAATATCTTTTGTCTTGGTAGTGGCACGGGGCAGCTTTGCGATAACATCGCCAGCCTTAACATCATCCCTCTCTTCAACCAGTAAAATTGCATTTATCGGCAGTAGATATCTGGCCATGCCCGAAGATGATGGCAGGCTGGCTGTTTTTCCATCTTTATCCTTGATCGAAATTCTTGGGCGTTCCTCGCCGCTTTTAGATTCAATGACCGTTCGGCTCGATTTTCCGGTAACAGGATCAACCTTCTCCTGCATGGTTTTACCTGCCGTGATATCACCAAATTTAACGGTACCATCAACCTCTGTAATAATCGGTGTTGTAAATGGATCCCATGTAACCAGAAGGTCTCCGGCCTTGACTTGGTCACCGTCGTTTACCTCTATGTGAGCGCCGTAAATGACCGGAAAGCGTTCTCTTTCGCGACCGGTGTCGCCAATGATGGCAATTTCGCCACCTCTTCTGTTCATCACAACAAATCTTTTCTCGTCTTTTTTAACCACATTGACATTGAGAAATTTAACCGATCCTTCTGTCCTGGCTCTAATATCAGCCTGTTCAACCCTTCGGCTGGCTGTTCCGCCAATGTGGAACGTCCGCATGGTCAACTGGGTTCCGGGCTCACCGATGGACTGTGCTGCAAGGATTCCCACTGCCTGACCAATTTCGACCTTTGCGCCATGGGAAAGGTCCCGGCCATAGCACTTGACACACACACCCGTTTTGGTCCTACAAGTTAATACAGATCTTATTTTCACTTTGGTAAGTCCGGCATGTTCAATGGCCCTTACGGCATCTTCGTCCAGATCTTCACCGGCTTCGACAATCACCTCATCAGTAAACGGATCATGAATGTCTTCTATGGCAACACGCCCCAAAATTCGTTCTTCAAGACGCTGTATTACTTCACCGCCTTCCATCAAAGGTTCAACCTCAACACCCATCATCGTCCCGCAGTCATTTTCAACAACAATACAGTCTTGGGCAACATCGGCAAGCCTTCGGGTAAGATAACCTGAATTGGCTGTTTTAAGTGCTGTATCTGCTAGACCTTTCCTTGCGCCGTGAGTTGATATGAAATACTGAAGCACGGAAAGGCCCTCTCTAAAATTGGCACTAATGGGTGTTTCTATGATTTCACCGGATGGTTTTGCCATCAGACCCCTCATGCCGGCAAGCTGACGCATTTGGTCTTTACTGCCCCTGGCACCGGAATCGGCCATCATATAGATCGGGTTAAAACTTTCTTCAACAACGGGGTTTCCCTTTTCATCCAAGACCGGGTTACCCTCACTGTCGGTCACAGGTGCTGTACGCATGGACTTCATCATCTCATCAGCAACATCGTCGGTTGCCTTGGCCCATATATCGACAACCTTATTATATTTTTCACCTTGAGTGATAAGACCCTCGGTATATTGTAGACCAATCTTTTCAGCTTGCTTTTCAGCACTGTTCAAAATATCCCATTTGGCTGAAGGTATGATCATAGCGTCAATAGAAATTGAGAGCCCGCCTTCGGTTGAGTATTGATATCCGATGTTTTTTAAGCGGTCTGAAAGGATGACCGTAGCTTTGGGCCCCAAGTTTCTGTATGCATAATCCACAAGTTCACTCAAGGTCCTTTTGTCCTTGACATTATTGATCATAGCAAACGGTATCTCGGGTCGTTTGTTAACCACTTGAAAAATATGGTGGGCTTCATCCGCAAAAATAACAGCACTTGTTTCACCTTCTTCAAGGGCAAAGACGTTGTCCGTATCCTCATCCGAAACACTGAAAATCCGTTTGAATTCGTCCTTTCTAAACAGGCCGACAAGACCTTCATTTTCCCGATCAAGTCCCTTGGAATATTGGGCCACCATTTCGACAAAATCCGCACCGGACTTTATATTTTCAAAAACAGCCGTGACCTCCTCTTCCTCAAAAATCTTGATATGGCGCACCATCACAATGTTGTCCTTGGGTATGATTTCCCACAAAAGGATGCGCCCAACGGTCGTATCATACCTTTCTCCGTCAATTCGAACCGTAATTTTAGCATGAAGATCTACTGCCTTGGCATCGTAAGCACATCGAACCTCTTCAGGATTAGCAAATATTTTGCCTTCGCCTTTTGATCCGGTCACCCCCCTGGTCATGTAATAGATTCCAAGAACAATATCCTGGCTCGGCACAATAATGGGATGGCCATTTGCCGGAGAAAGAATATTGTTGCTGGACAGCATCAATACCCTTGCTTCTATCTGAGCTTCTACGGAAAGGGGTATATGAACAGCCATCTGGTCACCATCGAAGTCCGCATTAAATGCCGTGCAAACCAATGGATGAAGTTGGATGGCCTTTCCTTCAATAAGAATCGGCTCAAAAGCTTGAATACCCAATCTGTGCAAGGTAGGTGCCCGGTTTAAAAGGACCGGATACTCTTTTACCACCTCATCCAGTGTATCCCAAACTTCAGGGACTTCACGTTCAACCATTTTTTTAGCGCTTTTTACCGTAGAAACGAGCCCTTTCTGCTCTAAACGATAATAAACAAATGGCTTGAACATCTCCAATGCCATTTTCTTTGGGAGGCCGCACTGATGCAATCGGAGATTGGGTCCAATGGTAATAACGGTACGTCCGGAATAATCGACCCTTTTACCCAGCAGGTTCTGTCTGAAGCGTCCCTGCTTTCCTTTTAATGTGTCACTTAGAGATTTTAACGGACGCTTATTCGTCCCCATAATCGCTCTTCCGTGCCGACCGTTGTCAAAAAGAACATCCATCGACTCTTGAAGCATCCTCTTTTCGTTTCGAACAATAATGTCAGGAGCCTTCAGTTCGATAAGGCGCTTTAAGCGATTGTTTCTGTTAATGACCCTTCGATATAGGTCATTGAGATCAGATGTTGCAAATCTCCCTCCCTCAAGGGGAACAAGGGGCCGCAAATCCGGCGGAAGAACGGGTATGACGTCCATGATCATCCAGGTCGGATCAACTCCTGAACGTCTGAATGAATCAATAATCCTGAGTCGTTTGGAAAGTTTCTGCCGTTTTGCCACAGAACCGGTAGTAGTAATATCAGTTCTTAATTCCTTATATAATGAATCTAGATCTATCTTCTCTAAAAGCTTCTTAACAGCTTCCGCACCGATACCTGCTTCGAATTTTGTCCCGTATATTTCACGTGCTTCTCTATATTTTTCCTCAGATAAAAGTTGACAGGGGCTAAGGTCTGTGTCCATTGGGTCAATGACGATGTAGCTGTCAAAATAAATTACCTTTTCAAGATTTTTCAGCGTCATATCCATTAAGTTTCCGATCTTGCTCGGAAGGCTTCTTAAAAACCAAATATGAGAACATGGCGTGGCCAGTTCAATGTGTGCCATCCGTTCCCTTCGAACCTTGGATTGGATAACCTCCACACCGCATTTCTCACATATGACGCCCCTGTGCTTCATACGCTTATACTTGCCGCAGTTGCACTCATAATCCTTTGTGGGACCAAATATTTTGGCACAAAAAAGGCCGTCTCGTTCAGGCTTAAAGGTTCGATAGTTAATGGTCTCTGGTTTCTTAATCTCTCCATGGGACCATTTAAAAATCTGCTCCGGGGATGCCAGTGCAATCCTGATTCCAGAATAACGTTCAGGATCGGTGGGTTTGGCAAAGAAATCGTATAACGTTTCCATTTATTTTTCCCTGTTTTATTGTTTTCCTTCTAAAAGGGTTATATCCAAACCCAGACTCTTTAATTCCTTTGTCAGTACTTTAAATGACTCGGGTAAGCCTGGATCCAGCGTATTTTGCCCTTTTACGATCTTTTCGTACATGCGAGTCCTGCCAGCCATATCATCTGATTTCACTGTTAAAAATTCTTGCAGAGCATGTGCGGCACCATAAGCTTCCATGGCCCACACTTCCATCTCACCAAGCCGCTGACCGCCGAACTGTGCCTTTCCACCCAGCGGCTGCTGCGTTACCAGAGAATAAGGACCTATGGACCTGGCATGGATCTTGTCATCCACAAGATGGTGTAGCTTCAACATATACATTGTCCCAACAGTAATCTTTTCCTTAAAGGGATCGCCGGTACGGCCGTCATAAAGTGTTGTCTGACCGGTTGGGCTGAGCCCTGATTCGGTTAAAAGAGATTTTATTTCCTCCTCTTTGGCGCCGTCAAAAACCGGTGTGGCCATATAAACACCATCTTTATAATCTTCCACAAATTCGTACACCTCTTTATCGTCAAAGCCGTCGATCATCTCCTGCAAAGACGGATCTTCAAATATTTTCTTAATTTTATCGCGCAGAGCGCCAATCTTTTGTTCTTCAAGCAACCTGTTGAGTTGATCGCCCAAACCTTTGGCAGCCCGACCTAAATGGATTTCCAAAACCTGGCCGACATTCATTCGGGAAGGTACTCCCAGCGGGTTCAATATCATATCAACCGGTGTGCCGTCTTCAAAATAGGGCAGGTCTTCTTGAGGAAGAATTCTCGATACGACACCTTTATTTCCGTGACGACCGGCCATTTTATCACCGACGGACAACTTACGCTTCATGGCAACATAGACTTTTACAAGTTTGATGACGCCTGGAGGAAGGTCATCACCTTTTTCAAATCGGCCCACTTGCCGCTCAAATGTGTCCCTGCAAATTTCACATTGATCCCGGTATCGTTCAAGAATGTCATGGACCTTCTCCGTGAGCTTCGGGTCCTTTAATACAATGCCTTCGATCTGAGCCACGGGTATCTCGGCCAGCATGTTGGAATCTATTTTATTACCTTTTTGAATCAGAACTTTTTTTCCCTTTTTAAGAGATGAAATACATTTCTGGCCCACTAGCAATTGTTCAAGCTGTGTGCGAACCACATCCTGAATAACGTCAAGCTTATCATTTCTTTCTTTTTCAAGGGAAGCGATCTCGCTATCTTCGATCAATCGGGTACGATCATCTTTTCCAACACCTCGTCTTGAAAAAACTTTAGCATCAATGACAATCCCCTGAACGCCGGGTGGTACACGCAAAGAAGTGTCCTTCACATCTCCGGCTTTTTCACCGAAAATCGCCCGTAGAAGTTTTTCTTCAGGTGAAAGCTGTGTTTCACCTTTGGGTGTAATCTTGCCGACCAGGATATCTCCCGGCACCACTTCAGCACCGAGCCTGATAATACCGCTTCCATCCAACTCCTTTAAAGCTTCCTCGCCCACGTTTGGTATGTCTCGTGTAATATCCTCTTTGCCCAGCTTGGTATCTCGGGCAACGACCTCGAACTCCTCAATATGAACAGAAGTATACACGCCGTCCCGGTGAAGCCTTTCACCCAAAAGAATCGAATCCTCAAAATTATAACCGCCCCACGGCATAAATGCTACAGTGATGTTTTTCCCGAGAGCAAGTTCGCCATGGTCCGTAGCCGGACCATCTGCAATGATCTGCCCGGCTTCCACTTTTTGTCCTTTTCTGACAATAGGGCGTTGATTAAAGCAAGTATTCTGATTGGAACGGATGAATTTTGAGAGGTTGTAAACCGTAACCGGCATTTCAGAGACCTTGTCGTCATCCTTATCTTTATGCCTAATAACAATCCGGGAAGCATCCACATGCACCACAGTACCATCATGCTGTGTAACCACCGTAACACCTGAATCTTTAGCCACCACCCCTTCAATACCGGTACCCACCAAAGGTGCCTTGTTAACAATCAGAGGAACTGCCTGACGCTGCATGTTCGACCCCATCAATGCCCTGTTGGCGTCATCATTTTCAAGGAACGGAATAAGGGATGCAGAAACACTCACAAGCTGGTTAGGAGAAATATCCATCAGTTCGATATCCTCGGCCTTGACCATCATGAACTCTCCCGCCACCCTTGACGTTACCAGCGGATTGACATATTTCCTATCTTTGTCCAGTAGCGCGTTGGCCTGGGCAACAGGGTGTTCTTTTTCTTCAAAAGCGGTAAGAAACTTGACATCTTTTAGTACAGTGGCATCTTTAACAACACTGTAGGGTGTTTCGATAAAACCATATTCATTGACTCGAGCATAAGTGCTAAGTGACACAATAAGACCAATATTGGGTCCTTCCGGCGTTTCTATGGGGCAAATTCGTCCGTAATGAGAGGGGTGGACATCCCTGACTTCAAAACCGGCCCTCTCACGCGTCAATCCGCCGGGTCCCAGTGCACTCAAACGTCTTTTATGGGTCGTCTCTGAAAGCGGATTTGTCTGATCCATGAATTGGCTGAGCTGGCTTGTTCCAAAAAACTCTTTAACAACAGCGGAAACCGGTTTTGGATTGGCAAGGTCGTGAGGCATCAGTGCATCGACCTCCTGTAAACTCATCCGTTCCTTGATAGCACGTTCCATTCTGACCAGTCCGATGCGATACTGGTTTTCGAGAAGCTCCCCAACGGCACGAACCCTTCGATTTCCTAGATGATCAATATCATCAACCGCCCCCTGGGTATCCTTAAGTTCTAAAAGTGTTTTCGTCGTAAGAAGGATATCTTCCTTTCGAAGCGTCTTTAAATCAATGGATGAGTTAATACCCAGACGAATGTTAATCTTCATACGGCCCACACCGGAAAGATCGTAATAAGCAGACTTGAAAAACATGTGGTCAACAAAATCCTGAGCCACTTCGGGTGTGGCAGGATTTCCGGGTCTGAGTCTCCGGTATATCTCAATGAGCCCGTCCTCTTTTGTTTCAACTTTGTCCAAAAGCAGCGTTTTGTGAATAGAGTCACTGGTGGTTACACCATCGATAAAAAGCAGTTCAAATTCAGTAATACCGCCATCACGTAAGGCCTGGAAAATTTCTTCATCAAAAATCTGGTTGCATTTTACGATGGGTTCTTCTTTGTCAGGACCAACAATTGTTTTAGAAAAAATCTTGTTGAAAATATCTTCAACACTAATCGGTATCAAATTGACACCTGCTGACTTGAGACGTTTAATTGCAGTTTTAGTAAACACGCGTCCCTTAGAAACAATTGTATCGCCAGTTTCAGGATCTTTGACATCTCGGCTGGCGCGCTGTCCTCTCAACAAATCTTCATTAAATTCCTTAAAAATCCGTTTACCTCGGATAACGAACTTTTCTGTTTTATAAAAATAAGCCAGAATGTCTTCAGAAGTAAATCCAAAAGACTTAAAAAGAATGGTGACCGGCAGTTTACGACGCCTGTCAATTCGAATATTAACGATATCTTTATGGTCGATCTCCATATCGATCCATGACCCGCGCACAGGGATAAGTCTGGAAGTATATATTACTTTACCGCTGGAATGTGACTTACCTTTGTCATGATCGAAAAACACTCCGGAAGATCTGTGAAGCTGGCTTACCACAACACGTTCAGTCCCATTTATGATAAACGTACCATTATCGGTCATCAGGGGAATCGTACCAAAATAAATTTCCTGTTCTTTGATATCGCGAATGTTCGTAATTCCTGTCTCTTTATCAATATCATACACAACCAACCTAACAGTGATACGGAGTGGAATCTCATAGGTCATTCCTCTGTGCATGCATTCCTGAACACTGTGTTTCACTTCGGCAAAGCGATAAGACACAAATTCAAGAGAAGCAGTTCCGGTAAAATCCTTTATGGGAAACACAGACTTATATACTGCTTGCAATCCGATGTCTCTTCTTTTTTCCGGAGGAACATCCTTTTGTAAAAAACGATTGAATGATTCTTGTTGCACCGCGATTAGATTTGGAATATCAACAATCTTTGGTATCTTTCCAAAGTTTTTTCTTACACGTCTGTTTGCCAAAGGCCTTTCCGACATGGCATCTCCAATATGTTAATTTGATTAAAGGTCATGGGTTATAGGTTATGGGTTATAGGCTAAATCACCTATGACCCATTACCCATTACCGATTACCTATTATACATTACTTTATTTCAACCTGAGCACCGGCTTCCTCTAGCTGCCCCTTGATCTTTTCGGCTTCATCTTTAGAAATGCCTTCCTTGACAGGTTTGGGAACTTCATCGACCAAAGTCTTGGCTTCTTTCAGCCCCAGACCGGTAATTGCCCTGACCTCTTTGATAACCTGAATTTTCTTGTCACCAAATGTTGTAAGAATAACGTCAAATTCGGTCTTCTCTTCTTCTGCGGCACCTCCGCCTTCAGTAGGAGCAAAAGCCGCAACAGCCATAGGCGCGGCTGCTGAAACTCCAAATTTTTCTTCCATTTCTTTAACCAGTTCAGATAAATCAAGAACCGACATATTTGCTATAAATTCAATTACATCTTCTTTGGTAATATCCGCCATTTTAACTTTCCTCCAGTTTAACTTTTAACATTTTATATCTTTCGAACCATATATTCTAATCAGCCAGCTTCTTTCTGTTCCTTGATGGCCTGAAGTACATTTAAAAACTGTACCGGAATGGCATTAAGGACCCGGACAAAACCGGTAGCAACACCGTTGGCTGCCGAAAGGAATTGCCCCAGAAGCTCTTCTCGACCAGGAAGGGTCGATATCGTCTTGATTGCGTCTACATCAAGCACTTTGCCGTCCAAAACACCGGTTTTAATTTCAAGCTGTTTATGCTCTTCCGAAAACTTTGTCAGCACTTTTGCCGGTGCAACCGGGTCATCGTAACTTAAGGCGACAGCACTCGGACCTTTAAAATAATCTTTGATCAATGCGATATCGGTCTCTTCAGAAGCTCTGATAAGAAGCGAGTTTTTTACCACCTTATATTCAATTTTTTCCGCTCCAAGCTTCCTTCGCAAGCTATTGATCGTCGTAACATCAAGACCTTTATAATCTGTTACGATGACAACTTTTGACCTCAGAAACTTTTCATGCAGATCTTTTACAATCTCTTTCTTTTTATCTATCCGCACAAGTTCAAACACCTCCTTTCTTAATCTGTAAAAAACCGGAGGAACAACTTTTTAAAATAAAATGTCTCGGTAGGCCGACATCGCCGATTAAACACGAACAAGTGCACCTACGGTCTTTGACAGAAATATTGATATTAACTTAACCTGTTGAAAAAAAGACACCATCAATACAAGGTTACTAAGTTCTTAAAACAGGCTTTCTCCGCCTCGAAATAGAATTTAGAATTAAAATCAGACAATTTCAGTGAGTTCAAGAATTTCTTAAATAAAAAATTACGCAAAAATCCTCTCGATTTGGTTATGTTAGAGATGGTAGAATCAAGACTTTTAGGTTCATCAAAGTAACGATATTATTTGAACAAGTCCTTGACACTGGCCGCATCAATCTTAATGCCATGTCCCATGGTCGTTGAAACGGCGATACTTTTCAGGTAGGTTCCCTTACTGGAAGCCGGTTTGAGTCGAAGGATCGTTTCTAAAAAGACAGACGCATTCTGCACGATCTTATCTGCGCCAAAAGAAACTTTACCCATTGGAACGTGGACAATACCGGCTTTTTCAACCTTGAAATCAATTTTACCTGCTTTGATCTCCTTGACCGCTCTGGCCAAATCAAAAGTTACAGTTCCGACTTTTGCATTGGGCATGAGCCCTCTGGGGCCGAGAAGCTTTCCTATTTTTCCCACAGTCCCCATCATGTCAGGTGTTGCAACAGCTTTGTCAAAACCGAACCATCCTTTTTTAATTTTTTCTATTAAATCATCGTTCCCGACAAAATCCGCACCTGCATCTAAGGCCTCTTGCTCTTTTTCTCCTTTAGCAAATACGAGAACTTTAACTTCTTTGCCAAGGCCATTGGGCAAAACGACAGTACCGCGAACCATTTGATCAGCATGTCTTGGATCGACGCCAAGTCGAACCGCAACATCAATTGTTTCATCAAATTTAGCATACGATGAATTTATTGCTATTTTAACGGCTTCGATGAAACTGTGTTTTACCTTTGTGCTTGTCTTTTTACGTGATTCTAAATATTTTTTACCCCGCTTCGGCATGATCTTATGTTCACTCCTTTTTTAAACAACTTCAATCCCCATACTTCTGGCCGTACCGGCAATAATATTACAGGCAGCATCCAAATCATTTGCGTTTAAATCAATCATTTTCTGCTTGGCAATCTCTTCGAGCTGTTGCCGTGTAACTTCGCCGATTTTTTCGCGCTTTGGATCACCGGCACCTTTTGCTATTTTTGCCGCTTTTTTTAAAAGCACAGAGGCAGGAGGTGTTTTGGTTATAAAAGTAAATGATCTGTCCTGATAGACCGTAATTACAACAGGTGTAATGATGCCTTCATCATTGGCCGTCCTGGAGTTAAAAGCCTTACAGAAATCCATTATATTCACACCATGCTGCCCCAGCGCGGGACCAATGGGTGGCGACGGATTCGCCTTGCCTGCTGCAACCTGCAGCTTTATCTGTGCCATAACCTTTTTTGCCATTTTTTCTTGTTGCTCCTGTCTTTCTGCTTGCCCTCCTGAAATTTCAAAAGGATTATTTCAAGGGAGTCATTAATACTCTAATTAAGCCACAACTCGATGATATGTTATTCGCGTTCGCTATCCGTTATCTGAATGAATGGTCCTTTGTTTGAATCATAGCTTCGTGACCTGCACAAATTCTAGCTCCACAGGCGTTGAACGACCGAAGATACTAACAAGAACTCTTATTTTACCCTTGTCAGGATTAACTTCATCAACGACGCCGTTAAAGTTTTTAAAAGGCCCGTCAATTACACGGATCTCGTCTCCGGTCTCGAAAAAATATTTTGGCTGTGGTTTTAGTTTTCCAGCCTCCATTCGATTCAATATTTTCTGTGCCTCATCATCTGATATAGGTGTCGGCTTCTCTCGACCACCAAGAAACCCGGTAACTTTGGCAGTATTTGTTACAAGGTGCCATGTTTCATCATCAAGGGTCATCCTGACCAATATGTACCCCGGATAAAATTTACGAGACGATGTTTTTCGTTTACCTTTAACAAGTTCAACGATTTCCTCAGTAGGAACAATCACCTCACCGAATTTCTCGGGCTGAAGAGAAGACGATATTCGCTCTTCCAGGGCGACTTTGACCTTGCTTTCAAACCCCGAATAAACATGGACTATATACCATTTAAGCGCCAACTTTATCCTCTCCCCATTTTATTTTAAAACCACACGGATCAGGCTTGACAAACCGATATCAACCATCCCGAGAAAAACAGATATTATCATTACCAGAATAAGCACAACCACCGTGGAACCAATGGTCTGCTTGCGCGATGGCCATACGACTTTTTTTAGCTCAACCTTGACTTCTCTGAGAAACTGAAGCCCCTTATCTATGTACCCTTTTAACTTCCCCGGCTCAGCTTTTTTTCTTGTTAGAGATTTTTGTCTGGATGAATAGGCTTTTGCTTTTATACTTTTAACAGAACCTGTTAATAATTCAGCCTTCTTCGCAACTGCATCATTTCCTGGCCCTAGCGATGCCACCCCTTCGGCACTCTGCTGTTTCTTTTTCTTTGCTCTTTGTTTTTTCTTTCTCTGTATACGTGCCATTATTTTTACAGGTTTAATATTGCCAATTTTTGGCAGGCCAGGAGGGATTCGAACCCCCAACACCCGGATTTGGAGTCCGACGCTCTACCGTTAGAGCTACTGGCCTGCATGTTACCGTTTCGAATACTCATTTTTTTTAAAATAAACGAACCATGTTTTTCAAACTGTCCCATAAAGAAATCAATTATTTCGTTTCTTTATGTAAAGTATGTCTCCTACAAAATCTGCAATACTTACTGAATTCCAGCTTGTCCGGTGTTGTACGTTTATTTTTGGTCGTCGTATAATTTCTTCTTTTGCATTCACCACATGCAAGTGTAACAATTATTCTCACCAGCAGACTCCTTCAGCTGTTACTCGATAATCTCACTGACCACACCGGCCCCAACCGTCCGGCCGCCTTCCCTGATGGCAAACCGTAGCTCTTTTTCCATCGCTATGGGCGTTATCAACTCCGCTGCGATCGTCACATTGTCTCCGGGCATCACCATCTCTACACCTTCCGGTAATGACAGATTCCCCGTAACATCCGTCGTACGAAAATAAAACTGAGGCCGATACCCACTGAAAAACGGCGTGTGACGGCCGCCCTCCTCCTTGCTCAATATGTATACCTCCGCCTTGAACTTCGTGTGAGGCTCTATCGTACCGGGAATCGCTACCACCTGACCTCGCTCAACCTCATCTCGCTTCGTCCCTCGCATCAATACACCAATGTTGTCGCCGGCTCGACCCTCATCCAAAAGCTTTCTGAACATCTCTACTCCCGTACACACCGTCTTCATCGTCGGACGAATCCCAACAATTTCAATATCATCCCCAACATGGATAATGCCTCGGTCAACACGACCCGTTACCACCGTCCCACGACCCGATATGCTGAAAACATCCTCTATCGGCATCAAAAACGGCTTGTCTATATCACGTTTGGGCTCAGGAATAAACGTGTCCACCGCATCCAGCAACTCAAAAATACACTTGGCTTCCTCACTGTTAATATCATCACTCTCAAGCGCCTTTAACGCACTGCCGCGAATGATCGGTGTGTCATCCCCTGGAAACTCATACTTGTCCAATAACTCCCGAAGCTCCAACTCAACAAGCTCGATCAGCTCTTCATCATCCACCATGTCACACTTGTTTAAAAATACAACAATCTGCGGAACTCCCACCTGACGCGCCAATAATATGTGCTCTCGCGTCTGGGGCATCGGACCATCGTCGGCGCCAACAACCAAAATGGCACCGTCCATCTGAGCCGCGCCCGTTATCATATTTTTGATGTAATCCGCATGACCCGGACAATCCACATGCGCATAATGACGATTCTCCGTCTCATACTCAACATGCGCCGTCGCTATGGTTATTCCTCGCTCCTTCTCCTCGGGGGCCTTGTCGATCTGATCAAAAGGAACAAAATCAGCCATCCCCTTCATGCCCATATGCTTCGTTATCGCCGCCGTCAAAGTCGTCTTGCCGTGATCTATATGACCAATCGTTCCGACATTTACATGCGGCTTGGTCCTCTCAAACTTTTCCTTACCCATCTTCGAAATCCTCCCATGCTTTGTTGGAATTGATTTTTAGCAAGGTGCTTTGGCTTTAAACAATTTCATCCTCTTCAAAGTTTTCCCGTATGCACCCTATTGTTTAAAATAATGGAGCCCACGACCGGGATTGAACCGGTGAACCTCTTCCTTACCAAGGAAGCGCTCTACCGACTGAGCTACGTGGGCATCTTATGATGCCGACTGGGAAACCTTTAATGCAGTCTACATCCAATTTGGAGCGGGAGACGAGACTCGAACTCGCGACATCCAGCTTGGAAGGCTAGAGCTCTACCAACTGAGCTACTCCCGCTCATATAACATAAATGATACCCTGTATAAAACCTCTTCGCTTAATGATGATTTTGAAAAAATAAGTTTCCTCAAAATGTGTAGTAAGAGTTATGCAAGAAGCCATGTAGTTCCTGTCGATTCCGCTAAATAAACCGAAATCTCCTACATACGACCTACTTTGAGGCTGGTGGTGGGGGGAGGATTTGAACCTCCGAAGGCTTCGCCGACAGATTTACAGTCTGTTCCCTTTGACCACTCGGGAACCCCACCTGAATTATTTTTATATATGGAGCCAGAGACAGGAGTCGAACCCGCGACATCCTCATTACAAGTGAGGCGCTCTACCAACTGAGCTACTCTGGCAACACATTTTTCTAACCTGTCTCTCATAAAACTGTTACTTCTACATTTATTTTTATTTTTAATCAAGCCTGATATTTAGCCGTTATATATAGTAATCATAAAATATAAGGAATAATCAGGAATATTATTTAAATTGTTGCCTTTTACTCTTTTTTACTATTATTTTTCGTTTATGATATCCTGATATTTTTTTGCCACATCTCGTCAAAGGTGATCAATAAATTGACGACTAAAATTGGAAGACAATACTTATTGTCTACATATAATTATTTATATAATTGTTATTACAGTTCTTATTTATACATCCTGATCCATTTTATCCTGGCATATTATTTGCTTATTAACAAATAATAAAAGCATTTATTATTATAAAAGCAAGAGG
>Ga0316194_10001495_pt1 | contig 16147 bp, 14 predicted proteins | sample CroRivsedime1_MG_FD_204936 | JGI IMG/M metagenome (GOLD analysis project Ga0316194, IMG submission 204936) | Coastal sediment microbial communities from Maine, United States - Cross River sediment 1 | ecosystem: Environmental > Aquatic > Marine > Coastal > Sediment | place: USA: Maine...
TGCACCGCCCGGTCGACGATGAGCTGCGGTGGGATGTCCCGGATCCTGCTCTTCGCGACGGCGTACACCTCTCCCGTCCGCAGACCGAGCCTGGTCGTCAGATAGAAGAATAGATACCACCGCGGCTGGAGCCGGAACATGCCGTCGAGAAGACGGTCCCGCTCCTGTTCGTCGTACCAGACGGGTTCTGTCGTGGGGACGCTTTCCATCGGCACGTAGGGCACCGATGCAAGCAGTCCCCGCTTCCACATGAACCGAAGGATCGTTCTCACTAGCGACAGCCGGTGATTGATCGAGCTCGGTGCGAGGTGGCTGGGCAACCTGGCCTTGAGCTGGTCCAGCGCTGAGGTGTCGACCTCCTCGATGAACCGGTGCCCGAGCACAGGTTTGATATCCGGCCAGCACCGCTCCCAGTGGTCGCGGCTGAGGGCCTTCATCGTGGTTGCAGACATGTACTGGGCGTACGCGTCCGCAAATAGGATGCGCTTTCGACCTGAAATCAGATCGGAGCGCCGTTGTCGTTCGGCCTCGCGCGCCTCGGTCTTGGTCTTGAATCCAGCCATTCGCTGGCGACCGTAGCCTTGGAGTGTGAAGTCGAATTGCCATGAGTTGGCTAGCTTTCTAACGGCCATGCGGCTGGTTCCTTTCCGACAGGAACTTCCGCATCGCCGTGTCCGGGTTCGTCAGAAAGAGGTCTAACATATCCCGGCGAAAACGGCGGACCCTGGGCCGCCCGTAGACAGGAATCTGCCCCGCGGAAACGAGGTTTCGTAGATGACGAACCGACCAACCGGTGTGGTGGGCGGCCTCGGCGTAGGTGAGCCATCGTGGGACTTCTTCGCTTCGTCTTTGCATCGCCGCTAGTCCTCCGTCCTTGGAACGAACTCACGGGGCTTGCCGGACATTCGCGGCCAGACCGGCGGGGGAGCTCCGGGTGCAAGTGGCGGCCTCGGCGTAGCGCCCTCCGCGGGAACGTTCTTCGTCGATGCGGGCGGCCGGGCGGGCCGCCGCACGCAGAGCCCGTGCTGGCGGCAGTACCTCCAGAATGTCTGGTATGACGCCCCGAAGGGCGGCTTCGCTCGTTGGAAGGCCTTCCAAACGCCCTTCACGGAGTAGCCAGCCCGCAGCCAAGCGGCGATCTGCTCCTCGCGCTGCACGAAATAGGCATACGGCTCCGCATCCGGAGGCTCGGCCGACCGATAACTGATTTGGGTATCCACGCTCACACCCCCGTTATCGGTTTTGGAGGCCAAAAGTATGCTTGGTCGCGGCTCTTTTTTTCGAGCGTTGCGCCGCGCTCCATTGCAAGCGACTGGGAGCGGCTGAACCCGCTTGGAACTCGATGAAATCGCGGGAGAGCGCGTGCGAGTGCCTGCAACTCAGTGAGAGCGAGTTGCGGGAAGTTGCAGCGAGTAGCGGCCAATCACAAAAAGAAATTTCTCTTTCCCGTCCATTCCGGTGGGTCTCGAGTGATTTTAGCCGCTCTCGCACGCTAACGACGAAGAACTCAGCGTGTACCGGGCAAGATGTGGGATTGTATGACATCGAGGATCTCCTCAATCCCCGCTTGCCGCGCTCAACGCCTTCGGCTTATTCGCGAGGGAGCAACGACAGGACGAGACCCACAGACACAGCGGGGTGGCGGGCGACGGTGGATCGCCACCATTTCGCCAGTTCCATGCGTGCTACTCGTCACAAACACGCCCGAATCGTCTGGACTGACAATGGCACAAGACTTGATGGCGTTCCGTACTCGTGAAGCTTCACGCTGCCGCTGCGAGCGACGAGGTCTCTCGATCCTACGTGCGCCGCACCCCTGAGTGGGGAGTGCTGCACCGTGTAGTGCGTGAGCACCTACAGACCTTCCTTTGGGAGCTCGGCCGACACCACGAAGAGCGTGGCGCCCCTTTGTTCGTCGAGCGTGAGTTTCAGCGATTCGTTCGCTGCGGGGTGCTCGCGCATGGGTTTGCCCGGTTTCGTTGCGCAGCCTGTGGCACCGATCGTCTAGTCGCGTTTTCCTGCAAAGGTCGAGGCTTTTGCCCGAGCTGCGGCGGCCGCCGGATGACCGAGCGTGCTGTGCATCTCATCGACCATGTGCTCCCGCGCGCACCGGTTCGACAATGGGTGCTAAGCTTTCCCTTCGAGCTTCGCTATCGGATGGCATGGGATCACAAGCTTTGCCGCGCCGTGCTTGGGGTCTACACGCGTGCGTTGCTCGGCTTCTACAGGAAACGAGCCAAGGCCTTGGGGTACCGCGATGGGCGCACGGGCACGGTGACCGTCATTCAGCGCTTTGGTGGCGCGCTCAACCTAAACGTCCACTTCCATACACTGGCGGTCGATGGGGTCTTCGTTCGAGAGCCCGACGGCTCGCTCTCGTTTGCTGCTGCCGAAGCGCCCACCGACCGGGAAATCGAGGTACTCCTCGATCTCATTCGAAAGCGGATCCTACGCCTGCTCCTGCGCCGGGGGTTGCTGTGTGACGAGGCCGGCGAGAGCCTCGACGAACCGGAGGCACCGCCGTTGCATGCGCTTTATGCCGCGTCCGTCCGCCAACGGATCGCAGTGGGACGATGCGCGGGTGCAACCGTCCTTCGCCTGGGAGACGCGCCGACGACCAAGGCGGCTGAGACCAAGCGCCGCCGACAGGCGCGCCTCGGCGGCTTCGACCTTCATGCCGACACCTCAGTCCGTGCCAAGAACCGGCCCAAGCTCGAGCGGCTCTGCCGGTATCTGCTCCGGCCGCCTGTCGCCGAAGACCGCCTGTCATTCGCGGCGGATGGACGGGTGCTCGTACGCCTCAAAACGCCGTGGCGCGACGGGACGAGTCACATCGCCCTCGAGCCGCAGGAGCTTCTCGAAAAGCTCGCGGCTCTCATTCCGCGCGCCTACGTGAACCTCATCGTCTATCACGGCGTGCTCGCGCCCAACGCCGAGTGGCGAGGTGAGGTCGTTCGGTTCGGACGTTCGAAGCCGTCGAACAAGTGGTCCCCGAGCGCGTCCACTCAGGTCACCGGCTTGTGCAATCGCACCTGGGCGGAGCTCATGCGCCGCGGCCTTGAGATCGACGTCTTGGAGTGCCCGGAATGCGGCGGCCGCATGCGTTTCGTGGCAGCCATCATGCTCGCGAGCGCGATTCGCCGCATCCTCCGGCATCTCGGTCTCCCCTCGGACCCGGTCGAGCTCGCCCCTGCACGAGCACCCCCGGAATTGGACGACGCCTGGGCTTGTTGACCGCACTCGGCTTCGAGGTCGAGCGATTGGACCGCTGCGTCCCTCTGGCCTTGGCTACGCTTTCTCTGGCCCTTTGGGGCGTGGCTGAGGTGCCGGGACAACGTTTGTTTGCCGGTCTCTTAGCCCATGGGGCCCATTCGGGAGTCCGAATTGCGCGATACTAGACGTTATGTCGCGTAGAGCGCGAAGCTGAAGGGCGTTTGTAGTTACTATCTGCCCGTCGAGGGAAGGAGACGTCGCATCGTGCGACCTCCGAATGGCTCTCTTAGCCCATCCCGCCGAATTTCGCGGTACTAGATGTGATATGGCCTGGCGCACGAAGCCGAAAGGGCGTTTCCGTCGACTATGCTCTGATCGGAGGTTCTTGTGGATGCAATGACAGCGATGGCAAAGGCGTGGACGAGCGCTGGGAGCATCGCCGCGAAGCGCTTGTTTCTGGACCGGCAGGCTGAATTCTGGCTGGGCGAGCTCGACCCGCTCCGCTCGCTTCGCGAGATCCGCGCCCGGGTGCTCGAGGTCCTTGAGGAGACCTCGGACACCAAGACGTTCCTGCTGCGGCCGAACGGAGCCTGGAGCGGACATCGCGCAGGGCAGCACACCTTGGTCGAGGTCGAAATCGACGGGGCCCGCGTCCGTCGCTGCTACTCGATCTCGTCGGTGCCGGGCGACGAGCTGGTTTCGATTACCGTCAAGCGCACCCCGGGCGGCCGCGTGTCGACTTGGCTCCACGAGCAGGTGCGCGTTGGCCACATTTTGCGCCTTGGCGCCCCGGCCGGCGACTTCGTGCTGCCCGCGCCGCCACCCGACAAGCTGCTGCTTTTGAGCGGTGGTAGCGGCATCACGCCCGTCATGTCGATGGTGCGTGACCTGGCGGCGCGCGACGCGATTTTCGACGTCGTCTTCATTCACTACGCACGGAGCCGCGACGATGTGATCTTCCACGAAGAGCTCACCGAGCTTGCGGCGCGCCACAGGGGCCTCAGTCTGCTCCTGTGCCTCGACGACGACGCGTCGACTCCGGTTGGTTTCGATGAGGCACACTTTGCCGAGCTCGTCTCTGACTTTGCCGAGCGCTCGACCTTCCTGTGTGGTCCCGGGCCGCTCATGGAGCGAGCGGAACGGCTATGGGAGAGCGTCGGCGCGTCCGAACGGCTCGAACGCGAGCACTTCACACCGGCGTTGAGCCCGGTGCCACCCGGGACCTCTCCGAAGGAAGTGCAGGTGTGCCTCACGCACTCGGAGCGAGACCTCGTGCTCGAGGGAGAGGGGAGCCTGCTCGAGCGACTCGAGCGCGCGGGGGAGCGCCCCGCCCACGGCTGCCGGATCGGCATCTGCCACACGTGCAAGTGCCGCAAGCAAAGCGGGACCGTGCAGAACGCGGTCACGGGCGAGGTGTCGAGCGAGCCCGACCAAGAAATTCAGCTGTGCATCTCCGTGCCCTGCTCCGATCTCGAGCTCGGCCTGTGAAAGGACATCCGATGAAGACCGAAAGCAAGAACCTGACGCAGCAAGAATCCGATGCCTTTGGTCGCGAGCTCGATGCGCTCCGGCAAGAGGTCGTCGCCGACCTCGGCGAGCGCGACGTTGCTCACATCCGTCAAATCATTCGCACCGCCAACCGTAGCGAGGCTGCCGGCCGTGTGCTCCTTCACTTCGGCTTCGGTCCGATGAGCTTCGTGCTTGGCACGACCGCTCTCGGACTCTCCAAGATCCTCGAGAACATGGAGGTCGGGCACAACGTCATGCACGGCCAGTACGACTGGACGGGCGATCCAGCTCTCGATTCTCAACGCTACGAGTGGGACAACGTCTGCACAGGCGACGACTGGCGCCACTCGCACAACTTCGAGCACCACATGTTTACCAACATCCTCGGGAAGGATCGCGACGTCGGCTTCAGCTTTCTCCGGGTCGCGCCCGAGCAACCGTGGAGCCCGAGCTGCCTGGTGCAGCCAATCAGTGCGGGGGCCATGGCGCTGTTGTTCCAGTGGGGAGTGGGCCTGCACAACCTACGCCTCGAGGAGGTGGCGACGGGCGATCAGACGCCGGCCGAGCTCGGGAGGCGCGCACTGCCCTTCGCGAAGAAGGCCGGCTGGCAGCTCTTCAAGGACTACGTGTTCTTTCCGACACTGGCGCTTGGCAATGCGCCACGCGTGTTGTTCGGCAACCTGCTCGCCAACGGCATCCGCAACGTTTGGGCGTTCGCGGTCATCTTCTGTGCGCACTTCCCAGAGGGTGTGCGCGTCTACGATGAAGCTGAGACCGAGCACGAGAGCCGAGGCCAGTGGTACGTTCGCCAGCTCAACGGCTCTGCGAACATCGAGGGAAATCGCTGGTTCCATTTGCTCACGGGGCACGCAAGCCACCAAATCGAGCACCACCTCTTCCCGGACATCCCCGCGTCTCGCTACCCGGAGATGGCCCCGCGCGTGCAGGAGGTCTGCGCTCGCTACGGCCAGAGCTACAACACCGACGGCTTCCGGCGCCAGCTGAGCAGCGTCTTCAGACGCATCATGCGCCTGTCATTGCCCGGGCCGAGGCTCGAGGCGAAGCCGCCCAGACCGACGTCGAGGAAAGCCGCGGCCACAAACGCCGCGTGGAATGCCGAAGCGAGCGAACACCACGCCGTCGCATGATAGGATGGAGGCAGGCTTGAGCGCTTGGCAGAATCCGGACAGATGGAAAATTTCAATAATGAGTTGGTCCATACCCAGAGCTGGTACCCGCTGATCGCGTCGAGCCGAGTTGGGCGAGAGCGATGCCAAGGCATTCAGCTGTTCGGCCGGCGCCTCGTCGTCTTCAGAGAAAAGAGCGGGCGAGTTCGAGTGCTATTGGCTCGCTGTCCTCACATGGGAGCCGACCTTTCCGACGGGAAAGTAAGCGGTGGCATGCTGGAGTGTCCGTTTCACGCCTGGAAGTTCGATGGTGACGGACCTCTTAGCCCATCGGGCCCAAGAAAAGCACCGAGTTGCGCGGTACTAGACGTTATGTCGCGTAGCGCGCGAAGCTCAAAGGGCGTTTGTATCGACTATCAGCCCGCACGCCCTTTGGTCCTGGTCACTCCACGTACCCCAACGCTCGTAGCATCTTCATGGCCTGCGGGTCGATCTCGATATCACTTCTGCCGAGGTGGTTCGGATCCAAGTCTTTCTTGATGTGGCGTTCGAGCGCATCACCAAGTGTATCGGCCTCGTCACCGTCGACCCGGTAGAGGTTCTCCTGCTCGTGGGGATCCTTCTCGAGGTCAAAGAGCTGAGAGCCCGCGTCCGGGAATAGCCAGTCGATGATTAGTTTCTCGTCATCGGTGCGTATACTCAACTGAAAATCGCCCTCCTTGGCCTCGTGCTCGCTGCAGACGACTCCAAAGTCTCGCCACTCGGCGAAGACCGGTGGGACTTCAGACGACGCGCTCTGCTGGACTACGGATCGGCCTTGCGCGCTCGGCATTGGGGGTAGCCCAAGGAGGTCGAGCGCGGTGGGCGCGAGGTCGATTATCGAAACCAGATCGGAGCGTCGCTCGGGCCTGAGTCCCGGGGCAGCGATCATCAGCGGCACGTGGAGCACCTCATCGTAGAGCCGACTGTGGTCGTAGAGCCCATGCTCGCCGAGATACTCGCCATGGTCCGAGGTGACTCCAATGACGGTGGTGGGCCTCAAACCGAGGTCCGAAATGATCTGCAAGAGCTGACCGAAGTGATGATCCGCTTCGTAGACGTCTGCGAGATACGCCTTGCGGAGTTGTTCCGCTGGCATGGTGTGCAGACGGCGCTTGGTCCTGACCACGAACTCCTTGGGGTCGAGCCCTTGCTGCTGATACATCCCGGCAGGACAGACATAGGGGAAGTGGGGATCGAACAAGTGGACCCACACGAAGAACCTCTGATCTTTGCGGCGCCGCTCGAGCCAGCGCCGGGTTCGATCGATGATGCAGGCTCCGTCGGAAGCATTGTCACCGTGCGCCGGCCAGCAGTCGTCGTCGAAGTAGTCGAAGCCGCGGCCGAAACCGTATCTCTCGCTCGTGGGGCCCATCGAGACGATCGCCGCCGTGGCATAGCCTTGGTCTTTCAAATGCTCGGAGACGAAGACGCTCTCCTGCGACGCGCTCCCGCGAACTCGATTCCCATTGAAGATCACGCCGTGCTTCGATGGGTGGCGGGAAGTCAGGATCGAAGCGTGCGAAGGTCCGGTGAAAGGTGCGGTCGCGAATGCATGCTGGAAGAGCATCGACTCCTCGGCAAACGCATCCAGATGGGGCGTCTTCCACTCTCCACCGTACGCACCCACGGCGTCTGCGCGGAGTGTATCGATCGTCACCAGCACGAAATTCCACGTCGCTGGCCGGCTCCCGGAACCGACCTGCGCGGTCGACCTTGCTGGAGCGGGAGACGACGAGTCTTTCTTGCTGCAGGCGAGAACCGAGAGTGCGACTGCGGCGCCCAGCACGAGTCTGCACCCCCTTTTGCTCCAGTCCCATCTCATCGCAAGCCGTACCGAGCTTGCCAAAATTCCGGACACCGTGCTAGGCGCTTGGAATGAGCTGGACACACGACGAGGTAGTGAAGGAGGTTCGCTACGTGGTGGCAGAGCATGCGGAACCCGAGGCGGACATCACTGAGCGTAGCGAGCTGGTCGCGGACTTGGGAATCGACTCCTTGAGTGTCATGGAGATCGTCGCAGAGCTCGAGGACAGATTCGAGATGACGATCGACGAGTCCGAGCTGCCGAACGGGGCGACGCTCGGCGACGTGGTGGCCGCCATCGAGACCCGCCTCGAGGCGGGGGACAAGTTGAAGGAGACAGCATCGGTGTGATCGATTCGATGCGTACCGTCGTTCAGGCGCTCGAAGACGCGGCGGAGAGCGTGCACACCGGCTTCCGCTTCATCGAGGAGGCGAAGACATCCGAGCCGTTCTTCACATACAGCGACGTCGAACGTGTGACCGCACGCTACGGGGGTGCGATGCAAGCGATGGGCCTGAAGAAGGGGGATCGGATCGCGCTGATCCTCCCCAACAACCAGGACTTCGTATTCGCCTTTCTCGGCGCGCTGCGGGCCGGGATCGTGCCGGTGCCCATCTACCCACCCGCCGGCTTGCGTAGGCTCGGCGGCTACCTCGAGAACACGCTGCACATCGTCCGCAAAAGCGGCGCTCGAGTCGTACTGACGGACGGCACCATCCGTCGCTTGCTGGGCACCGTGCAATCTGGCGCAACTGATCTTCAGAGGATCCAAGCCATCGAGCCGATCCGCAGTTCACGCGAGCGGCTCGAGCCAGAGAAGATCAGCTTGGATGACACCTGCTTTTTGCAGTTCACGAGTGGGTCCACCTCCGCGCCCAAGGGCGTCATCATCAGCCACCGCAACATCGCCTCGAACGTCCGCCGCTTCATGGAAGAAGGCCTCGAGGTCGAGGCCGGCGTCGACAGCGGCGTCTCGTGGCTGCCACTCTATCACGACATGGGCCTCATCGGTTTCGTGCTCGGCCCGCTCTACTACCGCAACACGCTCACCTACTTGCCACCAATGTTGTTCCTGAAACGACCGGTGCGCTGGCTCGAGACCATCTCGCGTCTGCGTGCGACGATCTCTTTTGGTCCCAACTTTGCGTACGCGCTGTGTGAGAAACGTGTTCGGGATGCAGACATCGAGAGGCTCGACCTGTCGACCTGGCGAGCGGCTGGGTGCGGTGCGGAGCCGATCCGCGCCAGCGACCTCCGCGCTTTCGCCGACAGGTTTGCTCCGGCCGGATTCGATCACCGCGCCATGCTGCCCTGCTACGGCATGGCCGAGGCAACTCTTGCGATCAGTTTCCCGCGCCTCGGCGAGGGCGTGCGCACGGATACCGTGGGCGCCGAGGATCTCGCTGCCGAGCTCAAAGCCAATGCTGCCCAGCCCGGTAGCGGAGGCGCGATTGAGGTCGTGAACTGCGGCAAGACTTTCGAGGATCACGAGGTAGCTGTCTTCGACCCCAAGGACGAGGCGAGTGAGCACCCGTTGCCCGATCGGGTCGTGGGTGAGCTGCGCTTCCGCGGGCCAAGCGTGACGTCGGGTTATTTCGACGAGCCCGAGCTCACCAAGCAGGCCTTCGCTGGCGATTGGCTGCGCACCGGTGACATGGGCTACATCATCGATGGTGACATCTTCATCTGTGGCCGGCAGAAAGAGCTCATCATCGTCAACGGCCGCAACTATTACCCACAAGATCTAGAGTGGGAAGCCAGCAGCATCGACGGTGTGCGCAAGGGCAACGTCATCGCTTTCGGGACTCGTAGGCCGCTCGACGACCGAGAGCGTGTCGTGGTGGTCTTCGAGACTAGCCTCACCGACCGCGATGCGCGAGCGGCGGTCAAGAACGCGGTAGGCAAAGCGGTGAGGCAGGCGACCGGCTTGAGCATCGACGACGTGGTGGATCTCGATGCCGGGGTGTTGCCCAAGACCTCGAGCGGCAAGCTGCGCCGCAACGAAACCCGGCGCCTGTACGAGACTGGAGAACTATTCGAACGGACGTCGGCTCGACAAGGCGACGCCATTGGCATCGCCAAAGAAATCGTCAAGAGTCAGATCGGCTACGCTCGCGACGCCCTGTTCATCAAGAAGTAGCCGAGCGCCGCAAGAAGAAGCCGTAACCGGTAAGAAAAGAGGCACCGCCATTGATCCTCGCGCAGCTTCGCGACACTGTTTGAGGGTGTGGAGCGGAGAACGAGATTGTGTGGCACGCATGGCTAGGCGTCGGGTGTAGCCATGAGGATTCTGATCGCCGCGGACGTTTGGATGGGGCAAATCGGAGGCATGCCCAGAACCCTCGATGCAACGGTGCGAGCCCTTCGGGAGCTACCGGACACCAGCGTCGACGTGATCCACTCTCGCCAGTTCCGGTACCATGTGTCTTTGCCGGGAGATCCGGCGCTGTGTTTGCCCCTGTTTCGTCGCCGCACGCTGGAGAGCATGATGGCGCGGTACGAACCGGACGCCATCCACATCCCGGTAGAGGGCACGCTGGGCTTCGCAGTGCGGCGCTACTGTTTGGCTCGCGGCATACCGTTCACGACCGCTTTCACGACCAAGTCTCCCGAATACGCCGAGGCGCGGTATCGCATACCGGCGTCCGTTGGGTACGCGCTGCTTCGCCGCTTTCACGGTGCGGCGGAACGCTGCCTGGTGGCGACGCCGTCTCTCGCCGACGAGCTCCGCGCCCGCGGATTCGATAACATCGCGCTTTGGCCACGCGGGGTCGACCTAGAGCTGTTTCGGCCCGTTGGGAAAAGCTGGCTCGACGCGCCACGACCCATCTGGATCTACGTCGGCCGCGTTGCCGTAGAGAAGAACATCACTGCATTTCTCGATCTCGAGCTGCCCGGGACGAAATACGTGGTGGGACGCGGGCCTCAATTGTCCGAGCTTCGCGCCAAGTACCCTTCGGTCCGTTTCACCGGCATGTTGAGCGGCGAGGCGCTGGTGAGGCATATTTCGTCGAGCGACGTATTCGTCTTTCCCAGCCTCACGGATACCTTTGGTCTCGTCATGCTCGAGGCGCTGGCGTGTGGTGTCCCCGTGGCTGCCTATCGGGTCACGGGCTCACGAGACGTCATCGGAACCTCCGGAGCGGGAGTGCTCGATGAAGATCTCGGCCGCGCCGCGCGGGCGGCTTTGGACATCGAATCAGCGACCTGTCGCGCCCACGCGGAACGGTACACCTGGTCGGCCTCCGCGAGGGAGCTTCGAGACAACCTAGCCCCCATCACCCGGCCATGACCTAGGCAAAGCGCGGACGAGCAGCTCATCGGGAGTCCGTCGCGCTCGCGCGCGAGCCGCGGCCGGCGGTCGTGATCATCGATTCCTCCGTCGGATGAAAACCCATCGCTCGGCCGTGTATCCCTTTCCGGAAGGCGTCGAAGAAGTAGCGCAGATAGGAACGGTAGACGGAAGAACCTGCCGCGCGGAACTCGTCTTCCAGCAAGCTATGGAGTCGCGGGAGGTTGTACCACGGCACACCCGGAAACAAGTGATGATCCAGGTGATAGTTCATGTGCACGTTCATGAACGAGAAGAGCTTGCTGCTGAGGACGGTTCGCGTCTCGCGCAACGGATGGCCCCGGTCGGTGAGCATGTGTTCGGCCCAGTAGCGCATGTTGATCCACAACGAACCACAAAGAACAGGGATCAACCACCCGTGGACCAACCAGGCAGAAACCCCGGCGTTCACCGCGGCGAGCCACAACGCAGTCCAGAAAACGACAATCAGACCGTATTCCAGCGCGACGGCGCGACGGACGCGGGCGCTGCCCTGCACTAACGCGACCCCTGGCAGGTATAGGAGGTAGACGAATGTTCCGACAAACGTCCAGATCACGGACAGAACTGAAAGGAGCGTCCTGTTCGAGGTTATGTTGAAAAATTCGTCTGGGTCTTTCTCAGTGCGGTTGTGGCGATGATGGGCCTGGTGGGAATACTGGTAAGCCGAAAAGGAGATGAGGATCGGCAGCCCCATGACGATGCCCCATAGCCTGTCTGCCTGCCGGTTTCTGAACACGTTGCCGTGTGCCGCCTCGTGCATGAAGTTGGCGATTGAGCTCAACAGGATCGCGATCACGAGGTACGCCGGTATCCTTGCGAAGACGTTGTCGACAGATACTGCGGCCCATGCAAGGGCCCACCAGGCGCAGACGAAAGCGACTGCCACGAGATTCCAGCGAGTCTCCAGCTTGTGGAGCCTCTTGATCGCAGCGCGCTTCTCGCTGCTCAACGTCTGGTACCAGCTTGCATGGGAGCCCATTGCGACAACGACGATGTAAGACTCGGGCACTCGCGAAGTCAAGCTCCGAGCGTCGAATCGTCACAGGGCCTTGCGATAGATTCGGTGCCTTTTGTAGATCGTTCCTCCCCACTTTTCGCACTCTCCACGCATACGCCGATTTGTCTCGAGTACGTGATGTGAGTCGACGGTGGCAAGCCCGGCCCGGAGTGCGGCCGAGAACATCGCCACACCCAGAATCGCGTCCACCCCCCGGGCTCTGCAGTCTTCGCGGATGCCGCCTAACAACAGATCCAACCGCTGGGACCGTCGCATCGACCGGAGTATGTGGACGAACCCAAACGGGTACAGTCGCCCGGCGGCATGTCGGAGGCCTTCAGCAAAGTTCGGCACACCTACCATGAATCCGACGAGCTCCGATTGTCTGCGAACCAATTTGACAAACCTGGGGTCGAGCAGAGGGATGTAGCGTCGGGCGAGATCTGCCATCTCGATCTCGCTCAGCGGTAGGAATCCGTACAATCCGCGATACGTCTCATTCAACAACTCGAGCATCGGGCGGGCCTCCTTCTTCATTTCGGAGCGCCGTCTGAATTCGATCAGTCGATACTGCGATTTGTCGAGGAGACGCCTCGCCACCCGATTCGCCCTCTCAGGGACGACGGTGCGGGCCGTGTAGGTGACGTAGTCAACCTCTTTCTCGTACCCAGCCTCCTCGATGTGATCGCGCAGGTATGCCGGGTTGTGTAGTGTCGCAAGGCTCGGCTCATGATCGAATCCCTCCACGAGCAGACCTTCGGGATCCTGGTCAGAGAATCCCATCGGGCCGACGGCCCTTCCGCAGCTCCTCTCGCGTCCCCATCTCTCGACGTGCTCGAGCAGCGAGCGCGTCACTCGGGGGTCGTCGATGCTGTCGAGATGTGAAAAGCGTACGACTCTCTCACCCACGAGCTCACCGTGGCGATGGTTTATGATTCCAAGTATGCGCCCAACGGCTCGTCCACCGCGGTATGCGAGCAGTGTGAGAGTGTCGCAGTAGGAAAAGGCGGTGTTGTGCCTCCGATCCAATCGGCGGAGGTCGTCGGCGATAAGAGGCCCCACCCATTTTGGAAACGCGGAATAGAGAGAGTACGGAAGCCGTACGAATTCTCTCAGTTGTCGCCGTGACGAAACCCTGACGAGCTCGATCTCTCCTGAGGCTACGCTCATCTCCGATTTCCTTGGGCTCCTGTCGCCGTCCGGCGGCCTCGTCGTGAGCCGGACAGCTTTTTGAGGACGCGGCGAAAGGCTTCAAGAACCTTTTCGAGCTGCTCGTCTGTATGTGTCGCCACGTAGCTGGTTCTGAGCAGCGCCCGGTTGGGCTTCACTGCGGGGGGGAGCGCTACATTGGCGTAGACCCCGGCCTTTCGCAGGACTTCCCAGGCCTGCAGCGCCCTGAACTGATCTCCGATATGAACTGGCACTATCGGGGTCTCGGAGTCGCAGAGGTCGTATCCCATGCTTCTCAGCTCGGCGCTCATCCGGGCGGCGATTTCGACAACCCGCTGGACACGCTCAGGCTCTTTCTCGATCACGTCGAGGGCCCCCAGGACAGCGCCTACGTTTGCGGGAGAGAGGCTGGCGCTGAACATGTAAGGTCGAGATCGATGCTGGATCCAATGGATGACTTCCTTGCTGCCGGCGACGAATCCTCCCATGGATGCGAGTGACTTGCTGAACGTCCCTATGACCAGGTCCACGGAGTCTTCGCAGTTGAAGTGCGCCGCGGTACCACGTCCACCGCCGAGAACGCCGATACCATGGGCGTCGTCCACAATGAGTCGCGCACCGTACTTCTGGCAGACCTGCGCGAGAGCTGGCACGGGAGCGATATCGCCGCCCATGCTGAAGACGCCGTCCGTGACGACGAAGAGAGCGCTTTCGTCTCCATACCGCTTGAGGATCTTCTCCAGACTCTGGAGATCCCGGTGGCGGTAGAACCGGCAGGTGGCTCCCCGTTGCGATTTTGCAAGCATCACCGCGTCAATGACGCTGGCGTGGACGTCCTTGTCGCAGACGAAGACCGTCCCCCGGTCGGCCAGCGCAGTCAATGTGCCAAGATTCGTCTGGTAGCCAGTGCTGAACACCAGCACGGCGGGCTTGCCTACGAAATCTGCAAGCCGCTGCTCCAGCTCGAGATGCAGCTCCAGTGTCCCGTTCAGGAATCGAGAGCCTGTGCATCCTGTGCCGAACTGTTCTGTGGCGCGTACCGCGGACTCGACCACGTGAGGGTGTCCGGTCAGCCCCAGGTAGTTGTTCGAACCAAGCATGATGAGCTGCCTTCCATCGAGGGTCACCATACCGTCCCTAGCTCGCTCGACCGGCAGGAAGAACGGGTACAACCCGAGCGCTTCACCCGTCCTCGGATTGGTCGGCCAGCCCAGGTCTCGCGCGTACTCCGGGTCGGTGTAGAATCGCTTAGAAGCTTCGAAGGGATCCATCGGTTCCGCGACTTCTAGTCAATCCAGCCGTTCAGTCTTGCGACCTCGCGGCGGTCTATCATCTCGTAGATGAAATCGTTCGCATCGATGCACTCTTCGGGCGGCATCACACCGGTACCAGAGACGTCGCCCCTCAGGATCATGATTGCACCAATGCTAGCCGGAACACCGGTGCCCATGGACAGCAGGCCCGACGAAGTGAAGTTCACCGTGCGTTGCTCGCCACGCTTCTTTCCGGTCACCGACACCTTGAGTGCCGCCTTTCTGTCGACGTTCGACATCTGCCGGCACCGCCTTTGAAAGTAGGCTGCAGCGAAATCCATCGGATCGATGAGCTGGCCGTTCACCGTCAGGGGGCCATCGGCCTCCCGTACCAACTTGCCAAGAGACACAATGAGGTCATTCACCTCAGCGGGCACGAAGCTGGCTTTGTCGTCGACATATGTAGCCGCCGGGAACGTGCGCTTCAGGGTAATCGGCTCAGGGTGACCTATGTGGTAGACGTCGACGGGTCCTACAGGGTCGGGGAACTCCCGGCGCTCCCTGCCGTCTACGAACGACTGCACCTCGACCCATTCGTCGTTCTCGTATGTGAGCGCGGGACCCGAGAGCGAGTACAACAGGTGATAGGCTAGCGCGAGGCCGCCTGGATCGGATCCGCTCATGACCCACGCAGTGCGAATCTCCTCTACCTCGTCCAACTGATTGGCGGCGGCACGTACGAGGACATTGTTGACACCGGGGCTGGCACCGAGTCCTAGGACAATCTTGATGCCGGCCTCTTTGGCCTTTTCGTCGAGCTCAAACATTTCGAAGGTAGTCTCGTAGTCGTCGTTTATGTCGACGAGGTCGACCCCTGCCTTGATAGCCGCGAGGGCAACCGGAACCTCGTACTTGTAGTTCGGCCCCGCACAGTTCACTGCAACATCGAAGCCCTCCATCAGACAAGCGATCACGTCGGTGTCCCCGGCGTCTGCCTTGGCAACCCGCAGCCTGGCACCCCCCCCTTCCAGCGAGTCGATGAGTCGCTGTGCTCTGTCTGGGGAGCGAGTCGCAACGAGTATCTCGGCGAGCTCACCGTACTCGTAGAGATCGGCGATTGCCGTCTCCCCCATCTCTCCGCAGCCTATGACAATCGCCTTCATATGAACAACCTGCGTGGAGTGAACCGCCTCGAACACGCCGTCACGCCGACCTCCGCGCTGTCCTAGTACACTTCATGATTGAAGTATTCAAGGTTGACGCGGCGCGACGCCGGTCGGCAATACAGCGTCGCACACCGATCTACCAACCACGTCGCAAAATGCACCTCCCACGACTGGCGACAAAGCCAACCAAGTACCGCATGACAATCTCGCTCTCTTAGCCCATCGGGCCCAAGAAAAGCACCGAGTTGCGCGGTACTAGATGTTATGTCGACTCTCCCAAGAGCTCCGAAAGTCCGTCCATAGTTCCTAGCATCCTCTCTCAAGGTCGTGCGAATCTCGCTGCTGTTCTCGTCGCTGCAGAAGTCGAATCGCACGAGCGTCGCGGTTCGCGGCGCGGCTGGCAACGAAACGACGCCAACTGCCAGGGTGCGGCGACTTCTGAATCGCCTTCCGTTGAATTGCGAGCTTTCGTCCGAGGGTCCGGGATTCGATGGCTTGGCGGAGCGCCAGTTGTTGTGAAAGGCGTTTTCGG
>Ga0316194_10001496_pt1 | contig 16144 bp, 14 predicted proteins | sample CroRivsedime1_MG_FD_204936 | JGI IMG/M metagenome (GOLD analysis project Ga0316194, IMG submission 204936) | Coastal sediment microbial communities from Maine, United States - Cross River sediment 1 | ecosystem: Environmental > Aquatic > Marine > Coastal > Sediment | place: USA: Maine...
CAACCCGGCCAGGGCCTCGGCTGCAAATTTTTTCATCATGCGCTGCTCGATCAGCGTGAATTCCCGGATCCGTCCGAGCGGTTTGCCGTCGCCACCGAACATACAGTCGATCAGGGAGAAGACCAGCTGCGGCTCGACGGCCAACAAGGCTTCGCCGATCAGGGGTTCCATGGAGAAAATGTTCAAACTGGTCGGGGTGGAGAATGAGCTGATGAATTCACCGTATTTTACCATTTCGGTGGAAACAGGCCCGACCTCGATAGGCTGCTGAAAAGTGGTCGAAAGGGCAAGACTCATTCGGGTCGCAAACCGGTCGCAAACCTCTTCCAGGGCATGGAACTGACTGCGGAGCATGGTGCTGCGGGAGGTCAGGCTGCAGTCCTGAACGACCGGATCGTCTTTTGCGTCCTGCTTGAGGTCAACCTCTCCCTTGTCCATGGCGGACAAGAGAGCATCGATTTCTTCCTGGGATAGGATCTGATCGGCCATTGTAAATCTTCTGTTACTGAATCACGAATTCGGTGAAATATATGTTGGCGACGCTGTCCGACTTCAGAAAACTGTTCAACTTTGCCACCAACTCAACCCGGAGGGCGTCTTTTCCCTCGATCGTCGATATGTCGGCGTATTTCTTGGCCGGCAGGAGCATCAGGACACCATTGCGGACCAAAGGCAACCGCTCCTCGACCAAAGCGACGGAATCCTCGTCCTTGAGTTCGAGGTTCATCGTCACGCGCAGGTACCTGGAGCCGCCTTCATCGGCGAGGTTGACGATGAAGGTGTCGAGAGGATGGATCGGACCGATCTTGACCGGTTCCTCCGCTGAAAGGGCTCCTGTTTCGCCGGAATCTGCCGTGCGGGCATTGGCGGCATTCATCTTGTTCCACATGAAAAAGAAGCCCGTACCCATCATGCCCAGGAGCAGCACGAATACAAGCGCAACGATAATCAGTACCTTATTCGACATGATCGCCTTTTTCCTCCATCAAGATGAAATCTTCTTCTATAGACTTTAAGATAAAGGTTTTGGGCTGTGTTATCGGTCGTCGGCGTATTACAATACAGCCTTCTCCCTCTGGCCTTGCCAAAAACATTATCTTAAAGCCTATATTTAGGTGTTTGACACTCTGCCGGCAGCCGAAAGACAACGACCGCATGCGGGACGCCGGCCTCACCCAGCCGTAATTAAGCAAGGATTATGCCACCGATCGAAGGCAGCTGGAGGATGTCGAGAGAGTGGTAAAAGGAAAGCAGAAAGATACAGGACGTGCCGTATGTCAACCGGAGAATGCCGCTTACACGGGCAAAGGCCGTCAATAATTTTAGGAACTTGTCAAGTCTTTGACGTCACCGGTCCGGTCCGACCGGGGTGCTCGGCGAACGGGGCCGCAGGTGTTTGCCGGCAGGCCGGAGGAATCATCCACTCCAGCCTGCCGGTCATCTGCCGGGGAGCCACCTTGGGGAGGACGCTGTTGATGCCGAAAGCCGCAGTCACCGACCGGAACTTTCAGCCCAAACCTCGCTCAACAGGGCATCGGCCACAATTTACGGAGGCTCCGATTAACGCTTGATGTTGATCAGTTCTGTGAGAATCTCGTCGCTGGTTGTGATCACCCGGGAGTTCGCTTGAAACGCCCGCTGGGTGGTAATCATCTTGACAAACTCCTGCGCCAGGTCGACGTTCGACATCTCGATCGCACTGGGACTAATGCTGCCGAGGGACCCGCTGCCGGGTACGCCCGGCAGCGCCTGCCCGGACTCGAGGGACTCGGCGTACAGGTTGTGTCCCATTTTGGTCAAACCGTAGTAGCTGGGAAATTCGGCCAACGCCAGTTGGAACAGCGGCGTCAGCTGCCCGTTGGAATAGGATCCCATCAAAATGCCGGCCTCGTCGAAGGATAGACCCCGGAGTGAACCGGCCGGATAGCCATTTTGACCCAAGAACGTCGTACTGGAAGGTGAGGCGTAACCGGTCAGATCGCCGTTATTCAAACCGGATGCATCGTACAGATTCCAGGTCACGGTCTGAGTATTGGTAGCACCGTTAGTGAGGGTCAGGACCATGGGGATGTTGGCAGCCGGGGTCGTCAACTGGCCTGCGGTATCGAAGGCGAGGGGGGTGGTCGCCCCGCCGTTGAGGGTGACGCCGGTTCCGGCGGATGCCGGTATCGATGCGCCAACGTCCCATGCACCGGCACCGGTATTGGTAAAGGTGAGCGTCACCGGGATGTTGTTGCCGAGGGAGTCGTAGATGGTCACTGCCGATGAAAAAATGTCGCCCACTAACGCTCCGGCGTTGAGATTGATATCTGCGTTGATTTCGGTGGAACCCATGGGTGGCGTAATGGATCCGCCCGGCACCGAGATATCGCTCAAGCTGCCCAGGGCGAATGTTCCGTCCGGAGCAACACCGGTGACCGGATACCCCTGGACCACCAGATTGTCAGGATTGCGCAGGTCCCCGTTGCGGTCGAAAGTGAATTCGCCCGCGCGGGAGTAGAATCTCCCCCCGTTGTCGTCATTGAGTGTAAAAAAGCCGCGACCGTTGATGGCCAGGTCGGTCGGGCTGCTGGTGTTCTCGAGAGAGCCCTGGCTCCACGAGGGAGTCGTGCCCCAGAAATCGACACCGCGCCCGATATCGTTGCCGCTGGAGCCGCCGAGAGACTGGCTCAGGATGTTGGCAAACGAGGAGCGGTTGGCCTTGAAGGCCGTGGTGTTGACGTTGGCGATGTTGTCGCCGACAACGGTCATGGCCGTGGCGTTGGCGTTCAGTCCCGATATTCCGGCAAATAAAGATCCAATCATGTGAGTGATCCTCCTGTCTGAACTTTACGGATTCAATCCGTCTGTTTGAGCAGCGCCAGTCGTCGAAGCGTCTGCGGTCACTTCTCTGATGTCGTTCACTGAGATGCTGTAATCCCCGGCCTTAAGCTGAGGCGTCTGGCCGTCGAAGTTCACACCGGTCACCCGGGCCGAAATAAACGGCTTGGCTGTCGCGGCTTCTCCATCGAAGTCAGTCGCCAGAATTTCGTAGCTGTATCGGCCGGTAGACAACCGGTTTCCTTCCTGATCGCGACCGTCCCAGTCCAGGGTGTGGCGTCCCGAGGGCAGCGGTCCACTCTCGATGGCCCTGACGAAATTGCCTTGCGGGCCGTAAATGTTAGCCGACAGGTATTGGACATCCTGTGTCAGGTCAAAGCCCAGTGTGGCTTCACTGCCGTCCCTCAGCACGACGGTATTGCCCGGTGCCTCGACCGTTTTGCCGATCAAATCGACCGCCTGGGCGTTCTTGATTGCCGCCTGATAGCTCTGCAGGCTTTCCAGGTTGGTATTGACGTTGTTGAGCTGCTCCAGAGACGTGAACTGTGCCAGCTGGGCGGTGAAATCGGTGCTATCGAGCGGGTTCAGCGGGTCCTGATGCTGCAGTTGAGCCACCAGCAGGTTCAGGAAATCATCCTTGCCCATGATCGTCGTATCGGATGACACTGTATTTGCGGTGCTCGAGACCCCGGTCGGTTCAATCGCGGCAATGGTCATAATGAGGTCGTCCTTTAATTGATGGTTGGCTATATATGAAAATCGAATTGATGCCTATAACGGTGAATCAAACGAAACAGTCGACACCGGCCGTCGCATGGTTTTCCATCGCCGGTTTCAGGACCGCCGCCGGGACTGTTTCCCGAAAAGCCTGCCGGCCGGTCGACGGCAGGCGCCTTGCCTGCGCCGAACGATCGGAAAAGGCCGAGTGCCGGTTGAAGTCGTTGAAGTCGGTGGCCACCGAAACCTCGAGCTCGTCTACCCTCAGTCCCTGGGCCTGGAGGTCGGCCTTGAGCTGACCGATGCCGCTGTCGATGAGATGTTTCGCCGCATGGGATTCGGCCATGATTCTGAGGGTCACCTGATGATTTTCGGTCACGATCTGCAGTCTCACGTGGCCCAGACTGTCCGGTTTGAGATCGATGCGGACTTCGGACTGGCCGTTCCTCAGGCGAAAAACCGCCTTATCGACGATCTGACCCAGGGTCTCTGCGCGCAGCTCCTTGGGATGGTGCGTTTCAAAGGTCTCCGTGGCGGCTGCCGCCTCTCCTGCACCGTTCACAGTGCGCTGGGGGACCAAAAGCATGTCGGCGACTTTTTGTTCGGACTCGGTACCGGATTTGGTGGACGTCATGCCGGTGCTCTCCTGAAAGCCGCCGGCATCCGTTTTCAGGGCAGAGGTCGACCACAAAGTTCTTTCGGCTCCCTTTTCGGAAGCCTGCGGTTCGCTGCGATAGGCTTCGACATCACGACCCGCGCCGTGGCCGAATTTCTGCGACAGGTCGTCACCGGACTGTGATTCGTTGAAAACGGAAGAAAAGCCGCCAAGCCGTGCGGCCGAAGGAGAATCGCCGCGACCGGAAGAAGACGGCGATGGAGTCGAACTTTTCTCCGTCAACCCACCGGTATCCTTTTCGACCCGGTTCTGGTGTCTGTTCTTTTCCGAACGGGCTGCATCCGTTTTGACGGCGGCATCGGTCACGGTTGCCTCGATCGCAGCATCGGCTGCAGGAGCCAAAGCCATCGTCGCCGACGCCTGGGCTTTCGCGGTTGACGCCTGAGGGTCGGCCTTCTCTGGGTTTACTCCCTGAAGGACCTTCGTTTCTTTTCCGGTTTCCGCTGGCTCGACGGCAGGTTGGTCACCATCCTGGAGCGATGCGACCGAGATAGTCGTTTCGGACTCGCCGGGTGATACGGTTTTTGATTCCGCCGCGTCGACCGTTAAACCGCCCACATACCGATCACCGTCGAGAGACGGGGAAGATGCCGATACCGGTTGGGACACCGTGTTCTCGGCCGCCGGATCCGATGCCGGCCTTGAGTCCGAAGAGACATCACCCGCTGACGGGTTTTCGTTGGTTGAAGAGGCCGTCGCATCCGTCACCACACCCTCGGCATCGGACGGTTGCGACGCCTGTGCCGTGCAGTCGTCCTCGGGTGTTTTTTCAGGCCCCGAGGAACCGGGCCGGTTTTTGCGCGAGTGGTCGGCAGTTTTTGCGGCCGAATCGACCTCACGTCTGTCGGGTGATGACGGCCCTGCCGTTTCATTCCGCGCACGGGCGCTTTCCAAGGCCGTGTCAAAAGAAGCGGTATCTCCGCTGTCAGCCCTTTGATAACGCGACTGAGGAGCGCCACACCGAACGGCCCTGACGGTCATTTTCCCGGGACTCAGGATGTCCATCTGAGGGCTGTTTGGTAAGAGAAAATCTAACGGCATTTGATCCTCGTAAGTTGCTATGGAACCATCTTTCGTACTAGTTATAGGCTTTGAGATAAAGGTTTGGGGCGATGTCATCGGTCGTCGGCGTATGTCAATAAAGCTTCCTCCCTCTGGCGATTCCAAAAACTTTATCCCAAAGCCTACAGCACGGAACATGCCAAAGATCTTCGATCGATTGCAGAAGTAAAAAGAAATCCGGACGATGGACTCAATATACTGAATTAATATCGGTTTTATTAAACACGACCCCATCCGTTACAATCGATAGATGTCGGCGACGCTGCAGACAGCCAGCCCGACGGCCCACGAATCCGGTAATAATTACCTGCGGCGGCAAACTTTGCCGGTCTGAATCTTCAGCCCATGGAGAATTGAGATTTAGGTGGAGGGGAGACTATGGATTCAAGCCCCGGTTGAACCGGAGGGCTTCAGCGGGCGCGGGCGTGTCGTGTGACGGCCATCTCGTTCATGAAGTTTTGTTCTTGCTTCAGCCCCTTTTTGGCAGCAGCGGTCATCTGTTTTTCTTTCAGCTTGTCCAGCACCTTGCGTTTTTTCAGCGCTGCTACCAGCTCCGTGCGTCTCTTTTCGAAAACCTGCGCAGTCCCCGCCACTTTTCTCTTCTGTTCTAAGATGTCAACCGCCAGCTGGTCGAAGTATCTTTGGTAAAGAAGCATTTCGGAAGCCGTCATATTGCTTTTCAGCTTCTGCTGAAATTCCTCCCGTTCCCGGTCCCGGGAAGCCTCGATGCCTGCAAGGGCTCTTTTCTCTTCCGCAAGGTCTGCCAGCGCAGCGGTCAGCTCCCGCTGACACTCTTCTTCGATCCTCCGGCGGTGCTGCAATACCGTTTCGAGTCTGAAGTTGAAGCCAGCCATAAATTGAGTTTACCCTAACGTTGCAAAATCCAGAAATTTACGTTTAAAACATGATATCGTTTATAATAGCAAACCATTGACTATTCTTTGCCATGTTGTTTATTCAATGTTGGGGTTTATTCGGCGGTGGTCGTATGTGCGGCAGCGCTGCCCGCCAGCATGATCATTTCTTCCAGCTGGTTCACGCTCTCCTCGATGGTCACCCGTGCGGCCACCTCCTGGGTCAGGTACTCATTGATGCGGTTGATCATGCGGATGGCGCGGTCGATCCGGCTGCTGCTTCCGGCGACATAGGCTCCGATATTGATCAGATCTTCGGACTTTTTGTAGGTGGCCAAAATCGAATTGAACGTCCGAGCCCATTCCCGTTGCCCGGGGCCGACGACATCGTCCATAACCCGGCTGATGCTACTCAGAACATCGATGGCCGGGTAGTGATTCTGCATGGCCAGTTCACGGGACAAGCAGATGTGGCCGTCCAGAGTCGCCCTCAGGGCGTCGGCAATCGGCTCGTTGGTGTCGTCACCTTCCACGAGGACGGTGTACAGCCCGGTGATGGTGCCTCTTCCGGCCGAGGTCCCGGCCCTTTCCAGCAGGCGCGGCAACAGCGTGAAAACCGACGGGGTATAGCCTTTGGTCGTTGGCGGTTCGCCGAGGGCCAGGCCGATTTCACGCTGGGCCATGGCAAAACGGGTGACCGAATCCATCATCAGCAGGACGTTCTGACCGAGATCCCTGAAGTACTCTGCGATAGCCGTGGCGATATAGGCGCCGCGCAGACGAATCAGGGGCAGGTGGTCCGAGGTCGCCACGACGATGACCGAGCGCTTCAAGCCTTCCTCACCCAGTTCTTTTTCGATGAACTCGTTGACTTCCCTGCCCCGCTCCCCGATCAATGCGATCACGTTGACGTCGGCGGCCGTGTGACGGGCCATCATTCCGAGCAGAATGCTCTTGCCGACGCCGGAACCGGCAAAAATCCCCACCCGCTGTCCGCAGCCGATGGTGAGCAACCCATTGACGGCCCGCACGCCGATATCGAGAGGGGTGCGGATACGCGATCGCTTCAAGGGGTTCAAGGGCTCGGCGTAGATTGGATATTCGGCCTCGTTGACGATGGGCCCCTTGCCGTCGATCGGCAGCCCGAGACCGTCGACGACGCGGCCCAGGAGACCTCTGCCAACCGGTATGACAGCGCGGTCCTGCCGCGCCGTCACCAGGCAGCCGGGACCGATGCCGCGCATCTCTTCAAGCGGCATCAGCAAGACGCGGTCGTCACGAAACCCGAGGACCTCGGCCGTAACGGCTCGCGCCTCGCCGCCGGGCTGAATCTCACACACCGTCCCCAACCGGCAGGCCGGACCAACGGCCTCGACCATCAGGCCGATGACGTTGGTCACCCGTCCCCGGGCACAGACCAGATTGCACCCGTCCAGACAGGAGCGATACTTTTTCAAATCGAGAGCATTCTGCGTCACTCTTTCGCCCCGCCGTTCAACGCTTCGGTTTCATGTACCGGTAAACCTTGGCCCAGTTTTTTCCGGAAAGTCTCCCCGACGATCCTCAGCCGGCTTTCGATCCGGGCATCGATGTCGCCGCCATCGGTTTCGATCAGGCAGCCGCCGATGCCGACACTGTCATCGGCTTCGATCCGCAAGCCGGCCGGATTTCGTGAAAGGCTTGAAAACGGCAACTGCAATCGCTCCAAGAAATCGATATCGGCCGGATTCATTTTAATCACGACCGTATCCTGATTGTCGACCTTCTGCAGCGCCTCACGCACCACCGCAACGATGGCTTCGCGGTTGGTTTGGACCTCATGGCCGACAATCCGGCCGGCGACGGCCAGAACCAGTTCGAGGATTTCTTTCTCGGTGTCGCGTTGAATCCTGTACCGGGCATGTCCAAGCGCCTCGACGGCCTCGTCCAGTATTCGTCTCAAAGACTCGATCTTCTCCGCGGCGGATTCAAAGCCAGCCTTCTCGCCCTTGTTGAATCCGCGAATGTACGCCTGGGTTTCGATTTCGTCGAGCGCTTTGCGGGAAAGTGCCGGCGGCAGCGTGTCATCCTTAGAGAGATTCGACCAGGCGACACCGCCGCCATCCCGCACAAAACCGTGACCGTGAAAGTGAGTATGGTCCTTTCGGATTGTCCGGCAGGAATCGGTACGCTCCAGTGGTATTTCCGGAAAGTAGTGAAGCTGAAAGGCATTTTCGTGGTTCAAATTATGTCTCCCCAAGTAAGTACTCACCCACGGTGGTCTTTAATGCTCATAGCACTTTTTGAAAAAGGGACTGGTTCGGACTTAGACCCCTTTGCGGCGAATTTCAGCCGCCATTTGAAACGGGTTATCCGGGTGGAGGCGCCCACCTTATTTTCGTGTAAAGCGGTCGTGACCCTTAAGCCCCTACTGGTTCCGGGCTCCGGGTTCCGAGTTTCGAGTTTCAAGTTTCAAATTTCTATTTGCGGGTCTGATTCTATTTTAGTGTTAAGGCCTAATCGGGTTAGGAAACGAATTCCTCCCCCCTCCGGCCGCCGACAAGCAGTTCGCCCTTGGATTCCATTTCCTGAATGATCAAGGTGATCTTCTGCTGCGCATCGGAAACGTCCTTCATTCGCACCGGCCCCATGTTGGAGATCTCTTCTGTCAACATTTCTCCGGCGCGGGCCGACATGTTGCGGAAGACCTTGTCTTTAACTTCCTGAGAGGCCGCCTTCAGGGCCATCGCCAATTCGGCCGTTTCGACCTTGCGCAGCACCTTCTGGAATCCGCGGTCGTCGACCAGAACGAGGTCTTCGAAAACAAACATCATCTGTTTGATCTGCGCCGCAAGGTCGGGATCACTTTCTTCGATTTGACTCAAAACCAACTGGCTGGAGTGTTCATCGCTCTGGTTCAGAATTTCCGCCAGGCGCTCGACGCCGCCGGTCAGCCGGGTGACGGAGGCATCCTTGTTCTTCAGAATCTCTTCGAACACGCAGTTGATCTCCGCCACCATTCCGGCACTGACCTTGTCCAGCCCTGCGATCCTCACGGCCACCTCTGCCTTGAGGTCATCGGGCATCTCCGACAGGATGTCGCTCGCCACGGCGGTCTCAAGGTGAACCAGAACGATGGCGATTGTTTGCGGATGCTCGTCTTTGATCAACTCGAAGAGCTGGTCAGGCGCCAGGGAGAGCACAGCCTTGAGGTTCGAACCGTCGGCCGAATCTTTCGAACCGTCGATCTGTTTGCTGGCCGCTTTTTTCGGGTCACCATTGCCTGCCCGCCGGTTGCGGACCTGCTGAAGTTTCTGGGCGAATTCCCGGGCGACTTTCTCGATCAGGCCCGGTGCCACCGGCCCCATCTGGTTCAGGTGGCTGTGGATGAGCTTCCGTTCCTTATCGTTCAAACCGCCGATGATCCTCTGCGCAGCCCCTTGGTCCAGAGCCTGGATCAGAATGGCGACCTTCAGTGGGCCCGGTAGATTTCTCGCATCCATACGGCTAACTTTCTTTCATCCAGTCGCGCATCACGTCCGTTGATATATCCCCCTCGGCCGTCAGCAGGCGGTTGATTTCGTCCCGATATGGCATGGCGGCCGTGGCCCCTCCGAATTCGCGTTCGATCTCGCCGACGGTCTTCGGCAGTTGCTGCAGGAGTTCGACGTCGCCGGTGCTGCCGGAAGTCAACCATTTGGTTATCGGCCGCACCACGAACATAAAGGAAAACAACAAAAAGATTCCGAGAAGCATGTACTTGAGCGTTCCGGCGTACGGTTGCAACCGTTCGGCCCAGCCGGGCGGCGTATTGTCTTCCGGCAGGTCTGCCACCTTTTCGGTCTGGAAGGGAATGTTGACCAACTCGACGGTATCGCCGCGGTCGGCATCAAAATTAATGGCGCCTTTCACGATTTTTTCCAGTTGTGCCATTTCTTCGGCGGTCCGGGGAATGTACTTTGCTTCGCGTCCGGCGGCCGGCTTTTCCGGCTGTTGATAAGTCCCGTCGACGATCACAGCCACCGATACACGTTTGAGACGCGCCACTGGTTCGATCGTGTGGCTGGTGAGTTTGCCGATTTCGTAATTGACAGTGCGGTCGTTCTTCTCGAATTCGGAGTTTCCGCTGCCGGTGCCCGAAGCATTCTTGGCAATATTTGACCTCACCCCCGGAATACCGGCCGGAATCGCCGCCGGCTCCCCCGACTTTTCCTGCAGCATCTGCTCGCTGCGGATCACCCGGTTATCGGGATAAAACCGCTCTTCGGTCATTTCCTGGCGTTTGAAATCGAGGGCGGCGGAGAGTCTGACGATGGCCGTGTCCCGGCCGAGTGCTTTTTCGAGCATCGACTTGATCCGCCCCTCCAGACTGCGTTCCAGGTTTTCCTGGTAATCGAGCTGGTCTGAGCTGAGCCGGGTGACCTCCGAACGGTCCGAAAAACCGGCCAGCAGCTTACCCGAGGTGTCCACCACGGTGACGTTTTCAGGCTTGAGCCGCGACACGCTCGAGGAAACCAGGTGCACGACGCTCTGAACCTGATCGGCTGTCAACCACTTGCCCCGCCGCAGTTTCAACACCACCGATGCAGTTGCCGGCTCTTCCTGCTCAATGAACAGCGACTTGGCCGACATGACGATGTGGACCCGGGAACTCTCCACTTCCGCAATGCGGTTGATGGTGCGCGACAGTTCACCCTGCAAGGCCCGCTGGTAATTGACGTTCTGAACGAACTCGGTCATGCCGAGCTTGGTGTTGTCGAAAACCTCGAACCCGACCCCACCGCCTTGGGGCAGCCCCTTCGAGGCCAGCGACATGCGGCATTCGTGGACGCGGTCTTCGGGGACCTCGATGCCGGCGCCGTTTTCGGTGACCCGATACGGAATATTCTGCTCCTTCAGGTAATTCAGGATTTCGCCGGCATCCTCCGGCGCCAGGTTGGCATAAAGGTTGCGGAAATCCGGCTTCCCGGTCCAGGACATCAACAGGGCAAAGCCGGCAATCGTGCCGATGATCATGACGGCCAGGGAAATTTTCTTGGCCGGACTCAGGCTTGCCAGCAGGTTCCTGATTTGAAGACCCGCGTTGTTCACTGCCATCTACTGCTCTCCTTCTCGGCAACCGGTTAAATCTGCATCCGCATGATTTCCTGGTAGGCGGCAACGATCTTGTTGCGAATCTGCATCAGCAATTGAAACGATACGTCGGCTTCTTCCATGGCGATCATGGTTTTGTGAAGATCGCCGTTCTTACCGACGGCAAGGGCCTGGATTTCGTTGTCGGCCTGCCCCTGGAGCCGGTTGGTGGATTCGAACACCTCCCGCATGGCCTCTCCGAAAGAAGGTGTGGAAGGTGCAGTGCCAGGCGGTTGAACCGCGGCAGACATCGACCGAGTGAAGGGAACGTATTCAACGGAATCAATTTTCATTATTAGCGACCTATCTCGAGCGCTTTCAGCGCCATGCTTTTGGTGGCCTTAATTGCGGTCACATTGGCCTCGTAGCTGCGGGTGGCCGTAATCATGTTGACCATTTCTTCCATCAAGTTGATTTTGGGAACCAGCACGTAGCCCATCTTATCGGCGTCCGGGTGGCGCGGGTCATATTTCTTTTGAAATGGATCAGGGTCTTCCACCACCCCGGCGATCTCGACCTCGGCGCGTTCGCCCCCCCGGGCATCGTCCAGGGCCCTTTTAAATGATCGGTGCGTCTGGACCGCTGCAAAGACCGCGTCCTTGCGCCGGTAAGGTCCGCCCTCGGCCGTGCGCGTGGTGTTGATGTTGGCCAGGTTGCTGGAGATGAGGTTCATCCGCAGACGCTGCGCGGCGAGCCCCGTTGAACTGGTGTGAAGCGAGCCAAAAAAGTCCATAATTACTTCCCTCCGTTGCCGCCGAGGATGGCGGACTTCAGTGCTTGAAACTTCTGCTGGATGATCTGGGCGGCCGCGTTGTACAAGAGGTTGTTCTCCGCCAGGTCGGCCATCGACCGGTCAATGTCGACCGTGTTGCCGTCCCCTCTCAAGCTGAACTGCGGGGTGTCGCTGGCCCGCGCAGTGCCGCGAACTTCTGAAACGGCCGCAACGGGCATGTGAGCCGGCTGGGTGCGCCGCATCTGCAGACGTCCGGGGTCGTCGGCAAATTTTTCCATCTCCTTCTCGACCTCGACGTGAAACGCCTTGTAGTTCGGCGTGTCGGCGTTGGCAATGTTCGACACGATGACATTGTGGTTCGACGACCGCACATCAAGGGCGCGGCTCAACAGTTCAATCGAACCGCCACACAGTTTAAACGTTTCCATGGATATCCTCCTCGATTCAGGCTGACCGCTAAAGAGCAAAATTCGTACCAGGGGTTCCCTGCCGAAGTGCGGCCGTCCCGTCAACCGGCACGGCGGCAGCCTTCGGCGTTCGCCTCCCGGTATTCCTTGAGCTTGTTGCGCAGGGTGCGGATACTGATTCCCAGCATCTCGGCGGCCTGGGACCGGCTCTCGTTTACCGCCTGCAGCGTGGTTATGATCAGTTTCCGTTCCATGTCTCTGACCGTTACGCCCGCGCGGATGAGTGCGCTCTCGGCGGAACCCGCCGTCGCGTGATCACCGTCAATAATAAGGTCTTGCGGTGCGATTTCGGTGCCCGTGCCCATCAGAACCGCGCGTTCAAAGGTGTTTTCCAACTCGCGAATGTTTCCCGGCCAGCTGTGTCTCAGCAATAGATCCATCGCCGCCTCGGAGACCACTGCTTGCCTGCCGTTCATCTGCCCGTAAGTTTCGCAGAAATGACGCACCAGCAGTTGGATGTCTCCTCTTCGCTCCCTTAAGGGCGGAATCGTCAACGGTACGACGTTGACGCGGTAAAAAAGATCCTTGCGGAATTTGCCGGCCTCCACGGCATCCTTGAGATCGATGTTGCTGACGGCGATCACCCGGGCCTCCATCGGCACCGGTCGATTGCTGCCGATGCGGTCGACCTGCCGTTCCTGCAGGACGCGCAGCAGCTTGGCCTGCAGGGGCGGCGACATCTCGCTGATTTCATCCAGTACGATCGTCCCACGCCCGGCGGCCTCGAATTTGCCGGTCTTCCTGGTGACGGCGCCGGTGAAAGCCCCTTTTTCGTGCCCGAAAAGTTCACTCTCCGCAAGCGTGTCCGGCAGCGCAGCGCAATTGACCGCTACATACGGTTCGTCTCCACGGCCGCCCCGCTCGTGAATGAAGCGCGCCAAAAGCTCTTTGCCGGTCCCGCTCTCGCCTTGAACGAGCACGGTGGCGGAGCTGGCGGCGATGTTCTCGGCCACCTCCAGGAGACTCAGAAACTGCGGATCACGGGTGACGATGCGCCTTTCGGCCGCAAGCGTTCCGCGATCCGGCCGCACCGGGGACCTTTCCTGCAACACGATCCCGGCCCGGCTGATAGCAGCCTGAAGGGTCTCGTTTGAAAATGGCTTGAGAAGGTAGTCGCTGGCCCCGCCCTGCATAGCCTCCACTGCATTCTGCACCGAACCGTAACCGGTAATGACAATAACCGGGACGTGCGGCTCGGTCTGCTTAATCTCATCCAGCAACTGCAGCCCGTTCATCTGTGGAAGCCGCACGTCAGTGATGACCAGATTGAAACGGTTGTCTCTGAACTTGTCGAGTGCCTCCGGACCATCGGTCGCGCTGTCGACGGCATAACCGCTGCAGCCGAGCGTGCGTGTCAGCATGGCCCGGACATCGGGATCATCCTCGACAATCAAAATGGATTGCGTCTGCATTCGGTTAAACCATACGACACTTCATGGGCACGACTCTCTTTCCAAAACCGGACGCTGCTTTAAAAACACTTCGGGAGATAACCGTATCTCTCCCAGACAGCCGGCAACGGCCAGGAATATGTTCAAGTTTCGTGCCATCTGTTTTGGTGCATGGTCACAGCTTCAACGCGATCCGAGAAAGTCGGTTCGCTTTTCCTCCCATGTCGGCTGTCCTTACCACCCACGGTACTGGAGGCCGGACGATGCGGCACCTCGTAAATTCTTTCGCAGATCACCCCCCAAATAGAGCATATAGAGGCCGATGCGTCGTCAAATATCGCCGCTGTTCACGTCAGGTCTTTGACGCCCCCAGGGCAGCTGTGGCTAACGGAGAACAGGATGGACGCGAAGTGGTGTTGTTGAAGGGGAAAGAGAAAGAATATCGAGCAGATCCGAAAGCGATAACCATTCCATCAGGATTCAAGGAGTCTGGGATTCAAGGGTTCAAGCAAGAAGAAAAAAACACTTGGAAAGAATTACTGATCTGAAAGAATGTAATCTGGTCTATCGGGTATGTCTTTAACCGGCAAGATCCCACCATGGCGGAATTTAATAAAATCGTGCGCGATTTTATCCAATCACTCGAACCCTGGAATCCTTGGCCCCTTGAACCCTTTAAAAGTCACACTGAAACCGGTTCGAGCCGGTGGCGCTTGATCTTCTCGACGAGGGTTGTGCGGTTGAGCTGCAGGAGTTTGGCTGCCTGGTTTTTAACCCACTTTGTTTTTTCAAGGGTTTGAACGATCAGCGCCTTTTCGAACTCGGTAACAGCACTGTTCAAGGATATGCCCTCGTCGGTAATTTCAACCGCCGGCACCGGCGGGTTGGCTGAGGTGTCTTTTATCTTACCGGGTAAATCCCTGGCGGTAATACGGCCTTCCCCCTTGAGGACGACGATTCTTTCGATCGTGTTCTTCAGTTCCCTGACGTTTCCCGGCCAGGAATGATTCATCAGGATGTGAAGGGCCTCTTCGGTCAACCCGTCGATTTGTCGGTTGTTCTTGCCGTTGAAGCTTTTCAGGAAATCGGCCACCAGAAGCGGAATGTCCGATCTTCGATGCCGCAGCGCCGGCAGCTGGATGGGGATTACGAACAAGCGGTAGAACAGATCCTCTCGAAAGGTCCCCTTTTGAACCTCCTCGTCGAGGTTTCGGTGGGTGGCGGCAATGATGCGCACATCGACCTTGATACTACGGGTGCCGCCGATCGGCTCGAACTCCCCCTCCTCCAGGACCTTCAGGAGTTTCACCTGAAGTTCCGGGCTCATGTCTCCGATTTCGTCCAGGAACACCGTGCCGCCGTGCGCCCGCTCGAATTTTCCAACCTTGTTGGACGTCGCACCGGTGAAAGACCCTTTTACGTGGCCGAACAACTCGCTTTCAAGCAGGTTCTCGGGGATGGCGCCGCAGTTGATGGAGATGAAGGGTTTGTCCTTGCGATGGGAGCAGCAGTGAATGGCCTTGGCCGCCAGCCCCTTGCCCGTACCGGTTTCTCCGCTGATTAAAATGGTGCTGTCTGAGTCCGCCACCCTTCGAATAAGCTCAAAAACCTGCCTCATTTTTTCACTTCCGCCGATTATGTTTAAAAATCCCTCGGGCTTGCAGCTGTCTTCGGCAGTGGGGCACTCACACGGTTGGGTCTCTTCTTCCACGGCAAAGGCATCATCAGCAGCTATATTCAGCAAATTACCCTCCTCCATGTTTCTGTTAGTCGTGCGGTCGAGCCGGTACAGCCATCGGGTCAGAGCAAGGAGCATGCCACGACCTAAAGCGTTAACGCGCTGACGATACATCTATTTTTACGGCCCACAGGGTCTATGGAGAGAAAAGACAAGATGTGTTCACACGAAGAAATTCCATACACCACATTTTGGTATTGACACTCGGCTGAATCTATTTGACGGCAGGCAAGATATTTTTGGGTAAGCGCAAACCACGAATTCGACAATTATAAATGACCTTTTATAATAGCGTCCAATGAGGGCATTTGTTTGCAAAATGCAAAAAAACAGGATGTCGCCAACTTGTCAAATCAAGGATCAATTTGGAACTTAGAACCTAACTAATTGTAATCTTATGGTTTATTGGGAACTAGTCCGATACTTCTTCAATATCGCCAATTGGAAGCTTACCATGTGTGCAGTAGATATGAAGAGTTAAAAACCGTGCCGAAAAGCCCTTAACATATTGTAATCTAATGTATTGCATTTTATAGACACTCTATATGGATAGTTCGCATTTTGCAATTCTTGA
>Ga0316194_10001497_pt1 | contig 16139 bp, 17 predicted proteins | sample CroRivsedime1_MG_FD_204936 | JGI IMG/M metagenome (GOLD analysis project Ga0316194, IMG submission 204936) | Coastal sediment microbial communities from Maine, United States - Cross River sediment 1 | ecosystem: Environmental > Aquatic > Marine > Coastal > Sediment | place: USA: Maine...
AGCACCAGAACGTCAAAGGCTTTTTTGTCCCCCCGCTGGACCCGCTCCACGAGTACCTGGTCTGCTTCCTTTTCAGAACTCACGGTCGCCGTGCTCCAGCCCAACCCGAGACGCGCAGGCACGCCTCGGGGCTATTGACCACGATCAGCAGGCAAAGTTCGGGAATTCGGGTAATTTTCGGAGATTGGACCATCAGTGGTTTTGATCTTCCGCCCAGGCGGACAATTTCTCGCTATGGAGTGACGTGCCCCGCCTGAACCGATTAATCTACGCGGTGTACGCTGGCGGCTTCATCGCAGAAACCCGCTAAAAGCCGATTATGGCGACTCATCACGAGGCCATCAATGTTATGACGCAGTCTGCCAACCTCAGCCTTGATGTTCTGATCATCGGCAGCGGTGCCGCCGGGCTTAGCCTGGCCCTGCGCCTGCCCCCTGAAATCAAAACCGGGCTGGTCGCAAAACGCGAGCTGGAGGAGGGAAACACCCTATATGCGCAGGGAGGCATCTCTGCCGTGCTGGATGAGCGCGATTCGGTCGACTCGCACGTGCGCGATACCCTCGACGCGGGTGCCGGGCTCTGTGATGAGGACATCGTCCGCATGGTGGTGGAACATGGGCCGGACAACATCCGCTGGTTGTTCGAAGAGGGCGTGGAATTCACGCGGTCCCCGAAAAAAGGCACCTCAGGCTACCATCTGACGCGCGAGGGTGGGCACAGCCACCGTCGTGTCGTACACGCAGCAGACGCCACCGGCCAGGCCGTAGAGACCACTCTGGTTGGGCAACTCGATTCGCATCCGAATGTCACGGTGTTCGAACACCACATTGCGGTCGATCTGATCAGTGCGGAACACCGCGAAGGCCAAGTTGTGCACCGCCGATGCCACGGTGCCTACCTGCTGAATATCCCCTCCAGCAGGGTGATCGCAGTGTCTGCCCGCTGCGTCGTGCTGGCGACAGGTGGCGCGAGCAAGGTCTACCTCTACACCAGCAACCCGGATGTGGCCACCGGTGACGGTATCGCCATGGCCTGGCGCGCCGGTTGCCGCGTCGCCAACATGGAATTCAACCAATTTCATCCGACCTGCCTGTATCATCCGGCCGCCAAGTCATTCCTGATCAGTGAGGCGGTTCGCGGCGAAGGGGGAAAGCTGCTTCTACCTGACGGTTCTTCCTTCATGGAACGGTTCGATGAGCGCGCCGAACTCGCCCCACGCGACATCGTGGCACGTGCCATAGACCATGAGATGAAACGCCTGGGGATAGATTCAGTGTTTCTCGATATCAGCCACAAACCGGCGAAGAAGATCGAGAAGCTGTTCCCCACGATCCACCGACGCTGTTTGGCTCTTGGCTTTGACATGCGCAAACAGCCCCTCCCCGTGGTTCCGGCGGCGCATTACACCTGTGGGGGGGTAAAAACCGACCGGCATGCAAGAACTGATGTTCACGGTCTATACGCCGTGGGCGAGACCGCATATACCGGACTCCATGGCGCCAATCGCATGGCCAGCAATTCCCTCCTCGAGTGTCTGGTATTCAGTGAGCTGGCGCTGGAGGATATCCTGCATGAACTCGAGTTCGGGCACGCGCCTGCTTTCACGATCGAACCCTGGGATGAAAGTCGGGTGACCAATTCCGACGAGGAGGTGGTCGTTTCACACAACTGGGAGGAATTGCGTCGATTCATGTGGGACTACGTCGGGATTGTGCGCAGCAACAAGCGTCTGCAGCGCGCGCGCCGACGAGTGAACCTGCTGCGTCACGAGATCAACGAGTACTACGGCAATTTCCGCGTCTCCAACGACCTTCTCGAGCTGCGCAACCTGGTCGATGTGGCCGACCTGATCATCCAGTCGGCCCAGCGCCGGCGGGAAAGCCGCGGCCTTCACTACAACATTGATTTTCCCGATCGCGACCCTAATCAGGCTGTACCGACCGTCCTGATACCCGACCACTATGTCCCACGCCGTTCGTCGGCCTGAACCGGCCGCAATCCGACCAGGGCACGGCGCAGTTGCCAGTGAGCCGTTTCGGGCAGTGAACCACCGGGGACGAAAAGATCACAGCATTCTCCCGCCCGACCCTCAAGCCGGGCGCTCGCCAGGCTGGGCCGGATGATTCCCGGCAGGATGCGGGCGACTTCGAGGCTGTGGCCATTTGCGAGCATGCAGCATAGCCGCCCATCTTTTTCGACGATCAGACTCGCCGGGCGACGTCGCAGATAACGCCACCAGAGCAAGATTCCCGACAGCAGCAATACAGCGGCAGCAGCAAGCCTCCAGGGCAAGGCAATCTGGCACATAAGTGAGAGGCACACGATACCCAGCGGCAGTCCGGCCGCATACAACTTGCTGAGACGGTCCAACGGAAGCGGAATGGTCGTCATAAGATCTCCTTATCGAACGACGGGTAGCCTGCAAATTTCATGAAGGGTTTGGGCTCCGGCCCGCCATTTCCCGTTCATGGCGCCATTTGCCAGGGCCGGTTCTATGCTCCGTGCGCGGCATCGAACAGCCGGTAGAAATTCTGCCCCGACAGTTGTGCCAGTTCCCCGGTCGTGACGCCACGCAGACCGGCAATGGTCTCCGCGACCTTCTCCACAAAACGCGGCTCATTCGGCTTGCCACGAAAAGGCACCGGGGCCAGATAGGGGGAATCCGTCTCGATCAGGAGGCGATCAGCCGGCACCCTGACCGCCACTTCCCTCAACTGCTCGGCGCTCCGGAAGGTGACGATACCGGAGAACGAGATATAAAAGTCCATATCCAGAGCCGCCTGCGCCATTTCCCAGGTCTCGGTGAAGCAATGCATTACGCCGCCGACGGCCTGTGCCTGCTCTTCGCGCAGTATGCTGATGGTATCTTCACGGGCCTCTCGGGTATGGATGATCAGTGGTTTTCCCGTCTCACGCGCGGCCCGGATATGGGTCCGAAATCGCTCCCTCTGCCACTCGACATCGCCTTCGGTGCGAAAGTAATCCAAACCGGTTTCTCCGATCGCCACGTTCTTTGGGTGGGCCGCGAGTTCGGCCAGTTCAGCAACACTTGGTTCATGGCGGTCTCGGTCGTTAGGGTGCACGCCAACGGATACTGATATCTCCGGGTATGCATCCACCAGCGAAAGCATCGCGGGATAGGACTCAAGATCGATCGATACACACAAAAGGTGCGAGACCCCCGCCTCCCGTGTTGCATCCATCAGTTTCGCAAAGTCACCGCCGTACGGCGCGAGGTCCACCCGATCGAGGTGGCAATGTGAGTCGACCAGCATCTGCTTGCCTGCCTTAGGGTCGCGTTTGGGGAGCGCCAACCGGTTCGCGGATTTCAAAAGCCGCTCCGTCTAGAGCTGGAAAGCTACATCGTGTGTGTCGGTTTGTCCGACTTCAGCGCTCCCGCCAGGTAGCCTTCAATCTTGTTGCGCGCCATGCCGCCGTCCTGATCGCTGAACTGAACGCCGATCCCCGCCGCACGGTTACCCTCCGAGCCTACCGGGGTTATCCAGATGATTCGACCCGCGACGGGCAGCCGCTCTGCCTCTTCCATCAGGCTCAAAAGCATAAATACCTCATCCCCGATGTTGTATTTTTTTGTCGTCGGGATGAACAGCCCGCCGTTCTTGACGAACTGCATATAGGCTGCATAAAGCGCATTCTTATCTTTGATCGTCAGCGAGAGGATCCCCTGACGCGCGCGCGGCATGCCTGGTGCGGACATCTCAATGACCTCCGGGACGGGTTATCTCTAACCATCGATTGACTAAGTATTCCAATTGCATCTGCACGTTAAGATTTCGCGAGCTGTCACGATCGAGTCGTAACAGTTCGTCGTTGAAGCCATACAACATCTGCAAGTCTATTCCCTCGCTCAGACATTGCAAATCGTCGCGCATCCCGGGGTGATAGATCACCGCGTCGTGCAAACCACTTGCAAGCTTCACCAGGTCGCTCAGGCAGCGTTTCAGGCTGTCCGATAAGAGGGGTAGCGGCCGTTTTTCCCATTCCTCAACTATTGTGATCGGATTGGCCTTGCGCCTCTTGAGGGTGAGCAATTCCTGTCCAAGACGGCGGCTTTCCTCCAGCCAGCCCTGCTCCCGCGCCTGCAGCGCGCGCAGGGGCGCGCCACTACTGATAGCCAGCAGCTCATCCAGCTCAGACTGGCCCGCCTGTCCGGCCAGCCAGGCCCTGACGTCGGCGGCTGCCGGAATATTGAACTTTAGAACCTGACAGCGGCTGCGGATGGTTGCCGCGAGCCGGTCCGGGTGCGAAGTGACCAGGATCAGCACGGTCCGCGAGGACGGCTCTTCGAGCGTCTTTAGCAGTGCGTTCGCTGCAGCGCGGTTCATCGCCTCCGCGGGTTCAATCAGAAATACGCGGTAACCACCCTCCTGCGCGGACAATACGCTTTGGGCCGCCAGCTCGCGGATTGCGTCGATCCTGATCATTTTTCCGGACTCTTCGGGCACCACCAACCTTTGGTCGGGGTGACTGCCCGCTTCCGTCTGCCTGCAGGACACGCAACGCCCACAGGCATCCCCATTGTCGTCGACCTGACCACAGACCAGGCTGTTGCTCAGACGCCTGGCAAAGGCCGATTTGCCGAGCCCCCCTGGGCCGGCGAGCAAAATGGCATGCGGCAGTCGGTTGGATGCGCGGGCCCTGCTCAAACGGAGCCATTGTTCTGCTTGCCAGGGGTAAATGCGGGAGCTGCTCAAGAGGCTTTGCCGTCCAAGAAAGCGTCTATCGCCGACACCACCTGGTCAGAGACCTGTTGAAGCGATTGTGCGGCATCGATTACCCGGAACCGATCCGGTTGGGCGTTTGCCAGGCTAAGATAGCCGTTGCGCACCCGTTCGAAGAATGCGAATGCCTCGCTTTCAAAACGGTCTGGTGTCGAGCGTTTTCCGGCCCGTTCAAGCCCGATTTCAACCGGCAGGTCCATCAGCAGGGTCAGATCCGGACGACGCTCTCCCTGCACCCACTGTTCAAGGATCGCGATCCGCCCAAGGTCGATTCCCCTGCCATAGCCCTGATAGGCATAGGTCGCGTCCGTGAACCGGTCACAAAGCACCCACGATCCAGCCGACAACGCCGGCAAGATTCGAGCCTGAAGGTGTTCGGCACGCGCAGCGAACATCAAAAGCAGTTCGGTATCGTCTGTCATCCCCTCGTGGCGATGACCAAGCAGCAGGGTGCGCAGATCCTCGCCCAGCGCGGTACCGCCGGGTTCCCTGGTCACCAGAAGCGCGTGGCCACGTTGCCGGACCCGCTGTTCGATAAGGTTCAGGCAGGTCGTCTTGCCTGCGCCCTCGATGCCCTCGACCGTGATGAAACAGGGGTCACTCATCGCTTGAGCTGATACTTTCTGACCGCAGCATTGTGCTCCGTCAGAGTAGTCGAAAAGGCGTGCGTGCCGTCTCCTTTCGCGACGAAGTAAATGGCTTTGCCGGGGGCCGGGTCGACGGCCGCGTGAAGCGCATCCCGACCAGGCATGCAAATCGGCGTGGGTGGCAGACCGGTATGCACATAGGTGTTATAGGGGGTGTCCTCACGCAGATCCTTGAGCCGGATATTGCCGTCGAATTTTTCACCCATGCCATAGATTACGGTGGGATCCGTCTGCAGTTTCATGCCTTTTTCCAGCCTGCGCGCGAAAACACCGGCGATCTGGGGTCTTTCATCCGCCTGCCCCGTCTCTTTCTCGACGATCGAGGCGAGTATCAGGGCCTCGTAGGGATCCTTGAGCGGGACATCGTCGGCCTTTTTTGCCCAGGCGGCCGCCAGCTCCTGATCCATCTTGCGTTGTGCCCGACGCAGAAATTCCAGGTCAGTCATGCCACGTGTGAACTGGTAGGTGTCCGGAAAGAATCTACCTTCTGGATGTTCACCTGGCAGACCGAGCAAAGTCATCAGTTCTTCGCTGTCGACACCGCTCAGGGTTTGCTGCAAGGCCTCATTTGCCATGACAGCGGCCCGCACCTGACGGATGTTCCATCCTTCCAGCAGCGTCAGGCTATAGGTGACCGATTTGCCGGACACCAGCAGGGCGAGAAGGTCGTCCGGCACCATGATATTTGTCAACCGGTATTCGCCGGCCCGGATGCGGTTCGCCTGCCCGGTGTAACGTCCATACCACTGCAGATAACGTGCATCCTTAATCAGCCCGGCTTCCTGAAGGTCCCGCGCCACGGCCGCCAGTGTCACGCCTTTGGGCACCTCGAAGATTACACTCTCCTGCGAAATGGTCAGCGGGGTTTTAAGGAAGTCGTCGTACTGCATCCACGCCCAACCCAGCAGCAGGCTGCCGACCAGAACGGCGAAACCGATCAGCTTATTCATGGCTTGCATACCAGGGTTTGGACTGGTGGCAAAGGCGCCGGGTTTCGGCGATCACCGCATGCTCGCTGATGCCGGGGTCGTATTCGATTGATTCGAAGCGACTCACGCGTGCCACGCCAATCAACGAATTGCTGAGAAACAGCGCGTCAGCGTGGCACACGTCGTCGAGAGAAACGGCGTCCACGAGGACCGGGGTTGCAATGTTCTCGCCCGTTTGCAGCACCAGAGCGCGCACAACCCCGCCAATACCGGCACCATCGATCGCAGGTGTCAGCAGCGTCTGTTCCCGCTGCACGAAGATATTGCTCATGGTCCCGCTCACGACACGGCCGTCCTGTCCCAGCATCAGGCCCTCGCCCGTTTGCGCATCATCCCACTCGGAACGCGCGACCACCTGGTCGAGTCGATTGAGATGTTTGATTCCGGCAAGTGCCGGATTCTCGCTTAGGCGATGGGTGCATTGACGCAGCGCACACCACCCATCGGCTTTTTCCGGCCACTCGGAGCGACGCAGGATCCGCTCAGGATGGATATTGCGGGGTCTGCGGTAGCCGCGCTCGGATTGACCCGCCGTCCAGAAGATTTTTAGAACAGCGCGTCGATGACCGGCACAAAGAAGCTGTCCCTCCTTGGCGAGAAGACCGAAGTCGGGAAGCGGCAGACCGAGTCGACGGCAACCCTCGCCGAGACGTGCCATATGTGCCGCCCAAAGACAGGGAGTTTCATCAATGATGGCGACGGTCTCGAACAGGCCATCGCCGAATTGAAAAGCGCGCTCTTTCAGCCAGCTTCCTTCTGCCTCAGCGCCGTCAATGAGTACATCGTGCTGCATGAGACCGTGCATCCCGTGTCGTCCGGGATCCCGACTTCATCCTTTGAAGCGACGGAAGGCCAGTGAGCCGTTGGTGCCCCCGAAACCAAAAGAATTGGTCAGTGCGACATCGATCTTTGACTCACGCGCAGTGTGCGGCACGTAATCCAGATCACATTGTTCATCCGGGTTGTCGAGATTGATGGTCGGCGGCATCACCTGGTCACGCAGCGCGAGTACCGTGAACAGAGCCTCGGCGCCACCTGCGGCGCCCAGCATATGGCCCGTCATCGACTTGGTCGAACTGACCGCCAGTTTGCGCGCGTGATCACCAAACGCAGCTTTGACCGCCATGGTTTCGGCGACGTCGCCGGCCGGCGTCGATGTGCCGTGGGCATTGATATAGTCCACGTCCTCGGGATTCAGGCCGGCATCCTCCAGCGCCAGGCGCATGCAGTCCGCAGCACCTTCGCCATTGGGCGACGGGGATGTCATGTGGAAGGCATCCGAGTTCATGGCCGAACCGGCCAGTTCCGCATAAATATTTGCCCCGCGGGCCTTGGCGTGCTCCAACTCTTCGATCATGAGCACACCGGCACCGTCGCTGAGCACAAAACCGTCACGGTCACGGTCCCATGGGCGGCTTGCGCCCTGCGGATCGTCATTGCGGGTCGACAATGCGCGGGCCGCAGCAAACCCGCCGAGGCCGGTCGGCGAGGTCGCCATTTCAGCGCCACCCGCAACCATCATGTCCACAGTGCCATACTGGATCATGCGCATCGCATCTCCGATGTTGTGGGCACCCGTGCTACAGGCAGAGACAATCGAGATGTTGGGGCCTTTCAGCCCATACAAGATCGACAAATTCCCGGCGACCATGTTGATGATGTTGGCAGGCACAAAAAAGGGCGAGATCTTGCGTGGACCACCCTTGAGATAGGCGCCATAGCTGTTCTCGATGCCGGTTAAACCGCCGATGCCGGAGCCGATGGCCACGCCTATGCGCTTGGCATTGGCATCGCTGATCTCGATGCCGCTGTCCTTGATCGCCTGGACACCGGCAGCAATCCCGTAGTGGATAAAGGCATCCATCTTGCGCGCTTCTTTCTTCGGGATGTATTGCTCGACATCGAAGCCATAGATCGGGCCGCCGAAACGAACACTGAAAGGCTCGATTTCGAAGTGCGTGATCGGCTGGATACCGCTTTTCCCTGCAAGAATGTTTTCCCAGCCGCTGGCAACATCCAATCCCACTGGCGCGATCAGGCCGAGACCCGTTACGACAACCCTTCTTTCTGACATCTGGGAGAACCCCTATGGACAGGCTACTTTCGAACCAAACGGCCGCAGCCCCGCAAACGGAACCTACGGCCGGTCAACGAGCGATAACTGCGAGATCAGCTGTGTGCGGTGACGTAGTCTATCGCCTGCTGAACAGTCGTGATTTTCTCGGCCTCTTCATCGGGAATCTCGGTTTCGAATTCCTCTTCAAGAGCCATGACCAGTTCGACCGTATCGAGCGAGTCAGCGCCGAGATCGTCAACGAAAGACGCAGTCAGAACCACTTCTTCTTCTTTGACTCCAAGCTGCTCAACGACGATCTTCTTTACGCGTTCTTCGATAGTGCTCATTCTGTCAATTCCTCCGGAGATACATGGTCAAAACGCCACGCTGTGGCGCCGTATTGTATTCAGTTTGCCCTTCGCTTCAAAGCCTAAAGGGGTAAATTCGAGGCTATTCAAGACCCTGATCAAATGCTTTCCCGACATGGGCTTAGGCCATATACATGCCGCCGTTGACATGAATGGTCTCGCCGGTAACGTAGCCAGCCGCGTCAGAGGCCAAAAAAGCTACCATGGCAGCGATGTCTTCCGGCTGCCCCAGGCGGCCCAGGGGGATGCTGGTCAGCAGGGCATCACGCTGGGCATCAGGCAGTTCGCGGGTCATGTCAGTATCGATGAAGCCCGGAGCCACCACATTGACCGTGATGCCGCGGGAACCCACTTCCTGCGCCAGTGACTTGGTGAACCCGATCATCCCAGCCTTGGCCGCCGAGTAATTGGTTTGCCCTGCATTGCCGCTGGCAGCAACAACCGAGGCGATGTTGATGATCCTGCCGATTTTTGCCTTCATCATGGCGCGCAGGCAGGCCTTGGACAGCCGGTAGATCGACGTCAGATTAGTGTTGATGACGCCCTCCCACTCGTCGCTCTTCATCCGTATCAGCAGATTGTCGCGGGTGATCCCGGCATTGTTCACCAGGATACCAACCGCGCCGTATTTTTCACTGATGCCCTGGATAACGGCCTCCACAGACGCATCATCGCTCACATCGAGGCACATCCCCTGCCCCTTGAATCCGGCGGCAGTAAAGCGCTGGCTTATGGCATCCGCACCGGACTCGGAGGTTGCGGTACCGATCACCGTGGCACCCTGTGCGCCCAGCATGTCGGATATGGCCCTGCCGATTCCGCGACTGGCACCGGTAATGAGTGCGATCTTTCCCTCAAGCATTGATTGACTCCATGGCAATATCCAAACTGGCCGGATCGAAAACGGGCAGCGCCACCAGTGATTTGTCGATGCGTTTTATCAGTCCGACCAACACCTTGCCAGGCCCGGCCTCCAAAACGACTTCAGCGCCGCGCCCGGCAATCGCCTGAACCGTTTCCACCCAGCGCACGGGGCAGAAAAGCTGTTCGACCAGCAGCTGTTGGATTGCTGCAGGGTCGCGCGCCTCTTCGACATTGACGTTGTGCAGTACCGGAACCCGTGGTGTATTGAAAGTCAGGCTCTGCATGGCCTCCGCCAGGCGCTCGGCTGCCGGCTTCATCAGCGCACAATGCGAGGGTACGCTCACGTCCAGGATCAGGGCACGACGCGCACCCGCGGCCTTGGCCAGATCGGCAACGCGCGCTATGGCCTCGGCATCACCGGCCACCACGACCTGGCCCGGTGAGTTGAAATTAACCGCCTCTGCGACCTGGCCCTGCGCGCCTTCGGCACAGACCGCCTTGACCTGCTGGTCGTCCAGCCCGAGGATCGCCGCCATGGCGCCACTGCCGGCAGGGACTGCCTCCTGCATGAACCGGCCACGCATGGCGACCAGACGGGTGGCGTCGGCCAGACTGAGAACACCGGCCGCCACCAGCGCAGTGTATTCGCCAAGGCTGTGCCCGGCCATCACAACAGGCTGTTGGGGTATTTGTTGTTCGAGCACACGCATGACGCTCATGCCGGCACACAGCAGGGCCGGCTGGGTATTCTGGGTTTCGTTGAGCTGCTCTTTCGGGCCTTCCTGACTGAGCGACCAAAGGTCAATTCCCAGCGCATCCGATCCCTCGGCAAAAGTCTCCCGAACCAGCGGATGGGCCGCAGCGAGATCCGCCAGCATGCCGACAGACTGTGATCCCTGCCCGGGGAATGTGATAGCGATTTTCTTACTCATAATGTATTCAGGCGTATCTTTAGAATCAGTATTTCAGCAGTACCGAACCCCAGGTGAATCCACCACCAAAGGCCTCGAGCAGCAAAACTTCGCCACGCTGGATGCGTCCATCACGCACCGCAGTATCCAGCGCCAGAGGCACGGATGCCGCAGAGGTATTGCCATGTTGATCCACAGTCACCACCACCTTGTCCATCGACATGTTCAGCTTGCGGGCCGTCGCGTTGATGATGCGGGTGTTCGCCTGGTGCGGGACGAGCCAGTCGACGTCTGATTTTTTCATGCCGTTGGCGTGCAGGGTTTCATCCACGATCCGACCCAGGGTATTGACCGCCATCTTGAATACTTCGTTGCCCTTCATATGGGTGTATCTGGGGTCACCCTCTGCATCGGCAATATTGTCAAAACCGCGTGATACGCCGCCGGGCACATGCAACAGGGTCTCGTATGCGCCATCGGCATGCAGATGCGTCGACAGTATACCGGGCTCATCAGAGGCCTCGAGCACCACCGCACCTGCACCATCACCGAACAGGATGCTGGTGCCACGATCCGTCCAGTCAATGATACGTGAGAAGGTCTCCGCACCGACCACCAGCGCACATTTCGAGGCCCCTGTCTTGACGAACTTTTCTGCAACCGCCAGCGCATAGATGAAACCGGTGCACACGGCCTGCACATCGAACGCTGGACAACCATGGATGTCCAGCCTTTGCTGCACGAGGCAGGCGGTACTCGGGAAAATCTTGTCTGCAGTCGTGGTCGCGAGAACGATCAGATCAATGTCCTGCGGGCTCTTCCCCGCCGCCTCTATTGCGCGTCTAGCGGCCTGTTCGGCGAGGTCACAGGTTGTCTCGCCATCCACCACCACGTGGCGTTTGAGGATACCGGTGCGCTCGCGGATCCACTGGTCGCTGGTGTCAACCATGGTCTCGAGGTCCTTGTTGGTCAGCACCTTCTCCGGCAGGTAGCTACCAGTCCCCGTGATCCGTGCGTAGATCGTCATGCGCTTGCAGACACATCCAGTTGTCGGCTGACCCGCTGTTCGATTCTGGCGGCGATATCAGCTTTGACCTCCTTCTTGGCGATGGCAATCGCGTTTTCGAATGCCATCACATCGGCGCCACCATGACTCTTGACCACAATGCCGCGCAGACCAAGCAGGCTGGCGCCGTTGTAACGGCGCGGATCGATCCGGCGAGCCAGAGCCCGCAGTACAGGCATGGCAATCAGCGCTTGAAGTTTGGTAAGCAGATTACGCTTGAATTCGGCGGTCATGAACTGCTTGATCATCTTGGCCGCGCCTTCGGTGTTTTTCAGCGCCACATTGCCGACGAAGCCATCCGTGACGACGATGTCGAGATTGTCGCGCAGGTATATATCGTCGCCCTCCACATACCCGACGTAATTCAGCTCACTGTTGCTGAGAAACGCGTGCGCGCGCTTGACCTGCTCGTTGCCCTTCATCTCTTCCTGGCCGACGTTGAGAAGTCCGACCGTCGGGCGGCTTATACCTTCAACGGCCGACACCAGTTCGGAACCCATTACCGCGAACTGGTAGAGATGCTCTGCCTCGGAATCGACATTCGCGCCCAGGTCGAGCACCCATGTGCGACCGTTGATGGCCGGCAGCGCCGTAATGATCGCCGGGCGATCGATATGCGGCAGCGTCTTAAGTACGAAGCGCGCCGTGGCCATCAGGGCACCGGTATTTCCGGCACTGACGCAGGCATCGGCCCTCCCCTGTTTGACCAGGTCGATCGACACCCGCATCGACGAATCCTTCTTTCCACGCAGGGCGCGCGATGGCAGCTCGTCCATTGCGACCTCCTGCGTGGCAGTTTGCAGGCTGATTCGAGCCGGCAACTCGCCCTTCGGTAGGTGCTGATAAATGGCTTCCTCCCGGCCAACCAGTATCAGATGGCAGTCCGGGTCATTTCTGACATAGTCCAGCGCCGCAGGCACAACCACACTGGCTCCGTAGTCCCCACCCATCGCATCGAGCGCAATAGTGATTGACTCACTCACCTCGGTCTCCGTTCGCTTTGAGACTCGCCGGGTCCGTCAGAGACCACACGCGCCGATTACTTGTCGACGACTTTGCGGCCGCGATAAAAGCCGTCAGGGCTGACATTGTGACGCAGATGCGTTTCACCGGAGGTTGGATCGATCGACAGTGATTCGGGCTTGAGTGAATCATGTGAACGACGCATTCCGCGCTTTGAAGGGGTTTTACGACTTTTTTGGACCGCCATGTTCGTCTCCTTTAAAGACAATCAGTCTTGATTCTCTTTGTCACTTTTCCAGTCAGCCAGCGCCGCGAATGGATGCTCGGCATCCCCTTCCACCGGTTCTGCCTGCTGGTCGGGCTGTGCATTCACCTCGTCCAGCTTAACCATGCAATCTTCCGATCGGTGTCTCGGTGCCGTAGGCATGGCCAGCAAAAGCTCATCCTCCAGCAACGAACGCAACGCCACGCGGTCGTCTCCGACCAACAGCGGATCGAGGTCGTCCGGCAGCCTTTCGGCCTCCTCCGGTCCACTGACCACCACCAGCCTGGACATCGAGTCCACCTCATGGATCATCGTGTCCAGACAGCGTTGACACTGCACCGGCAGGCTCGCACGAACCTTCACCTGCACCACAGGCCTGCCGTCTGCGTCCATCCGGAACGCCAACGCAAACGCCGCTTCGCCTTCCGTGGAAGTCAAAAGCGGCGCCAGACGGGGCAAATCTGCCAGCGGAATCGCGCCTTCATACGCCTTACCCAGGGCGCAAAGGCGCGTCGGATCGGCGAAGTCGGGCAAAAGCGACAACATAAGCGCGGAATTGTATGAAAAACCGCGCCATCGGGCAAGGAAAAAACTTATGGATTACCTGCGCTTAGTGCCCCGAGGATCAGCCCCCGACCACCGCCAGCAGCACCCCGGCGGCCACGGCGGAGCCGATAACCCCCGCCACGTTCGGGCCCATCGCGTGCATCAGCAGGAAATTATGGTGGTTGGCCTCCAGTCCGACCTTGTTCACCACGCGCGCCGCCATCGGGACTGCAGACACACCGGCCGCTCCGATCAGGGGATTGACCTTGCCGCCGGATATCCGGTGCATGATCTTGCCCATCAGAACCCCGGTCGCGGTTCCGACACAGAAAGCAACCGCTCCGAGGGCCAGGATACCCAGGGTCTCGACACTGAGGAACTTGTCCGCCTGCAGCCTGGAGCCCACAGACAAGCCCAGGATGATCGTGACCGCATTGATGATCTCGTTCTGGGCGGCCTTGCTCAAGCGGTCGACCACGCCGGATTCGCGCAGCAGATTGCCGAAGGTCAGCATCCCGATCAGCGGTGCCGCCGAAGGCAGGAACAGCAGGCACAGCAGCAGCACGGTCATCGGGAACATGATCTTTTCCAGCTTGCTCACCGGCCGCAGCTGCGACATCACGACCTGACGCTCCGATTCCGTGGTCAGGGCGCGCATGATCGGCGGCTGGATGATCGGCACCAGGGCCATGTACGAATACGCGGCCACGGCGATTGCACCCAGCAGATCAGGGGCCAGCTTGGAGGCGAGGAAGATCGCGGTCGGACCATCCGCGCCACCGATGATGGCAATGGCCGAGGCGTCCGCCAGCGTGAAATCGAAGCCCGGTATCACGTTCAACGCCAGAGCACCGATCAGGGTGGTGAAGATACCGAACTGTGCCGCGGCACCCAGTAGCAGCGTGGATGGCTTCGCGATCAGCGCACTGAAGTCGGTCAGTGCCCCCACCCCCATGAAGATCAGAAGTGGTGCGACACCTGAACCGATCGCCACCGAATAAAACTGGTACAACATGCCTGGCTGATAGTCGAGATTATGCGCCAGCAGCTTGGCCGCATGGAGTGCCTCACCCGTTGCGTGCTTGGCCGCATCGGCGACCTCGGACAGCGGCACACCAAGCGTCTGTGCAAGCGCGGCCAGATGTTCCGGTTTTGCCTCTAGCAGGAGATGGCCCACCCCATCCTCCGCCAGACCGGCGACAGGCACGTTCGCCAGGATGCAACCGAAGCCGATCGGCAGCAGCAGGAGCGGCTCGAATCCCTTGCGAATGGCCAGGAAGATCAGCAAACCGCCGATCAACACCATCAGGATCTGGCCCCAAACCAGGTTGGGGATTCCCATGGACTGCCACAGGGCGTTGAGACCGTTTTCCATCATGAGATTTAGCCCAGGGTCAACAGGACGTCGCCGACCTGCACCGCATCGCCTTCTTTGACCACCACGGTCTGAACGGTCCCCGACTCGGGTGAACGCACCTCGGTCTCCATTTTCATGGCCTCCAGGATCATGATCACCTCACCCGAGCTGATCACCTGCCCGGCCGTTACATTGATCTTGAAGATGTTGCCCGCCAGCGGTGCGGGAATATTGACTGCGGCGGCGCTCGGTGCTGCCGGGGCAGGTGCGGCAGCGGCTGCAGGCGCAGCGGCCTGGACACCGGTCACATCGCCCCCGGGGGCGACCACGACATTGTAGGCACGACCATCGACCGTGACCTGGTAGGCCTCCTCGGGACCACCAGCCGCAGCGGCCGGCGCCGGGGCTGCCGCGGCGGGAGCCGGCTCGGGCTCGCTGCCGGGAACCGGTTCAAAGGCGTCCGGGTTGTCTCGGTTTTCGAGGAACTTCAGGCCGATCTGCGGGAACAGTGCGTAGGTCAGGACATCATCGATCTCGTCGGTCGCGACTCGGATGCCACGTTCCTGAGCCAGCCGGCGGAACTCATCTGTCAGCTTGTCGACTTCCGATTCGATCAGATCTGCCGGGCGACAGGTTACGGGCTCGGCGCCGTCGAGAACGCGCTTTTGCAACTCGCTGTCCACCGGTGCCGGTGAGGCACCATACTCACCTTTGAGGACACCCGCGGTCTCCTTGGTGATGTTCTTGTAACGCTCGCCCGTGAGCACGTTCAGGACCGCCTGGGTACCGACGATCTGAGAGGTCGGGGTTACCAGCGGAATGTAGCCAAGATCCTTGCGAACCCTGGGGATCTCAGCCAGCACCTCATCGAAGCGATCGGATGCGCCCTGCTCCTTCAGCTGGCTTTCCATATTGGTCAGCATGCCGCCCGGGACCTGGGCCACCAAAATGCGCGAATCGACACCGCGCAGCGAACCTTCGAATTTGGCGTATTTCTTGCGGACGTCGCGAAAATAGCTCGCGATGTCTTCCAGCAGCAGGAGATCCAGGCCTGTATCACGCTCTTGCCCCTGCAGGATGGCTACGATCGACTCGGTTGCCGAGTGTGCATAGGTCATCGACATTGAAGAAATTGCTGAATCCACCATATCGACGCCGGCCTCGGCCGCTTTGATATGGGTGGTGGTACTCATTCCGGTCGTTGCATGCGAATGCAGCGCGATCGGTACCGAAACCGTCTCTTTCAACCGGGAAATAAGCTCGAAGCAGGCGTAAGGCGTAAGCAGGCCTGCCATATCCTTGATGCAGATCGAGTTACACCCCATGTCCTCGAGGCCCTTGGCCATGTTTAGCCAATACTGCAGA
>Ga0316194_10001498_pt1 | contig 16127 bp, 13 predicted proteins | sample CroRivsedime1_MG_FD_204936 | JGI IMG/M metagenome (GOLD analysis project Ga0316194, IMG submission 204936) | Coastal sediment microbial communities from Maine, United States - Cross River sediment 1 | ecosystem: Environmental > Aquatic > Marine > Coastal > Sediment | place: USA: Maine...
TGCCGTTTCCATATTGCTTGCCATTCATCAGTATCTCAAACGAACAAGCGGTCCGGCGAGGTGGGCCGACAGTCGTCGATCCTACTATTTACAGCGTGCCAGAGAGAATCTTTTAAATGCTTATATTGAGCCGGAACATGATCGTGACTGGCGCCCCCAGATTCTTGCATTTTCCAAAGATGCCCATAGGCGATCAATGTTGTTGAGTTTTGCCTCATGGCTGGAGGGAAAAAGCGGTCTAACAACCGTTGTTAAAATACTGGAAGGCAAGGGTGTGAAGATGCTCAAGATGCAGGAGGAAACCGAAAAAGAATTTCGATCGGATATTTCCGAGCAAGGTTTTGATGCATTTCCCCTGGTGGTTCTTGGTTCGGATTCTGAGGTCGCTCTAAGCACATTGATTCAGTCGATCGGTATCGGACCGATGAAGGCCAACACCATTCTTTTGAACTGGCTTGATCCAAAATCGAAAACTCATGATGCCTTTCGAGAACGTTATTTCATCCGAAACCTCAAAGCAGCATATGGTATAGGGAAAAATATTGTGATTTTGGGTGCCGATGACAACAAATGGAAACAGTTTCAAACAGCATCGGTTAAGAAACGGCGTATCGATGTCTGGTGGTGGGGTGGTGCCACGAGCCGATTAATGCTGCTGTTCGCGTATCTAATCACTCGCAGCGAGCCTTGGGAAGAAGCTGAAATTCGTGTTTTGGCTGCCGGTTATGCTAAAGACAGTCCGGAAGCTATGGAAGATCTGAAACACAGCCTAAACGAAGCGAGAATCGAGGCGGAACCGATCATTATCACCGACATCGATACGAAAAAGCTTTTTGAATATTCCTCGGATGCTGCTATTGTTTTTTTGCCGTTTCGCCTATATGGAAACCAAGTAGACTGCCTTATAAATGCACCTGTGGAGGAAATCCTTCCCCGGCTTCCACTCACTGCGTTTGTTCTGGCTGCAGAAGACATCGAACTTGATGTCAAACCCGAAGAGGGGGTTGCCGGCGAAATGGCGGCAGTCATGGATGCACTTAACGATGCCGAGAAAATAGCCGGTGAAGCCGAAAAAAAATCAATCAAAGCGCGAAAAATCGCCGAATCCGCCAGAGAAAAGCTGCTCGAACTGGAGAGCAAGCCAATTTCAAAAGAAGAACAAGACCGATTTTTAAAATTGAGATCAGAAGCAGATCAGGCGGATAAGGAGGCTGAAAAAGCCTTTCGCCAGGCAGTCAAGGCAAAGGCTCAACTTGAAGATGCCGTCAAAAAAGTTAAAGACTTTAAACCGGATGTGGATAAAAAGGGATTAGAAAACCCATAGGTATTTTCTTTCAATGGTTAATTCCTGTTCCATGTGAGATACTCAGCGATTTAGTAAAAGGAGGCTTGACGGATAAATGCAAAGTGTCATATTTGATGAATTTGTAAAATGGCGAACGATTTAGTCTTTAACTCAAGTTTTGCATCCATATGATTTTACCTTAAAAAGTTTTCCCGGCCTGCTACGCTGTATAGGCGTTGCTAAAAATGAAGGGTGCTAAACTCAAATTATAAGTTTTTAGGAGATAATACAATATTGAGGAAATTATGGACCATATTTTTGTTTTTATAGATAAGATATCAGAGACATCCGGAATAAAGGCGACATCCCTTCATCTATCGTTCAAGGCTTTGACCGCTATTATTGGATCATACATTATTTGGGTCATATTAAAACGCATTCTGATTTCTTTTGAGAAAAAGACCCAAAAAAACAATTTTCTTAAAATCAATATCGAGATTTTTAGCGTTGCCCGAAAGGCGCTTTTCTATGGTCTGATACTTGTCACCGGTACCTATCTCATCAGACTTTTCGATGTTTTGCTTTTGGAAAAAATCTTTCATGCACTCGTGATCATACTCCTGGCATCTCCAGCCAAAGATTTCTTGATAATCCTGCTGGAATACTTTGAAAAAAATATTATCGACAAAACAAAAACCAAAGTCGATGATATCATTTTCGACCTTATCAATAAATTTTCAGGGGCGATCATTTATGCAACAGCCGGCATTTTGGCACTGGACATTCTTGGCATTAATGTTATGCCATTTATTGCAGGTGCCGGTGTGGCCGGTATTGCCATCGGCTTTGCCGCCAAAGACACCTTGTCCAACCTTATCGCCGGTGTGCTTTTGATTATCGATCGGCCGTTTGAAGTGGGTGACCGGATCGAAGTGTGGAGTGCTCCGGCAGGAAGTGCTTCTTGGGGAGATGTCATCGATATCGGTCTGCGGGCTACCAAGATCAAGACGACGGATAATATTGTGATCATTATTCCCAACAATGAAATCATGAAACGGGATATCGTCAACTACACCATTATTTCAACGAATATCAGAGTTCGCATCAACGTCGGTATTGCATATGATGCGAATATTGAAAAGGCAAAGGATTTAATCTTAAAAGTAGCAGAAACTGTAGACTGGATTTCAAAAACGCCGGCCCCAAAGGTTGTTGTGAGAAACTTTGGAGAATCGTCGGTGGATCTTCAGCTCAGGGTATGGATTGATGATGCCAGAAAGCGAATGGATACCATTTCCCATGTCACAGACAAAATAAAAGCAGGTTTTGATGAACAAGGTGTTGAGATACCCTATCCGAAACGCGACATTACCATCACCCATCGGTCGGCACCGGAATTAGAAACCCGGCAACATGCATCGAATGATAAAACGTCTTGATTTAGAATGATATTCAAGTTATTAAATAAAGTTTAAATTTGAATTTCCCTGCTACTTGTAGAAGATCCTGCCTCTCAAGGTAACGCGGAATGAATTCAAATGAAAATCGTAACATGTTTTTATTATTATGAAACTCACAATAAACGAAGTTGCCCAGTGTCTTCGTCTTCCGGTTAGCACCGTGGAGCGATGGATTCGCCAGGGCAGGATACCCATACAAAAAACCGGAAATAGATATCTATTTAATGAATCGACGCTGGAAAAATGGGCTGCGATGTATAAACTCCCGTTTTCACTTCCTGAAAAAGTGAATGCAACACCACAGCAGATAAAAATGGAAAACCTTCTGCCTTCAATGAAACGTGGTGGTCTTTTATATGATATAAAGGGGGATGGTGTTGAAACGGTGCTGAAAAACGCTGTTGAGAACATCCATTATTTATCCAGCAGCATCAAAGAAATACTTTATTCAAGCTTGCTTGAAAGGGAACATTTGACATCAACAGGTATTGGTAAAGGGGTTGCCATCCCCCATCCCCACGATCCCTTGAAGGATATGATAAAAAACTCTTTAATATCCACCTGTTTTCTTGAAAAACCCATCGATTTCAAGGCCGTTGACGGCAAACCGGTGTTTGTTATGTTCATCCTTTTAAGTCCGTCAACGAAAATCCATCTCCATCTTCTTTCAAGGCTTTCTTTTTGTATCCGTGAAAACGCATTTGTGGAATTTTTAAAAACAACCCCTGATTCAACGGCGTTTTTTTCAAACATTGTCGACTTCGAAAACCGACTCGTGAAAGGAGAGGGTTATTAGGTATTGAAAAAAATGCGGATTTTAACATCATGGCGGTATCCTGGAAACTGGCCGATTTTCCGATTTGATGATCGACTTCTGCTCATATTGATGGCCGCCATCGTGGGGAATTTTTCCGGTTTGGCTTCGGTGGCGCTCAATCGGAGCCTTGTGATGATGTCCGAGTGGCTTCATCATTTTCGTCATTACTGGTGGGTATTTGTTCTTCCTGCCGTCGGTGCCGCCCTTTCTTCTTTGTTTCTGGAAAAAGTCGTCAACGAAGGCGCCGGACACGGTGTTCCGGAAGTGATTTACAGCGTGTCTCGTTACGGTGGTCTTTTGAGGTTCCGCTCAAGCTTTTCCAGGCTGATATCGAGCTGTTTGACCATCGGCACCGGAGGGTCGGCGGGCCCTGAAGCACCTGTTGTGATCAGTGGAGCGGCTATCGGTTCAAATATCGCTAAGTATTTTTCCTTAAACGATCGGCAGCGGGTAACTTTGGTGGGTTGCGGTGCCGCCGGTGCCATATCTTCCATCTTCAATGCACCGATTGCCGGAATGGTTTTTGCCATTGAAGTTATTGTGGGTGAATGGAAATCGGTCAACATTGTCCCCATTGCCATTGCTTCGGTTGCCGGTACAGAAATCAGTCGTCTTCTTCAAGGGAATCAGATCCCGTTTAGCCATCACCTTTTCAATATCGATCTGCTAAATATCTTTGCCTGTCTCGGGTTAGCCGTCCTGTCTGCAGCGGCCTCTATTCTCCTTACGCGCATGCTCAGATCCATGCATACTGTATCACACAAAGTTTCAGCTCCGGTATGGATTCGGGCCGCCATGGGCGGATGCGCGGTGGGTGTCATTGGCCTTTTTCTTCCTGTGGTACTGGGGGAAGGGTACCATACGGTCAAAATTCTGATCGAAGGGGAATACGGCCAAGTGCTTGCCGTTTTAGCACTGGCGTCATTTGCCAAAATTGCAGCCACTGCCTTGACCCTGGGCTGGGGAGGTTCCGGCGGAATATTTGCACCATGCCTGGTTATCGGGAGCCTTGTCGGGGTGACCTATCATCATCTTCTTGCACTGTTCTGGCCGTCCGCATCATGGGTCAACGAAGGATATTATGCACTACTGGGAATGGCGGGGCTGATCAGCGGCATGCTGCAGGCGCCGTTGACCGGAATTTTTCTCATCATCGAAATTACCGGAGGATGGGAAGTCATTCTCCCCTTGATTATTGTGTCTGCGGTGACGACCACGCTCTGCCATTATTTCGAGCCGGCATCCTATTATCTAAAGGATCTTGTGGAACACGGGCATCTATTAAGACCCGGCACCGACGCCCGGGTTTTGTCAGATCTGAATGTCCCGGAACTTATTGAAAAGGATTGTATTATCGTCAATCAGAATATGCTTTTGAGGGATTTTATTGCTATTATTAAAAAATCACACCGGAACTTTTTCCCGGTGGAAGATGACAAAACCGGTCATTTTCTGGGGATTATCCATTTGGATGATATTCGGCCATACCTGTTTGATCCGGTGATGTATGATGCCGTTATTTTAGGACAAATCATGAATACTCAGGTCGAAGTGGTTCATCCGGATGATGATTTGTTAGATGTTGCTCGCAAAATGGATATGAAAGGCCTGTTTTCCATGCCGGTGGTGGTAAACAACAGATTCTTGGGTCTTATTTCCAAAGCGACCATCCTGGATCAATATCGTAAAGAGCTTATGGTTCAAACTAGTCACTAAATTGGAATTGAAAATGGGATGAAAAAGTAAAAAATGATAAAAGGAGAACCAAATGGAGAACCGACTACTTCATATTTTTAGAAATAATCCCTTTGGGAGAGAAACGCTCCTTCAATCGATCTATTTTTGCAACAAGGTAGGGGCTTCTCCGGTGATATACATTCCCAAAACCACAAAATTTTTGATGTATTTTGACAACGATGTGGTCCAGGTTGATCTTGACAAATCTTACCTCATATCCCCGGAAACCGCTATACAACGTGCAACCGAATTGGTTGAACAGGGAGGAATAAGTGCACGATTTCTGGATCCAAAGCACTTTACGGCCTCAACGCTGCCGGACATACACACGAATTTTGATTATATGTGCTGTCCCAGGAGCATCAGTGACATGTCTTCAAAAATCGGCCTTGGATATATCGGACCCCGTGTGAGACGGATTGTGAGGTCTGCCCGATTTCCGGTTTTGATTACAAGCCCTGTTTATAAAGAGTGGAAAAGCATCTCGGTTTTCTTTGGCGGTTCGGCCAATGCGATTAAGGCCCTCCGGTTAGGGTTCCATATCGCCAGAGCTTCAGGCATACAGCTGGATGTTTTCACGCAGACGGAGAAGTTCTCCAAAAAAGACTACCGGCAGATGATTAAGGACAGAAATCTACAAGAAGAAATGGACCTCTATGTCAAGCAATGGCATTTTTTTGAAAACAGGGTCTTTGAAGAAAACCTTTATGATGTTCCACACGATGCACTCGTAATTCTGGGTGCCTTTGGACACGGTGTCATTCGAAACTTTGTTTTTGGAAGCAAGATGGAGAAGATACAGTCCACAATTTCCAACAATCTGTTAATCGCAGGACCCAATTATACGACAATTCGTTAATACATGACAGAAAACCATATTCTTGTTATCCATCACGGCGCACTGGGTGATGTTGTCTCCACCTTCCCGGCACTTTTAAGACTTAAAAAATTATACGGTTCCATAGCAATTATCTGTCAAAGCAGCATTGGAAAACTCGCCCAAGAGCTCGATATCGTAGATAAATGGTTTCCTTTGGAGGCTGCAGCCTTTGCATCCCTCTATTCGGGTCATATCGATCCGATTGCAAAAAATATTCTGCTCTCTTATCGTAAAATCATTCTTTTTTCCCGTTCCCGTCCGCTTGAGAAGACGCTGTTTTCAATTTCGGAAAATGAAGTTTATCGTATACAACCCCGTCCGGATTTGGGTCAAAGGGTCCATGTCACTCAACACATTTTGTCAAATCTTGTCAGGTGTAGGCTCCTTGAAGAATCGGATAAAGATACCCGTATTAAGTTGTCTATATCCATTTATACGGATCGGAGAAACCCCCAATACGACCCGTCAAAAATTATTATCCATCCCGGATCCGGAAGCCGAAAAAAATGCTGGCCTATTTCCAATTTTGTCAAAGTTGCCTCGTCCATCGACGCAAACGGCAAACAGCCGGAGTTTATACTCGGTCCCGCAGAATATGATCTGTACGAAATTTTGATGCAGTCCAAAAGGCTCAACGCAAATGTTCATAAAATAGAAAAGTTGACGGAACTGGCCGGACTGCTAAAAACCGGCGGCGGTTTTATTGGAAATGATTCCGGAGTCAGCCATCTTGCAGCATTTATAGGCCTTCCTACTGTTGTCGTTTTCGGCCCTTCTGATCCTAAAACATGGAAACCAATGGGCCGAGCCGTAAAGGTTGTCCGACTTGACTTTGAATGCAGCCCCTGTTTTGAAACAGGAAAGGTTGGATGTGAAGAAATTGAATGCGTTAACAGAATAACTCCGGAAGATGTTTTGGCGGCGTTTTACGGACTGGTTTGCTGAGACAGCATTTATATAAAATCAATGCCCGTTGAAAGGGTCAATCCTGATAACTAGAGACCTTTTAGGCAATCATATACATCTTTAATCATCTCTTCTGAAATTTTAGACAGTGCCTGACTCATCGCTGCGGCCACTGCTTTCGGCTTTTTCTGTTGACATATTTCTGCTTTCCGATAGGTTTTCTGATATAAAATCCTATTATTGACATCATTTTTGTTTTTCTCAGTTAAAATAATGCTGACCGTAAGGATCGCTTTCCATGCACTTTGAGTATCCCATTCGAAAAATTCATCTACCGTTCCTTCAATCATATACGAAGGTGGAAATCGACTGCCGGGGTTTAACACAGCTTTAAAAAGGCCTGAATTTTTAATGTCACGGTTTAGTAGCGTGGTTACGGTAGTCCCGGGGTTGGTCTGCCATCTATAATAAACATATGCATTTCTTTTAAAAGATTGATCCCTGTAAATGATTTGAGTGGTATTATATGGCGGTGTTGCTGTAAAACGGTCCATTCGGATGACATGGGGTAAAGGATTTAAGGTTTCCATTTGTGGAGGAGGATATTCCAGCGTATAGTACTCGATTTTATTTGTCGGTTTATTCAGACTCACGCAAGCCCCAAAGAGTATGGGAAGACTGAGAAATATGAGAAATAAAAAATAGATTTTATTGAACCATTTCATAAAACTGTTTTTACCTTTCGCCTTCGGTCTGATCCACTTTTCTTGGAGCAGGCGGTTCTCCAAACATGACTTGAGACGGATGATCAGCAACAATCTCGATTAATCTGTTCAGGTTTTCACTTGCCTTTTCCAAATTTTGGGTAATGATTAAAAATTGTCCCTTGAGTTGCGATATTGAATCGTCTGTTTTGTCTGTCAGAAAATTACCTTTCTTTAAAAGTGTGTTGGCATTTTCCATGGATAGTCTAAAATCTTCAATGGCGGTTTTAATGCTCTCTTCCTTTTCAACGGTGATCCCTTCCATTCGAAGAATGGTGTTTTCAACATGATTCATGCTGTTGCTGGTTTTCTCCATTATGTCATTAAGAGATTGACCGGCTTCGTCCGCAGATGCCATGATGCTGTCCCATCTTTTATCATCCAAAATTTGACCGGCACGATCAATCGATTTCTCAATTTTTTCAGAAATATCTTTTACATTGGCATGGGTTGTCACCTGCTCTATACTGTGGAGCGTCAATTGAATTTTTTCAGAGATTTTTTCTAAATCCATTGCCCTGATCTGGTTAAGTGCGTCATCTATGCTATGTAACATTTTGGAGATATTGGATGATTTTGAGGCGATGATGGGATATTCCGAAGGAAAACTTAAAGGTGGTGAAAGATTAGGTGCACCATTTTTCTTGCGATCCAGTTCTACAAACATACTGCCGGTAATCCCAACGGATTTCAACTGAGCAAAGATATTGTTGTCAAGTTTTTGATAGGACTCGATTTTTAATACGACTTGTATCAAATTTGCGTCAGGGGCAACAACAATACGTTCCACCCGGCCAACGGATACACCCCTGTATTTTACCGGAGAATCCACATCCAACCCCTGAACGGACTCATTAAAAAAGGTCGCGTAATACTGACCCTTTTTAAAATATCGTGACATTCCCAACCATATGACGGCAAGAAAAATCATGCCGATACCACAGGTCACAAATAATCCAAGGGCAAATTTAGTTTTTTGAGAGGCCATTAAGATATCCTTACAAAAGCTGTATTAAACTTTTCAGGTTCCTTTTTTTAATTTTCTGATTTACGGTTGAAAAAGTTTCTAACAAATGGATTTTCGCTATGATCTTTCAGATGCATGGGATTACCTTCGGCGATGATCCCTTTGGTTTGTTTGTCCAGCATGATTACCCTGTGCGCTACATTAAAAATGCTTTGCAGTTCGTGGGTTACGATGACCATTGTCGTCCCGAGGCTCTTATTGAGATGTATAATAAGGTTGTCGAGTTCGACAGATGTTACGGGATCGAGTCCGGCAGAAGGCTCGTCGAAAAATAGAATTTTTGGGTTTAGGGCCATTGCTCTTGCCAGTCCTGCCCGCTTTCTCATTCCGCCACTGATTTCAGACGGTAAGTGGTTTTCATACCCTTTTAGATTCACCATATTTAGCTTCATTTTGACCAGTGTCTCCACTGATTTTTGAGGCAAGTTGGTGTATTCCTTTATGGGAAGAGACACATTTTCAGCAATTGTCATTGAACCGAAAAGGGCTGTGCTCTGGTAGAGGACCCCGATCTTTCTCAAAATCTTTTTGAATGTCGTCTCATTACAGTTGGATATGTCTTCCCCATCAATGCGTATCTGACCGGATAAGGGGGGGATTAGTCCAATCAGGTGTTTGAGCAATGTGCTTTTTCCGCACCCACTTCCCCCTAAAACAATAAATATTTCGCCCTCCAGAATATCAAATGATATATTCTCAAGGATAATATCTGTTCCATAGCCGACAGTTAGATCTCGGACTTGGATTATTTTATGTTTTTCCAAATTGTCATCTCCACTTTATTAATATACCCATTTTGAAATACAATGGTGTAGTCGCTAAATCAGCTCAAGAACGTCAACATAACCGCAACAATTGAATCAAAAACGATGATCAAAAAAATACTGCTGACAACGGCAGAGGTTGTCGCCTGGCCTACAGAGGCCGCCCCACCTTTAACGCGAAATCCCCTTAAACAACCAATCCAGGATATGAGGAGTGCAAAAATAGCGCTTTTGAAGATTCCCAAAAAAATGTCAAAAAGGCTCAACGTCTTAAGTGTTTGTAAAATGTATGCGTTTGCGGTCAAATCCAGCATGAAGACACCCACCGTCAACCCTCCCAATATAGCAAAGACGTCGGAAAATAAGGTCAGGATGGGAACCACAAAAACAGTAGCCATGATCTTGGGAACGACCAGATACCGTGTGGGATCAAATCCCATGGTAAAAAGAGCGTCGACTTCTTCGGATATCTTCATTGTACCTATCTCTGAGGCAAATGATGAACCTGAGCGTCCAGCGACAACAATTGCCGTCATAATGGGCCCTAACTCTCGAGTCATCGCCAAACTTACCAATGAAGCCACATAAATATTGGCACCAAACATCTGGAGTTGAATTGATGACATAAAGGCCATGATGAGGCCCATCATAAAACTGATCATTCCCACAATCGGAACGGCATCAACCCCAGTTTTTTGCATGTAAAGAAACGTGTCGTCCATCCGCAATGTTTTAGGATGAAGAAAGGAATAAACAAATGCCAGACAGACAGATCCCACAAATGAAATCTGATATTTAACCTCTGTTCCAAACTTTAGAATAGCGTCTCCAAACCTGATGAACATAGAAGGAGGTCGAACCTTGATCAATGGAGATGTTTCACTCAACGCTCCCGAATTGAGAATAAAAAGCACTTCTTCTCTAGCGTTTTTTAGATTAAATTGACCTTTTGCAGCGGTGATCATATCTTTTAATTCAACAAGGACAAGCGCCCCGAAATCATCTAAATATGTAACCTTTTTAAGATCTACGGTTAGTGCGACAGGTCTCCGATCTTTTATCAGCGAGCCGAACAATTCGATCATTTGAGACGCATTGGTAGAATCGATTCTACCCTGGAGATAGATCGTAATTTCTCCATCATTGCTTTCTGAAATTTCATATTGGCAAGACTGAATATCTTTAAAATCATCCATGCAAGACGTTGTCCTATCAAATTATTATGTTTCTTCCGCCATAAATCCGATTCTAAGGATTCTAAAAAATAAATTGTTTTAAGCCTGACACATCCGTACCATAGTCCGTCTTCAATCGATGAAGATCTAATTGAAAAATCAACCAGCCGATTCGACGATTGTTTTTGTTCATTTCAAAGGCAACCTCAAGGCTTTTCTGGCCCATGGGATGATCTTTGTCTGCTCGATAAAGGGTTAGTACGCTGTGGGTAGAATTCTTGCCATCTTCAAAATCTATCCCTTTATAACTGCTTTCTATTGTCGGCGAAATATCTGTGCCGGTGTTTATTGAACGTGCATCAAATACTGTCTTGTTTTTATCCAGTAATACGAGACCGTTATACGGCACTTTGTCCGGTTTTTGAATGTTGAGAAAATCCTTCATCAATTGGTTTGTTTTTTTCCGATCGCCGGATTCAAAAGGATTTACCAACATTGGTTTCAACAAAAGGTAATCTTTGCTTAATCGGTTTTTCAATCCCAGATGATTGACATCCATTATCCGGGGTTTTTTTGAGAAGTGCGAATGACCCCAAAAAACACCTACGGCCAGAAAAAAAATTAAAATCAAGGATGGGAAAAGCCAGTAACGGGTCTGACGGTATTTTTTTTCTAATGTTTTAATAGATGTGACATCACGACCCAATGAAAGAATTCCCTGAAAGTTGTTGTGATCGTCGTGAAGGAGGGTTGAGCTGGTGGATATAAACCGGGCGCCGTTTTTAGGATGTCTGATACTAAGGATTTTTTCTCTTACAGAGTGTTTTTTCTTTACCTCTTCAAGTAATTTTTTATAAATTTGAGGTTTTTCGTAGATTTCTTCCACTGACTTGTTGCACATCTGATCCCAGGACCTGCCGTATACTTCTTCTGCTGCAGAATTCCATGTGATGATTTTTCCTTCTTTGTCGGTTGCAATAACCGCATCAGGCAATTGGTCGCAAAACTCTTTGAGCCCATAGAGAATTCGGCTGGTTTCATCAAGACGTTTGGCCAGAAGCTTTGATATTTCTCCAGCCACTTCTGGAAAATCATGAATAAAGGCAGTGATCTCATCCTTGGGTATTCGGATCGCTTTTACATTCGCCCCTGCTTTTATTGTTGCCGTTCGTTTGGCTTTAAGAAGGAAAGACATTTCTCCAAACAACGATCCCTTCTCGGTGATTTCGGCTATTTTTGTATTTCCCTTGAAGACATTCAGCTGTCCGGATATTAGAATAAATAGATCCTGTGAATCATCTCCTTCCAGAAATATCGCCTTTCCTTCCTCAAAAGGGGTGAGATATCGATTTACTTTAACATTTTTGATAACGTCTTCTAACATAACTTTGCGCTATGACTAATGGCTATATTTCAAACCAGATTTATTCAAAAAATTCAGATCTTACTGTGAAACATGAACATTCGATGCAATAGATGTGCCATAGTTTGAATGATGGAGATGGGTTTAATGAAATATTAAAAAAGTATATTAATTCAATATGATATGCAGATAAAAAGTGAAGCTTTTGAAGGTGTGGGAAAGTATGTTGAAATGAAAGAGTATTGAGGTGCCAAATTTTTGACAGAAATTGTTTTTAAAAATTAAACTTGAGTTAAAAATTTTTCATCTATGCAAGGATAAGGAGGGATTTATTGACCGTTTTGATTCTCCCAAAGCGGGTCTCCGTCATTTTGAGTCTAAGTCATTTGTTTTTTTATCAAGAGAAATGGTTTTGAAATAACCGTCGATAACTTTCTGAGGATTTATCTGTAGAATTTTTGCATAGGATCTCAAAAAACTTCTTAAATAGGTATCCGGAGGGAGCTCTTCAAACCGGTTTTCTTCGATGGCCTTTAAAACAGAGGTTCTTATTTTAGTAATGTTTTGAATTTCTTGTATTTTGACATCGACGGCTTTTCTTAGCTTTTTTAAATCATCTCCTGAAAGACGCTCTTTTAAAAGAATTTCATCTGATAGTGTTTTGACGTCTTCCGTGAGAAATTTTTCTTTAACCCTGGAATATAAATGGCTCTCATTTACACTTGCATGCGTGGAGGATAGGGGAGTTGATGTGTATTGTTTTTCCCTGGATGGAATTGATGTTTCCACTTGCCCTGAATCGACAAGCATCTGATCGTATGCTGCTCTTTTTTGGTCATCAGTTAGCGTTGAAAAAGCATTTTGGATATCTTCTATGATCTTGTCCCTTTCCTCGTTTGAGAATAAAGAATATGTAACAATAGAATCTTCGTTATATAACGAAAGTGTATCTTTATATGCCCGCTTTATTTCAAAATAAGATGAAGTCATCGGAATTTTTAAGATTTCATAATAATTCAATCCGTCAAATTTTTTCATAACATATCTTTCGCGAATGATGCAGATGGTATTTTACTCATTATCTGTGCTGTGATTTTTTTTAGATCGGCAGCAGATTGTGTATGAGGATATTTATGGATATAAAGTATTTTTGAAAAAATTGCATCATGAATCCGACTGTCATAACTAATATTACCAAGAAACTGAAAAATAGAATAAAAATGCCTATTGCATATGCTTTCAAATTGATCGCCAAGGGTTGCATCTATATTGTTTCGAAATTGATTGAAAATAAGCTTGAATTTAAATTCGCTTAATTTGTTTCTCAGAAACTCTTCCTTTTCAGGGGCATGTTTTAAAACAATTTCTATGATATCAGGAGGATTATTTCCCGATCGTTTTAAATCTGAAGAAGTGTTCTTGAACAACGAATCAAAAGTGTTTTTTTTCATCATTTGTTTTAATTTTCTAAAATAGACTGTCTTTATAAAACGAAAAGAATTTTCGATGGAGGTTGGTTCGGGTGTGCAGATCAGGATTCCTTCCTTGGAAGTTAAGAAAAAATCCAGTGTGTTAAAATTTGTCCCTGGACCCAGATCCAGAAGAATATAATCGAAAGGAAGTTTTTTTATGGCATCAATTATTTTTAGCTTTTGTGCATAAAACAAATTTGCAATTTCCATGTAGCAATGGAAAGAACTGATAAGAAATAAATTTGGGATCATTGTTGGAACAGCCGTGCTCTCAAGATTTTTCACGGTTTTGTTTAAGAAGCTGTTTAAACCGATTTTCGGGCTTTTCATTCCCAGCAATGTATGAAGGTTTGAAGCGCCCAGATCCAAATCGATAAGCACGACTTTTTTACCCCATTTGGCGATTAATGTGCCGAGACTGGCCGTTATAAAACTTTTTCCAACACCACCTTTTCCACCACCGATGGGATATATTTCTGCCATTGGGAATATTACTCCTGGCTGCCGGGGCTGCATTTATTATGAGCAATGATGAAGTTTATGATTTCCTCCCAAATTTTGAAATGCTCAGTTTAGGTTTATATATCATCTTGAGTTTGTAGTATATATCAAGTAGACGCACGGCAACGATTGCCAGGATAAACCGGGGTACCCAGAGCCAGAAGGCACTGAGCCCCAGTGATAAAAACAACGCCGGGTCCTCAATCATAGAATGATTAATTCCGATGGAAAGATGAAGTTTTTCAAGTTCTTCTTTTTTAATATGCTCTTCCTTTGCTTCTTCTACAATGACGGCGCCACCGTATGCGACGCCAAAGACAATGGCTGTAAGCCATAACAACCCTACTTTTTGATTGAGCCCCATGGTCTTTAAAAGAGGGCTCAAAACCTTAACGATATGATGAATAATATTAAAAACTTTCATTATTTCTAGCAGAATCATGATGACCATGATGATCACAAATATCTTTAGGCTAAGATATAATGTTGCCATAAACCAGCTTTTCATCATGATAAACAGCGGCTGCTGTATTGCAACAGATAGATTTTTTTCGACCAAACGTTCAGGTTCGGATCCAAGGAATCTGGCGACAATGATAACCGTAACAATGGAAGCTGTCAGGCGGAAAAGTGTTGCTTTAAAAGGGTTCAGTCCGGACTGACCCTGAATAATTCCTTCCTGGATAAGGTTGTGCGAGATGAGAAGAAAGATGGCAATCAGGGTCATTTCATTATTCGTCAGTGGAAGGACCACCATGGAAGCGATGCCGCCATAAATTCCTGTAAGCATTCCAACGATCAGCGGAAGGACAGCCATGGGCGGAAGGTTCAAAAGGTTCATGGCAGGCTTTAGAATAAAATCTATATTGTGTATCCAGCCGCTATACTCTAATAGAACGGTAAGAAAAGATATGGGTACGATAATTTTGAGCATCCAGACAAATCCGCGCCATCCTTTTTGAATTCCGGAATTCAAGCCATATCGGAGTTTATTTTGATCAGAATTCATAATTATTGCTTAAAGTTTTCAGGATTGCAGGCAATACCGTCATAAATGAGGTTTTTAAGTTTCTGCCTCAAGACAGAGTAAGAATAACATCGGGTTGCAATGCCATAGTTTTTTTCAACCATATTTTTGCAAAGCTCAGGATTTTCAAGAACATCTCTGGTCAATCGAACAGCATCTTCCGTAACAAATCCGTCAAGCTCTATGGTCAGAAATCCTTTGGGTTCAATGTCGTAAGTGTAAATTGAATATTTGTTTACCACGATGGGTTTTTTAAAGTAAACGGCTTCTAAAAAGGCATTGCCAAACCCTTCAAAAGTGGATGGATACGTAACCAGATCGGCATGCGGATAGATGTCGTTCAATGTATAAATTTTCTTTCCTTTTTTGGTATGCCCTCTATTTTCATTAATGATATCCGACACGAAAAGGGTGTTAACATTTAATAGCCTTGAATATTCCCTGACCCTTTGTTCGTAGTCGTAACCCTCATCCCCTGAAGCGTGTGAAATAACTAGCTTGGCTTTTTTCCCCAGTCGATGCACAAGCTCAATGGCATGCTCGATCCCCTTTCGCTTTACGACCCGGGTCGGCTGAAGGATAAAAAGTTCATCATCTTCAATGCCGAGTGCCTTTCGCACATCCAAAGCATAATCGTCAATGGGTGGCGGTGGGTTTTCAAAGTCCATAACATTGGGAATAATAGTGCCGGAAATACCTGTTCTGAGGCTCAACTGGTTGTCTCCGGAAGAGTTGATGGTCACATGTTGTATGGACGATAGATGTGGCGGAAAGGCCATATTCAAGTACTCCCAGACCCCGTTTGTCAGAAACTGCTGTCGTTCCCAGAAAAAGTCGTGATGATGGGCGATGGTTGGGATTTCAGTTTCGGAAATTACTTCAGTTATGGCAAGCCCAAGGGGTATATTCAATGGAATGGTGATTGAATTTTCAGGCACCAAAAGATCGA
>Ga0316194_10001501_pt1 | contig 16113 bp, 9 predicted proteins | sample CroRivsedime1_MG_FD_204936 | JGI IMG/M metagenome (GOLD analysis project Ga0316194, IMG submission 204936) | Coastal sediment microbial communities from Maine, United States - Cross River sediment 1 | ecosystem: Environmental > Aquatic > Marine > Coastal > Sediment | place: USA: Maine...
CGAAACTCCCCGGCCCAGTTAAATCAGCGACAACCAGCAGAGCTGGGGGTATGAGGATGGCCCCTTGAAAGGGCACAGGCCACCTCTGCTGGCAGCCGCTGATTTACTCTTTTGGCGTGCTAAAAAGATTCTTTATCTTGGTCCCCAAACCTTCCTTTTTCTTTTCGCTTGCGCCTTTTTGCTCTTTATCTTTACCAGACTTCACCGGGGTCTTGGGTGTGCCCTCACCTGCAATTTTAAGGGCTTCAGCACATGGGTTTTCCTTGCCGGATGAAATGGAAATGAAAAGAGAAGCAAAGCTCCCTGGCCCCAAAAGGGCAGAACCAACTGTTTTGATTGTTCGTTCCGGGCTGATGCCAAGCGATGGTTTGGCCAGGGTGCCGCCCAGCTCGAAAGGCTCGGTAAGAGCACTTAAGCTCACACTGACCTTGCCGGTTTCTTTGGTTCCGATGCCTTCTTTAGGTTGGGTGTGAATACCAAAGTCCAGCGCTTCGGTTTTGAGATTGATACTGCCTGTGCCCAGCAAGGTCTTGTCCGGGTCATCGATCATAAGGACGTCGCTTTTGGCCAAGCCGTCTTTGATATTGAAATCGCAGACGGCGCAGTTAATCTGTGCGCGTTCGATCTTCTTTCCAAACGGATTCACCATCTTCATTAGACTGGTCGTAAGATCCGCTCCCACCAGATCTAGATACTCGACGGGCAGTTCGCTTTCAGTCAGGATGGCGACCACATCGCCATTGAGTCCGGCCATCAGGGCGGCCACTGATTTTCCTTGCCCCTTAAGGTTGATGTTGAGATCGAGGATTCCATCCAGGCCTTGGCTAATCTCCAGTTTCTTAAGCATTTCGCCCAAATTAATCTTTTTTGCAGTTATCTTGGTGGTCAGGTTGGCATTATTTCCCTTGGCCAGCAGATCCAAACTGCTGGAAAGAGCGCCACCGCCGACGTTGGTTGTGAGCGGTTTAACGATTAAGTGGCCATCTTTTAAGCTCAAGTCTATCTGAAATTTATCCAATGCAATTCGATGGGTTAAAATTTGATCCGCACGAAAACTAAGGACGGCATCGACCTGGTTGAGGGCCTGAAGATCGAACGGTTCAGCGGAAAATACTTTGTTGTTTTTCGTATCGCTCTTCTTGGGTTTTGTTTCCGTTTTGCTGTCGCTGCTATCTTGTTTTAGGAACGGTCGCAGGTCCAATTTTTGGGAGTGGAACTTGGCGTCGATTTGGGATTTGGGTGATTTCTGATTGAGTGCAATTTCACCGCTGATTCTGCTTTCACCCAGCAATATCGCGATATCAGAGATTTTGAAGCTCTCAAGTGTCGGGGCAGTGAGATGGCCGGCCACGTCAAAGGGACCTTTAACCGGTAATGGTTCGCCGGTAATCTGCTGGAAGTTGGCTATATCCGGTCCTTTAACGGCAAACTTGAGATCTATCCCCTCAACCGCCATGATATTCGTGATATGGCCTGCAATGGAGACCGTCGAACCTACGGCTGTGATGGTGAGATTCAACGGGCATTGCTCCTCTGAATCGAGTATGCCGGAAAGCCGGCCGAAGTCGCCGGCAATCTGAAAGGGCGTTTTTTTATAAGTGAACTTTAAATCTATGCCAACGGGTGCGCCAAATTCGGGAGATTTCAATTGAAGGTTTTCTATTGATATCGCCTCGGTTTTCCCGCTTTGAAGATCATTGTATGTAAACGCTCCGCCCTCGATTTGCACTTCCTTAAATTTAAGAAAATCTTGCTTGCCGTCGACGGGTTTATCTTCGGCTGGTTTCGGCTCGGGCTCTTTTGGGACATCGAATTCCAGATTCGACTTGCCGGAGTTATCGATTTCAATTAGAAATTCAGGATTCAAAACGGCCAATCGGCTAATATGGATATCCCCGCCCAAGATCGGTAGCAGTTCGATTTGAACTTCCAAGCGCTTGACCTGTGCCATCTGCGGACGGGTTCCCCACGATGCATTTTGAAATGTCACATCGTTCACCACCAGGGTCGGCGATAGGCTAAGCCTCAATTCAATATCACCTCCGAGGGTCAGGTCGCGGCCGGTGTATTGTTTTGCCAATGCCGTAATCCGGGGTTTGAATTTGTTATAGTCATATGAAGATGCAATGATATAGGCCGCTACAATGAGTACAAGGATGATGGCAGCTGTTATGCCCAGTATCCGTTTCCAGCGCATAGTTATCCCCCTTTTTTAGAATATCGATACCCCCGGTGAAATGGAAAGAAAGTTTCAGGGTGATAGGCGTATTGAAGATGGTGGGTTGTGTATCTTGTTTTGGCTTCCGTCTTCGCTGAAGCTACGCCGCGACAAGACAGCACACCCTATTGAAGCACCCCTTCATTCAAACACTCACCTTCCTAATATCATCCAGATGAAGGCGGGCGTGCTCGTAGACCCAGGTGATAAATCGCTCCAGTTTGCCGTGTCCATGAAAGGCGTGCCGGCCGACATGATCCAGATCTTGATCTGCCATGCCTGCGACGATCGCAATCGTATCGCGCCGCACCGATCGGAATTTATCGAACAGATCATCGAGGGACAGTCCATCCAGTTTCCGGGGCTGGGTGCGGTTGAAACGGTCGACGTCGAAATCTTCCGGAGAACCGGGGCCGCCGGCCAGGATATCTTTAAAAAGCCACTGCATTGACCCTTCGATGGTGATAAAATGCGCCAGGACCTGTTGCACGGTCCAATGGGGATCTTCCGGATAGGCAGTCATTGCGAGCTGATCGGAATTCAGGCCTTTGAAAAAAGTGATGATTTCCGCTTCATTATCTTTAAGTTCAGCTATAATGTCTTGACGTCTGCTATCCATTGATGCACCTTGCTAAAGTATAAGTATTGCCGCTGACCGCGAGCGTCAAGTCTAATCAAAAAAGAAACTTTTGGGGCCCGGTTCCGAAATCGGTTGTTGTTGGGTCTCGCATTTCGCAATAACACCGGCAATATGTAGGTTGGATTGAGTGCAGCGAAACCCAACCTACAAAATGCAAAATAGCTCGGAATAGAACCCACTCCAACTTTTTAAATGAAGTTTCATAAAAATCAAGCCCTTAGCTGCCGTACAAGCTCAGGCGGCTTAATGTTTCACACGAGGATCTAATCTCCTGCACCGGATAAACCTGAATTGTCCTTCAAAAGCCGTGTTTTTCGTTCCATCTGGTCGATAATCATGCGGTAGGAAATGTAATATTTGTAGATATTACTCACATATTGAACGGTTTCCCGCCCGATTTCCCTGGCGGCGGCCACCTCAACGTTGTGGAACCAGATGTTCGGGTTCAGCCCCATCTTGGCGGCTTTTTTTCGCAGGCCGCTGACCCGTGCCGGTCCGGCGTTGTAGGAAGCAAATGCAAAGAGCAGCCTGTTGACATCATCCATGGGCTCGTCTTTATAGTAGCGGTCAACGATAAACCGCAAATATTTGGTCCCGGCATGAATATTTTTTTCCAGCTTTTCAATGTCGGGAATGCCAACATTGGGATCGGCCGCCGTGGACGGCAGCAGCTGCATGACCCCGACGGCTCCTGCCGGACTGCGTTTGCTATGGTCAAGGCCGGACTCCTGGTAGGCCTGGGCACTGACCATCAGATAATCAAAGTCGTATTGGCCGGCGTATTTTTCAAATATGGCCAACAGAGCCTCGAATTTATCCAGTTCCTTTTGTGACAGGGGGTTTTTGACATATTTCGTATCGCGCAGGTAACGTTCCAGGATAATGTTGCCAAGCAGGGTGCCTTTCTTGTGGCCTTTGACGAATTGATTCACCAGCGCCTTGAGTTTGGGGCTATCCTTGCGGAAACACCAGGCAATTTCACCGCCATTTCTGACGGCGATGGCGGGATGCACCTTGATATTATCAAAGATTTGCTCCCAGAAATGTGCTTTGTGGCTGTCCATGACGATCATGGGGATCAGGCCGGCATTGACCATTTCCAGCAAATCCTCATCTTCAAAGTTCTCATCGGCTGCAACCAGCTTCATCTGTGGTTTGCCGCTCTGATGGAAGGATTCGTTCAGTTGCGTCAGGCTTTCGTAGTAGCTGCTCGAGCGGCGTACGTGGATTTCTTTGCCGGCCAAATCGGCGATGCTCTTTACGGGCGGGGCCGCCGATCCGGTGACAAGCAGCTCTTTGACGCCCGAGATCAGTGGATCGGAGAAATCGACCTGGCGCTGCCGCTGGGGTGTAATGGTCAGGTTGGCGACGGCAATATCGCCGAGGCCGTCAACCAGCCAGGGAATAAGCTGGTCACGACCGACGGGAATAAATAAAATCCTGAACTTCAGGGTTTTGGTCTTGAGCTTCTTGTTGATAAATTTTTCAAACTGTTTGAGCAGTTCGTAGCTCGCCCCGCGCTGACGGCCCTGATCCAGAAAATAAAATGTTTTGCTATAGACCACCAGCGCGCGAATCTCACGCCGTTCAGCCATCCCGTCGAAATCGCCGACCCACGGCTTAATCTCCAGCAGAGATTCTTCCGGAGCCGAGTCCGTTTCGGCAGCTGCCGGAATCGAAAGCAGCGTAGACCAGGCCGCTATCACTGCAGTCAGCACACTTGACCACGCCCACCGTTTTAAAACTTTCCCCCGCAGGCTTTGCTTATAGGGGAGCATGGTTTCTCCTTTAAATTTTTAGTGACCTCCGAGACAGGGCCGGCAGGGCGCCGGCCCTAAACAAACATTAACATTACTGGACGAGAGGGATTCTTTTTGCCATTTCGTATTCCAAAACGGCATTGATTTTGCTCTCCAGCTGGTAATACCGTGCCACTTTTTTCTCCGGCAAAGTCCCGCGGATCTTTGATAAATAAGATTGGTGCAGCTTCTGGTGGTCTGAATCGATGGACAGGGAATCATCCAGCAAATTCTTGGCCACGTCATCGGACATCGTTTCGAAATTGGTGGCAAATTCCTCGATCAGCTTGATTTCTCGATCCCTTAGTTTACCGAGTTCCGCCTGGTAGGCTTCATAGACCGGCCAGAAGGCTTTTGCCTCAGATTCGGTCAGCTGCATGTTGGTTGCAATGAAGAGTTTTTTGTCGGTACGGATCTTTTCTTTGACAAGTTCCATGTTGTCAGCCGGTTTTTCTTGCGCCAGCACGGAACCGACAAAACCGATCAGCGTGATTGCAAGTACCATTCCAATAAGACCCATTCCTACTTTTTTGCTCATATTTTACCTCCTTTAATTGTACGCATAAACATTGAATTAGAATTCATGTTGTAAGAATGCAGTGTGAAGTTATACGTGATCTAAAGCTGATGTACCGCTTCACTCTGTCGTTTATAGATAAGATAGAATTCCTTAAGTTTAGGCACTTTAGCTCATTTTATTTCACTTTAGGAACTTAAATACAACACAACAAACACTCCCTTTCAGGGGAAGAAACGATGTCTGGTCCTTTTGATCCGGGTGTTTACTCGCTCTTATCGAGTTTATTAAATTTTGCACCCTTAAGGGACATGTCTGCCATGAGTCCCTTGACGTCAAAAACGAAGGCCGAGATGGGCTGGTCGGCCATGGCGCTAACTGCGCTTTCACCGGCGCCCACCGTGATCAGCGCAACGTTGCCGTCAACGCCGGCTTCCCATCCTTTACTCTCGCGGAATTTTTTTAATGCATCGCTCGAATTGAAGGCGATGATGATATCTTTGGCCTGCCCTCCTATCTGCAAGCCAAATGAGCCGGACATCATGCTGTAATACTCAACTGTTTTACCGCCGATTCTCAAAGCACCCTGCCCGTATTCACCGCCAACGATTAGGGCCCCCTTTTTAACGTTCGGCAGAATCAGCAGACCTTTAGCTTTTGTGACTACCTCATTGGCATCCTTAACTTGCTTGTGAAAGCGCTCCATCGCCGAATCGACGCTGGCATCGACTTCCTTGGCTGTCATCTTGGCAAAAGATTGACCGGCAAATAAAAGTGCGACCAGAAGCATTACGCACATAACGATGGAAGATTTACGGTTTAATGAGAATATACCTGGTTTCATACAATTTACCCCTTTCGGTTTGAATATTTGTTTCCGATAATGCAGTGTCCTTAGACAAACATTTGAATAAGTTAACCACAAAATCTAATTATTCAACACCAAATATCGTTGATTGGTTGATTAGTTGAGTGGTTGTAAATATGGATTTATCCTATATTTGCAATTTAATTGGACACTTCCTGTTGCAAAAGAAAGAACAATTAGGACACGGATTAAAAAGGAAGGTTGTTTCGGCGAGAAATGACGCTTAACAAGCAGGCAGTTACATATGTCTGGACATGGTTCCGCCGCCAGGCGTTTTGTATTAATCTGTGGCTATCTGTGCAAATCTGTGTCCCCAAAATCTTTAAGCAACAATCGTAACTTAGAAATATTTACTGGGAAACAGCTTGAAAAACCAATCCTGAACCCGCTGCCAGAAGCTTTGGGCCGGTTGTCTGGTTCGGATATCGTCACCTGACTGCCATATAACCTTGCCCTCACTATCGAGCTTAACCTGCCAAGTGTTTTCCGGCTGCATCAATTCTTCCGCCACGCGAGCCAGTTCTTCTCCCAGATCAGGGCTTTCGATAAGCATCCCCATCTCCGTGTTAAAATCTCTGGCGCGAGGATCTAAATTGAACGATCCGATGTAAACACGCGTACGATCGACCACCGAAGCTTTTGAATGCAAGCCGATAAACCCCGACACTATCGGCGGTGTATCCGTTTGCGCCTTAATGGCCGCATCGGGTCGAAGTTCATAAAGCTCGACGCCAGTATCTAAAATCTGCTTGCGCCAGGGGCCGTAATGGCTGTTGACGGCCGGCACATCCTGGGAGGCCAGCGAATTGGTGATAACTTTGATCTTTACGCCCTTTTGAACAAGATCACGAGCCCGATTCAACATATCTTCATTCGGAATCAAATAAGCATTGACGATCAGCAACTCGTTTTTTGCGGTTTTGCTAAACTCCGGAATAATGGTTGCCATCTTCCGTGAAATCGCATCCTCTTCAAGTGTATCGTAAACCACCTTACTGGCGCCGGGGTGAAGGCGTTTGACATAAAGCTGGAGGATTTTATCCCAGTTTTGCCTTTCAATTGGCACATTTTCTAAACGCTCGGACTTTTTTAATCGCTCAAGATTTTCAGATGCTATTTCTTGCGGTGATTCCTCCTCAGGCTGATCGTGTTCAAAAGCAGAAGCCGATACCACCATGGGGTTATTCCAGAAATGATCGAAAAGCTCAGAAGATTCGCGTGCTACCGGACCGACCCCCACTACATCGATATCCAAAAAGTTAAAGCTGCTGTTTAACCCAAAATATTCATCGCCGAGATTGCGGCCCCCCAGGATGGCTATGCGATTATCGGCAACAATGAGTTTATTGTGCATGCGATAGTTAAACCGCTCGATGGTCTGGGAGACTTTCACTTTTTGTCGTGATGTATGCTGTCTCCAGGGATTGAATATACGGACTTTTACATTCGGGTGGGCATCAATCACAGCTATAGTATTATCCTCGGATGCCAGAAGGATATCATCGGTAATTACCCGCACCCGCACACCACGTTTAGCTGCATCCATCGCACGTTTAAAAATCAATTCGCCGCTGTCATCTGCGTACCAGAGGTAATATTTGATATCCAAAGAATAACGGGCCTCATCGATTAGCATTAGCCGCTGTTGCAGAGACTCGGCATTTTTGTCCAACAACAAAAAACCAGATTTTTGGGACCCATGCTCTTCAATAAATGCCGCCTCGAGATCGGCAAAGGCGCCATCTTTTCCCGGTTCCAAGGCATAGCTCGGTTGGGGCGCCGCAACTTCCTTCGGCGCGGTGGTAGTGGTACAGGAACTAACCAATGCCATGAGGATCAATACGAAAATATATCTTGATAATTTCATTTATATTCAAAGCCTCCTTGTAAGGTTTCAGGTTTCAGGTTTCAGTGTTCAGCCCAGCCGCCGGCCAAAAAAACGGCTGGTCAAATCGAAAAAGAAACTTTGGCAATGCAGTTTCATATGAGCGGAGCCTCTGGCCAAAAAAACGGCCAGTTTGATCGGGAAAGAAACTTTTACAATGTTTCATAAAAGATATTTTCTCAAGTCAGGTAACGCCTGCGGCGCAACCTAACCTACGAGGTTTTTGAGATATGGTATCCGACGATGGCTCACGGCGGTGATGAACACCGGCTGCCCGGTATTTATTAACGCCCAATGTTGGTCACCGATTGTCTCCGACTCATCATTGTGTAGGTCAGGGTGCGAGCGAAGCGAGTTCCCTGACATATCTAAATGCAGTTTCATTTATGGGTTCAGGATTTAGCGACTCGCCTTCCTGACACCCCTGGCCCAGACCTAACCTTGTATGAACCTGGCTGATAGGGCAATGTTGGGATCTCCTGCAGCGAACAGTGAGAACCCGTCATATCGCGCCAGGGCGGGCCGAAACCTGACACCTGAAACCAACAATTTGTGGTATTAAACAACCCGTGTCTTGCTGCCCTCCAAACCCCAATTTTGCCGAGCGTCGTCTCGAAAAAAACTCAGATCTTAGTTCTGCTTTTCGATGATATTATTCCAGAGGTGGACGACATAAAGCAGTGGTACATGATCTCTAAACGCTGCCGGAACAAACCCTGCAAAAGAACTTTTCTTTCGTGAGCTCTTACCTTTCGGACCATATGCATCATTCGGCCGCTTTGCATCCGGATAGTCCTTTTCAATCATATGATCCCATAGAGTCCCCTCACTATCAAAAAACTTTAATTCACCGACATGACGATATGCGCCAGCGGGCGGAACCCGGGCAACGATGTCATCATTGTTGACGATACGGTAGAGGTTGATATCATATTGGTCCCTGAAGTCATCATTGCCCACCCTGGGAGACCCAAAGGTGTAGACTCCCTGAACATTTCCGTAGCGGTCGGCACAAAGCGTCGCAAGGGCCGCTCCCAGGCTGTGTCCGGTCATCCAGATTTTACACCCTTTGCTTTCGAGTTGTCTGAGATAGGCAAAAAGTTCGAACCATACTTCTTCCAAGGCTGCCTTGAACCCGCGATGAACTTTGCCTCCCTGGGGCCAGACCGTTAAGCGGATGTCCACATCGGCCTTTAAATCAGCCATCACTTTGTTCAAATCAAATTTCTCTTTTTTTTTCCAAATCTCACTGCCCCTGAATGCTACAATAGCGAAGTGATCATTATTGGCCACATAGCACTGGGTGCTCAGTTTATCGAAAAATTTAACTTCCGGCAGGTCGGCTTGACTGAATCGGGGCTTGACAAAATCTTCATCCGCATAGACCAAAGTGGAAGCCTCCGCCAACCACCAGGCATTGATCGGATCAAATGTTGCCGCCTGGACCTGAAAAGGATAGTCCTGATGACCCTGGAAATAGTCATAATCCTTAAAGGGTGGCGAAAGGTTTTTGAATGTAATCCTGGGTATATCCTTTTTGGCGGGCTGCGGCATCGTTTGTGGCAAATCCTGAGCCAAACCAGCGAGAATGCTACTGCTTAAAAGCACTATGATGAATAAAATATTGAGGATTATTTTACCTGTTGCTTTCACTATTAGGCCCTTGGTGGCATTTTTCTGACAAGATGTTGTCAAAAACTGAAGGTGTCAGTGTTCGGGTTTCAGTAATAATAAAGTTCAAATAACAAATCACAAATACCAAATACCAAACAAATCACAATGACCGAAATTCAAAATCCCAAACAATTAGCATGCATCTAATGCTTCAGCTAATTTTTGAATACCATCCAGGTCAAAGTCATCGGCCATTTGAATAATCTGTTTGCTGAGCGGTATGCAGGAATCTGAGTGTGTCTTTATTTCCTCTGCGATGGCATTTAACGTCAGGACATCCCCCATCTCTGCTGCATCACGAATGCGTTTGGCAATATTCTTAGCGAATTCAGCAGGGATAGCTGCAATCTCTTTATCGGATAGTTTGCAAACATTTTCTTCAGTGGATACACCAAGGCTCTGGGCTGATTCCAGGGCTTGATTGAGCGCGTTTTCAAGCTCTGAGAATTTTGAATTTAGCTCCTTTGCTGATGGGATTTTCTTTTCAACTCCTTTGACGAGTTTCTCTAAATTCAGCGCGGCTGCCTGAAGATCCGTGGCCGCCAGATTGCCAGCCAGTCCTTTGAGATTGTGCACCAGGCTGTGGGTTTGATCAAAATCTTCGGCATCAAGCGTCTGGCGGATTTCATTTGCTACCGTTTTGTAGTCTGTTGCAAAACTTAAAAGCAACTTTTGATAAAGTTTTTTGTTTCCTTGCAGTCGCTTTAATCCATCTGTCAGATCAAATCCCGACAAAGATTCCGGAAGTTCATCTTCTACCGGGGCTGTCTTATCCGACTTAACTTGCTCAACAGGAACATCCGCTTGTTGGACTTGGGCTCGTCTCTCACCCGGTTTTATCCATTTCTGCAGAGTTGAAAACAGCTGGTCTGGATCTATAGGTTTCGCGACATGGCCATTCATGCCTGCTTCCAAACTTTTATCCTCATCACCGGCCATTGCATGTGCCGTCATGGCGATAATTGGCAAAATCTTAAAGTTCTTGTCTTTTCGGATCTCACGGGTGGCCGTATATCCGTCCATCACTGGCATCTGTATGTCCATGAGCACCACATCAAAATTGTTTTCCTTTACAGCATTGACACCCTCTTGGCCATCGGCGGCCAGGGCAACATTCAGACCGGCACCCTCAAGGATTTCCCTGGCCACCTGCTGGTTAATTTCATTATCTTCCACCAATAGTACATTTGCCCCTCGAATATGTTCTAACGCTCTTGCTTCTTGTTCATGTCTTTGCACAACCCGCGAGATTTCAGGCACTTCCTCGCCAAACGCCTGTATGATTGTGTCAAAAAGCATCGACGGATTGACCGGTTTAAGGAGAAACCCCTCAAGTCCCACCTCCTCTGCTTGCTGCATAATCTCTTCACGGCCATAAGCCGTCACCAAAATGATGGCTGGGATTTTGCTCAAACCATCATGATCTTTAATCCGCCTGGATGCCTCGATACCATCCATACCCGGCATTTTCCAATCCATAACAACCAACTCGAAAGGTCTATCTTCCTTCGCACTCTCAAGTTCTGTGATTCCCTCTTGTCCGGAGGCTGCCACGGTGACCTCAAAAGAAAAAGATTCCAGCATCTCCTGTAAAATGTCCCTTGAGGTAGCGTTGTCGTCCACCACCAAAACTTTCATGCCGCGCAGTTCGGATGCGGGCTTATATTGTTTTTTGGCCTTCTCTTTTCCCAAGCCGAAGTTGGCGGTAAAACTGAAGGTACTGCCCCGGCCATGCTCGCTTTCCACCCAGATTTTACCGCCCATCATCTCGGCCAGCCTCTTGCTGATCGTCAGTCCCAGGCCAGTGCCGCCATATTTGCGGGTGGTAGAAGAATCTGCCTGCATAAACGGTTGAAACAGTTTAGCCGCTTGCTCGGCCGTCATACCGATGCCGGTATCTTGAACCGAAAATTTCAGTGTGACCTGCGTGTCCTCCTTTTTGATCAATTCGATAGAGATGACAATTTCTCCCGAATCTGTAAATTTGACGGCGTTGTTTGACAGATTAATCAGAATTTGCCCCAGGCGCAGGGGATCGCCGACAAGCGCTCTCGGCACGGATCGATCGGTCTTAAAAAGCAGCTCCAGCCCTTTTTCCTGGGTCTTAATGCCCACCAGGGTCGAAATGTTATCCAATGTCTCCTCCAGCTGGAAGTCCACTGCCTCCATGTCCAATTTGCCGGCTTCAATCTTGGAAAAATCCAGGATGTCGTTGATGATACCCAAAAGGGACTTGGCGGAAATATCGACCTTTTTCAGATAGTCATACTGCTTGGGTGTAAGGTCGGTCTTCAAGGCCAAATGCGCCATCCCCATGATGGCATTCATCGGCGTGCGGATTTCGTGGCTCATATTGGCCAAAAAATCGCTCTTGGCTTTAGTGGCCTCAACAGCGGTTTTTTTTGCGGCTTGTGTTTCTTCTAGCAGCGTAATCGTTTCTTCTTCGGCACGGTTACGTTCAATGGCTACGGCAATTGAGTCAGCAATGGATAATAAGGTTTTTACAGTATCCTTTTCGATGGGCTCGGTACTGAATGCAACCAAGGCGCCCACCGAGCGCCCCTCAACAACCATGGGGATGCCGGCAAAGGCCGTGAGGCCCTTTTCTGCGGCCCATTCTTTTTCCGCCACGTAGGGGCTATCTTGGATGTTGTTAGATGTGACGGGAGTTTGTTCGAATACGATGCGACTCATTTTTGAATCCCCGCCAATCGGCAAAATCTGATGATCGCCCTCGATATGGGTGTACAGTCCAGAGCTCGCCCGCAAGAAAAGCTTGTTTTCGGTTTTGTCGACAATCCAGATGCGAGTAAAGACAACACTTAGCTCATCTAAAAGGATATCACAAATAGACTGTAACATTACTTTGAGTGTATCACCCTTGGTCAAAAACTGATTGATCCTCGCTGTTAATGCGATCAGCTTTTCCTTTTTCTTTCGTTCAGAGACCTCAATTGAAAGCCGCCGGTTCCAAGTAACAACGAACAGCACAACTAATAACAGACTGATGCTAATAGGAATAGCCCAGGTGAGTATCGTTCTCAAGTCAACACCGAGATTTACCCTTAAAGCGACCCAGCGGTTTTTTATTGCTGTCATCTCGTCTTCGGTGATGGCATTTAAAGATTTCTGTAAAATATTTCGCAGCACCGTTTCCCCTTTTTTAACTCCGAAAGCAAGGTCGACCGTGTAATCTGTGGGGGCAGCTATCTTAATATTTCCAAGATTCAACTTGCTGATGAAATACGTTGCCACAGCCAAGTTCATAACCGCAGCTTCGGTTTTCGCTTTAGAGAGATCCTTAAGCACCATTTCGGCGTCTATTCCGGGAACCAGTTCGACTGTCGGATAATTTTTTTGTATATATTCCTCAACAGAATATCCTTTTCCAACTCCTGTTCGAACACCATCCAGACCTTTCAAATCGGCTATGAAAGGCGCATCATCCCGGGTGAGGATGACACTGGGATAAGATACATATGGCTCAGTAAACTCAAAGTATTTGGCCCGTTCAGGGGTTGGCTGTATCAAGGCAATCAAGTTTATCCTGCCACTCTTGACGCCTTCCATCACTTTGTGCCAAGGCAGACTCTTTTCCGGTTTCAGGTTTATGCCAGATATTTTTGCCACCAGATTAGTTACATCAGAAGAAATGCCGCTATGGATTCCGTCCTCATCTTCAAATTCAAATGGTGGATACGCAATATCTACACCAAAACTCAATTCCGGATGCGCTTTGATATAGTCTAATTCTTCATCCGTGAAAGCAACTTTCGGGAAAACATCCTGAGTATCACCTCCAATGGAGGGAATCCATCGGTCTATGATAGCTCGTCGCTCACTGTCTGTAATGCTATCCAACCCCTTTTGAATAAGGTTGCGCAACATAACGGAGTCTTTTCGGAACATGGCCGCATCTACCACCGGCTCTCCAACGATACTAGCCACACGTAATCCTGGCAGGGCCTGGTCGCGAATCAGATAGGAAGCGGTGGGAAAATAGGCAAATAAATAATCATACTCCTTGAAGGCTACTTTGGTGACGCCATCTAAAGTACTTTCAACCGTCACCACATTAATATCCGGGTATTTGTTCCGGAGGATGTGCTCTTCCGGCCAATCCTTGGCTACGAGGACATCTTTTCCACCCAGATCCTCTAGGCGGACTGACCCCTTTATGTCTTCATGAGTGATAATGGCGTCGTAGAATTCATAATAGCCATCGGAAAATATGAACTCTTCTTTATATTCTTCAATAGGTGTGTTGGCTGCAATAAAATCAGCTTCACCATTTCGAAGGGCATTGATTACCGCGGTCCAATTTTCTTTTTCCAGCGCTTCAAGACGCACGCCTATCCTTTCGGCAACAAGTCGCATAAAATCAGCCGCTACGCCCTGATATCGCCCCTCTTTGTCGAAAAACTCTATGGGGGGGTAATCCGGGTCAGGCACGACACGCAGAACCTGGTGGTCCTTGAGCCATTTTTTTTCCTCATCGGTCAAATCGATCGTTATCGTTGCAGTTTGGCCTTCTACAGGTGCGATGGAAGTCCGCACATAGCGATTAATGATAGTCCGCTTTTCTTTTTCCGAGATTGAACCCAGAGCCTTGTCCATGATGTCGCATAAAATCTTGCGATCCTTTGGGACGGCTATGTGCAGGAACTGGGGGGCATCACCCATATAGGCGACTGCTTTGACGCCATGCAGTAAATTTTTATCAATCAAGTACGAAGCGACATATTGCGACCCGATGTAGGCATCTGCTTTGCCGATGGAGACCAGTCTCAAGGCTTCCAGGGTCGAGTTGACCACAACGCTGTTAATATCGGGATGGGTGGATTTCAGAAACCCTTCCATGGCATATCCCTTTTCAACAGCCACGGCCCTGCCTGTCAAATCATCTATTTCATTAATATTCTCTTCGTCATCAGCGGCGAATATAGCGTCGTGAAGAGGGAGAAAAGGACGTGAATACGCTAAAACTTCTGCCCGTTCTTCAGTATGGTATATCTCCGGGGCCAGATCGATTTGGCCCTGTTGCAATTTTAAGAGCATCTCCGACCATGGACCAAACTGCGGATCCACTTTCAGCCCAACACGGTCAGCCGCCAATGCAAGAATGTCGGCAGCGATGCCGGTGTGCTCTCCTTGACCACCCTGAAAATCAATGGGGGGCCAGTTCTTCAGGGCAATTGTGCGGATGACAGGGTTTGCCGCTATCCATGCCTTCTCCTGAGTCGTCAGTTCGACAGCCTTGATTCCATCTCTGCCGAAGTGGCGTTTTGTTGGGTCTTTGACCCAGCGAGCTTCAATCTCGGCCCATTCCTGCGGGCTGATTTGTTCGAATCCGGCATTGATTTCTTCGATCAGGTCAGTTCGGCCTTTGAGAACACTGGCATAAACCTCGTTGGTTTGCAGGGGAGCGCCGATGCTGCCGATCTGCCCCACCATTCCCGTCTGGGCAAGTAGACTCTCGATGGTGGGATCTTCGCTCAGAAACAAATCTATCTCGCCCGCTACAAGCGCCTTGATTAATTCAAGGTTATCGACAAGTGCAACTACAATAGCTTTTGGATAAGCCTCCTTGAGAAAGGTCTCTTGAAGGGAGCCCCTGACCACGCCTGTCTTCATCCCTTTCAGATCGGAACTGGAGGCAGGGGAAGGTCGGTCAATGCGGTGATAGAAACTGTTTCCGTTGACATAAAAGGCCCGACTGTAATCCATCCACTTATCTCGTGCCTCACTGTAATATAGACCGGAATGGATATCCGCCACACCATTTTTCAAAGCAGTTAGCGTGCCAGCCCAATCGCTCATCCTGAAAGTAACTTCCCGCCCCGCCTTCTTCGACCACAGCTTCCAAATATCGACAAACATCCCGGCGGGATGCCCGTTGATGTCATTTTGGGTCAACGGCGGATAGTTGGATGATACCGCAATAACCAAGGTGTCTTTGGAATAAGATTTGGACTCCTGCGCTGCTATTGTCGCTGTCGCGGGGACAAGTCCGGTCGCCCAAAACACCAGAATGATAAGTGTGTAACGAAAGATCATTTTAATACCTTTACGTGATCAGAGTGATCCGCCGGTCTTATAGTTCATTGTGACTGGTGTATCGTCTCGGTTTTTTTAGGAACTGACCATTTGTGCCCCGGCTCCAGTATCTCAGCCAATATCAGGTAAAAGAGGACCAGCGGCAACAGGACAAATAGACCGCCAATCAGGGTTGATTTCATAAATTCTGCAATATTTTTCATTTCATTACCTTCACAATCCGGTGGCCAATCAGTCCAGGCTTGAAGGCTCTGGCTCAAGACTTTAACTGTAACAACTTGATAATCCGATCTGTTTTTCCCTTTTAAAAGGAAATATGGAGCTTGAATTCTTACCCGAACATCACCTTTGAACCGCGGCTGTAAGCGCTGATGTTGGTAATACCGACATCATCGGACATGATCACCCGGATGTTGGGTTTGTCCGCAGCAAATAATGCTGAGCTGCCAAGGCAG
>Ga0316194_10001502_pt1 | contig 16113 bp, 14 predicted proteins | sample CroRivsedime1_MG_FD_204936 | JGI IMG/M metagenome (GOLD analysis project Ga0316194, IMG submission 204936) | Coastal sediment microbial communities from Maine, United States - Cross River sediment 1 | ecosystem: Environmental > Aquatic > Marine > Coastal > Sediment | place: USA: Maine...
CACCCTTCGTCATTCGTCACTCGTCATTCGATTTATTCCCCCCGCCCTGAAGCAGCCAATACACCCAGAGCAATCGGCTTGATCGATGGTCTTGGTGGCAGACATTCCAGTGCATCGGGATGCGCATTCGGCTGACGCCTCATAATTTCAATCAGAGCGGGCCCGCACATTCTACCTTCACAGGGTCCCATACCCATCCGTGTCATACGCTTAATGTCCTTGGTATGAGTCCCACCGTCAGCCATTGCATCCTTGATTTCCTTGAGAGTGATTTCCTCACACCGGCAAACGATGGTGTCATCATTTGTCAGTTCAAAAAGACCTGCCCTGGGCATACTCATTTCATCAAGCAACTTGCGGAACCGATTGAGTTTGGCCAAGCGTTTTTGGACACACCGTATATGGTTTTTGGCATCAGCATCCGACGTATAACCCAGGGAGCGTGCTACGGATACACCGGCAATGAGACCCTCCTCGATGGCAACCTTGCTTCCTGCTACACCGGCACCATCACCGACGGCATAAATGCCGGGCACCGTCGTTTCCAAGTTCTCATTACGTAACGGAATGAAGCCGCCAAGACCTAGATCATACGTATGATCACATTCTGCCAGCAATGCCAACTCTGTTGTCGATACAAGACCGTATCCCAAACAGATAGTGTCCACTGGCATTTTGCGTGCGGTGCCGGGCCTGGGTCTCCAGTTTTTATCCACCTTTGCAATCACCGCTTCTTCCACCTGACCATCGCCATGAGCCGCGAGGATCATATGGCTGCGCAGCAGGGGGACATTTGCCTTTTGGATGTTCCGCAAGTATCCCCAGCCTTCTTTCAGGAAATCCCAGTTGCCCCATATCCCTTTTAACCCCTTGAGCCAATTTATATTGATATTACTTGCCTCTAAAATAGCCTCGATCTTTCCGCCGGCTTTGAGGATTTGATATGCCAGTACGAGTTGCAGAGGCCCTGTACCGGCAAGAAGGACCTTTTTCCCGGGAAGTACCCGTTCCGTTTTGACCAGTTTTTGAGCCCCCCCTGCAGTAAAGACACCGGGAAGCGTCCATCCGGGAAATGGCACCGGCCGGTCGTAAGCGCCCGTCGCCAAAAGGAGATTCCTAAAACTGAGCTTTGAAGAAGTTGCGCCATGTGTGAAAGCCAGTGTACTGTCTTTGAATATCCCCCACACTGTGGCATTATTCAAATACTGGATACGGTCACTCAAGGAATTGAACTGACCCAGCAATTCCAAACCTTTCTCATAATCGATGCCAAACACGCCGGGATCGGTTACCTTAAAGCCCTCTTCAAGCTGCCGGTAGATTTGCCCACCCGGTCTTTCGTTTTCATCCAACAGCGTTACATTGACCCCGGCTTTTGCAGCTTCGATGGCAGCTGTAATACCACCCGGTCCACCACCGATAATTGCGAATTCCGATTCAATCAATTTTCATTCCCCTTTTTTTATTACTTTGCTGGGTCTCCACCCGGCACTCCGGCGTAACAAGGGTTTGGCAGGCCTGGGTATTGGGTATGCCATTGATCACCATCCGACATTCTTGGCAGAGACCGATGCCACAGTAAAGGCCCCGGGGGCGTTCATATTTATTCGTATATCGAAGCGTCCGCCGACCGGCGGCCATCAGGGCTGCTCCGATGGTTTCCCCTTCGTAAGCAACAATCTTTTCTCCATCCACCCATATGTCAAACTGTTGTCCTCTTTCTACACCTTTGTAAATCCTTTCCTCTACCTGACTCATTCGTAAGCTCCTCCCTGTTTATTAGGCCCCTATCCCCTTTATCAAGTTAGTTGGCTTCGCTCACAACCTGTCGAGAGCCTCAGAGTCTAACGACAAGGTTGTGCGATTGGAAAGATGGAAGAATTATTCCATTTTCGGAACAAATTCGGAAGCCCCAAAATACCTGTATATTCTCAGCAGGTTGTAGAAATTCCGAGATGTATAATTATTTAAATAGTAATACAAATACCGTTTAAGTAATTCGTGCGTAACATTAGGATTTTTATTTTGTCAAGAAATAGTGCTTATTTTCTTTTATCCCTAACAAAAATATATTGACTATATATTTATATTTTCTTACCTTCATAGTTTACAAATTCAATCTCAGCGTCTGGCCTATATGTGCTTCAGCAAGGAACTGTCGTCCTATAACCTTGAGTCTCATGGCGGGACGGCAGTCAAAGATCACCAATCGTTAATCGCGCTTTTCAAGCAGGGTAACGACATTGAAACGCTAAAAGTAATTTCAGAACACGTCAAGCTCTTTCAACGTCGAGTTAATCATTTTATGTTGCCTTCACTTGATATTTTGGATGCTGTAACGCCACTACAGAGGGATCAAAATTTGACATGCTCGACTGAGGCATAGACTGGGGTGGTGAATATATGCCAAATCCACATTTGCAAATTCATCCCGTTTTTTTTCCTATGACGTTACGAGTTATAATTGCACCCGACTTTAGAAAGGGGTAAACTAATGGATCTTAAGGCCGTATCATTGCCGACAGAAATTGTCAAAGAAATGGATCGCATGGCAAAGCATTGGCACAGAGATTCCGGCCATTGAGTACCCTGCTTAATATGTACCCAAAAGGGGTGGTTGTTGCCGTTAGTTAACTAATGGCATTCGATTATGGTCCGCCGGCGGATTATCTCTGACCAGCACCGAAGGACCAAGTTTTCGCAGTTAAAATAAAGATGGGAGTGAAAAGTCTATGGAATTAATTGCAATACATGAAAATTGTTCCGGCTGCAGCACATGCCGATTGGCATGTGCCATTGAAAATTTCCAGGAAATCAATCCATCCAAATCATTGCTGCGTATTGAAGCACGCTTTCCTGCTCCGGGCGATTACCGCATCCACCTCTGTGACCAGTGCGGCGAATGCGCCGACAACTGCCCGGAGGATGCTATTCATCTTAAAGATGGAGCCTTTATCGTGGATCAAGTTGCGTGCACGGAGTGTTTGATATGTGTCGAGGTATGTCCGCAGAATGTGATGTTTGAGCAAAAAAATTCTGGTATTCCTGTAAAATGTAATCTCTGCGGTGAATGCGCGCAAACATGCCCGCGAAATGCCATTGTGCTGGTTGAAGATCAAGAGAGTGCGGTAGCCTAAACGGTGCCCTCTGAATTAAAAAGGTGCGACCTGTGCGGTTAAATAGACCAACTGAAATCCACCCTCCCGTCATTCCCGCGAATTCGGGAATCCAGTAATCGTAAAGCCTTTGCTGGATAGCGCTAAAGCTTCACTACGTGCCCGGCTCTCCGCTCCGCTGCGGCCGGAATGACGAGTTTAGTTGCCGAGTTAATAATAAATTTTAATTAAGTTATAAAAATTCGAGGTATTTGATTATGTATGGTTATGCAGGTGTTATTTTACGCGTCGATCTGAGTAGTGCAACCATCCGCAAGGAGCCGCTGTCCGAGTCGCTGGCGAAAAACTTCATCGGTGGCAGAGGCTTTGTGGCGAAAATGCTGTATGATGAGATTCCGCCGAATATTGAACCCTTTGATCCGGAGAATATGCTGATCGCTGCTACCGGCCCGCTCACCGGTCATTTCCTGCCGGCCAGCGGCAAGACCCATTTCGGCACCAAATCCCCGGCCACCGGCGGCTATGCCGACAGCAACATGGGCGGGCATTTTGGACCGCAAATGAAATATGCCGGCTATGATGTACTGGTGATCACCGGCAAGGCGGAAAGCCCCAGCTATTTGTTCATCAATGACGATACAGTTGAGATTCGCCCGGCTGTGGAACACTGGGGGCAGGGTTCGATGACGGCGGAGAAAAATTTTAAAGATCATCTGGGAGATGATTATCAGATTATCACCATCGGACCGGCTGGAGAAAACCGAGTCCGATACGCCTGTATTTCTCATGATTTCGGACGGCAAGCCGGAAGGACCGGTGTCGGGGCCGTGATGGGAAGCAAAAATTTAAAAGCCATTGTGGTCAAAGGCACCGGAAGTATACCGGTGGCCGATCTGAAAGAAGCGTATGCAAAAGGCAAAGAAGCCTACCGGAAGGTCAAGGCCAAACCCGGTTTTGAGGGATGGACACCGGAGGGCACGGCCGGGATAACGAACTGGACGAATGAAGTCGGTGTATTTCCCACCCGCAATTTTCAAACCTCCTATGCAAAGCACCATAAAAGTATCAATGGTCAAGCGATTCTTGAGCGTCTTAAAATAACGGACAAGGGGTGCTTTGGCTGTCCCACCCCTTGCGGAAAATACGGGCACACCAAAACATCTCTGGGATCGGCATATGTGGAAGGACCTGAATATGAGACCATTGCCCTGTTCGGTGGAAATTGCGTTTTAAAGACCATTGAGGAAGTAGCGTATGCGAATTATGTGTGTGATGAACTGGGTATCGATACCATCTCCGCAGGGGTCGTTCTGGGATGGGCCATCGAATGTTTTCAGAAAGAGATTTTAACCCGTGACGAAATCGGCAGAGAGATCGACTTTTCGGATCTGGATTCGGTCGTTTACCTATTGAATAAGATTGCCAAGCGTGAAGGAATCGGCGACCTGTTGGCCGAAGGCGTCAAGATTGCCGCGGAAAAAACGGGTAATGGCTCTGAGCGATTTGCCATCCACGTCAAAGGTTTGGAGTGGTCGGGCTACGAATGCCGCAATGCGCCTTCGATGATGCTGGCATACATGACGGCCGATGTGGGAGCGCATCACAACCGGGCCTGGGTGCTGGGTCACGACGTCGCCGGCGCCTGGACCAGTGTTCATGATCTGATTGCCTCCGGGGGCGGAGATGAAGCGCAGCCAAAGGCGGTTGTCAGCGACCGCAGCGCGGAATATGTGATCGCATCCCAGCATACGCGTTCTCTCTTTGATGCCCTTGGAAACTGCCGGCTTCAAATGATGGAGCTCGGCTTTGAGGAAGAACATTATGCTGAACTGTATTCGCTGATCACCGGAAGGACGAAAAGCTGGGAAGATCTGTTGAAGATTTCCGAGCGCATCTGGCATCTTACCCGGGTGTTTTCGGTGCGGGAGATAAACGGCTTCGGCCGGCATCTCGATTTTCCACCGGCACGGTTGTACGAAGAACCCATTGCAGATGGTCCCAACCAGGGGCATGTTATCGCCAAGGAAGATATCAATAAGTTGCTGACCTGGTATTATTCCGCAAGAGGGTGGAATGAAAATGGTATTCCTACCAGAGAGACCTTGATAAGTGCCGGTCTGGCAGAAGTAGTTGAAAAGTTCGAAAATAGAGGACTACTATGAGCTGATGGTTGATTAAGTTGATAGGTTGATCAGTTTGTTCTGTTGCCTGATTTAACTCAATCAACTTAATCAACCAGTTCCGAAGGAGGTATTAAGATATGGGAAAGATATTTACGCCGACAGAGAACGATTTCGGCAAAACCGATGCGGTGGTGATCGGAGGCGGCATTGTGGGTACGGCGACGGCTTTCTGGCTTTCCAGAGCAGGATTGGACGTTGTGCTTGTGGAGATGCGTGATGGCCTGTCGACGTTAACGACACCCGCTTCAGCGGAATGTTTTCGGGCCCAATTCGCCGAGCCGGCCATGGCTGAACTGGCAATACCGAGCATAGAGATGTTTGAGCGTTTTGATGAAGTCATCGGCATACCCGGGTATGGTATTTCCATCAAACAACAAGGCTATCTTTTTCTCACAGATAATCCGCAGACAGTCGACGACCTTAAAGAAAATGTGGCCCAGCAACACAAATTGGGTGTTATGGACTCGGAGTTTATAGAACGCGATGAGATTCTCACCAGATTTCCATATATTTCACCGTCTGTGTTGGCTGCGACGTTCCGACAGCGAGATGGGTGGTTGTCATGCCATGAAACAACCCAGGGATTTGCCAAAGGCTGTGACGCCAGGTTTTTCATCAACACCAAAACCACCGGGATTCAAATGGATGAGAAAGGGGTGTGCGGGGTAGAGACCCATCGGGGAATTCTTCAGAGCCGTATCGTGGTCAATGCGGCCGGTCCCTTCGCTGCCGAAATTGGGCGAATGGTAAACCTGGATTTTCCGCTGGAACCGGTTCGTCGGCAAAAGGTCTATCTAAAGACTTCTGTTGAGATTCCTCAAGATGCCCCCTTTACGGTTGATGTCAATAACAATTCTTACTGGCGCCCTGAGCCCGGGGGTGTGATTATCGGCTGGGTGGATTCGGACGAGCCGGTAAGTCAGCCAACCGAGAAGGTGCATACTGACTGGGAGTTTCCGGCTATAGCCCTGGACAAGGTCAAGCGCCTGACACCGTTTTTTGAAGATGTCGAACAGACCGTGAGACAACCCGACATGAATACTTCGGCCGGATTCTACGTCTATACGCCTGATGACCAGCCGCTGATCGGACCTGTTCCGGAAGTCCCGGGGTTTTATGTCAACTGCGGTTACTGGGCCGGCATCATGCTCTCTCCCCAAGCGGGCAAGCGGATCGCCGATCTCGTCACCGGGAAGCTGGATCCCAAAGAAAATCCCTTACGACCGACACGATTCAAAGAAGGTCTCGGGAAAAAGGGGAAGACGCTTATGAGCCACTGAAATTAAGAATATGAGAATAAACAACACATTGGCAATTTTTCGGTCTTACCGGGTTAGGAGGATCCGCTATGCTATTAGGTTTACATACATACAGTCTTCATTTGCACGGCATGGGACAGAACTGGGGCGGCTTCAAACTTCAATGGGAGCCGGTTTGGGACATTTTCGGCCTGATGGATGAGGCCAAGAAGCTGGGACTCGACGGTCTGCATTTGACCGCTGCCGATTTGGGTGCAACCGATCAGGACCATCTGCGCGACGTACGCCGGGTTGCTGAGGAAAGAGGGCTATACCTGGAGTATAACTTTTCACTAGATGCGTCCGAGTACGACGACCGTCTGACCCATACCATGGAGGAGGGTATCGCCATTGCTGAGTCGATCGGTTCGGATATCGGTAAAATCAGCATGGACGTTAAGAGACCCCGTCCCGTATGTGGATCAGCCTTCCATCCCGAGGTCATTCCCCAGCTGGAGAATATCGCCCGCAAGGCCGAAGCTGCCGCTCCCGTCGCTCAGAACGCGGGTGTCAGGATCTGCCTGGAGAATCATACCGAAGCTTTCAGTGATGAAGTGCTCTGGATCATCAACCGCGTCAACCACCCGTTTGTGGGGGTTTGTGTTGACACGAATAATTCGCTGATGGTGGGAGAAGACCCGCTGACCGCTATCCGCAAGCTGGCACCCGTATCCTATACCAATCATTTTTCCGACCACCGCATCGTCTTTGATCAATATGGCTGCCGTATTACCGGGGTGGCGACCGGCAGCGGAGATGTTCCCATGCGGGAAGCCTATCAAATCATCAAAGCCAATCCAAAAATGAAACGCCTCAACATCGAAGTGGAATTCGATCCCGGTGCCGACGACCGCGAGGAAGCCCGTCGCCGAGAGTATCAGGCCGTTGTCGATAGTATCCGTTTCACCCGCGAGGAGTTGGGTGTCGGCCGGGAATCATAACTTTTCCTTTACTATAAAATAGCCACATTGAAAGGAGTATTCCAGAATGCAATGCTATGAATTTTTGACAAAACAACAGGTAGAGCAAGTACATGAAGCCTCCTTACGGATTTTGGAAAACATTGGAATTGATTTTCGCTTTGCGCCTGCCTTGGAAGTGCTGAAAAAAGGAGGAGCCAAGGTGGATGGCACGCGGGTGTTCTTTCCGCCCCGGCTGGTAGAGGAACAAATCAGCAAAGCTCCTGAAGAATTTACGCTTTATGCGCGCAATCCCGACCATGATGTCATTGTTGGCGGCACCCACATGGCATTTATCCCCGGTTATGGCGCACCTTTTGTAACCGATGTTGACAACGGCCGGCGGGACGGCCTTCTGAAAGACTTTGAAAACTTCGTTAAATTAACAGATGCCAGTCTGTATCAGGATATTTGCAGCGGTATGGTCATTGAACCCAACGATGCGCCCATTGAAATCCGTCATGCGCTGATGATTTACACGACGATGAAATATTCCGAAAAGCCTTTTATGGGAAGTGCCATGGGAGCCCAAGGTGCCAGGGATAGTATCCAAATGGCTTCCATTCTGTTTGGCAGCGAAGATCAGATAGCAAAAAAGCCCAGGATGATCAGCATTCTTTGTTCGCTGACCCCCCTGGGATATGATGATCGCATGCTGGGGGCCATTATGGAATATGCCCGCGCGGGTCAGCCCCAGTTGATTTCATCGTTGGTCATTGCCGGTGCAACCGGACCCACTACGCTGGCTGGCACCTTGGCGCTTCAAAATGCTGAAATCCTGGCTGGGATTGTCTTAACTCAGCTGGTAAGGGAAGGGACACCGGTGGTTTTTTCGGGATCTTCCACTAATGCTGAAATGCGTTCGGGAGCTTTGAGTATCGGCTCACCGGAAATGGCGCTCAATACGGCTGCAACGGCTCAAATGGGACGCTTTTACAATTTGCCTGTTCGAGGGGGCGGGGCCATCAGTGACGCCAAGTTGCCGGATGTGCAGGCCGGCTTCGAATCTATGATGAGCTTGCTGATGGCTCAGGTCAGTGGGATTAATTTTGTCCTCCACAGTGCCGGCATTCTGGAATCTTATAATTGCATGTCCTATGAAAAATTCGTCATCGATGATGAAATTTGCGGTATGGTCAAACGCATAAAAAAAGCATATGAACTCACCGAGGAGACATTTGCCCTTGACGTGATCAGCGACGTCGGCCCGGCAGGGCATTTTCTGGACAAAGAGCATACGGTTGAACATTTTCGCAGTGAATTCTATCAACCCGTCCTGTCTAACCGCGATAATTTTGACAGCTGGCAGATGAACGGATCCCCCCAAACATTGGACACCGCCAACAAGAAGTATAAAGAAATATTGGCAGGACATCAGACGCCGGATTTGCCGGCGGACTCGCACAGAGATTTAAAGCGATTTATCGAGTCCTTAAACCACACCCGCTAAGCGGCTTTTATCCACCTTCCAAGGGCGGAAAGATGGTTACAGCATCCTCCGCTGACAGGCAGGTGTCACTGTCGGCATACCGGCCGTTTTTTAAAACGACCATTTTTATGGCAGCCGGTATCTGTAGCGTGTCGACGAGAGTCTTTATCGTGGCGCCGGAGGCAAGGTTCAGACCAAAACTCCCCTTGCCTCCAGGGGCATACTGTCGTAGATTGGCATACAGGGCTACCTGGACCTTCAATCTTTCGCCCTCCGTGTTTAAAGTAATCCGAGATCTTTCAATTTGCCTTCCCCGGGGAAACCCTCGTCGGTCCATTCGCGAAGTTTGTAATATTGGTCCAGCATCTGGTCCAGATGACAAATCATGCCCTTGGCTGGTCCGTCGGGAAGGGGCTCGACCGTAATTCGTGGCGGCAGGCTGTCATGTTGGCTTGAAAACCCCGAACGTTTCAGGAATAACCGTTCAGCATTAAATATGCGCTCACCCGCTTTTTCCAGTTCATCGATCGTGTATCCGGCACCGGTAGCGGCATTTAATAGTTCCATGATCCCTGTAGGGCTGGCAGCCAGTGTCTGTTCCACCAGATATCGAATCGTAAAAAAGACGCACAGCCCTGCTGAATCAATTATCGAGAAAACATCTTGCCATTTTGCAACTATCGGCGGCTTATCTTCCCAGGTAAGTGGATCTAAATTCGTTGGTACCCCCAGCAATTCAAAATATGCAGGATCGCCTCTCATATGCGAAGCGCCTATGGGAGATGTCGCATAGGCCAGTCCCATCCCCTGTTCACCCCGGGGGTCATAACCAGCTAAATATCCTTTTTCAAAAAGTTCCATCGCACATGCGATTGCAGAACCCATGCTTATTGTATCAAGGCCGAGTTCGTTGCAAATATAGTTGGCCTTCGTAAGTGCGGCCAGGTCGTCCACACCGCAATCAGATCCAAGAGCATAGATAGTTTCATACTCCGGCCCCTCCCCTTCGCCCTTGTAGGGTCCATCCGCAATCCTGGTTACCCGGCCGCAGGCAATCGGGCAGCTGAAACACGGCTTGGGGCGTACTAAATATTTTTTTGTTAAGGTCTCGCCATATATGCTTTCCCATCCTTCAAAAGTTCCTTGCTGGAAATTGCGAGTGGGGAACACCCCATGGCTTTGTGTTCCGACAACGGTAATGGCTGTGCCGTGAAGTCGCAGGAGGGAAGGATTGTCTTTGGTGGCTTCTTTAAATTGGTCTCGGTACTTTGTGTTGACAGCGCTAAACTCTTCTGGATTATACAGTTTCACCTCTTTGCGGCCTCGAACAGCAATGCCTTTTAGATTTTTTGATCCCATTACCGCACCTGCTCCGGCGCGGCCGGCAGCGCGATCACGGTCATTCATGATGGCAGCGAACCGAACTAATTTTTCTCCGGCAGGACCGATTACGCTCGTTTTAGCTTTTTCATGGGTTTAATTTTTCTGCCCCAATCTTGCCGCTGGTTAAATTAATCCTAAGAATTTTGCCGCACCAACCGTATGCTTCCGTTTGCGCTTTCATGATTTCCCCACCTCATTCGGCTTTTCTCAATTAAATGTTATCCATCAATTGTCGCGCCAGGTTTCTCCCCTGTTGAAATGCCTCTTTCAATATTGTCGTGCTTTCCATGGGAAGCATGCCCAACTGTCCCTCACTCACACAGAGCTTATCGATGATTTCAAGATTGACTTCATTCGACCAAATATCAAAGATTGGGAGCACACAGTCCGGATTTGTTCCACTTCCACCGACCGCGATGACGATCCCTTTTTTCCTTTTCCCAACCGTCGTTACATATTGCCTTTTTCCGGGTCCAAGGGGTACCACCTTGGCGAGACAATAGCTTCGATCAATCATCAATTTCATCTGGCTGGACACCGAGTTGTAATAAACGGGTGTGCCCAGCACCAATCCATCCGACGCCTCAAATTCCTTATAGACGGCATCCATTCCATCACGGATGACACATCCTTTTCCGTCCTGAACCTTGTGACCCTGGCAAGGCTTTATCTTTAGTTTATTGAGATATATCGTATCAACCGAAGTCCCTTCGCTTTTACAGCCATCCAACATCTGTTGAACAAGGGTATCGGTATTTTTTTTTATCCGTGGGCTTCCAACTATTCCAATGATTCTGATAGTACTCATTTAATCGCCGATCCTCCATCCTTCCAGGTCTATCCGAGTGATGGCAAATTAAAAACTGACTTTCCATGGGGTAGATACTTAGCAACACGCATGATTTTAAAACGTTGCATAACCGTTGATCTTATCTTAACCTAAATCGATCGGTCAGCTCAATGTTTATTTATGATCACTTTATAAGTCACATTCTGGCACCTGACAAAGGAAAGGAGATCATCAAAATGGGTAACAAAAATAGGGCCTTCCATGACGCCGCGATTATTATGGATGCTTTGCAAATTAGCAACTGGGGCGAAACTGCATTCCGCAACATGCGTCTTTGTTAAAAGCTGATCAAACAAGTCGCCAATCATTTTGCAGATTGGATTGTTTGGCGAATATTTCCGTTGACGATCCGGCTTAAAGCGTGTAATGTGGGGTCGACAAACAACAGTTTTCCTAAGATACTGTAAACGTTCAAAATTTCCAATCCGCTGACCGCTAATCGGGGGCATGGGTTATGATGAGATTCTGACAGTTTTTGGAGGATGGACGACACTGTCAGGATGGCAGGATGAAAGGAGGTGAGAGACGACAAGCTGGCCGATCGTCGCTGCATTAGGTAGTTGCGGAGAGGGAGTAACCGTGATGATAAAACAAATAAAAAGGAGGTACAGATGACCACTAAAACCCGTTTGATAATAGTTTTGACAATGATCGTCGCTCTGGCCGCGTTCTGCGGACCGACCCTAGCCGCTGATAAGGCATTGAAGGTGGGGATCATGGGGCCTTTCACGGGGCCATCGGCTAAAGCCGGGCAAGAGTTTAAAGATTCCATCCAAATGGCAATGGAAAAAATCGGTGGAAAAGTCGGTGACTACAAGCTGGAGTTGGTCTGGGTGGATTCTCAATCCGATCCGGCCAAAGCGACCAATGCTTTGGCCGAAGCCATCGAAAGAAAGGGCGTCCAGGCCGGCGCAATTAACTGGCATAGCTCCGTCGCAGCGGCCTGCATGGACCTGACGGCCCAGTACAAGGTGCCCTGGTTTTTCGCTATGGGCGCCGCCGCCATCGTGAATGAGAAGTGGCAGTCCGATCCGGCTAAGTATAGCTATTGGGGCGGTAAGGGCTGGCCCACTCCGGCCAAGCTTGACGCCGGTATCGCGGCTTTTATGGAAGATATGATCAAGGAAGGCAAGCTTACGGTAAAGGAAAAGAAGGCAGCTATTTTCGGCGAAGACACCGATTGGGGCCGTAACTCCGGCGAATCCGTCAAAAACGCGCTGATCGAGGCCGGTTGGGAGGTCGTCTCGGAAGATTACTTCGCCCTCACGCAAACCGATTTTTACCCCCTATTGTCCAAATGGAAGCGAGCCGATGTCGCCTTTGTTGGTGGAACAACAACTTCTGCCGCGAGTATGACGGGTTTGGTGAAACAGTATGACGAGGTGGGTTTAAAGTCCGTGCTCTTCGCTAACGGGCTGGCCTGGGCCGGTGAGTGGTATAAACTGACCGGCAAGTCATCCAACTCCGTGATCGACATGCAGGCTCAGTTTGCTTCCCCGGCTGCCAAGGCCTTTGCTGAAGCGAAAAAAAAGAAGTTCGACTATGAGCCGTCTGCTCCGGCCAGCGGATTGTCCTACGATGGGTTTAATTTCTTCATCAAACTCCTGAAACGGACCCTGGAAAAAGAAGGCGAGCTGACCAGCGCGACCATCCATAAAGTCATGGTGGAGGAGGTCAATACCGGCAAACTCACCTATACCGCCGAAGATGGTGCTATCATGATGAAGGAGTACAAATATACACCCGAGACCATGCCGGACCCGGTCGTCGGCCCGGACTATTATTTCTTCCCGGTTGTCCAGTATGAAGACGGAGTGGGCTACTCAGTCTACCCCGCTTCCATGATGACCAGGGATTTCAAGGCCAAATAAAGAGTTAGCTGCAAAACTGTGCTCGGAAAACAGTATGGGGTGATTAAGGAGAGTCAACTTTAATCGCCCCTTTTTCTAAAGTATTATGTCGCGTCGGCCTTATTTTTTCCAACCCGCTTCATCCACACTTCCCCCTTGGCTGTAATCCCGAAAACGTTTTATGGCTTCCTTGAGCCCCTTTTCCCTAACTGTCCGGTGAAACGCCTGACATTGCGGATTGGTTTCACCGCGCAGCCCGTTGTAAATGGCAATTTCTTCACCATACGAAATGGCGTTGCCAAAGCCCTGAGCATCAAAGGCGCCGTTCAGGCCCGTCTTGGCGGTGGCCACCGTCTCGGCAGGCAGGGATACCAATCTCCGGCAGACTTTTTGGACTTCTTCCTCTAAACGTGCCGAGGGCAAAGAACGATTTACAAATCCGATTTCAGCTGCCTGGGTGCCAGAGAGGACCTGGCCCAGCAGGATCATCTCCTTGGCCTTTCTGGGCAGGATAATACAGGGCAGGCTGTTGTAATCCGGGGTGAAAAAAAAGTCGATTTCCGGTTCTCCCAAAAGGGCGTCATCCGTCGCATAAACCAAATCCGCCCCCATTGCCAATTCGAAGCCGCCTCCCAGGCAATAACCTTCAACCATGGAGATAGTCGGCTTGGCCCCATACCATAACCGACGAGAGACACGCCCATCGAGGTTTTTGACGAAATCCCGATAGGAAGCCGGCATCCCCTGCGAGAGATCATAACCGGCCGAGAAATTCCCGCCATTTCCCCTGAGGACAATCGCCCTGATATTTTCGTCCTCCTCATATTCATCTAATATGGTAAGAATTTCTTCATACATCTCCTGGCGAAGCGCATTCTTTTTGGCAATGTTGTTAAGCAGTATCCATCCGACATTTCCCTCGATTTGACTCTGCACCAAATCTGTTTTCATTTTCATCCTCCCGGTGCCGATCATTCATCCGTTTTATAGGCCTTCTTTTTTCTCACCCATTTGTCGCAGCTTGCTCTTCATAATCTTTCCCGTATCGGTCATGGGCATTTCCGTGAGAAATTCGATTTCGCGCGGATAGGCGTGAGCCTCCAGTTTATGTTTGACATGCTGTTTTATACCCTCTTCAAGTGCTGCATCCACTGCCACGCCGTTTTCGGGTACGATGAATGCCTTGACGATTTCGCCTCTTATTTCATCAGGAACCCCGATGACCGCGACCAGCTTGACGGCGTCATGCGTCATGAGGACATCCTCGATTTCGCCCGGTCCGATCCTGTAGCCACTGCTCTCGATGACATAGTCCTTTCTGCCGGTGAACCAGAAATAGCCATCTTCATCCTTGGAGCCATAATCGCCCGTGCAGAACCAATCTCCCTTAAATCTTTGTTCAGTGGCTTCCGGATTTCCCCAGTAACCTATAAAGATACTCGGATCCGGTCGTTTTATAGCGAATTCACCATACACCCCTGGTGGTTGCACTTCTCCAGCCTCGTCAATGACCTCTACAACATGGCCGGGAATCGCCCTGCCCATGGATCCCGGGTAGACTTTCATGATTTCGGAACAGCCGGCTACCATGAAATCGCATTCCGTCATGCCGTAATTTTCATTAAATTCAATGTTCAGCGCTTCTTTTCCCCATTCATACAGGTCCGCGCCCATGTTTTCACCACCCACTGTGATGGACCGCAATTCATCCAGGTCGAAACGCTCTTTCGGATTTTTCACCGCGTTCATCATCATGCGAAAGGCGGTGGCAATGGCGAATATGACGCTGACGCCGTACTTTGAAATAATGGAAAAGGCTTTTTCAGGATCGAATCTCCCCTTTTTGGCGTACTCCACCACTGAATGTCCGTAATGCAACGTCGGGTAAAGGGCAGTAAAGGATCCTGCGATATAGGCCCAATCGCAATGGGTCCACAGTAGGTCGCCCTTTCGGGGGAAAAGGTTGAGAGCAAAACCGGTATTGGTGGCTTCCGATATCATCAGTCGGTGGGCGTGAAGAGCCCCTTTGGGCGGGCCTGTTGTACCCGAAGTATAGATAATCAATGCCGGATCACCGGATTTTGTCAATACCGGAGAAAAATGCCTGCTTCCCTGTTCCAATGTCATCCAGAAGTCCAGAAGATCTTCTTCTCCCTTGCCATCGACAACGATGATCAAATCGAGATCGGGGAGACGATTCTTGATTTCCAAAATTTTATGTAAATTAGCCTTGTCCGTCACAACCCCTTTAGCTTGGCTGTTTTTTAAGCGATATTCGACCGCCAACGGTCCGAACAAATGGATCATGGGCACTAAAATAACCCCTGTTTTAAAGGCCGCGATGTGTGCAATCAAGGTCTCCGGGGAGGGTGGCATGAGAATGGCCAGCCGATCGCCTCTTCCGATACCGTGATGCAAAAGGCTGTTGGCGAATCGATTCGAGAGGTTCTTCAATTCCCAATAGGTGATTTTGTGTTCCTTTTCATCCTGATCCAGGAATATCAGCGCCAAACGATATTTGTCGTCGGCCCATCGGTCACAGATGTCTACCCCGATATTGAAATACTCCGGAATATCCCATTTGAAATTACGGTATATTTCTTCATAAGTATTGCCTTTCCAACTCATCGATACATCTCCTAAATTTAAGATGCGAAATTCCGCTGCTTTTTAGTGGTGGCCGCACAAGGGTTTATGCCGAGGCGCACATTGAGGACGATGCAGGCGTGGGCCCGCGGAGAACGCTGCCCTTCGGAATCCGCCGCAGGCGGACCGGATAAAAACGACTTAATATACCGGACACGATTCAGCACGGCAGAGCAGTAGCGGCTTGGGACAACGACGGGCAACGCGTTCAGCGACACTTCCCATGGCCCATCTTCCAAAACCCGTGCGTCCATGGGTGCTTAAAGCGACCAGATCGACATGCTTGGCCTGCTCCAGAATTTCAGTGGCGGCATGACCGAACCGAACGTGCACGGACGCGCTCAGCCCCTTGTTATTCAACCGCTGGGCAATCGAATTCAAGTAGGCTTCCGCCTCTTC